>Ga0316602_10000471_pt1 | contig 20742 bp, 31 predicted proteins | sample OWC_soil_day10_C_FD_203103 | JGI IMG/M metagenome (GOLD analysis project Ga0316602, IMG submission 203103) | Wetland soil microbial communities from Old Woman Creek delta, Ohio, United States - OWC_soil_day10_CT | ecosystem: Environmental > Terrestrial > Soil > Wetlands | place: USA: Ohio... | reverse complement strand
CTGAGTAGGTGTTCCGTACTTTCGTTCCACTGCTTGCCATAGTAGAATTGGTAGTCCTCCCTGGCCTGATCGCGCCATTCCTGGTCTTTATCTACCGCTGCCCGAAACTCTGTCCGGCGTTTCGCTAAGTCATTGTCCAAATTACCACCTCCTTTGTGGCAAATTAAAAAGGACTGCTTTTCGCACATGGCTGTGCTGTAATAACAGTCCTTGAAAAGATTTTGTCGAACTATAAAGGAATTCCTCTCTAAAAAGCAAATATAAAATATACGTAATAAGTTAATTTTATCTAATTAAACCATTATCAACCAAATAGTAAAGGAGCTGATTCATCGAATTTATACCATCATTCATACTATTTTAGGGAGTTGAAGTAGATTGAAACTAAAAAATTCTATGATTTTTGGTGTTTTATTAACGTTATTTCTTCTTTTTTCTTCTCATACTAGTTTTGCTGATCCAAGAGACTTCGGGCCCGCAACACTAGAAAGATATCTTGATGATTTTATGATTAAGTCTGATTTCAATTTAGATACGAACAGGTATAAAGTTTTCAATAAAGTTGTTGAAGGAAATCTAATAAAATATAAAATCGTTAGTCGCGAAATTAGCTACGGAAGTATAGATGTCTTTGTTGATGCGGGAACCAATAAAATAGTCCACATGAGATTTTTTGTTCTTGAACCTACAGCGGATAATACAGAAATAAATGCACTCTATACTACTTGGTTACCCATTATTACGGGTCGCTACGGTGCCCCTATGCAAATTAAAACGACTATGTTATACCAAGGTGATCAGATGCCGGCAAAGTATGCACTATTTAAAGAGGATGGACATTACAAATACTATTTCGGTGCTTTCGGCGAGCCAGCCTCTCCAGCAAGACAGGGTATATTAATCGATATTACTGCTTTATAAAAAGAGAAAATTGAATAATATAACCTTAATCAAGAACAGGAAGATATGCTCCCTGTTCTTTTTACTCACTCAATACGTTACAATAATCATCTTCATCCCGGTTCTCTGCTCTCCCTCAATCTCCACATCATGAAATGCCGGAACGCACGCTAGATTAATCCCATGCGGGGCTACATACCCTCGGGCAATGGCTACCGCCTTAATAGCTTGGTTGACTGCTCCCGCCCCGATTGCGCTTAGCTCTACATCGTTTCCACCTTCCAGCACCGCCGCTATTGCACCGGCAACAGAACTTGCATTTGATTTTGCAGATACCTTTAAAGTTTCCATGAATGATACACTCTCCTTAATTTATATTGGTTATAAAAATAACCCACCGCTTAAAGCGATAGGTTACATAGCCATCCAATCTTGATTTGTCTTTTCTCTTTTACGCCACCGGTCTTTTGGCTTCTCCGGTTCCGGTAACTGTGGAGTATATGGACGAGATAGACACCCATATCCTACCAAGTCGTTCATGTGATCTTCGCCGTTTGTATCCACCTTTTCCGGGTCATGCTTATCGTGCGTAAGGTTAGGTATTGTCCTGATCGCATGAATGCAATTTTTGAAGAACACAAGCCCCGGAACGTGAGTACCATCCTTGGCCTTGTACCCTGATAGGCGTAGCCTAATTTGCTCTGCCATCTGACTCCGACCTTTTTCACACGGAATAAACAGTGTCTTATTGGCTTTTACCAGCACATTGTTTATTTCCTCAGCTATAGTCGGCCCTGTGGTCCCTGTCTTATTCCAACAGGCGTTATCCAGCACGGCATAAGAGATTTCCTCTCCTTTAGGCTCTGCCTCAACAATATGCTTGGCTACCTCTCTAGCCGTTTCCTTTGTGCCTACATTGGGCTTACCGCCCCATCCATATAACTCCCGGTACATATAAAGCCGTCCGTCATAATCCACCGCGAACCAGCCAACAGCATAAGGGTGATAACTCCCCCAGTCCATGGAACGGAACCGTATCCATTCCTTCGGCACTTCAAACGGTTCACACACATGAATGGCTTCATCCCACATATTAAAGAACCGTCCTCCGGTTAAACCCCATTGTCCAAGGCCATAGACCCGATAGCCGTTAGGGTCGGTTTCCTTACGAAGCAGCATGCGGCGGTGGTAGGCTTCATCAATGAATTGGTTATCTAAATAGGTGCTGTGATGCGTGAACACATCAGGATTAGGAATATCAAAAAACCTACCCTTAATCCAGTGGTTAATGCTTACGGGGTTGAAGGTTAGGGTCATCTGATAATATAGATTCGGGTTTTCCAATTCGCCACGAAGCCGGTCATCCAGTATGTCTATGTCCTCCTCATCCAATTCCGTAGCTTCTTCTAGCCAAATCCATACCAATTTACCACGCTCGAAGCTAATGGACTTGACTTTCTCTCGCTGAGAATCGTCCTTCATGCCCCGGAATATGATTTTGTTTCCAGTATACTTGCACTCTAATTCCAAGGGGCTAGACCGTATTGTCCAGGCGTGTTGCGCTGTTGATCCGCACACCCGGTATATCGCGGCCTTTAATTCAGCATAGGTACTGTCTCGATTGGATTCGTCAATCTTACGGACTACTAATAGGTTAGCGCCAACGTTATCCTTATTCATCAGCTTCACTATGAAATCTTGGGCTACATTTACGCTCTTACCGGAACCAGCGGAGCCCTTGGCAACCCGGTAGCGGCATCGGGTTTCATTCAGCGGTGCAAAGATAGGATTAAACCGGGCATTGTATCGGGCTGTGGCCGTATATACCTTCAAAGGCATCACCTACTTTAGGCAATAAGAATAGCCAGTTTATTAATGTACTGGCTTAATCATTTCTAGCAGAAAAAAAGACACCAGATTTAATGGTGTCTTTTCACACGCAAAGTTATAAATTCAAGCGTGCTTTATCATTCAATAAATTCTTAACTCCACCCATAACTTCAATAAAACGTTTCGGATCTCCATCAAAGAAACCAGCTTTAATTAAATCTGATTCAAACCCTTTCAGTAATTCCTCATACATCTCATCCCACCTATCCTTAGGTTTTCGAACTAAGTAACATCCTGGCAACAGAAAATAATGTTGGGAATATTGTTCACCTATATCATAGAAAGTAACTGATAATAAAAATTCAAATCGATCAAAAAGACGCGTAAAATCAAATTCATCTGGCAGAATATGAGATAGTAAAGGTCTCATTAAACTATATAAATAATTATTAAAAGGGACAGGATTTGTTTCCGAAAAGGGGAAGGGAAATGGTAGATACCTATAGTAGTTGTGATTGATTACCGTAAAAATATTTATTTTTACTAATGCAGAAATATTGTCTTCTGTTGTAAAATCACGCACCTGAGTTTTTGATAATAAAGTGCTAAGCAATTTATATTTTTTCTTTGAAAGTCCACTAATCCCTACACTATATAGAATTAATAATGCTATATAGCCTTTTAAGTTCAAAAATTCAGAGTCTCCGGTTTGTCTATATATAGCTCCTAGCCTTTCTATCGCTCGATATATTAGATAATAATATTCTTCTTCACCGTGATAAGCGATAACAGTAAGCATTTTTAGTAATTTTTCCGCAATGGCTTCGTATTGCTTAATCTGCTTTTGAAACTCCGATGCATCAAAATGATCAAGAACAGGTGTAATCAGTAATTCCTGCCATACCCTTTCAATCTCATCATAAATAAGATCATGTAAACGAATCCGGTATTTTGTTTCAACAAGATACCTTTTTACCGTTGCCACCGCAACATCTATAGATAGGGGCGATGACCTATCTATATCCTCAAGGGATTCGATTTTTTCTAATAACTCAACAAAGAATTTATCGGCTCCTTCAATTTTTATTTTTTTTGCACTTCGTTTATTAATTAAATCTTCCGCCTCTGGTTCGACCGTCCCTCTAGCCAGCTAAAACGTAGAAAATCTACGATTTGGGCAACGTAATATAGCATTTCTTAAAGCAATATCCCATGTTGCAGACCACCCACACACGATAAGACCAAATTCATCAAAGATACGATTTAAAAATGAATTTTTATTTTTGGAATAAGTCTTCAATTCAGAAATTGTATTTTTTATTCGAGGGTCCCGATAATCCCCATTAATTTTAGCTAATACACACTTTGAATGAACATACGGAAGTGTCCCATTTATACCGTCTTCACTTGCAATTACATCCGGTGTAATCCCTTCATCTTCAAGCGCCTTTTCGAGCAACCTGTCGAAATTGGTTGTTATAATCATTCGTATATATTCTTTTTTCACCAATTTAGCAATTGCTCGATGTGCTTCGGTAGGAACTTTAATGCCTTGGCCAGATTCTTCTTCCGTTGGCTCAAAATATTTTCTGACTATATTCATCCGTTCTGTCTGTTTTCCCGAAAGCTTTTCCAATAACCTTGAATAGTCAGCTTCTTCACCAAATTTGCTCCGATACCATTCTTCCGGTTTTACAGAACCAATTTTCTCCCCAAGTAATACTGCTAATTGTTTTATCAAATCAATAACAATATCCCATCCTGTAGGGATTCCTGCACTACGAGATATTCCCGAACCTAATAAAAGTGCATAACCTCCTTTTAATGATCTCAAATTGAGTGCTAAATCTAAAGAAGAATCATTATTCATACTAGCCCCCCGGTATTAGCGATTACTTATTTAATCAAAATTACATATGACATACATTCTTTGAATTTTAATTATAATAGATTTTCTCATTCTGGTATCCTACACTACTATGAATTTCCTATTTAATACTTCTATCAATATACTCCATCTCCTTTAACCCCACTGTAACACAACTTACTTTTGTTACACTAACCAAACTACCACGAAGCCAGATAATTCAAGGGTTTTTCTCATTCTGTAATTTTCTTACGGATAATCATTGCTTTTCAGAGTAACACAACTGTATAATTTATATAGCTGAGTTACATACTGTAATTAGCCAAAGGAGGCTTGTTTATGGAACTCGTTGAGCCGATCAGAGACAAAAAACAAATCGAACACATGAAGAAACTTCTCAAAAGCGATAACCTTCGAGACTATGTTTTGTTCGTCCTCGGAATCAATTCCGGCCTAAGAATCAGCGACCTGTTGCATCTCACCGTTGAGGATGTCAAAGGCAAGAACCGAATCACTATCCGGGAACAAAAGACCGGGAAAGCAAAAGACTTTCCGCTATCAAACACATGTAAGAAAGTACTTCAGGAATACTTGAAGACCAGTTCCTCCGGCTGGCTGTTTCCTAGCCGCCAGGGCGAAGGACCAATATCAAGAGTGCAAGCGTACCGAATTATCAACGCTGCCGCCCGAGCCGTTGGCATCAAGGATAAAATCGGCACGCACACACTGAGGAAGACATTTGGGTATCACGCTTATCAATCCGGCGTAGGTGTTGAGGTTATACAAAAGCTGCTCAATCATTCGTCGCCTGGAACCACGTTGCGTTACATCGGGATTACTAAAGATGAGTTAGATGAGGTTTATATCAATTTGAATCTATAGGGAGAGTGTAAATTATGTCTTATTTTTATAGTAATGGTCATAATCTTCATTATCGTGAAAAAGGTAAGGGTAATCTTTTATTAATTTTACCTGGAAATACTGCTTCATCCGCAAACCACATTGATGATTTAGATTACTTTGGTGAGCATTTCCATGCAGTCTCACTTGATCTTTGGGGTACCGGAAAATCCGATAGACTTAAAGATTGGACAAGAAATTGGTGGATAGATTGTGCTAAAGATGCTATTAACCTAATCGAATACCTCAATTCCGACTCCGCATACATAATTGGCTGTAGTGGCGGTGTTGGGGTTGGTTTATTAATGGCGGCCCTCTATCCAGATAAAGTAAAATCTGTAATTGCCGATAGCGAGATAGTTCAGTATAAATATGATGATATGATAAAACTGTGTATTGAGGAACGAAAAAACAAAAGTAAAGATCAAGTTGATTTTTGGAAACAAGCACACGGTGACGACTGGGAAAATGTTATTCACGAGGATAATAACTTAATGCTTGATCTAGCCCAAAACGGGCACATCTTTAAGGATAAATTCCAGGATATTACTTGCCCTGTATTATTTTGCGGGAGTTTAGAAGCAGACCAGGACATACCATATTTTAGCGAGACCTTACTTAAAATGACGAAAGCCATTAAAAACGCAAATTTATTTCTAACAAGCGATGGCAATCATCCTTTAATGTGGACTTGTCAAAACCGATTTAGAAAAATGGCACTATCCTTTTTCCAATATAACGAGTGATTTTCATACTTGCTTCCCTTTTGCTTGCCGCTGGAATTCAAGTATGGCCCAATCCGGTAATAACGGTTTCAACTCATCCCTGAACAAAAGAAAAAGGTCAAGCGACAACCGCTGACCGTTGGCCATGAAATAAGCTGGATTGATGTAATAGCCTACATCATCCAGCTTTCTCATTACCTTTAATCGAATCATTTTATTAACGAAGTTTCGCGCTGGCCGGTCTTTCGTAATGCCAACCAGTTCTCCTATTTCTTTTGCTGTGTACGCTTCGATGTTTTTCCCTTTACGATAACCAAGCATGTTCGTCTTGCCAATCATTATTTTAGAAAGGCGAGTCATTTTACCAATATCGCTATCGGTCATTTCGTCCGGAAATTGAACGTCAGAGAAAATTCTGGCACCCATTTTGTTGGAAGGTATTCGGTATCCTTCTTCATTCATCGATTCGGTAAAGTGATTGTTTTTCTCCTTGATTACCTCCCCATAGTCAGAGAGCATTCTAACATTTTTAATCAATTTACCACTTCCTACCATACACTCGATTCTACCAAAATCGGCGTTTTCATACACTCAAATCTACCAAGGCAAATCCTCGTAAGCTCAGTCACAATGCGTTTAGTCAAAAGGTCAAAGTGAGTTGACTTAGTATAATCACTTAATCACTGCCTTTTTCTACAGGATCTTTACCATAGACAACGTTAATTTCAAGCCCCAAAGGCTGACCATCGGCACCGGTTAATTCAGTTTCAACTTTATCCCGCCATTGAGCTTTTTGCCGGTTCTTCAACCAGAAGATGCAAGCGGCAGTATCAGGAGGATAATGCTTTGTGGTAGGAACAATAAGCGGAGTGCCATCATCATTGAATATTTTATCCTCAGGATGACTAAAACCTTTAGCCCTATGAAACAAGCTTTCAGCAATAACTGAGTCCGCTTCATCCTTGCCAGCTTTTATGGACTGTAAAAACTCAGGATAATCATCTTTCCAATTGTTTACAGTCTTTTCTTCAACATCAAAGAAGTCCGCTAATTGCTTATCTGTAGCACCAAGCAAGCACAGCTTATATGCCTGTGTATTAAATTCCGGTTTATATTTCGTAGGCCTTCCACCAGGATGAACACCAGTGTTCTCAGCCATATAAAACCACCTCCTTGCAGATGTCTATTTCATCACGCATATACTTAATAATTTATATAAACAGTCACGCTGTTGTTTTCAAAGTTATTGTTTAAGCCGGGGAACCACTACAAACAACTACTGGTTCCCCGGCTTGTTAATATTTGATTCCCTTAATATCCGATCGCTAGATAACCTACATCAGCCGTCGCAAGAGAAAAAGATGAACCATTCCATGTCAGCGACTTTGCAGTAAATCCTGTTTTCGATTCGTTAGCTGGCCCATGAACTTGGAAAAAACTTGTACCCCACTGCTCAGCCGATACCTCTGACACGAAAACCCGAAATAATGCATTAGGAAAAGGAATAGGAAATGTAACGTCTTTTGACCCGTTAGTAAGATCCACAGTTCCCCATTGCAAAATCAATCCAGATGGCAACTTTTGATATCCGCTTGAGGCAAGAGCTGTGCCAATGGAAGCAGTAAACTGCCCGTAGTGCACCGCATTACCACTTGCTGTCCCGTCTGCCAAATTGGTAATTTTTTTGCTACCCATGTCAATAGCACCGGTCATTGTACCACCAGTCAACGGCAAGTAGTTAGCAAGGTCAGCTTGCAACTGTTCGTCTGCGCTAGTTCTTGCAGCAACTTCCGCATCGATATTACTTTGCAAAGTCGTATCGGCACCCGCCCTGGCACTAGCCTCTGCATCAATATTTGCTTGCAGGACACTATCAGCGTTAGTCCTGTCTACGACTTCCTTGGTAATCTGAGCCTGTAAATCACTAACAGCAGCAATTCTTGCTGTTACTTCCGTGTCAATATTGGCCTGTAAAGTCGTATCGGCCTCCGTCCGTGCAGTTACTTCAGCAGAAAATTCCGCCTCTAAAGCTTGATCGGCACTTTCTCTCGCACTGGCTTCCGAGTCAATATTGCTCTGCAAAGTCACATCAGCATTCGTTCTTGCCAACGCTTCGGCATCAATATTCGCCTGCAGCTTTGTAACTGCTTCCTCTCTTGTAGTTACTTCTGCTGTAATCTGAGCTTGTAAGTCATCAATTTCAGGAATTACGCTCGTATCAAATTTACCATCATTACCAAGCGCGGCAAGCTTCCCAATGTCTTCCTTACCACTTGATACAACAATAACTTCCTCTGGACAAAAAACTGTTCTACTCATTTAATTACCCCTCTCATTTTTGACAATATTAAATGCGGCAGATCATGAGTTGATTTTGGCAACCACCCCCTAAAAATGGGTATAAAATAGCGTCCCGAAGGACGCTCTAAAACTCATTTAACGTATATCGCCTGACGTTCTTTAATTGCTACCGCTTATGCCGCCCAATAGCCACCCGATCATTTGAGCACTCCAATAATTCTATCGGACTTATATTTGCCGGCCGATCTATGGCAACGCGGATTAAACGGAGCATCAAGCATGTTGTTGTTGCCACACCTAGGCATATATTCGCTGCAGTTACCATCTATCCAGCTTACCCGTTTGGCAATGCATATCTCAATACCATGTTTCTCACAATCGAAACGGCTGCACTCTACCGTAGGCATAACTATCGCCTCCTGTTTATAGGCATTATAAAAACCCCCTGTTTCCAGGAGGCTGAATATACAGGGGCCGAAGCCCCAAAAAGAAATGAGACTATGACACCATACCGCTGTGGCTTACGGTATAGTAATTCTTTAGTAAAATTAACCATTTCATATGGACACTCTACCATTATAATTGTAAAATAATGTTAGCCCCCTAACATGGGTAACATCAGGAGGTGGTTTTGTTGACCCACTTTTTGCCGTTACCCTGCGCTTTAAGTTAAGAAAGTTCATTACCGCATCGAAAAAAGACGTAACAAGAGTATCGTCTACTCTAAACCCCGGGTCCCACTCCGTAAAGTGGCTTCGATGGGTAAATTGAAATCTTAGCTTTCACCAGCTACAGGGTAACATTAATTATGTCGGCAGAACCACAACTGCCTAAATGGTGGAGTATCCATAGAAGTCAGTCCTTACAACTGACGGGTTAATAACCCTGCAAATATTAAAGTTCAAAATGTGGAAGAAAACCGCTGTTAGTAAGGTAACGGTGGTTTTCTTATTACTTTACAGGTTATGCGCTCTTATTACCATCACATTTCTCACAACCCAAGAATAACATATAATTGGTCGAATTTAGTCTCACGAAAGTCTCATTTCACCCTGAAGCACTTCATAAAAGAATCGTAGTGCCATACTTAAGATGCGATAATATGTAGGCTTCGCACAGAACAGCAATAACGAATATATCTTCAAATCAGGCTGTACATGCCGATAATATTTATATTCAACGATTTCTCGACCCAGACAGCCCCAATGCTCTTTCTGCATAGCATCCAGCGTATCATAGTACAGTTTAACCTTACGCCTATTATGCTTTAATCTGTCTTCCAAAAAGGATTCTCTCGCTGGAAATGCATCCAAGAATTCTACCCATGTCTCCTGACGGCTTCCCTCAATGCCGCCCATGACCCCTAACGCATCAGGGTTACTCATCCATGTTGGCGGCGTTTCTTTTCTTTCCCTTAACGCCACCAAAGACTCTTCCATTGTCTTTATTGCTAATTCAGTCCGCGGTATCGAATACAACCATTGAGCAACTTTCTTTTTAGCTTGTCTATCCATAATATAATCCCTCCCACCGCAATAATCAGCCTGCATACTCCGCATCCCATTCACCCAGCTCCACAGCTATAGCTATCAATATTCCTTCTAACCACCTGTAAACAGTCCGGCGGTCACACTGAATTTTTATCGCGATACCCTCTATAGTCAGATAGTTCGACCAATACCGCAGCTCCACAAGTTTCTGCTTCTCTGGTGGCAACCTCTCCATTACCTTTTCAATTGCTCGCACTACCTGCACCATTCGCTTTAAGCGCTTACAAGTCAGCAGCTTGCTTGCCTTTGTATAAGTCGGGTTATTGGATTCTGGAGATTGCTCGATAATGTCCTCTCGCACTTCTAAAATGTCACGTTTGATCTGATGATAATCCGCAAGCTCAGCCTCAATATAATTTCGTAATGCCCTTCTGAGTTTTGGTCGCATAACTCCCCTCCCGCCATATGGCATCACTTAAAATGCTCTATATTTTAACATGGCTAACTCTGTCGGCCAATTCAGATCTTTTTGCATCGTTAAAGCTATTTACCTCGCTTAAGTAGCCGGTTATTCTCCGTACCCGCCTGATCGGCGACTTCTCCTTCGCCTCTATCACAACTTCTTCCCCGTCCAGCGTTATAAATATGCTGCTTAACTCCTTGCCCTTTGCCGCCCACAACTTTATTTCATCGTTAGCGTATTCTGTGGCCTCTGGTTCTGTTATATCCTCTACGCATGTCACTCTTACACCGTTTATTATTGATTGCATGTTATCCCCTCCCAACACCAATAGGGCGGTGTTATCCGCCCCTTTTAATTAGCTTGCATTCTCTGCCTTTTCATATGTTTCATGGAATATATCCGGTTTACATGGATATCGTTCGCCTTTTACTCCAGTAATAATGTAGTCTCCTTTTCTAATTATGTGCGGCCCTTCAAGTGTTTTTATGAATGGCTGTGGGGTTTCAATAATCAAATCATTTTCTTCTATTACGAATGGCCTAATTTTAATAAACTCCTCTGCAGCTTCTTTAGTTTTAAATCTCGACTCATAGGTATCATATTCGTTTGAATAGTATACAACCCATCCGTCTTCCATTCCAAGCTTGTACACTTCCGCCTCAACAACTACAGGCTTTTTACGCCATTGTCCCATCACAACGCCCCCTTTATCGCTATAGCCACCAGCACCACGGCCCCTATTACCACCAACCCTACAGAAGTACACATCAAGTTATATAGTATGTTAGTCAGTTTTTGTATTGCGGGTCGCCTCCTTTGCCATTTATTAACTACCATTTTTTATTCTTCTGCTATAAAATATTATTATCAATTACGTATTTTTTTTTATTAACATTCAATAAACGTTTATGTACCATTAAAGTAGTAAAAACCATCTCATAAGGGGGTAAAAACCTTGCGTAATATCCATCATCAACTCATTAACTCCATTTTTATTGATATTGACAATGCTATAGCTCGTACTAAAAAAAGTCCTGGCGAAATTATTACTGATTTAATGCGACTGCACCCTGAAATTAGTATTTTTCTCGATGATTGGACTGCTCTTCGTCCAGAAGTACAAACTGCCATTACTACTCGTATAAAGAACACACTTGCTAAAATGGCCTGACCAACAGACAGGTAACCATCACAGTACCGCCTCCCACATAACACCGGTGCATCCGGGGATAATATTACTGCTACCTTATCCCTAGAGCAGGGCCAGTTTCCTAGCAATGGCCTTGTTCTTTTGTCATTTCTCTAATGGACTAGTGAACACTCGTTCTATATAATTATGTAAAGGGATGATACATATGGAATTAGAATTAAACAGCAAAGTTATGGGCTTAGTCGTTGATGAGCTTACCAGAGCAGTATCCCGAACCGGAAGAAGTTTTCATGATATAACGAATTCTCTATCAACCATATATCCCGAAATCCTTTTCTCTATTGAGGACTGGGATCATCTCTCCCTTGAGGCCAAAGACGGAATTATAAGCCGTATTATTAAAACTTTAGACTCTCTCGCATAGCCACCTGAACGGTGGCTATTTCGTTTGTTTACCCTCGATTACGCCGCCGCGATTCCTGCGCCATTTTCCTACGCTTCTTACGCTCTTTGGCCGCCCACTTAGAAAGTTTCCCGCCAGAGGTTAAACTGACATAAGCCTCATTTCTTCCAGCAAGTTTTAGTTTTGCCGCCCTATCTAGTTCGGGAGGAACCGGGATATAGTCTACCTCCTTAACCTTTTGCAGACTTTCATTTTTTTCATTGACTACTTGAATTAAATCTTTCATCATATTCAAATCCGGCATTCCGCCACCAACACACAACTTAACTAAATGACCTGTATCAACATTCATTTACTCCACCCCCATCAATCCTTGTTTTACCCAAATAGACTCATTTCTTTATTACAGCTAGGACTTAAATAAACGGTTTCTACTGCACTACCCGCCGCATTTGTGGCAATTCTCATGCTCCGTTTTTCCCATCCTGCTAGTTCTTCGTTATATAAATCATTTTCATAACTGCTAATAATCACATATCCCTTATGCTGCTTGCACAAATCAAGCAATGCCTTGTGCTCATCTTCTTGAGCAAATTCACATTTATAATGCAATTGGGTTCTTGTACTTTTCAAATAAGGCGGATCTACATACAGCAAGGTATTTTTACGATTATACATTTCAATCAACTCGAGCGCGTTCATATTCTCAATCTGAGCCATTTTTAGACGTTCAACCGTAGTTAATATTCTCTCAGGCAATTTGCACCAATACTTCGGTCGGAATACCGTATTGGTCCGATCATGCGCCCATGCCGTACTGCAGTATGTTTTACCCCCAAAAGCTTGCCAAGTTCTAACAAGAAATCTTCGTGCCTGTTCAATTTCGTCACCAACAGTTTCATAGCAATCCCGGTACTCTTCACGGCTATATGGTGTCATTTCAATAACTTTGGCTAATTCATCGGCTGATTCACGAACAACCCGAAATAAATTCACAACGTTATTATCAATATCATTTATTGTCTCGGTACCGGATGGCTGCTTATTGAAAAATACAGCACCAGAACCAAAGAACGGTTCGCAATATACGTCATGGCTTGGGAACATATTGATTATCCAATCCGCTAACCTCCATTTAGCACCCGGCCAACGCAAAATTGTTTTCGGCACCTATGACACCCCCGGCGGTTTAACCAATGGTACATACTCCGTTCTCTCAGCAAGCCGATCACCCCATACCGCCCATAGCACTTCCATTGTTGGCCTAGCATTCTTAACCTTGAATAAAAAATCTGGCCGCCAGGTCAAAGGCAATATCGCCATTGGCGGATATTCTTTAAACAATTTCAACCTACATTCTGCATGCCAATACTGTGACTTCAATAGCATTGCAAAGGGCTTCTTATGATCAATACACCTACGAATAAATTGTTCTGATAAGCTGAATGGTGGATTTGTAATTATCCAATCAATCCAGTTGGGCAATTTGGCTGTTAAAAAATCAATCCCAACAACACCAAAACCACGGTCAAATAATTCAGTTGCATACACTCTGTGGCAAAAATTAGATAGTACATTAACCATATGACCTTCGCCACAAGCTGGCTCCCAAATAATCGTGTCTAGCGGCAATTGCAAGTATTTCATTAAAGCTATAGTTACATTGCTAGGAGTAGGGTAAAAATCAGTTTTGGATCTATCAATTGCCGAACTATTCGCCAATACTGTACCTTTCATTCACCCCACCCCCTATGATGCATCTGAATAACTTGCGTACAATGTATCATTGTTAATAACTAAGCAATCTTGCCACCAAGCATGTATTATAAATATTTTTGATGTTACTTTTTCCACCCAATCAATGCTTACAGGGCTTCCAAGCCCACCGCTGATTAGCATTAAACTATTTTTTTCAATTTTCATATCTCTATTAGCAATGCAATCACTAACTATGCCGTCATCATGGTTTATTAATATTTTTATCGTGCTACCTTCCGGTATTGTTCCGTTATAATGTTCAAACACCTACCTCCACCCCCAAGCCTAACCAACGTTTTCTGCACCAATTGCCCCTGTGCAAAGCTCCGGCAGATTCACCCTAACCAACGCTTCCGCAAAAGGCGGCGGTACTGCATTCCCGCACCGTGCTACCTGTGCCGCCTTGGGGTAATACTTGCCGTCAAAATCCCGGTCTATAATGTAATCTGCCGTAAAACCCTGTGCCGCAAATAACTCTCGCGGCTCCAGCATCCTCATTCCAATGTCTACAATTTGATAATCCTGACCGTGAATTGTTACCAAACCCAAACGGTCTTTCGTAGTTATCGTGTGCAGCGGTTCGTTGACTCCCTGCCCCGTAGAAGTACCGTAATACTTAAGCAAGAACGCTCTGACTTCCCCGAAATGCAGTCCTCCAGCCGTAATCGTCTGAAGCGGATCTGTTACTGGCTGTCCGATGTTTTTACCCTTCATCTTTACCAAGTGACTAGTAACCAGAGCATTATGATCTACAGCCGTCACTGTAGGTAATGGACCATTTAAGTCAGCTCCCGGTCCGGTATAATTTCCACCGTAGTGCTTTGCTAGGAAAGCAGCTACTAAACCATACCTACTCGATGCGTCCAATGTCAGAATCGGGCTATCCATTGCTTGTCCACGAACCTCATGTTTCTGTGTTTCAGAATGATACTGCATAAGCGATGCTGCAATTAATTGCGATTTTCCACCGCCACCCGCCGTAATAGTACCCAATGGGTCCGTGACCGAATGACCAACGGACTGCCCAAACTGACGGCCAATCACCGGTACCACTATGCCCCATCCGTTTTTTGCAGTAATAGTTTGCAACGGTTCATTAGTGCGCTGTCCTCGAAAATCCGACCCATGATGATTTACCTTGATGATAAACGGCTCCGGGTTATCAATCACAAACTTTTGTATCCCCCGGGCAATTCGCCGCATGGTGTTTTCAGCCAGCGGCTTTTTTCGGTCAAAGATTGAAGGGCAAGGTATCGACCAATCAATAATCTCCGCAGCCGTCCTCCATGGTTTCAGCTTCCCGTTTTTTACTTCAAGACTATCTGGATTACCGTGTGTTGGTTTCGGCCAAACTATCTGCCGGCCATCACACCGGGCCACAAGGAAGAACCTTTTTCGAATTGTAGGTGCTCCGTAATCACAGGCTTTTAGTTCTCTGTAGTCAACCTTATACCCCTGACGCTTTAGGGCATTGATAAATGCTTTAAAGGTATGTCCTTTACGTTTTGGATCAGGAATAAGATATCGTTGATTATAAGGAACGATTTCTCCCTCTTCAGAAACAACAACCTTAATTTCTTCATCTTCGCTTTCTGGATATATTATTTTTAGCATCCGTCCCGTTTCAGTATCTTTCTTGGCGATTAGCGGTCCCCATGTAATAAACTCCTCAACGTTTTCGAGCATAATTACTCTCGGCCTTACCGTTGCCGCCCATTTAACCGCTACCCAAGCTAGCCCCCGGATATTTTTTTCAACTGGCTTGCCTCCCTTTGCCTTAGAAAAATGCTTGCAGTCCGGAGAAAACCAACAGAGCGCCACCGGCCTGCCACCTACTACGTGCTTCGGGTCTATATCCCAAACTGATTCGCAATAATGCTCCGTATCAGGATGATTGGCTTTATGCATTGCGATTGCCGCCGGGTCATGGTTTATTGCAATATCTACCTCGCGTCCTATAGCCATTCGAATTCCGGTACTTGCTCCGCCGCCACCAGCAAAGTTATCAACCACAATCTCCTGGAACATTTTAAGCTGTTTCATCGCCGTTCCCCCCCAGAACAAGAAATAACAACCTAAAAACCACGCTCATCCTTTAATTCATTAATTAGATCAGATACTTCACTATAGCTCATCTGATCAAAATCGTAATCGTCCAAGTCATACCCTAACTCACTTAGTAACTGCTTTGCGAAACTAACCATTGCAGTGGTTGGAATATTTAAATTTCTGCATTGGCTAGCTTCTGTTACCCGTTCTGACACCTACCTCACCCCTCGTCTGTTTCATTAATGTCACATTATGTTTACTATCTTCATATATTATCTTGAGGGCAGCCACCACTTTAGTAGCCCTAAAGATATCCATGAAAGCTCCTTTCCAGGCAGGGTCACTCGATGTGGCCCTTTTTGTTTGCGTCGGTTTCACGTCATAACAAAGAATTTCGCTAATCCTTATCCTCAACTACTTTCAACCCCAATGTACTTCCTACAAACGAAAGCCCTTTATCCGTCAAAAAATAGTAAATAGCCTTTCCTCGTTTAGCCTTAACCGCTAATTCCAGTAACATCAACCTATTCCAATTGTCGCATTCCTCATAGCTGCAGTAGTAGTTACGCCAAGCTTTGTATTTACCACGCTTAACCTTGCCGCGATCAAACCCAATAGCATGTTTCATAAGCTCAAGCTGATAAACAGTAACACTTGCCTGCACCTGTGCATTATTTACTCCATCAACTAGCATTACGCCACCTCACACACCGCATTAGAATATGGACACTTCCCATTATCCCGGCTCGGTGGCACCCTAAGTCTGAGCATAATATCTTTCGCCCGACACTCTGGCTTACCATGACACCCCTTGCAACCCGCTTCAATGGCAAGCTCGGCCAACTCGTAAAGATCATCAGTAGCGACATTGCAAGTAATATCATCCAGACACTCCGGCTCAAAGCGATTCTCATTAGGGGATATTATCGTGACTTCGTTGTGTGAATAGCCCCTTTCATAAGCTGCGCGTTCTTTTTTATCAAGGTTCATTCGAAAATCCTCAACCGCTACCGCAAGAAACCGACTTGCTACATCTACGTGATCCGCTTCAAACTCATAGCCCCGTTCTTCTAGGGACTTGGTTATATCGCTTAACTTCATGCAGAACGCCCGCATAATCGTCACTATGGCCTGCATTTCTTTATTCAAATAGTTTGGTAGCCGCCGACTGTTTTGCCGGGTAAATTTGCCGTAGCTCTCTAATAGCTCCAACGCCTCAACAACTTGCTTTTGAACGTCTTTAGTCAGAATGTTGCGGCTTTTTACTGTCTCAATCAAACTCATCCTGCAAAGCTCCTTTCTCTGATTTGCTCCTTAAAGTTCAAATCAATAATGAGTACCGCCACTTCCTCTGGTCGCCTGCGAATCCTTTCGCAATCTTAGTTAAGTGAAGTCCTTCGTCCCATAGTTCTTTAACTTTATCAACCTCGGTCTGGGTAAACGCCAAGTTAAATTCCTCTAACGGTATATAATACGAACTCAATTTTCTTGGCCGCGGCATCCTTTCACCACTCCCATTCTCAAGTTCAGGCTCACTCCGTCACCTCAACGAATTTAATCCCTGGGTACTGTTTCAAAAACATCTTTTTCTTTATCCTGTACGCCTGGGTTCGTACCCCTTTAGCTTCCCGGATTGTGAGGCTGCCGTCCAATTCCGTTACCAGGAAATCTACGATCAACTTTACTGGCCGAATTTGCCGTTTTCCGAACAGGAAACTTGCCTGTAAGGTGAAAGGTACTTGACGCTCAAAATCCAGAATATCTCCGGCCATTTTTCGTAATTTCAGGCGACAGTATTCATTTGCCTCAAGCTTTGAGTCAAACTTAATCCCGTCAATAACCGGCTTGGTATTGTTGTACTTAGATTTCTTCTTTTTCTGCTCAGCCTCAATTTCGGCTTCAATTTCCGGCGGCAGCTTAATTCCGTACTTTCTGGCTTCAGCTAATGTTATCGCCATTAAGCCACACCCGCCTTTGCGGTTTTCTTTTTACAAGGCTTTACATACTCAGTCATGCTGCCGTTCTTATTGATCTTCAAGTACGGTTGATGCCCGTGTAAATCACAGTCAGCCGGGGTCCAGAGACACATATTGCACTTTTTCTCCCATTCCATGCACCAGGCCAACTCGTTATAGTTCCGGTATATGAGTTCATCGCTAATATCGGGAAATAGGCTTTTCGCATATTGACGCAATTCGTCCGCCAAGTCGTATTTCGGAATGTTCCCGTCTTCCAGCATATCCATAACCTTGTGTAATACGGCTTTTGCCTGTGCCGTATTAAAATATTCCGGCATCATCAACCATGGTTCCGTTGTATAGCGTTTTTCATTTTGCTTTTCGTTAACAGCCTTTTGTATATCAAAGACAGTAGGGAATTGTTTGCAGTTTCTAAATATATGGTCGAATGCATCTTGAATTAATTCATCAGGATAGCTTGCGAATTTTTCAAACCATATCGTTTGGATAACTAAAGCATCATCCTTATTGAAATTTTCCCGGTAGTTCTTTGCCGATACGAAGAACATCTTAGCTATAGTTTCCTTTGTCATCAGCACCCCTCCCTAGAAAATCAATGATTCCAGTTTCAACTCCGCCGTTATTCTCATGGTTATCATATTTGCCTTCCATGATTTTCACATGGTTATCACTTTTGAATATCCAATCAAAATCAGCACGCCAGTTTGGATTACTCTTACTGGGTTTACGACCAGTTAAAAAATCACTGCTTTCGACTTTCTTAAACAGTTTTTTAAAATAATCAATATCCTTAACTTCTTTGTAAACAAGGCGCATTCTATTTTTTCTGGCGGTTGTTACTGTTTTAATTACCGAAATAGATGGGCAGTGAGCGTGGAACAAGTCCACTATAACTCCGTAAGGAGTTATAGCATTTTCTTTATTTCTTAACTTCTTATATTGTGTATCATCCGATGTATCACGCGCTGTATCGACCCCTGTCTCGTTTGCTGTATCGTCACCCTGTAAGAACTCATAATTTATAAGGGTTAGAGCTGTATATTTACTTGTACCGTTTTTGTGACAAATTTGTTCCATTTTTAGTTCATCCAAAAACCGCCGAACCTTCATCCTAGACCATTGCCACCGCTCGGCAAGTTTCACCTCAGACGTGATTAACTCCCCACGTTTAACCTCAAAAGTGCCACCGCCAAATTTTATCTTTCCAGGCTCATAGTTGACGCGAAGCAGTATGTCAAGAAAAGCCTCAAGTTTCGTATAAGCTCGCCCATTTGGCCACATCGGGTTGTCTAATACCTTTCTATGGAGTCGAATCCATCCAGGTGCAGCCATAGCTCAGCCCCCTTTAAGGGAGGCAATTACAGCCTCCCTTCTTACCAAAGCTCCTTAAATCTTCCCTGTTACTATCAGGTAGCCATCCAATTCTTTTTTTACCTTATCAATCTCGTACTTGACTGCTTCCCGGATATACCGCTCCAGTTTCGGGCATTGCAACTTAAACATCACTTTTTCCTGTTCCGTTTTTGGTTTGATGACTTCTACTTCAATCTCAATATCCTGAAAGAACCCGGATTCATTAAAGACTTCAATGCTTACATATATCACCTGGGGCAGCCGGACGGTTCCCTCCGCTTCACCTATCCTCATGGAAAAGGTGTAGTTGTTATTGTCATCATAGGTAAAGTCGCCGGTAATACTGGTCACAAACTTAAAGTTCTGCAAGGCAGCCATTAACAGCTCACTATCGCATACTTCGCCTGCTTCGCGACGTTTTAAGAATTTGATTAGATCTTTCAGTTCTGCGGACGCCCCGCCTAATACATTGCGCCATTCGTTGTATTGCTGGGAAAGTTTAAAGGAATAGTTCAGTCGATCTTGATCCCGATCAAACACTTTGTCATCCATAATCGCCTGAATACCGGTGTCACTATAGGCAATAACCGCATTAGATTTATGAGACTTTGCCTTTATAAGCTGAATAAAGCTATCTGTGGAATAGGCACTGTAATTGAACGCTTGGCGTTCATAAATGTTGGCTGCATCCCCCTGCCGAAGAACCAATTCATTCCCCACATTTGCCAATTGAACCTGAACCTTTTCCATTATTGATTCGCTCCTTCTTTAAACATATTTACTACCTTGGGCTTGTCTACCGGTGCTTCCGTTTTTAGGCCAAATCCGTCAACAATCTGGCAGATGCTGGCCTTCTTAAGTGCCGGGTATTTCGGCGTAATAGTGAAAGAAGTTGACACCATCGTGTTAGTGTCCGGCACCCGCTTAAACTCTAAATTAATGGAGATATTGGCCTTTTGCCCTTGGCCGAGCCGGGAAATAAGCTGCGGAATGATTTCTTGGAACCGTTGTTCCAAATCCCCCGCGCAAACCGTCGATAGACTGACAGCTACTTCTGACATACTTTTACTCTCCCCTCATTTATTTAAGACTCAAGAATCTGAGATCTTATCCTAAGCGCACCATGTAGCAGCGTTATATTTATCTGGGGCTTAATGTTTTGAGTTAACGCAACTTTTCTCGCTTTTGTTAAAATACTCATGAATAGCTCTGCTCTTGACCACTCTTCCGGCGGTAACGCTCGTTTGTAACCATCATTAGCTTTATTTTGAGGTAACTTGTTGTGTTTTCTCCATAAATAGACTGTGCTTTCAGAAACCCCTAGAGCTTTTGCTATTTTCGAGTCGCTCATATTTTTCCGATATAGTTCCAAGCATTTATCTTGTTCGAGTATGCTTTTTCGCGGGTTAGCCGGTAAGTTGTTTTCTTTTCGCCACCTTAAAACCGTAGCTGAACTACAACCTACAATTTTAGCGATTTCGACATCATCCAGCCCATCAAGGTACAGTTGCATGTCAATCCGCTTATATTTCTTCTTAAAGAAATCTGGTCCAATATATGACACACAATTTATT
>Ga0316602_10000470_pt1 | contig 20780 bp, 21 predicted proteins | sample OWC_soil_day10_C_FD_203103 | JGI IMG/M metagenome (GOLD analysis project Ga0316602, IMG submission 203103) | Wetland soil microbial communities from Old Woman Creek delta, Ohio, United States - OWC_soil_day10_CT | ecosystem: Environmental > Terrestrial > Soil > Wetlands | place: USA: Ohio... | reverse complement strand
ATTCTTGCACTGGTGACTAATTCTATTTTATGAAAATGAGAGGAAGATTAATATGAAGGAACTATCGTCTGTAACAGTCAATCCCCTGTGGTTGGAGTTTATCAAAGCGGTAAAAAAAGAGGTCGTACCTGCTTTAGGGTGCACAGAGCCCATTTCATTAGCGTTGGCAGCAGCCATTGCCGCACAGAGACTGGCAAAACCGGTGGAAAGAATCGAAGCTAAGGTCTCAGCAAATTTGATGAAAAACGGCATGGGAGTTACTGTGCCGGGAACTGGCACCACAGGACTCTTAATTGCTGCTGCCGTCGGTGCTCTTGGTGGCGATCCTGAAGGCAAGCTGGAGGTTCTAAAAAAACTAACGCCTGAACAGATTGTGACTGGTAAACGTATGATTGCAGAAGATCGTGTTCAACTTGCCATTGCACATGTACCTAATATTCTCTATTCAGAAGCACGGGTTATCCACGGCGAGGACTGGGTACGGGTTTGCATTGCTGATGCCCATACCAACGTGGTGCTTATTGAGGAAAATGGTAAGATCGTATTTCAAAATGAGCCACAAAATACGATAGCAGTTGACATGGACGAATACTCTTTAATTGCTGTTCGAGCTAGTGATGTATATAATTTTGCAATAGAAGCACCACTGGAAATGATTAGCTTTATCCGTGAAGCCGCCACCCTGAATGACTCACTGTCGGAAGTAGGTATGGATGGACAATACGGCCTGCGTATTGGTGCAACCATGAATCGCCAGATATATCAAGGCTTGTTATCTGACAGTCTGTTCACTCAGATATTAATGCGTACTGCCGCTGCCTCAGATGCTCGGATGGGGGGGGCAACCCTGCCAGCAATGACTAATTCCGGTTCTGGTAATCAAGGCATAGCCGCAACAATGCCTATCATAGCAGTCGCCCAGCATGTAAAAGCCGATGAAGAAACGCTAATACGAGCATTAATGTTATCCCATATGATGGCGATTTATATTCACGACAAACTTCCTAAATTATCGGCACTGTGCGCCGCAACTACAGCATCTATGGGAGCCGCTGCCGGAATGTCTTGGTTACTGAAAGGTGATTTTGAAACCGTCAGTATGGCTATTTCAAATATGATCGGTGATGTAGCCGGAATCATTTGTGATGGCGCTTCCAATAGCTGTGCTATGAAAGTATCTACGTCAGCTACAGCTGCTTATAAGGCTGTACTAATGGCACTCGAAGGCATACGGGTCACAGAATATGAAGGAATCGTTGCTAATGATGTAGATCAATCCATTGCAAACTTGGGCGAATTAGCCTGCCAAGGCATGATTCAAACGGATGAACAGATTTTACAAATTATGTTGAAAAAGAAATAGTAACTTGAGTGTTGGTGAACGCTTATCCAATACGTAAGAGAACCGCCTATCTTGAACAGCACCCCAAAAGTCAGACACTATGGTAAAATAGTAATCTAACTTTTGGGGTGTTTTTCATGACAAAATACAGCAGTGAATTTAAGCTCAAAACTGTAAAAGCTGTTTTGAATGATGGATTGGCATTCTATTTATTCTCCTAGGAATTGTATATCCCAATTTAGAAAAAAACGACTTTCATCTACCTATTTGGTACAAGAAAAATCGTAAAGGAATAAGTCTCGAATCTTCATTAGTAAATTCATAATATCCACGTAACGATCTGGTCCGCGCATAGATTATCCAACCCTAGGGTAATCTAAGGCTGATGTGAAAAAAGGGAGGAGACTTCCATGGATATTATTGACATGATTCATAAATCTACATTTGAATTGTGGGGACACCAACTCACAGATTGGTATAGAAATCTCTTTACGGTTCGGTGGTGGTTCATCATTGGCAGTATCGCTATCGCATATGCAATTTGGTGGAAGTATGTAAATAAGCGCTACTTAACTCAAATACTCCTGTTTGGCTCGTTTATAGCGGTTTTCAGGTTAATTATGGATGATGCTGGATCCTCTGCTGCTCTTTGGAGTTACAGTGTAAAGCCGTTACCTTTTGGTCAAGCATTATTTTTGAACGATTTAACGATTGTGCCATTAGGATTTATGTTAGTATACCAATATTGTCGGTCATGGAAAAAATTCTTCCTCTGGACCGTTATTGTTGAAGCGGGTTACTCTTTTCTCCTTCTTCCAGTGTTAGTAAAATTTGATATTCTTCGGCTGTACAATTGGCAGTATTCCTACACTTTTTTTATTATGATAATCGTCGCAATCGTTATGCGGGCGATCCTTCTTACTATTTTAAAAATAGAACAAAAACACGAGTTCGGATATTCTAACAACTCCTTAACGCCAACGATGCAACCAGCAATGAAACCATTAGACGAAGAGAATAAGAATCAGAAGGATTAAAGTAGGGCGTAGATGGTATTTGCCATATCACTGAGCGGTAACTTTCATCAGTTGAATAGAAATGGACTCTGAAGTGAGTCTAGGAACCAGAGCAATTATTGCTGACTATATTTCTTGTTTATTGCCAACACTTTTTCAACCAGCAGCCTATGGCTGATGCCAATTAGCAGATAAATCGGAAAAGAGTAGTAAAACTGCCACTTTAGAACTTTATACATACCTAAATAGACGAGGGCGGGTTCAGCGACAAAAGAAAAGAGTGCTGCCATTATCGCTATTGTCGTTATATAGGAACGCCATAGAGGAAAGTATTGGTAGATTAGCATATAGGTTACTGGCAGGACTGCGTAGTTTATCGGAATTAATTGCGGGTAAAGGGGAACTAATTTGTATGGATAGTACCATAGAATCAAATCAGACCCTAAGTCATCCATCCAAGTTACGGTCGCAAGAACAAATATACCTAGCAAGATAATTGCTGTAAAACGTTTTTTATCAACAAGAATTCCCCACACGGTCCAAGGTATAATGAGCAATGCAACAAGAAGCCACCATTGCCAGGTAAACAGGGTATACTCAAGCCAATGCTGTATTCTCGTCTCGGTAAAAACAGAGTGTATCTGAACGATATTGATGGCTGTTTCAGGAAAGGATAGCATGGATTGTACCAACTCCTCACATTTGACTCTTTTCAGTTGCGGTCAATGCTTCGTGCCAACACCGATTGCTAAATGATTGAATAGAACTGTTTCCACAATCTTTACTTCATTGGGTTTACAATGTACGATAAGCACTACCTCGGTATTATAACGAAATTTTTTTCGCAGGCTTTTTTTATAGAGTATGTATTTTATGAGCAAGCCTAAGCCAATTCCAACAAAAAAACTTAAAAGCCCCCATATAATTGGACCCCACTTCCACATAAACCCCCACATAACGCCGAGCGTCATAAAAATGGTTGCTAAAATCGTAGGTAAGTCAAACATGCTCTGACCATCGGCATAATGGATGGTGTCAAAGAATAACCTTTCTTCAGCCATCTTATTCAAAGGGATTGCACAGATCATATTTTTTTCTATGCCTTTTTGCTCCAGATCCGTGATCGCAAGCTCAAGGTAATTGGAATGATCAAATGACGCAACGACATGCATCGTTATTACTACCTCCTATACTGGCATTATAAAGTCCTGGGCTTGGTACTCTCTAGTTAAATAGGCGGCCTGCTCTATATCAAACAGGCGATTGTATTCGATGGTATTCACATAAGCATCATATATCGCAAAACCCATTATTGACGGCAAGTAAAGAAACCATTCAAGATCTAAGATTGTTTTTGCCTGCTCAAAATTACCCAAAGCCGTGTACTGAAGCGCTTGAAGCAAATGAGACATATAGCTTATCACTACCCACCAGATTAAGACAAAGAACGCAGTAGGTATTCGGTGGCAGTAGAGATGACCAAGACCTGGCGTAAAAAGAGTCCAGGCTATGCTAACCCAAGGAACCCGTTTTTCTAAGGAATTGATTTCAAAGAAGGACATGTTTGTCGCATCAATGGGAGAGTGATTTCGATCTGCCAAGATTGAAATTTTATTTAGATCTACTGTCAAGCAATAACTTGACCAGATGCAAAAGACCCAAACTGGAGCATATAAGAGCAGCCAGCGATTATTCACAACTTCTTTTGCCATTTCGAAGCGGCCTGTAAAACTATACACAATAGCAGTATTGAGGCTTGACTGTGTATTGATTAGCATTTCCCATGAAAATAATAAAAAGCCGATTACATAGTTTCCCAGGCTTATATGTCCGAAACCTGGGAATGCGGCTGACCACCAGGCAATCACAAAGGGGTTTCGCAGATGCAAAAAGTTAGTGGCTATTGGGGATGCAATTGCTTTGGGCCTACGTTGTTTTGGGGACTGCGGGATACCATTAGGCATTGTATCACCTTCCAATCTGATAATTAACAATACCTTATTTTTACCTTTTATAGGAAAAACTATTCCCTAAAAGGCTAAAAGGCAAGTTGACGATATGTAAGAAAATATGGTATGCTTGATAACAACAAATTTATATTCGATCGTTATAAAGCTGATCAGGATAAATGAAGGCTGGAAAACGTCCCTTGGGATGTTTCCGGCCTTTTTTGTTTATTTATCAAAATTCTTACAGAAAGAAGGAAAAAGCCATGACGATAAACCGATTTGATGCGGAAGGTAAATTATCTGCCCGTATCACGCAGATTACAGTACCAAGTTTTAAACAACTGGCGGATTTAGCGGTGCAGCATCAAGCAATTGATTTGGGGGGAGGTAAGCCGGATTTCCCGGCGGATGCAGCGTTTAAAAAGGCTGCAATACAGGCGATTCAAGATGATTTTAACCAATATGCTCCGACCCAGGGCGTAGCGGAATTGCGACAGGGAATTTCAAAGAGATTGCAGCAAAAAACACAAGAACATTTTGATGCTGAACAGGAAATTACCATTTGCAGCGGTGTAACAGAAAGTACGGCCGCTGCACTCTTAGCCATCATCGATCCAGGGGATGAAGTGATTGTATTAGTACCTGCCTTTGCATCATATGCTGCAGATGTACAGTTGTGCGGTGGAAAACCTGTTTATGTAGAATTGACACAGCCGGATTTTCGATTGGAAAAAGAAAAAGTGGAAGCTGTGATTACAGCGCGTACGAAAGCGATTATTTTTAATTCACCCCATAATCCTTCTGGAAGAGTTTTCGATCAGGAAGAAGTGCAAGGGATTGCCCAGCTAAGCCAAGAGTATGATTTGATCGTGATTACAGATGAAATTTATGATGAAATCTATTTTGGAGCAGTGCCACCGATACCCATTTGGAAGCTGCCTGATATGCGAGAGCGAACGATCATCACCAATGGCTTCTCGAAAGTCTACAGTGTTACAGGGTGGCGGCTGGGTTATGTCATTGCAACGCCTGCCTTAACAAAAGGGATTCGAAAAGCGCATAATTATTTAGCATTAAGTTCTGCATTGCCATTGCAAATGGGTATGGTAGAAGCGGTTGGCAGTGAGGAAAGTTACTACATCGAGTTGAGAAAAGACTATAGCAAACGGCTGGATATATTGAAAAAGGGATTTGATGAACTGAAAATTCCTTATTTGGCGCCAGAAGGAGGATATTTTTTACTCGTTGATTTCTCGGACTTCGGATGGAAGGATGATTTTGAGTTTACAAAATATATAACAGAACACATTGGTGTATCAGCGCGACCTTTATCTGGTTTTTATCCCAATGAAACCTTAACAAATCAGAGACTTTGGCTGCGATTTGCCTTTTGTAAGGAAGAAGAAGTACTAAAGGAAGCCATAGAAAGATTTAAAAAAATAAGAGAGCAGAAAAACTAGAAAAAGTATTAAAAACAATTTTTGAGAAAATAGATGTTGCAAGAAAACAACAGCGTAAATAGGATGTGACAAAAATGATAATCTGGAAAAAGAAATTGGTGACATACTCTGTGATGGCAGTAATGCTGATAAGCTTACTAGTGGTGGCTGGTTGTGGTGCAAAAGAGCAGACGAGTCAAGGCGCGAAAAATGGCAATGATGTAAAGACCTACTATGTGGGTACACGAGGAACTTATAAACCATATACCTACGTGGATGATAAAGAGCAATTGACGGGGTTTGATATTGAGATTCTAAAAGAAGTGGAAAAGCGCAACAAAGATATTAAATTTGAATTTAAAACAATGAGTATAGAAAGCGGGTTCGTCGCATTAGAGGCAAAACAAATCGATTTGATTGCCAATCAGATGGTACATAACAGCGACAGGGATACGAAATATTTATTTACCAAAGAGGCCAATAATGTTAAGGATACTCAATTGGTAGTGAAAAAGGATCGTAATGATATTAAGACAATTGATGATTTACGGGGAAAAGTAGTTGCTGTAGTGCCAACGAGCCCAAATTATCGAGAGTTAAAGAAATATAATGAGACAGCAGAACCAAAAATTAAATTTTTGTTGACGGATAAAGGGGCGGCAGAGACCTTAAATATGGTTGCATCGGGTCGTGCTGATGCTTCGGCTGATAATAAGTTAACCATGCGGGAAGTCAATGAAACATTAAATTATGGATTGAAAGCTGTAGGGGAAAACCTTACGCCGATTCCGACCTTTTATATATTAAGAAATGATGAGGATTCGGCACAGCTAGCCAATAAAATTGATGCAACGCTGCGTGAAATGAAAAAAGACGGCACCTTGAAGAATTTGTCAGAGAAATTCTTAGAAGGGGACTACACGGTTCCTTCAACAACAAAGTAAAGCAAAATGAAGAAGTGAAAGTTTATATTGTAAGGAAATGAAGGGGTATTGTATGTCAACTAAAAATAAACTTGTTATTGTAGGCATGGGGCATGTTGGGGCGGCTGTGCTTAATCGTGCGATTGCGTTCCAATTGGTGTCGGAAATCGCTGTTATTGATATTGATGAAAAAAAAGCCTATGGAGAGGCACTCGATGCTAGTCATTCCACGCCGTGTAATTACAGTCAGAATATTAAAGTGTATTCTGGAGGCTATGAAGAATGCAGGGATGCGCGGGTGATCATAATTGCTGCTGGTTTCGCCGGACGTTCACTGCCACCGTTGAAACCAGGAGAGACCCGTGATCGTTTACGCCTTGCTGATCGTAATATTAAAGTTGTTCATGATGTCATGACGTCAATCACTAAGTATACCAAGGAAGCCGTGATTATCATGATTAGCAATCCTCTTGATATCACAACCTATTATGCTGCTAACTTTTTTGAGTATCCTCTGGATCGCTTGATTGGTACAGGGACGACACTGGAAACCTTGCGGTTCCAAAGGATTTTAGCCGATCACTATCAAATTGATGGAAAGAATGTCAATGGATTTATGCTCGGTGAACATGGTAAATCTGCATTTGTGGCATGGAGTTTAACGAGTATCAGCGGTATCCCGATTCAACAATTCGACGATTATTATCAGCCAGCAAAACTACTGGACCGGGATGCTATCTCCGAAGAAGTCATTCGTGCTGCAAGTGACATTGTGGATAACAAAGGCTGGACGAACTATGGCATTGCCATGGGGGCTTGTCGGATTGCAAAAGCAGTATTATTCAATGAACGTTCTATTTTACCCGTTTCTACAACACTGCAGGGAGAATATGGTATTTCCAACGTGGCACTCAGCCTGCCGTGTCTTGTTACAGAAAATGGCGTAGAACAACGTTTTGCTGTTCCGCTAAATGAAGAAGAACTCATTAAACTGAAAAAAAGCGCTGCAACACTTAACGATACTCTCAGAAGGCATCAAATTTTAAAAGGCAAAGTGTAATTTAAATTTAAATGGCTACTTCCTGTATACTGGTGGTAGCCAATTCTTGCACCTATCTACTCGACGAAGATAAAATTTTTATAATTGTCGCAATTGTGTCTTTTAACGGAATAAACTTTCTAATTGACAATGATTATTGATTGTTATATATTTGCATTAAAGCTAGTAGTTCAGTTCGAAAGGAGTGATTATAATGGCTAATAGCTATTGTCACGACGGATATTGTGAAACAAGGAAAGAAGATCCCAACGAGAGCTTTGATAAGAAAGTTGTAATTGGTGGCTATATCTTATTCTTGATTGCTTTAACAGCGATTGTATTGTATGGAGTTTCTATAGGAATTTATATAGATCCTGCAGCTCTAACTTAACTTTTAGTCCTCGCACTTGACGAACAAGAAGTGTGAGGATATTTTATTTTCTCCTAATAATAAGGATCAACACCAAAATGTCCACTTGACAATATTATCAATTGCGAGGAGGCGACAGACGACGTGGCAATCTCTACTCCCACCCAGCTTGCTATTGGAGATTGCCGCGCTCCGCTCGCAATGACAGAACGTCAAGCGTACTTTCTGGTGAAGACCCATAAAATAATTGAAAAAATACAAATTATACTTTGCATATTTATCGTATAATCTATAAACAAGTAGCACCGATAATCCGGTGCTACTTGTTATTTTCTCATATAAGGATTTTGTACTTCTGTTGAATTAAAGAATGCTGCGATATCCACGTCTAAACCTTCGGCGATCAACAAAAGCATATCAAGTGAAAAGCTTATATTTGTATTTAGAGCCTCTATTTTAGAAAGATGACTTGTGCTAACTTCAATTTTTGCTGCAAGTTCTTCCTGACTCAAACCACGAAGATTACGATAAAATGCAATCTTTCTACCAATTTCTCTATATACTGAAAAGAATTTATCGGTATCTTTTTTTCGCACAAGGTTACACTCCCAATAATTAGTACTATTAATTATAGAGAGCAATGCAAATTTATGCACTTCTTTAAAATTGAATAAATATTTCTAGCACAAAGAAAGATATGGTATAATGTGGATTAATGTTGAGTAATTTTAAAAGGAATGGTTATGTGAGTTATAAACTATCAGTTCAAAAGAAAATAGAATATGATACAATATGTAATACCATCTCAGAGTTAAGTCAGGAGATTGATAGCTTAAAAAAAGAAAATAAAGATACCGCTGAGATTGATGAACAACTTGAAACTATACTGAATAAATGTGCTGAATTTATTCGGAAAGAATTTTATAACAGAAATATCTAGGATAACTTAAGTTGAACGTTGCGTTCGGCTTTTTCTTTTTGTACAAATTTATATCTACAAGCAAGATCCTCTGATGGTTATATCTTTAAAATTAGTTTTTATTGAAGTGCTTACAAAAGAAGGTGTTTCGATATTGGGTTGGTGTTAACGATTCCATTTTTTTAAAGAGCTTCATGAAGTTTTTCTCATCGATAAACCCAGTAACATTTGCAATTTCTTTAATGTTTGCCGAAGAATTAAGCAGCAGTTGTTTTGCCTCAGAGATTTTTAAGCGATTCAAATATTTAAGCAGTGGATAACCAGTGAACTTTTTGAAAACTAAGGAAAGATAATCGGGATTATAACCAAATTTATCAGCAATTTTTTTTACGGAAAGGTCCGTATTGTAATTGACTCTAATCCATTCAGCTATTTCTGCGATTTTGTAATTACTGTTTGAAATGTCCTGTATTTTGGGGGTAGAAGTATCGATGAAGTTTTGCGAAAGCTCCATAAGCAGCAAACTCAGTGTATAGTTGGTGACGATGGTTTTAGAATAGTAATTGCGGTTGGATAAATCCAATAGTTGATTAAAAATCAGGTCAATACGATTCTTAATCAGAATTTCTCCGAATTGAGGCAGGATATAATACGTTTTAAGAATGCTTTCGGCGACAGTGTTCTTTTCAATATGCAGATATTGGTTCATTTGCTGTTCTGTCAGAAATTTGTACTGGTTATGACATGTCTGAAAATGGCACCAGTAATAGTGAAGTCCCGGCTCTGATTCACGGTAGCCATAGTGCTCGTGCCCAGGAAATAACAGCATAAACTGGTTTGGTTTTAATTCATAAGGCTGATCATCTTCGGCGATATATAAGGTACCTTTAGAGCCGACAAGAAGAACAAATGTGTCAAGATTTCTTCGTAAATGCAAAAAAGGCTCATCACTGATCAGCTTTCCGCAAGAAAAATATTTCAAGGGATATTTGTTTTTTGCAATACAATACATCATATAGGATTTCACCACCTATTCTAATGTAATGCTAGTTGTATGACAGTTATACCCATATTATACTATGGGTATAGCAAACACAATATATTGTTTTTTCTATAAGGATTCCTTTTATTAATAAAAAGCTGAAAATTATGAATAAATTGTAATTTCGAAGGTGTGTATACTGTTTTAGACACCTTAATAAAGTGCGCGCAAAATGCAAATATAGTGAAGAGGAGAATTTCTATGGATGATAAGCAATTTTCAAAACCTGTCTCAATTACCGAAGTAAAGATTAAGGATCAATTTTGGCAAACGTTAATGGAACTAATTCGAACGCAAGTGATTCCCTATCAGTGGGATGCATTGAATGATCGAATAGAAGGTGCCGAACCAAGTCATTGTATGAAGAATTTTAAAATTGCTGCAGGTTTGGAAAAAGGAAAGTTTGCAGGGCGTGTTTTTCAGGATAGTGATTTTGCCAAATGGATAGAAGCTGTAGGGTATTGTTTGGTGTGGCATAAGGATTCGGCCTTAGAAAAGGTGGCGGATGCAGCAATTGATATCGTTTGTGCTGCACAGCAAGCAGATGGTTATCTGAATACATATTACATTTTAAATGGTCTCGATAAGCGATGGACCAATTTACAGGATAATCACGAATTGTATTGCCTGGGTCATATGATTGAAGGTGCAATTTCTTATTATCAGGCAACCGGTAAGGATAAATTATTAAAGGCTGCAATCCGATATGTCGATTATGTAGATACGATTTTAGGTCCTGGACAAGGGAAAAAGCATGGTTACCCTGGACATGAAGTGATTGAATTGGCGCTGGTGAAACTCTATCAGATCACAAAGGATGAAAAGCATTTGAAATTGGCAAAATATTTTATCGATGAAAGAGGTCAGCAGCCTTTATATTTTCAAGAAGAAACAAAACGTTATGGCAATGACTTTCCGTGGAAAGACAGCTACTTTCAGTATAAGTATTACCAGGCAGATCAGCCAGTACGCAGTCAACAGGTGGCAGAAGGTCACGCAGTGAGAGCGACGTATTTGTATTCCGGCATGGCGGACGTAGCACGATTAACCAAAGACGAAGAATTGTATGCAGCCTGCAAACGTATCTGGAACAATATGACTCAGCGTCAGATGTATATTACTGGAAGTATTGGTGCTTCAGCTTATGGTGAATCGTTTACCTATGATTATGATTTACCAAACGATACCGTTTACGGTGAAACCTGCGCTTCGATTGGTGCTGTTTTCTTTGCCCGCAGGATGCTCGAAAATTCTCCTGAAGGGGAGTATGCGGATGTCATTGAAAAAGAGTTATTTAATGGAATTCTGAGCGGTATGTCCATGGATGGTAAGAGCTTTTTTTATGTAAATCCCCTTGAGGTTGTACCAGAAGCATCTAAGAAAGATCAATTGCACCGTCATGTAGAAGTTGAGCGGCAAAAATGGTTTGGTTGTGCATGTTGTCCACCGAATATCGCACGATTGTTTGCATCTCTTGGAAGTTACATTTATTCGTATTCGGCGAAAAGCAATACGGTATGGCTGCACCTCTATATAGGTGGTGAATTGACCCATACATTTGATAGCCAAGAAGTTAATTTTACAGTAGCGACCAATTACCCATGGGATGAAGATGTAGAGATTACAGTTTCGTTAGCAGAAAGCAAAGAGTTTACATATGCATTGAGGATTCCAGGCTGGTGTAAAGCGTATGAACTTAACGTTAACGGAGAAAAAGCGAATGCGTCAATTGTCAATGGCTATGCATATTTGCAGCGAGAATGGAAAAATGGAGATGTCATTCATCTGCATTTTGCTATGCCGATAGAAGTTATGCAGGCGAATCCGAGGGTAAGAGAAGACCTTGGCAAGGTAGCAATGATGAGAGGACCTATTGTATATTGTCTTGAAGAAGCGGATAATGGTCCGAATTTGCATCGAATATACCTTTGCGATACGCAAAATTTTCACGTTCAATTTGAACCGGATTTGTTGGGTGGTGTTGTTAGCATTATCTCTAGTGGAAAAATGTTAGACGAAAAATCATGGAAAGAAAATACACTATATCAATCGTATCGCGAGCCTGTATGGCAAATGAAAAAGTTAAAATGGATTCCCTATTATGCATGGAGCAATCGTACACCTGGAGAAATGACCGTATGGGTTAAATACTGACTATCAACTTTATCTTAGAGACTGCATTAATTCATCTGTTTTTATATGAAGCATTTTTTTTGGCATTCTATAATAAACAAAAATTCTTTCTGAAAAATTGAATGGATGGGAGAAATGAATTATGGGTTCTAAGCTTAATGATATACAACTCAATAAAAATCTTGGTAAAGTGGAAACTTTAAATACAAATTTGCTGAATACGAAAAGTGTGGAACCTGATACATTGCCGCTAGAACAGCGCGTCAGTTATGGAATGCTGGATGCTGCGGGAAATCTGCTGTATTGTTTTGCAACATCCTATATTCTCTACTTTTATACTGATGTAGCAGGCATTTCAATAGTAACCGCCGGAATGATTCTGCTTCTTGCAAGGATTATTGATGGTGCAGATGCTCCAGTTTGGGGAATTATCATTGATAAGACGCATTCAAAATACGGGAAATGCCGACCCTGGTTTCTTTGGTTGGCAATGCCGTTTGCTGTTTTCAGTGTTTTGATGTTTTATGTACCAGATGTAAGTCCGACAATGAAAATTGTCTATGCGGGAGCTACTTATTTCGTTGCTAACATTATATTTACTGGATTCAATACGCCAATCACAGCAATTTTGCCATCGCTTACGCCTCAGCTAAAAGAACGTCTTGTGTTGAATTCGTTTCGTATGGTTGGCGGGCAGGTGGGATTTTTTCTGATGAATGTAGCCGCACTTCCTCTGGTTGCTTTTTTAGGTAAGGGCGACGATAAGCAGGGATTTTTCTTTACTTCAATCATCTTTGGTATTGTTTTTGTATTGATGACATTCTATGCATTTCAGAATCTAAGAGAAAAATATACAGTAAAACAGGAAGAAAAAATTCCCCTGAAAAACAGTTTTCTTGCGATCAAAGGCAATTGGCCATGGGTGATTATGACAGCCAGTAATTTGCTCTTTTGGATTGCAATGATGGGAAGAACTTCATCGGTAATTTATTATTTTACCTATAATATGGGACAAAAAGACATGGTTGCTTTTGTAAACAGTATTGCCTCTTTACAAATTATTGCAATGGTTGCAATTCCTTTTATCTGCAAAGTGGTAAGTAAGCGGAATACGTGGATTATGGGATTGGCAACAGCTATTATCGGTCAGATGATTATGTTCCTTTCTGGCAGTAATCTTACTGGAGTAATTATTGGCTGGATTTTATCTAATATGGGAGGTGGAATTGCTTGTGCAATGCCTTTTGCAATGCTAGGATCGGCAGTTGATTTTGGCGAATGGAAAACGGGAATTCGTTCCGCCGGATTTCTTACAGCAATCGGCAGTACATTCTGTATTAAAGCCGGCAGTGGCATCGGTGCTGCTATCCCTGCGTGGATTATGGATTTATATGGATATATTCCAAATCAGGTCCAGACGATTTCTAGTTTGGCAGGCATTAAATTTGCATTTATCTGGTTTCCAGCAAGTGTATTTCTGTTGGCCATTATTCCACTTCTGTTTTATACTAAATTTGAACAAATGGAAGGTCAGGTTCTTATAGATTTAGGTAAAAAGTGACTAATCTGTAACATTGCTGTTACATCAATGGATTATAATAAAGCAATATACCAGATAGGAGTGATTTCTCATGAAAAGCATGGTTAAAAAAATAGCTATATTGTCAATGGTAGGTATGATGCAAGTCGGATTTGGTGCATCGTTAATAGAAGCTTCACCGCTGCATACTGAACGATCCTCTGTGCAGCAGCAAGATGATCGTAATCGGATTGAAAATGAAAGACATGAGCGCGAAATGAAGCGACGTCCAAATGAGAGTGAACGGGAGTGGCATGAACGTCAGGAACTTGAAAAGCAAAGACACAAAGAAAATCTAAGGTGAAGTGTCTATGATATTTTGATTCTTGAGTAAGAAAGATTATGGGTATGAATCATTTAATGGAAAAAGAAGCGGAGAAAATCGTTTACGATTTTTCCCGCTTCTTTTTCTGCTTTGCATCCCAGAATAAATATGGGGAAGTACATGCGTATTGTCTAATGAGTAATCATATTCATTTATTAATTCGTTCTAATGGATCCGATATTTCTCAATTTATGAAATAGTATTATTCTACGTAGCATAAACGTAGCATAAGATGGAGTATCAAAATGAAGGAGGTATAATAATGGAGGAAGACAGAAAACATGACTGTGGCTGTAATGATGATACCCAAACTCCAACCCAAACACATGTGCATGAATTTGAAGGAAGCACTAAGATTGCCGAAGCGGACACGGATCCGCATAATCATCGGTTTGCAGGGGTTTCAAGTGAAGTTATACCACAAGGAAGTAGCCATGTGCATGAAATTTTAACAAAAACAGACTTTTACGAAGACCACCATCATGAAGTGGGAGTCCGGACAGGTCTCGCAATTGATGTAGGTGGTGGCAGACACGTGCATTTTGCAACTGGCATAACCACTTTGGTCGATGGGCACGTTCACAACTTCCGATTTGCTACCCTTATTCAGGACCCAATAGGTGACTAGCCTATTTATAAATCAAAGACTCGTTTAATTTTCGTCAGCCTTCGGATGAACAGCTTTTTCTAGTACATACCGCATCACTAAACATAGTAGAAACATAGCCGTCTACCTTTATTAGGGACGGCTATGTTTCATGCCTATCTTGGCAGATTGTTGGCGTTTATCCCATTTGTATTTATCCATAAAGAAGATCGCTACTCATCTGACTAGGGTATTCTAATAAGACGATAGCGATCTTTTTTGTTTCTATTTTTCTGCTATTAAGATTAAAACTTTAATGTTGCGCCCAATCCAGTGCGGTTACTATTGCTGCCTTGGTCTGGCATAAAGGAACGGTAGTTTACATTGACGTCAAGATTATTAGTTAGGTTGTAGTTGGCCCCAACTTGCAGTTCTTTAAAATTAGTAGCGCCAACCAGAGAAGCGTAGCCATCCAAGGAAGGAGCTAATGGACTCGTCACTGCTGCTCCTATGTAGATTTTCGAGTTGGAATTATAATCTCTGCTACCAATGATAGCTCTAATGTTATTGTTTACATCAACCTGTCCATAAATGTCGTTCTTTTGTAATCCGAGCGTAAGATTGTCAGACATCTTGTGCTCGAGATAAAAGGAGTCATCCATTACACCGATAGCTGTCTGACCTTGTGCCAGATTATTAATAGGAGCGGCAAAACCAGTGCTGGCACCGAAAGCAAGTAGTGAAACTACAGTAAGTGCAATTTTCTTCATAATAAATCCTCCTAAAACATTTAAGTCTGTCTAGTAATAGACATTTTTTCACTAGTTAGCATTATGTACGATATGTGTAATGAGTAGACTACTTCTAATTATATCCCTTAAATTCGACAAAAGTATGACAAGTAGAGCAATACGCAGACCAGCTAACTAAAGTTAAACATTTTCAAGAAAATAATAGCTGCTACATATAGATATGACAAATAACCCCATAAGCAAACACCTGTTTGCCTTTATTATCCAAGGGAACAGGTGTTTTTTTGTCATACTTTCGTCACAATTTTATAGTAGTATGTTGCTTACTTGTGTCAAAAATATTATCGATGAGGAGTGCTTGTTTTGAAAAACAGAAAGATTTTCCTACTAATTCTCGGTTCTTTTCTTTTCGTAAACCTGTTTTGTTTTAACACTGCGGCGGCAACAGCAAAGTACCTTATTTCTGGGAAAATAACGGATTTAAATTTGCGACCAATTGATGGAGCAAAATTAGTATTCGAAATGGAGGGCGGCTTGAAAGGGATACAAATTGCAAAGACTGACAATCGAGGCAATTATACAATTTCTTTGCCAGCAATAAACAAACCATACTGGGTAACGATAGGTAAAGAAAAATACAAAACATACCGCGGAAAAATTTATTTGAAAGATGGTAGTGATAACTTTAATTTCATTTTACATAGATAAAGAATATCTCAACATATGTCTTCATTCTACCCTTTTGGGTTCTATATTTCTACAATTTTAAATTTCCTGCTTCTGAGTAATTCTCAGAAGCCTTGATTACATAAGTAAGGATATCAGATTCGAACATGCGACCTACTTGACGGAAAAAGAAGCGAAGAAAAATCTGCAAGGGATACTCGATGGTATTGCCCTGCGGAATGTATTTTATAGTTTGCACTTGAATGAACCAGCCAAGTAAAGTCATAAAAACAGGAGAGTTAGCTTTATAAAAGGCATTAGCTCTCTTGTTTTCTTTATAGTAGCTGCAAGAGGTGTAACTTTTTGAAGGGGATTCAAGAAATTCTTCTTTCCATGAATACTTTCCCTGTGCAATCCAATCCTATCGTGTAGGACTTTTCCCCCCTCATACCGAATGTTACTGCTAATAGCAAGATACAAGGTAAGAGGTGAAACATAAGGTGAAGCTTCGTTTAATGATAGGAAGGGCTGGGGCTGGTAAGACCCAGTATTGTTTAGAGGAAATGGGGCAGATGCTGGCCGCATCACCAGAGGGACGGTCTATGATCATGATCTTGCCGGAACATGCTACCTTTCAGGTGGAGCATGAGCTGGCATCTAATCCTGACATTGCTGGCTTTACGAGGGCCTATGTCTTTGGTTTTCGCCGTTTGGCACATCGGATTTTAATGGAAACGGGTGGTGCGGTTCGTCCTCATATTACGGAACTAGGAAAACGAATCGTATTGAATAAATTGCTGCATGATCATCAAGCAGATTTTAAGATCTTTCATCGGGCGGCTGCCCAGCGAAGTTTTGCCGATATTTTAGTCAGTATGATTCAGGAATTTAAAGCTTATGGTGTATCACCAGAGTCTTTGGCGGAAGTGGAAGAACAGTGTGCGGATTTGCCGATTGGTGATAAACTTCATGATTTAGCCTTAGTATATCAAGGTTTTGAGAAATTTTTGCAAGGGCGTTATACGGATCCTGAAGACTATCTCACCTTGCTGGCAGAGAAGATTCCTCAGTCTGCTATTTTGCATCAGGCCCAAGTGTGGATTGATGGTTTTACCTGGTTTAATCCCCAGGAGGCAGGTGTGGTGGCACAGCTATTGCAGAATTCTGCCAGTGTAACCATTACCTTGTGTTTGGCAGATGCCAAGTCTGGTGAGCAGGCTAGTGAGACAGCATTGTTTCATCGCCAATGGGATACCCGGCGGAAGCTATTGGATATGGCAAGGAAAATGGGATCAGAGGTTGAGGAAGTGGAATTAGTCCAGACTAAGCGCTTTAGTGCTCCTCTCCTCGGGCATATGGAAGAGCAGTTATTTACCTTTCCTTCTACGGTTTGGACGGGAGAAGCGCGAGGCGTAGCGGTAACAGAGGCTGCCAATCGTCGGGTAGAAATCGAGGGTATGGCAAGAGATATGCTGCGTTTAGTCCGAGAGGAAGGCTATCGCTGGCGGGATATTGGAGTTTTGCTTCGGAGTGGGGATAGTTACGCTGAACTTGTAGAGACAGTGCTGGCTGATTATGAGATACCTTTTTTCAGTGATCGTAAACGTCAGCCGGTACATCATCCCTTAGCAGAATTATTGCGTTCTGTTTTAGAAGTGATCACGGAAAGGTGGAGTTATGATCCGCTGTTTCGCTGTTTTAAGACAGATTTATTTGATTTATCCCGGGATGATATTGATAAATTGGAAAACTACGTATTGGAGTTTGGGATTCGCGGTACAAAATGGACCAATGGTCAGCCCTGGACATTTATTCGTCGTTTTTCATTAGGGGAAGATGAGGAATTGAATGAAGTGCAGCAGGAGCAGCTGCAATCCATTAATGAGATTAGGATGAAAGCCTCTGCGCCTCTAATTGTCTTTGAGCAGCAGATGAAAGCTGCAACTACGGTACTGGCGATGACGACGGCCCTATATGAATTTCTAGTGGGGTTGATGGTGCCTGAAAAACTAGAAGTGTGGGCGGTTCATGCCGAAGAAATCGGGGATCTGGAGCAGGCACGAGAGCATCGTCAGTTATGGGATCAAGTCATTCAGTTAATGGAACAACTGGTGGAAATCTGCGGAGCAGAAGAAATGAAGGCAGCCGATTATGGGATTATGCTCAGTGAAGGCTTGGAAGGACTGACCCTCAGTCTCATACCTCCTGGGCTTGACTATGTTACTGTTTCTCCTATGGAGCAGACCAGCTTGGTAAACATTCGGAGTATTTATATCCCAGGCGTAAACGATGGAGTATTGCCCATGCGTGGTCGCGGTGAGGGTTTATTAACGGATGCCGAGCGAGGTCAGATGATCCAGCTGGGACTGGAGTTAGCACCAGGTTCTCAATCGGATTCTTTTGCCGAGCGGTTTTTGGTTTATACAGCTTTAACAAGGGCGAGAGACTATTTGTGGCTGAGTTATCCTCTGGCAGATGAAGAAGGCAAGGGGCTAAGTCCTTCTCTTTTGATCAAACGGGTGCGAGAATTGGCAGCTGTGCCCTTTCATTCCTTGCCTGTAGAACCTGTACCGGGAAGTGAACGACAATATATCGCTCATGGGAAGCGCAGTATTTCCTCCTTAGCGGCTGTGCTTCGCAGCTACAAGAGTGGCGAGGCAATTGCTAGTGTGTGGTGGGATGTTTATAATTGGGCGATACAGCATCAGGGACTAGAATGGTATGTGCAGCGGGCGGTAGCAGGGTTATTTCACCACAATCAGGTAGAGTCTTTGCCAGGAAATTTGGCGAGACGCTTATATCCGAAGAAAAATAAACTAAGGGGCAGTGTCACCCGTTTTGAATCCTATCAGGCTTGTCCCTTCAAGCACTTTGCTCAATATGGACTTAGTCTCAAGGAACGAGCGGTTTTTCGCCTGCAGGCACCTGACTGGGGACAGTTTTTGCATGCTGCTCTCAAAGGATTTGGCGACAGCCTGCAAGAGGCCGGGCGGGATTGGGGCAGTATGAGCGAAGGAGAATACAAGGAAATCGTTAATCAAGTGGTAGAAGAACTGGCCCCAAAGCTGCAAAATGAGATTTTGTTAAGCTCGGAGCAGCATAAGCATTTGGTGGGCAGGCTGAAACGGACGGTGACCCGTGCGGTGCGTCGGCTGGTGGAGTTTGATCGAGTAAGTACCTTTAAGCCCATGGCAATGGAAAAGTCGTTTGGCCGGGGGGATGATGCGCTGCCGCCTCTCGTTTATATGCTGCCAGATGATATTTCCTTGGAAATAGTAGGGCAAATTGATCGTTTGGATGTTGCCGATTTAGAAGGCAAAAAATATATGCTCATCATTGATTATAAGTCAGGGGGCGCTTGGCTGAAATTGGTGGATGTGTATTACGGACTGCGGCTGCAGTTATTAACCTACCTATTGGTAGCGAGTAAGGCGTACGAAGACTGTCTGCCCGCAGGAGTGCTGTATTATTTCTTAAAGAATCCGAACTTATCCGATAAGATAAAGCTGGACGCAGATGAAATCTGCAAAAAAATCAATGGCCTTTTGAAGATGCCGGGCTGGGTGTTAGCAGATTCTCAGGTTATACGGTTATTGGATCAAAGCATTGATGGCTATTCAGAATTCTTGAAGGTCGCCTTGAAGAAGGATGATACCTTTTATAGCAATTGCTTATCTTATGTCAAAGAGCCAGAAGAATTTCAATTGCTACTTCGGCATGTAGAGAAGAAATTAGTGGATACGGCACGGGAAATTATGGAGGGGAACATTGCAATTAGTCCTTATGCCTTAGACAAACGAACGCCATGCGGATTTTGTCAGTATAGTTCAGTGTGCCAGTTTGACAGTTTATTGCCGGAGAATCAGTACCGCAGACTGGCAAAGCCGGATGAGAGTAGTATTATGGGGAAAATTATCCAGGGACAGGAGGTGAAACCCGATGAGTTGGTCTGAGCAGCAGTTATTGGCAATCGAAACTCGCAATAAAAACGTATTGGTAGCGGCAGCCGCTGGATCGGGTAAAACTTCTGTATTGGTTGAGCGGATTATCTCCCGTATCTTGGATAAAGACCAGCCAATTGATGTGGATAAGGTACTAGTCGTTACTTTTACCAATGCAGCAGCGGCTGAAATGCGGGGAAGAATTGGCTCGGCTTTGAATGAGGCGCTGAAGAAACAGCCTCGTTCCGAGCATATTCAGCGGCAGTTGGCACTCTTAAATTCCTCCGCCATTTCAACCATCCATGCTTTTTGTCAAAACATTGTACGGCAGAATTTTCATCTCTTAGATTTAGATCCTCAGTTTCGCATTGGGGGTCAGGCAGAAGTGACGATTATGAAGACTGAAGTCTTAGAAGCCCTCTTTGAGAGTAAATACGCTCAAGGGGATGAGGCGTTCTTGGATCTGGTGGAACACTACGGGGATGAGCAGAGTGATGATTCTTTGTATCAACTGGTGTTAGGGTTATATAACTTCTCCCAGAGTCATCCGTGGCCAGAAGACTGGCTGGCTGATCTTTCTAAGCGTTTTGCCTTGCCTGAAGGGACAAGGGTTGATCAAACACCTTGGTCTCAGTTGATTCGGGAGAAGATCATATTGGATTTGGAACAGGCGGGGCAGCAGCTGGATGCTCTTTGCCTGGAAGCAGGAAAGTCAGGTGGCGTGGAAGCCTATGTAGATACCTTTATGGCGGATAGGGC
>Ga0316602_10000464_pt1 | contig 21031 bp, 20 predicted proteins | sample OWC_soil_day10_C_FD_203103 | JGI IMG/M metagenome (GOLD analysis project Ga0316602, IMG submission 203103) | Wetland soil microbial communities from Old Woman Creek delta, Ohio, United States - OWC_soil_day10_CT | ecosystem: Environmental > Terrestrial > Soil > Wetlands | place: USA: Ohio... | reverse complement strand
CTGCGAGCAGGTCCTTGTGCTGGAGGAGGGCCGGGTGATCCAGCAGGGCACTTCCCAGGACCTCTCCCAGGTGTCCGGACCCTTCGCCAGACTGCGGATGCTGCAGAGCCTGGAACGGTCGCTGGAGGCTGCGACCTGAGAAGGAATTCCACCACGAAGGCGCGAAGACACCAAGAAAAGCAAAAGAAAGAAAAGCTCTTCTTGGTCTTTTCTTCCTGACTTGGTGTCTTCGTGGTAGAAGTCTCTTTTTTTGCTATTCCCGGTCACCCTTCCGGATACGGTCCATCTCCCGCTTGCTCTCCCGTTCCTTGAGGGCCTCGCGCTTGTCGCCCAGGGTCTTGCCCTCGGCCAGGGCGATCTTCAGCTTGATGATCCCCTTGGCGTTCAGGTAGATGGATAGCGGGATGATGGTGAAGCCCTTGCGGGTGGCTTTGGCGATGATGCGGGTGATTTCGGCGCGGTTCAGCAGGAGCTTGCGGGGGCGCAGGGGGTCATGGTTGGCGTAGGTGCCGAAGAAATAGGGCTGGATGTTGCACTGCTTGAGCCAGAGTTCGGTGCCGGAGATGTCCACGAAGGCATCCTGCAACTGCCCTTTGCCCTCTCGGAGAGACTTCACTTCGGTGCCCTGGAGGGCGATGCCCGCCTCCCAGGTCTCCAGGATGTGATAGGCGTGGAGGGCCTTGCGGTTCCTGACCAGATCCTCGCTCATGCCAGGGCCTTCCTCCGGGACCTGAAGTACTCGATCACGGCGGGCAGGACGGAGATGACGATAATGGCGACCAGGACGGCCTCGAAGTGGGCCTTGACCCAGGGGATGCCACCGAAAACCCGTCCGGCGGCCATGACCAGACCCACCCAGAGGACGGCTCCGCTGATGTTGTAGAGGGCGAAGTGGCTGTACGTCATCTTGCCGATGCCCGCCACGAAGGGGGCGAAGGTTCGGACAATCGGCACGAAGCGGGCGAGGATGATGGTCTTGCCGCCGTATTTCTCGTAGAACTCGTGGGCGGCCATCAGGTGCTTCTTGTTGAGCCAACGACTTCCTTCGCTGTGGAAGACCGCAGGGCCAAGTCTGGCGCCGATGGAGTAGTTCACGGCGTCCCCGAGGACTGCGGCCACCACCAGCAGCAGGCCCACCAGCCAGAGATTGAGTGGGCTGCCGGGGATCGCTCCCAGGGCGCCGATGGCGAAGAGCAGACTATCTCCCGGCAGGAAGGGCAGAATCACCAAACCTGTCTCACAAAAAACGATGGCGAAAAGCACCACGTAGAGCCAGCCATCCATCTGGCCAGCGAGCAGATTGAGTGATTCAGGGTTCGTCAAGCGGCGCAGGAATTCGAGCGCCTGATGCAACAATTCCATTCGGGGTCTCCAGGGGCTGGGCTCGATAGCCCGGTATTCAGGGTAACCGAGCCCGGGGGAGGCTCCAATCTTGCTGGCTGTTCAGCGACTGGCTTGGGCGCTTATGCCATCGACTCCGCCACGATTTGCTTTACGATGGAACCCATCTTCAGGAGGAACGGATGCTGTGGAGGATCCGACGTGATTATCTAGGAATACGCCTCTATAGGAGCCTGATCGCCCTCCTGGGCCTCTCTCTGTCCCCCTGCCAAGCGGCGGGCGGGTTCCAGAAGACTGAGACGAAGAAGCTGAACGCCTATTGCACGCTCAACACCCTGAAGAGGCCAGACGGGAAGACCCTCCAGCAGCTGGTCATCAGCGGCCCCTCGGCTCCGCCTTCGGGCTTCACTACCCAGCGTCAGGCGGCCTCCCTGCCAACCCCCGACGCCGCCGCGGGCACCAACGCGCTGACCGTGCCCGCCTATACCTGGGTCTTTGGGTGTTCGGCGGTGTCTGGGGCCATGATCGCCGGGTTCTATGACCGGAACGGCTTCCCCAACATCTACACCGGCGCCACCGGTTCCGGAATCATTCCCCTCACGGATAACACCTGGGGGATCTGGACGGATGGATACGCCACCTACCCGAACAATCCCTTGATTGCCTCCCATGCCGGGGTGGACGGCCGGACCGCCAAGGGTAGCCTCGAGGACTACTGGGTCAATTACAACAGCACCGCAGAGGACCCTTACCTTACCGGGGCCTGGACCCAGCACGCATGGGGGGACGCCATCGGGGACTACATGAAGACCAGCCAATCCGCCTACGACAACACGGATGGCTCAACGAGCTTCTACACTTGGGGATCCTCCTCGGGGCCCCTGAGCTGCGATGATATGGCCTCCTATCTGCTGCCGGACGGGACCCTGGGGCGCAGGCGGTTCTACGAGGCCCGGGGCTACATCTGTACGGAGTGCTACAACCAGCCGACTGACAACCGGATCACCGGAGGCTTCTCCTTTGCCCAGTACAAGGCGGAGATCGACGCTGGTCGGCCTGTCCTGCTCAACTTGGAGGGGCACAGCGTGGTGGGGGTCGGCTACGATGACAGCTCCAACACCGTCTACCTCCATGACACCTGGGACACGGGTGAGCACACCATGACCTGGGGGGGGGCCTACTCGGGCATGGCGCTGCTTTCTGTGAGCATCGTGAATCTCTCCTCGACGGTTCCGGTGGGCAGCCTGACGGGGTTCAGTCCAGCCTCCGCCTTCGAGGGGGACTCCGTGACCCTGACGGGAACCGCCTTCACCGGGGCCACGGCGGTGAGCTTCGGCGGGGTCTCCGCTGTCTTTACGGTGGACAGCTCCACCCAGATCACGGCTACGGTTCCGGTAGGGGCTGTCACCGGGAAGATCCAGGTCACGACTCCAGGCGGCATTTCCCAGTCCTCCTTGGACTTCACGGTGCTCAGTTATGATCTGAACCGGGATGACAGCGCCGACCTGGCCGACCTGGCCCGGATCGCCCGCTACTTCGGCACCTCCAGGGCCTCCGACCCCTCGGGCTTCCAGTCCCAGTGCGACCTGGATGGCGACGGGGATATCGACGAGGCCGACGCCACCCTCCTCTTCAACAACCTGGACTAGGGAGAGAGCCAATGCGGAACCCTGTGCTCACCCTTCTTTCCGTCTCCTTCCTGCTGGGGGCCCTCCTTGCCTGCGGCGGAGGAGGCGGCGGCTCCCGTTCTGCCCGTGTGCTCAACTACACTAATAGCGCCACGGCCACCGCGTCGGACTGGCGCCTGGAGGCGGACGCTGCCACCAATGGAACCGGCACCGTGCTGCTGAGGCTATACGGACCCACCGGCACGGCGGTGCAGGGGGCCACGATCTTCCTGACCTGCGACGGAACCCGCGCCCAATGGGTTAAGCCGAGTGGGGCCACGGACGCCTATGCCCTGGAGGGCAGCGCTCTCGACTTCACCCTGGGCCCGAATGCCGCCATCCAGCTCTTCAAGAGCCGCCTGATGGATTCCAATCTCCAGGTGGGTGCCTACCAGAAGACAGGCACTCGGGTTCTGAGTGCCAGCGCACCGCTTTTCACGGTGGCCCTCAGTCCCGCCTCCGGGGCCACCACGGGGATTGCCGGGCTCACGCTCACGGAGAGTAAAGCTGCCATATACCTGGACGGGGCCGGGGAGCACGCGTTGGAACTCAAGGTCGGCACCCTCACTGTCCGGTGAATCCTAGACGAATACCCCCAGCACCGCGTTGCTGAGGAGCATGCCCTTGGAGGTCAGCCTCAGGAGGCCCCCTTCCCGCACCAGGAGACCCGCCTTGAAGGCGGGCTCCAGAGCCTTCTCCCAGCCTTCCACGAGGGGGAGGAGGCCCTGGTCCTCGGCGCGGTGGCATAGGGCCTCCCAGTCGACGCCCCGGTGCATCCGCAGCCCCAGAAGGGGCAGCTCCGCCAGGATCTCTTCAGGGCTCAGGGCCTGGCACTCCGATAGTTCGGCCTCCTGCGCCCATGCCTTCGGGGATTCCGCCTCGGTCCATCTATGGCGCCCCAGCTGGCTGGCGGCACTGGGGCCCAGGCCCAGGTAGGGGCGGCGCTCCCAGTAGCGGGAGTTGTGGCGGGATTCGCAGCCGGGGCGGGCATAGTTGCTGATTTCATAGGGGGGGAGGCCCAGCCTGGGCAGTTCTTCCTGCAGGGCTTCGAAGACGTCCGCCACCTCGTCCTCGGAGGGGAGGTGCAGGAGCCCCGCATCCACATCCCCTTTCAGGATGCAGTCCTTGTCCAGATCCAGCAGGTAGATGGAGAGATGCTCGACGCCTGCATCCACCAGGGTCCGGGCATCTTCCAGGATGCGGCTGAGGTTCTGACCCGGGATACCCACCATGAGGTCGGCACTGATCCGCTGGAAACCGGCTTGGCGGGCTTCCTGGATGGCCAGCAGGCCCTCTTCCGCGGTGTGGATCCGACCCAGGCGTTCCAGGAGCACATCATCCAGGGTCTGGACCCCTAGGCTCAGGCGGTCCCAGCCCAGACGGCGCGTTCCCTGGAACCAGGTGCTGTCCACGGTGCCGGGGTTGGCCTCGATGGTAGCCTCCGCCAGAGGGGAGAGATCGAAGGCTTCCCTGACCTGCCTGCCCAGGGCTTCCAACTCCCCCAGCTCCAGGAGGGAGGGGGTGCCGCCTCCCAGATAGAGGGTGTCGACTTCGGGTCGGGTCAGGACCTGGCCCCATGCCTTGACGTCGCCGAGGAGTCGCTCCAGGATCGGCCCCTGAAGACGCTGGTCCTGGGTGGAGGCGAAGGAGCAGTACCCGCATCGGGCCCGGCAGAAGGGGTAGTGCAGGTAGAGCCCGATGGGCTCAGCCTTTGCCGCGCAGCGCAGCTCGGGCAGGAGGGGTATCAGCTCCTGCTTCAATCGCTCAGGTGGCTGATGAAGTGGGAGGTATCCGCCGAGGGGGAGAGCAGGACATTGTCGATCAGTCGCGTCTTGCCCACCATGGCGGCTACGGCCAGGACTGCGGCACGATTCACCTCGCGGCTGATGGGCTCAAGGGTTAGGGCGTCCACCAGTTCACAGTAATGAATCTGGTCCACGGACTTGAGCTCACCCTGGGCGATGGCGAGCAGGGCCTCGGCGCTTCGGGTGCCCTGCTTGAAGGCGGCTTCGGCCTTCAGGAGGCCTGCGCTGATGCAGGTGGCCCGCTGACGGTTTTCGGGGCTGAGGTAGGTGTTGCGGGAGCTCATGGCCAAGCCGTCGCTTTCCCGGATGGTCGGGGCGGCGATGATATCCACGGGCAGGTTTAGATCCTTGACCAGGCGTTGGATCACTGCCACCTGTTGGAAATCCTTCTGACCGAAGAAGGCGAGGTCAGGCTGAACCATGTTGAAGAGCTTGGTCACCACCGTGGCCACACCCCGGAAGTGCCCGGGCCGGAACTCCCCGCAGAGGACGTTGCCCAGGTTGCCGGGCTCCACGAAGGTGCTGAACCCCGTGGGATAGACCTCGGAGGGCTCGGGCATGAAGAGGATCTTCACCCCGAGCTTGAGGCAGAGGTTCTGGTCCCGCTCAGCATCCCTGGGGTACTGGGCGAAGTCTTCCTCCGGGCCGAACTGGGTGGGGTTGACGAAGATCGAGACCACGGGACAGTCGCATCTGGCGGCACACTGGCGGATCAATGATGCGTGCCCTTCATGGAGAAAGCCCATGGTGGGGACGAATCCGATGGTATTGCCCCCCTCACGCCGCGCCTTGAGGGCGGTCCGGAGTTCGGGGATGGTGCGGATAATGCGCATGATACGACTCGATTCTTGGGTCTAATTGCGGGCTTCCCCTGAACGCCACTCATCGAGGCGTTTGCGGGCGGGCTCTGGAAGAGTATAGGATTCCCGAGCGTCCGGGAACAGCCCTCCCCGCACATCCTCGGCCCATCTGGCGATGGCGCTCACGGAATCTTCATAGCCCGTCATGTATTTCCGCACGAATTTGGCGGATTTACCGGGAAGCAGCCCCAGGAGATCGTGAAATACCAGGACCTGCCCATCGCAGCCCGGTCCAGCCCCGATGCCGATGGTGGGAACCTCCAGTTCCTGGGTGACCCGCGCGGCCAGTTCCGCTGGAACTCCTTCCATGAGGATCATGAAGCAGCCGGCCTCCTGGAGCCTGAGGGCGTCCTCCAGAAGCTGGATGGCCTCGTTGGCTGCTCGGGCCTGGACGGTGTAGCCCCCCATGGCGTGCACAGATTGGGGGGTGAGGCCCAGGTGCCCGATCACCGGGATTTCGGCATCAACTAAGGCCCTTACCACCGGAAGACGCTTGGCGCCCCCCTCGAGCTTTACCGCCTGAGCGCCCCGCTGGAGGAAGCCCCCGGCGTTGCGGATGGCCTCCTCCAGGCTCAAGTGGTAGCTCAGGTAGGGCAGGTCCGCCACCAGGAACGCTTTGGGCCGGGTGCGGGCTACGGCCTCCAGGTGGTGGTTCATCATGGCCATGGAGACCGGCAGGGTGCTGTCGAAACCCAGACAGACGTTGCCCACGCTGTCACCCACCAGGATCATGTCCACCCCGGCGGCATCCGCCAGACGGGCGTGGACCGCATCGTAGGCGGTGAGCATCGCCAGCTTGCCCCCGGCCTGGACCTTTTCGAGAAGCTTGGGAATGGTGAGCTGGGTGCGGGAATTGGTGGGTGAACTCATGCTGGATCCCATGTCGGAAGGCCCACCGGCGGTGGGAGGTGATGGGGGGCGTCCAGGCCGACGGATTCCACCGCAAGGCGGAAGTGATGCAGGTCTGAACGTCCCAGGAAGCGGGGGCCAAAGGCTGCGGGCACCCGGCCCCAGAGCTCCTGGAAGCTGGTGCAGGCCTCCTGGATCTTGGCGCGGGCACCGAGTTCCTCACCGCGTTTGAGGAGGAGACAGGCACCCTGGGTGCTCGCTTCGAGTACCAGGGCGGTGCGGCCAAGCTCCCGAGCGGTCGTCAACACCTCGCCCCAGGCCCGGAGGGCCTCGGAGGCAAGGGCGTCGCTGGCGCCGGAGAGGAGCAGGGCATGGGCATGGTGCCACTCCAGCTCCAGCCAGCGCGAGCCGGAACTGGTAACGGCCTCCTTGAGGGCTTCCAGGCTGGACCACTGGCTCTTCGTGTCGGGATCCATATCCTGGGCCAGTGCCTGGATCCTCCTGAGCCTGGTCAAGCTTTCCCGCCAGCTCAGTCCGAAGCCCCGATGGCATTCCGCTGCTTCCAGGTAGACCCGGGCTGCATCTCCCCAGGCCCCCCGGAAGGCCAGGATCTCGGCCTGAAGTGCCAATCGTTCCCCCTCTTCCTGAGCCGAAAGGGGATCACCAGGGCGGGTGAGTTCGAGGAGGATGTGCTCGGCCTCGAGGGGGTCGCCCAGGCAGGCCAGGGTGCGGGCCTTCCACAGGGCAGCCCGGTTGGCGCGGTTCCGATCACTCAGGCGACCGTAGCCCTCCATGGCTTCCTCGAGGCTGGAAAGTGCCTGGGTCAGGTCCTGCTCCACACTGGCCATCAGCCCCATGGCGAGGTGGCAGTCGGCGATGAGTTCCAGGTCGTCCTGGGCCTGGGCCGCTGCCATGGCTTCCCGGGTGCATCGGTGTGCGGGCTGGGGCTGGCCCATGGCGAAATGGGTCGAGCCCAGGGCCAGGAGCACGCCCACGAGGCGACGATGGTCCTGGCCGTGCTCCAGGATGCGCTGCGCCCCCAGGAGAGAGCCCAGGGCACCGTGGAACTGGCAGCGTTCCATCTGGATCTGGCCGAGATCCTGCAACAGGCCCGCCCGCTCCGCATGGCTCTCCCGTTGCTCCACGCACTCCACCAGGCGTTTCCCTTCCTCGAAATGGCGGGCTGCCTGGGAGACGTGACCCCGGAAGAAATAGCCACGGCCCAGGGCCAGTCTCAGCCGGGTCTGCTCTTCGTGGAAGAGGTGATCCATGAGCAGGCTCTGGGCTCTGCGGGCGGTGTGTTCCGCCTGCTCGATCCGGCGAAGGCGAAGCTCCAGGAAGGCCTTTTTCCTCAGTGCCCGGGCTCTTTGGGTCAGGGCGCCATGCTCCTCGCCCTCCTCCAGGAGGGCCTGGTCGAGGGAATCCAAGGCCCACTCATAGGGGGAGCGCCCCCTGAGCTGGTCCGGGTGGACCCTGCCCCGGATGGTGGAACGGGTCCAGGAATCCGCAAGGAATTCCCAAAGTCTCGCTCTCTGGGCCGGGCTGGGGCCCAGGGCCAGGGTCTGCCGGACGATGGATTCGGCAACGTTGGGGGCGGGCGGGGGCTGCTCGATGGCGTCCATGACCCGGGCCAGCGCGGTCGGGACATCGGATGCATAGGACTGAAGTCGCACCGAGAGCACCAGTTCCCGGGACTCGTCCTGGATGGCCTTGAGGAGGGTCCGGGCGAGGCGCTTGATCTCGGCGGGGGCGGTCCCCTCCAGGGCCAAGTCCCGGACCTGTGGGCTGGTGGGAGCGGCCCGACCGTCCAGCACCTGGACGAACTTGCCGTTCTGGAGTGCCTGGATGGCCTCCTCCAGGGGTTCTCCCGCCAGGCCCACGGCCCGGCCCAGGGCGCTGAGGCTCACCGAATCGTCTCCAAGGGCCACCAGCCGCGCGATCAGGGCAGCGGCGGGAGGAAGTCGGCGGAAACGGCCGGAAAGGATTTCGGAGAGCATCCCCGGGTGGGCCACCAGGGATATGGGCTTGCCGATGACGGGCCGCCATCGGCCTTGCTCCCAGGCCAGGGCCCCCTCCAGTTGGGCCCGTTCCAGGATGTTCCGGAGAAGACCCGCGTTGCCAAGGCTGGCCCGGCAGATCTCCATGGCCAGGTCTTCCGGGAGATCGTGAGGCTTGAGAAGGTCCTCCATGACCTCTCTCAGGTCAAGGTCCTCCAGGCGCTTGAGGTTCAGGATGGCCACATCGGGATCCTGGCTCAAAGGACCCAGAAGGGGGCGGGCAGTGCGGGTGGGGCCCCCATTGTTCGCGACCAGGAGCCAGGGGAGCCGCGAGCCCCGGATCAGATCCTTGAGGAGTCCCAGGGTTGCACTGTCGGCGCAATCCACGGCCTGCAGGAGGATCAGGCGGGGGTGCCGATCCTGGGCGAACTGGAGGAGGGTCAGCGCGCTGGCCAGTTCTGCGGGCTCGACCTGGGCCAGTCCTTCGGCGTGCTTGCGGACTCCCCGGAGGAAGGCGAAGCTCTCCACCCGGGCGGCGAGGCTCCGGGCCACCTCTGGGTGCTGGGCGTAGAACTCCGCCTCTGTGCCCTGGATCAGGTCCTGCAGGAGTCGGCCCAGGAAGTGCCCTGCGCTTTCTTCGCCCATCAGGTCCAGGCGGTTGACCCGGATCCCTTCCGTCTCAGCTGCCGCAGCGGCGTAGGCAGCCAGCAGTTCCTTTCCCAGGCCCTCCTCGCCCTGGATGACCACCACCCGCTCCCAATTGGACCCGGCCCGGATACCAAACATCAGGGACTTGAGGTAGGTCAGTTCCTGGAGGCGACCCCGGATGGGAAGCAGGCTTCCTAGGGTCAGGTCGGGGGGGGCCTCCCAAGGGCAGCCTTGTTTGCCGGATTCGTGGCTGGGCAGCAGCTCCAGAGTCGTCTTCAGATCGGCCAGTGAGAGGGGTGTGGAGCCCAGTACCCTTGGGACGATCAATCGGCCGCTCCCGAAGTTAATGGTCTCGGGGTGGAGGAAACGTCCGCAGGGTGAGCCTTTCAGGCGCGTCTCCAGGGTCGCCAGCAGGGACTGGCGCTGGGTGGAGGCCAAGTCTGGCCAGAGGGAGGCAAGGGACTCTCCTTCAAGTTCCTGCAGGAGCCAGACCCGAGCCTCCTCCACACCGAAGTGGATCCTCAGGGGATCCAGTGGGCTAGCCGCCTGGATCTGCTGAAGGTGCTCATGCTTGATCTGGTCCTGCTCCCGTTCCTGGGGGGCCGGTTCCCAATACTGCAACAAAGCCCGCGCACCATCACTGCCCTGCTGGACCAGGTGCCAGGAGAGGCCTGCCTGGCTGCCAGGCAGAGTCAGGCGGTGCTCGTACCAGACTCCCCCCAGGTGCCAACCGCGGCTCATGGGACTTCACCACTGGGCTGGGGGGTCGCCTGGGGGATCATGCCCGAAGTCTACCAGAGGAGATGGGATTATCTGGGCATACCTAGCCAGGCCTGGGCCAGCCCCAGTTCCATGAGCAGGGCTCCGAAGCGTTCCACCGGGAAACCCATGACCGTGGCGAAACTGCCATCGATATGGTCGATGAAAAGGGCAGCGATCCCCTGGGCCGCATAGGCGCCCGCCTTGTCCATGGGCTCCCCGGAAGCGGCGTACCAGGCGATCTGATCGGGACTCAGGGGGCGCAGGAAGACTTCGGCGGTGTCCACGAAGCTGTGGATCTCCGCGTCCCGCATGAGGCAGAGGCCCGTGTGGACTTCATGGTTCCGGCCCTGGATGAGCCCCAGCATCCGCGCGGCGTCCTCCACATCCACGGGTTTGCCCAGGACATGGTGATCCACCGCTACGGTAGTGTCAGCGGCGATGACCCAGCGCCCAGGATTGACGGCCGCTACGATCTTGGCCTTCATGCAGGCCAGGCGGCGCACCATGTCTTCGGGATCCTCGTCCGGCAGGGGCGATTCGTCCACGTCCGGGGCCCAGGATTCGTAGGGGATGCCGAGGGCCTCCATCCAGTGCCTCCGGCGGGGGCTGGCCGAGGCGAGGATGGGGGGCTGGAGGTTCAGGGTGATGTCTTCGCTCATGACCGCCTCGTCCGCCATCCTACCAGGAGGGTGGCCAGGGCGAGGGCCACCAGTTCCCCCGCCAGGAGGAGCGGGCTCCGGGCAGGAGCCTGGACCGGGCGCCAATCCAGGGAGAAGGTGTGGGCCGCTTCCGTCATGGGTTTCCCCCACAGCCCGCCGCTCCCGTCGGCCCGGAAAAAACCTGACTTGCCCGTCAGGGTGGCCCGGAGCAGGGGGAGCCCGGTCTCCACGGCCCTCAGGCGGATCTGGGCACCGTGGAGGTCCGTGGCGATGCTGCCTTCAAACCAGCCGTCGTTGGTGAGATTGACCAGCATGTCGCCCCCGGCCAGGTCCAGGCCCCGGAGCACTCGCCAGGGGATCAGGGCCTCGCTGCAGAGCAGTGGGTGGATCTTCAGGTCCGGGAGCGTGAAGCTGCTCTGGGGCCCCAGGCTGCCGGGCTCCTGGGAGAGGAATCCCATGTGCTCGTCCAGCCAGCTCTGCACCGGAGCTGGGCCGGGCATCCGCTCCCCGAAGGGCATGGGAACCACCTTGGCCTGGAGGAAGGACGGGACCCCCGGGGCCTCTCCCCGCACCAGGTTATAGCGTTCCCCTTCGGTTCCATACAGCCAGACGATGCCCCGGCGTCGGGCTTCTTCCGGGAGGCGGGGATTGGGGGCGAGATCGTTCCGTCCCATTACCGAGCTTTCGGGCCAGAGGAGCAGGGTGCGACGACCGGGCCTGGGCAGGCCGGCCCGCTTGAGCTCCTGGTCGCTGCGCTGCCAGAGCGCAGCCTCCATCCAGGGGAAGGCACGACCGACGGGCCAGTTGGGCTGGATCATTACCACATCCAGATGGTGTTCCTGCCCCTTCGGGAGCAGAGGCCAGGCCAGGCCCAGCAGCAGGAGCCCCGCCAGCAGGGCCAGGGGAGGCAGGAAGGCCCTGGGCTTTCCCTCCGCCCAGCGGAAGCCTGCCATGGCCCCCGCACCCCAGAGCAGGGCGCTCAGGCCGTGGGAGCCCAGGAAGGCGGCGCTGCGGATCAGGACGGGAAGGCCGCCGATGAGGGTGCCCCAGGTGAAGGGATAGACATGGAAACCCAGCAGTTCCCAGAGCGCGATCCCCAGGGCAGCCCCCAGCCCGGCCCCCCAGATGCCGCTGCGGCGCCCCAGCCAGCGGGCGAAGAGGAGCACCGCCCAGAAGCCCAGGGCTTCCCAGGCATTCAGGAGTAGAACCCCCAGGAGGGCCATGGGGAAGGGCATGGGCCCCTTGGCCGCCAGGGTCTGGGGGACCCAGTGGAAGATGCCCCAGAAGCCCACCAGGAAGGCCAGAAAAGACCAGGCGGGGTGCTCGCCCCGGAAGCTTTTCCGGAAGAGCAGGGCCAGGAAGGCGAGCCCGAGCAGGGGCTCCAGAAAGCCGAGGGCAGGCCAGGCGGCCAGATTGAAGGCCATGGCGAAACAGAGTCCGAGACCCACGGCCTCCAGGGCGGGCCGTACCTTCATGCTTGGCTCCTCCGGGCCACCTCGAAGCAGGCGATCCCAGCGGCTACGGCGGCGTTGAGACTCTCGACGCCCTGGATGGGGATGGCGAGGCGGTGGACCGTCTCCGGAAGGGCCACCCCCTGCCAGCCGTGCCCTTCGTTGCCCACCAGGATCCGGACGGGTCCCTGGAAGTCGGCCTCAGCCAGGGGGAGGGCCCCGGGGCCGCCATCCAGGGCGAACCACCGGCCCGAGTCCAGGCCCGGTTTTTCAATGCGTCGCAGGGGCATGAGGAAGGCAGCCCCCATGGAACCCCGCAGGGCCTTGGGACTGAAGGGATCGGTGCTGCCAGGACCCAGGAGGGCTTCCTGGAAACCGAAGGCGGCGGCGCTGCGGAGGATGGCCCCCAGGTTGCCCGGGTCCTGGATGCCCCAGGCCCCGATGACCCGATCCGCCAGGGGGCCCGTCGGTTCGGGTCCCAGTTCCGCGAGCAGGGCCAGGTCCGGAGGGCTGCCCGCGTCCGCCAGTTCCCTCATCAGGGGTTCCGCGAGGGTGAGGGTGTCCAGGGGGTGACGGCGCTCCAGGGGATGCTCCCCGGCTCCATCCAGCCGTATCCACTGGAGGGGGCGGATCCGGGTGCCCGCCGGGCTGTTGCGGACCCCTTCCCAGGCCTCGATGAGCTTGGCCCCGAGCAGGAGCGTGTGGGTGCGCCGACCCCCCGACGCCGCCAGGATCGAGCGGAGATGCTTGAATCGCGGATTGGCCTTGCTGGTGATGAGGAGTTCCATGCCTCTGTTTAATCACGGAACCGTGGAACGGCCAAAGGGTATCGTCTCCGGGCCCGGAGGCACCCTTTAAAGGGATTTCCGGTGGGCGCGGGGAGCCAGGCCCAAGGTCCGCTTATAGGCCCGGCTGAAGGCTGCCTCGCTTCCGTAGCCCAGCTGCTCGGCGATCTGGGCCACGGTGAGGGGTTCGTTCTTGAGGAGTTCGATGGCCAGGTTCATCCGGAACTGGGTCAGGTAGGCCTTGGGCGGCTTGCCGATGAGAAGAGTGAACCGCTCGGCGAAGGAGGCCCGGCACATGCCAATGGCCTTCGAGAGACTGTTGAGGTCCCAGGGCTTCTCGGGGGAGGCGTGCATCAGAGCGAGGCTTCGACCGATCTGGGGATCCCTCATGCCACGGATCCATCCGCTCCTCTCCGGATCCGCGGCGATCCAGGCTCGGACGCTCTGCATGAGCAGGACGTCGACCAGGCGGGCGATGACCGTGTTGGAGCCCGGTTGGCGATGGTGGGCCTCCAGATCGATTGCCTCCACGATGGGGCGCAGCCAGTAGAGACCTTCCCCTTTCCGGTGGCGGATCACAATGGCTGAGGGCAACTGGGCCAGGAGGATTCGAGCGGCGGGACCGGCGAGCCTGGCGCCGCCGCAGAGCAGGACGGAACGTTCGCCGGGCCCCTCGGCCTTGAGGGATGCGCCGGAACCCTGGTGCTCCAGGGAGGGCTCGCCAGGGCCGGGAGGGGGCGTGTCGAAGCTGTCGGCAAAGGTGTGGGCGGGGCCATGGGGCAGGATGGCCAAGTCGCCGGTGCGGAGGGTCAGGCGCTGCTCCCCCAGCTTGAGGCAGGACTGTCCCAGGGATTGGAAGTGGAAGCTGGTCCATTGCCGCACCGGGATGTCCAGGCACCAGGGCGCCCGGACGTCAAAGCTCCGGTAGAAACTGGCGGAAAAGCGGAGGCCTTGCAGCAGCTCGTCTAGGGGGTCCATCTCAGCTCCAGACGAATGATCAATTTTATTGGACAAAGCATCATAGAGTCTCATCCCCTTGGTACCCATACTGAGTCAACCCGATTATCCAAGACCGTTTTCCGAGAAATATAACATGTTTGCATAATAACTCAATTTTATGCGAAGTAGATTTATGCCTGGCATAGGTGTGAACTTATTGCTATGGATCCGCAAATTCAGATCATGAAAAAAGACTGTCAAAATCATCTCTTTGGCTGAGTCTCGCAATACGGCAAGGCAGATGTCAATGCCTGACTGGCATGCATTAGTGTTCGGTTTATGCCTGTAATTTTGTTTTGGTTAATTGGGTTTAAGTTTTCGGAGGCCATATGAATCTTATTAAAATAGATTCGACTCTATGCACTAAGTGCGGCATGTGCTTCAAGTCTTGCTGGAACGATGTGTTCAGAGTCGACAAAGCCACGCGCCAGCCGTACGCGGCCTATCCCGAGGATTGTGTGGAATGCAACTACTGCGAGGTCTCCTGCCCGGTGGGCGCCTTGACGGTCATCATCGATTACGCGAAACCCATGGCTTCTTGTTACGGAAACAAGTAGGGATAGGAGCAGTCAAGATGAACAGCATCGAACATTTCGGGAAAGTCATAAGCACAGACATTTTGATCGTTGGTCATGGTATTTCCGGGTTGTCCGCAGCCATCACGGCCAAGGAGAAGAATCCGGCCCTGAAGGTCCTCGCCGTGGACAAGGCCTGCGTCGGTTTCGGGGGCAAGGCCAATAAAGGCGGCGGCCACATCTCGTACATCCCCGAGGGAGCCGAAGAAACCTACGTCGAGTACCACACCCGGAACCTCGGCGATTACCTCAACAATCAGGACCGTCTGCGCCGCTACGCCCACTCCACCGTCAAGACCCTGGACAAGTGGGAGTCCTGGGGGGTCAGCTTCCGGGCCCGGGATGATGCCTTCCAGGCCCACCCGATCATTCCCTGGAAGATGTTTGTGGTCGATCTGGACATGCTGATCCCCATGGCGAAGCATGCCCGGCAGGCTGGCGTGGAGTTCATGGAGAAGGTGGCCATCGTCGATCTGCTGACCGATGGCGATCAGGTCTGCGGTGCCATCGGTTTCGATCTGGTCACCGCGGAAATCCTTGTCTTCAAGGCCAAGGCGGTCGTTCTCGCCAACGGCAACCAGAACTGGCGAGTGATGCGGATGTGGTCCAGCAGCCGGGGCGAAGGCATTGCCACGGCCTGGCGCGCGGGGGCGAGGATGCGGGGCGCCGAGTTCGGCAGCTTCGTGAACATGATCTCCGTGGAGCACTTCCAGGTTTCCTACGGCAGCGAAAACGCCATGTTCAACGCCAAGGGCGAGTTCATGGACGATCGCGCCGATCTGGATGGCAACCTGAAGGACACCTTCGGTGGGGCCGATCTGGGCGGAACGCAGTCGATCAGCATGTACAAGCAAGTGGCGGCAGGCAACGGTCCCATCTTTGAGGACACCGAGAAGAACGACTACCCCTCCACCCCCCAGGGGATGAACATCGTGCCCGAGGTGGGACGTGCCGCCGACAACTGGTTCAGGCCCTTCGCCCACAAGTGGTGGCATCTTCTTTGGGAGAAGAACAAGATGGGCGGCTACAAGACCTCCAGCAAGATGAAGGAGGTCGCCCCCGGATTCATCGGCGAATTCGGACCCGTGAATGTCGATGACAACTGGATGACCAACATCAAGGGGCTCTTCGCATCCGGAGACATTTGCGCCGGGGGCATCCAGATCTTCGGTGCCGTGCCAGCACCTCCGGGGCGGAACCGTGGGAGCGGCCTCATCGCCGCCGTCTATCACGGCATCCATGCCGGACCCGCCGCCGCCGACTATGTCACCGGCCTGGAGAAGCCCGGCCAGATCGATCCGGTTCAGCTCCAGGCGCTCCAAGAGGATATGCTGGTGCCCCTTTACCGCTCCCAGGGCGTGACCGCCGCCGAACTGACCTGGAAGATCCAGTGCATCATGACGCCGGTTCCCAATTCGGCTCTCAAGCGGGAGGATCGCCTCAAGGCTGCCCTGGCGGAGACCCTGGCACTGAAGGCTGAACTGCCCAAGCTGGTGGCCAGCGACGGACACAGCCTCAGCGCCTGCATCGAGACCAAGGCCATGGTGCTCTGCGCCGAGATGTTCTTCCGGGCCTCCCTGGAACGCAAGGAGACCCGGGGCTGGCATATCCGGGAGGACTTCCCCTCCCGGGATGATTCGGCCAATCCCTACTGGGTCGATCTCGAGAATGTCGGCGGTGAGATGGCTGTGAGCAGGACCGAGGTTCCCCTCAACCATTACGTCTACCAGCCCGGCTGATCCGGGCCCCTCTCCGCTCAAGGTGCTCCGAGTCGCGGGCAGGGGGAACCCCTGCCCGCTCCACCCCCCTTTGCTTTGGGAGCAATGATATGAAACAAGAAGGCTTCTGGAATCCCACCAGGACGCTGGTGGCGGCCTATACCTTCGCCTGGGGCTTCGCCTCCCTGGACCGCCTCCTGATCGCCATGCTCTTCCCCTTCGTCATCCCCTATTTCGGGATGACCTATGCCCAGGCTGGGCTCATCATGACCTGCATGTCCGTGCTCTACCTCATCATGGCCTCCCTGGGCGGAGCGCTCTCGGACAAGTACGGCCGCAAGAAGGTGATCCTGCCTTCGGTCATCATCTTCTCGATCAGCTCCTTCCTCACGGGCTTCGCCACGAATTTCGCGACCTTGATCGGCATCCGTTCCGTGATCGGCGCTGCGGAGGGTTCCTTCTACACCAGTGGAGCGGCCCAGATCGCCGAGCAGTCGCCGGACGAGAGCCGGGGCACCGCCCTGGGCCTCTACAATTCCTCCTTCCCTCTGTTCGGTGCCTGCATCGCCCCGATTTACGCCACCCTGGTTGCTTCCCGGTGGGGCTGGCAGTGGGCCTGCTACCTGACCATCATCCCGGGCATCATCCTGGCCTATGTCATTTCCACCAAGGTGCGGGATGCCCAGCCCCTTGCCCACGCCCGTCACCAGGGAACGCCCCGGACCCCCTGGAGTTCGGTTTTCAAGGATCGGAATATTGTCCTGGCTGGTCTGCTCTCCGCCACCTGGCTGGTCTGGCTGTGGACCTGGCTGAGCTTCGGGCTGCTCTTCCTGACCAAGGTCAAGGGTCTCCCCGGGAACGCTGCGGGGCTCCTGCTTTCGGCCCTGGGTCTCGGCGGTTGCCTGGGCGCCATCCTCAATTCCAAGCTCTCGGACAACTTCGGCCGCAAGCCGGTCACGGTGATCGGCACCCTCATCGGCATCCTCGGAACCGTGATCGTGGTTGCGACCCCGAACATTCCCATGGGTGGGCTCTTCCTGATCCTCCTGGTCACGGGCACGGCCTGCTGGGGCAACGCTCCCATCTGTCTGCAGGTCATCCCCTCGGATTCCGTGTCCGGCGAGCACCTTGCCAAGACCATCGGCATCATCGTGGCTTTCGGGGAGCTCTTCGGCATCGCCGTGGCCCCTCCGATCGTGGGCTTCGTCGGCGATCGCTTCGGCCTCGCTGCGGCCATGTATGTGGGAGTGGCCAGCCTCGTTCTGATGACCTTCTGCGGGCTTTTCCTCCGGGAGAGCGCTCCCCGGGTCTGCGCCCGGAGAGCCGCCGGTTCCGTCGCCTAATCCCGGCGGAAAGGGGCCCCACCCACACCTCGCACCCGGGTGGGGCCCAATGTCTTTCGTGCCCTGGAAGAGACGTTCTCAACCACGCCTGAAACGATTGCCCAAGTGATTGCGATCTACCCCATTACGCCCTCGTCCACCATGGGGGAACTTTCTGATGAATGGAACTCCCAGGGGCGGAAAAACAGCTGGAATACCGTTCCCCTGGTCGAGGAGATGCAGTCCGAAGGCGGCGCTGCCGGTGCCCTGAGCAACTACGTCCCGTACGAGAAACGCTACCGGATCGTGGAACGGGCCAATCCCGAGGGCTGCATGGAACTCCAGGCCCAGCTCGATGTCACCAAGCGCTTCGCGGTCTACGCAGGCATGGCGGGGACGCGCCTCCCGGGGAACTGCCGCTGAGGCTGCGACGACCCCTAAAGAAAGGACTTCCCCATGAACATTGGGAAACACTACATCAAGAACATGGAGCTGATCGGCTACCACGACCTCCAGGACAGGCCCGGTTTCCAGATGGCCATGCAGGAGGTGGAGGGGCGGTACTACCTCTACGTCTCCCATTTCCGCCATTCCGGCTGGACGATCCTGGAGGTGACGGATCCCGCTGCCCCCCGGTTCGTCCGCTTCCTGCCCGGTCCGGAGCTGTCGGGACAGGTCACCAACAAGATCCAGGTGGCGGATGGCCTGATGCTCTGCGCCCTGGGCACGGGCATCCCCTTCCTGCACGGCATCGGTGCCGATGATCCCTATATCGCCGGTCTTCAGATCTACGATGTCAGGACGGATCCCGAGAACCCGAAGCTGCTCTCGACCTGGATAGCCAGCGAGCCCCAGGCCTGCGACAATATCTGTCTGGGGGTCCATCGCTTCTACTACAGTGGCGGTCGTTACGCGCACCTTTCGGCCACCTGCGACGGCTATTCCAACATGATCTACCGTGTCCTGGATCTGGCGGATCCCACCCATCCCGTGGAGGTCGGGCGTTGGTGGATGCCCGAGCAGTGGGAGGCCGGCATCCGGGCGAAGGATCAGCTTCCCGAACCCTTCCCCCTCTCCCGGGCCGGCATGCACGGGCCACCCTCGGTGAAGGGCAGCCATGCCTACTGTGGGTACAACGGTGCGGGCATGGTCGTCCTGGATATCTCAGACCTCCGCACCCCGAGGCTGGTCGGCCAGCTCAAGACCTACCCGACGCTGGGCGGGAAGCTATCCGGTGCCCGTTGCCATACCGTGATGCCCCTCTCGAAGCGTCCCTACGCCATCTTCACGAATGAGGGGGAACGCTTCCCCTGCTTCTCGAAAGAGGTCGTGAAGGGGGTTGCCCAGCCCATGAATGTCATCGGCATGGTGGATGTCTCCGATGTCACCGACCCCACCCTGATCTCGATCTTCCCCTATCCGGAAGTGCCAGTCGGCTATCCCTTTCCCAACTTCAACGACTGCGGCATCGGATGCCCCGGGCCCTTCGGCCCCCACAACATCCATGAGCCCCACGAACATCCAGCACTGGAGGACCGGAACGACCGGCTCTACTGCTGTTACTTTCACGCCGGTCTCCGGGTGTACGACATCAGCGACCCCTTCGTGCCCCGGGAGATCGCCTATTTTATTCCGCCTGACCCCACCTCCTACAAGTTCGACTGCCACTACCCGGGGCCGAGGATCGCGACCACGGAGGACGTTATTGTTGACAATAGGGGCAATATTTTCATCGACACCTTCCACGACGGTCTTTATGTCCTGAGAAGCTGTGTTTGAAAAATAAAATGTTTATATATTGGAGCGAATGATGCCATTGGCTACTAAAGGTGTGAACCATTTCGCCATCAGTGTCCCCGACCTGGAGGCGACGGTGGAATGGTACCGGAGGGTGTTGGGGTTCCGGCTGATTTGCCGCCAGGCGATCCCTGGCGTCGATGTCCGGGTCGCCCATATGGAAGGGCCGGGGTTCGTGCTGGAGGTATTCGAGCCCATCGGTGGGAATCCCCTGCCGGAGGGGCGGAAACTTCCGAACACGGATCTCATGACCCACGGGAACAAGCACCTGTCACTCACGGTCAACGATGCGGAGCAAGCCCGGAAGTCACTGGAAGACATGGGGGTTCCTGTGGTCATGACCGCCAGGGTATGGGGAACGGTTGGTGTGTTCATCCATGACAACAGCGGAAATCTCATTGAAATCTTTGAAGGGGATATGCGTGTTCCTCAAGACAACAAATCCTAGCTGCGGGAAGAAGGCGTCCTGCCCCAGCTGCCAGAGCCCCGGTACCTGGGAGAGGATCGTTGCCTTCCGGCACCGGAACGGCTGCCTCTACGTTGCCGTGATGGATGGCAAGGGGGGGCTGGATATCTTCACTGAGGATTGCCGGGAAAGCGATCTGTTCTGTGCCATTCCGCCGTGGATCCTGGACCGTCTCGGGACCTGGCTTGCGGGCATCCGGCCCGGCGAAAAGGTTGAGATTGCGGCGGGCGCCGCCTAGATGACAGGGCTTGGATCGGGTTCCATCTATGACGTTGGGCCTGAAAGGGGATGATAGAGGGAATGACCGTTTCCGCTTCGCCGGTCGTTGCCTTGACGGAGTAACTGTGTCCCCCTCACCTGATGATTTCCGTGCCCAGCACAAGCTTCGCCTCTCCTGGATGCCCTGGCTCTATTTCGCCCTGAAGCCCCGGCACAGGGAGTGGGCGGAGGCCTGGCAGCGCGAGGTGCAGGAGCGCCTCCAGGCCCTGGAGACCATCCGCATCGGACCCGGGGCCTTCGTGGCGCCCGAGGCCCGGCTCTTCGGAGAGCCGGGGAGGGGCATTGAGATCGGGGAGGGCTGTGCCATCTCGGCGGAGGTCTTCATGCACGGTCCCATCACCCTGGGAAAGCGGGTCTCGGTCAACGCCCGGGCGAGCCTTGATGGAGGGGCCAAGGGGCTGGTGGTTGGGGACGACACCCGCATCGCCACCGGAGCCACGCTCTACGCCTTCGATCACGGGCTGGCGCCGGACCGCCTGATCCACCGCCAGCCCGTGCGTTCTCACGGAATCGTCATCGGCTCCGACGTCTGGATCGGCGCCAATGCCGGGATCACGGACGGCGTACGCATCGGGGATCACGCGGTGGTGGGCATGGGCGCCGTGGTGACCCATGATGTGCCCGAATGGGCCATCGTCGCCGGGGCTCCGGCGACGGTCATCGGTGACCGCCGCGATATTCCGGAGGCCGGAGGGGCATCCCCGAAGGTGAAAAACGGCCTCACGCGGAGGCGCGGAGAAGGCTGAAGTTGCTGCTCAATCAATACATTAAAGGCAGAAAAACGACTTCCACCACCAACCGCGAAGGCACCGAGGAGTAACCAGGGGCTCAACCAGCGAGCCCCTCCCGGAACCAGGCCTGAGTGTCCTGGTCCGAAGTTCCATATGGATGCGCCGAGAACCTGACTGAGCCATAAGGACTTGTGTTGATTCCAGGGTTGCAACTACTGCCTACAGCCCCTTGAGGCCGAGGAGTTCAAAGGCCTTGGCCTGCAGAGGGCTAGGCTTGGTGGTCCGGGTGTAGGCTGGGCCATTCTCGCCGAGGCGGATCT
>Ga0316602_10000461_pt1 | contig 21119 bp, 18 predicted proteins | sample OWC_soil_day10_C_FD_203103 | JGI IMG/M metagenome (GOLD analysis project Ga0316602, IMG submission 203103) | Wetland soil microbial communities from Old Woman Creek delta, Ohio, United States - OWC_soil_day10_CT | ecosystem: Environmental > Terrestrial > Soil > Wetlands | place: USA: Ohio... | reverse complement strand
CTTGGAGGTGGATTTGTTTTTCAGTCCCTTACCCCCATCGCCTGCAGGAAGATCGGCAGAACCGGATTGTCGTTGTCCCTCCGCCAGGCCACGACGAAGGGGGCATCGCTCCCCTCGCCCCGCATTTCCACCAGGACGTGGCCGCTATCGGCCTGCGCTTCGGCACGGTAGCGGGGGAAGATGGCGATGCCCGCGCCCATCTCGATGGCCAGGAACAGGGATTCCAGGTCATTGAAACGCTGAACAACCCGCGGCTTGAAGCCCATCCGCGCGCAGGTCACCACGAAACTGGCATGGGCGGGGGCGTTCACCGGCAGATTGAGCTCCAGGAAGCCCTCCCCGGCGAGATCTGCGTGAGTCAGGCTTTCCCGGCCCGCCAAGGGGTGGTCCTTCGGGAGGACGACCACCAAGGGCACCGAGAAAAGGAGCCGTGAGTGGATCTCCGGCCCTTCAGGCAGCGCGAGCTGGAGCATGAAGGCGATATCGATACTGCCCTTCTGGAGCGCCCTGGGCATGGTGACCATGTCCAGGCGATTCAGGTCGACGGAAATTTCAGGATGTTCCCGGCGGAAGCGCCGCAGAAGGGGCGGCAGGAAGCGCTTTTCAGCAATGCCATGGAAGCCCAGGGCCAGGGACCCGACCCCGCCGCTGGCCAAGGTCTGGACCTCCGAGACCAGGGAACCGTACGTCGCCAACAGCCGCTGGACGCCCTCATGGAATCGCTCTCCCGCAGGGGTGAAGCGCACGAGGTGCGGGTCCCGCTCAAAAAGCCTCACCCCCAGCTCCTTTTCCAGAGAGGAGATCTGGTAGCTGACCGCGGACTGGGTCAGGAAGAGTTGCCGCGCCGCCTTGGTGAAATTCATGTGCTCGGCGGCGGACATGAAGCAGCGCAAATGACGGATATCCACGAACGCCCCACTGGTTTCCTCCATTTAAGCACTGATCCCCTAATTTTTTTATCTTCATCCTCAAAACATTTCAGATTCGAATACCTGCTCATATCAAATACAGACTCCATATACTGGAGTCCAGCCACACAACTGCCCCCAAAGAGCCTTTAAGAAGGGCTGATAACGGCGGCCTTTCGCCCACAAGCCCCCCTGGGGAGGCCTCCGGCCTGGGCGAACTCTATTTACTCTTATTTCATTCTGGAGTTGATCCATGGTCATGCCCAAGGATTCCATGACGGCCGAAGAGCGGCTCGTCGCCACCATCAACCTCGAGCCCACCGATCGCGTGGTCTGCTCCGTCCTGGCGGACCAGTGCGCCGGGCAGCTCGCCGGGATCACCAACAAGGAATTCCAGTGGGAATGGGACAAGGCCATGGCGGCCTATGAGAAGTTCGCCGAGGCCTACCCCATGTGGGACTCCAACGCCATCATGATCCACGGCAGCCACGGCCCCACGGCCCAGGCCACCGGCATCATGCGCAACAAGCAGCCGGGCAAGGAGCTGGAGGACAACGCCCCCCTCCAGTACCACGAGAGCGAGATCATGACCCGCGAGGACTACGCCATTTTGCGTCAGCCCAACGGCGGCATGGAGTACACCTTCACCTTCTGGGAGCGGGCCCACGGCGTGACGCGCCCCCAGATTTTCCAGGCCTTCGGGCTCATCGGCGCCCATCGCGGCGAGGAGATCCAGCGATCCCTCCAGCGCGGTCAGTCCCTCACCTGGGGCTCCCTCGGGCCCGGGGCCGCCTTCGAAGACTTCTCCATGATGCGCTCCATGGACAAGTTCTTCCGGGATGTCTTCCAGATGGGTTCCGAGCTGGAAGAGCTCCTCTGGATCCAGCAGGAAGCCAACCTCAAGGCCCACGAGATCAGCGTGGCCCAGACCGGCATCAAGCGGGTCTTCGTCCCGGGCACCCGGGGCAGCTCCCAGTTCATCAACAAGAAGAACTTCGAACGCTTCTACTGGCCCTACTTCAAGGACTTCGTGGGCAAGCTGATCGCCATGGACATCGTGCCCGTCCTGCACTTCGATTCCGACTGGGGCGGCTTCCTGGAGTACTTCCTCCAGCTTCCCGCCAAGAAGTTCGTCCTCGAGCTGGACAGCGCCACCGACATCTACAAGGCCCACGATGTCCTCAAGGGGCACTGCGCCATCAAGGGCGACATGCCCGCCGGCCTCCTGGCCGTGGGGAACCCCGATGATGTCGACGCCTACGCCAAGAAGCTGATCACCACCTTCGGCCAGGGGGGCGGCCTCCTCTACTCCGTGGGCTGCACCATGCCCTTCAACGCCCGCAAGGAGAACGTGGACGCCTTCTTCAACGCCGTCGAGAAATACGGACGCTACAACTAAAAAACAGATTTACCTCCAAGGCCCCAAAGCTCCTGAGCACGAAGCAAAACCGCATTTCCCGCATTTTGCTTTCCCTGGAGCCTTGGAGTCTTTGTAATGGATAGTTCCCTTTTCAAATTGCCAATCAGACCAGGACACCGATTTCCGGTGGCATGAGCCTGTCCACCCCCAAAGGAGATTTTTATGGAAATGCCGCAGGCCTACCCTAAATTCCGCTGGTTCGTGCTCCTGGTCATGATCGTGGCCTCGGCAGCCTCCACTGTCCTTATGATCGCCCCGGCCCCACTCATCGGCGAAGTCTCCAAAACCCTCGGAATCGATCCTGGCACCGCCACCGGCACATTCATGGGCCTGTGGAATATTGTGGGGGCCACATCCTGCCTGGTGGCCGGATTCCTGGTGGACCGGCTGGGCATTCCCAAGATGGTGATCGCCGGTTGCATCATCTTCATCGTGCCGACACTCCTTTTCCCCGTCGTGGGCTACAACCTTAAGGCCCTGATCCTTCTGCGGGTCTGCCAGGCCCTGGCGGTCGGCCCGCTCACCGCCATCGTCGCCCCCTTGGCGGCGACCTGGTTCCCCCCCCAGCAGCGGGGCATGGTGGCTGGCCTCTCCGGCTTCTCCATCTCCCTGGGCGTGCTCGTTGGCATCATCATCTCCCCGATAATCTTCGCGGCAACCCACAGCTGGCTGACCGTGATGTCCCGGGTGGCCATCGCCCCCATGATCGCCCTTGTCCTGGCCATCGTCATGGCCTTTGGCCCCAAGCCCCCCGCCTTCCATGACGAGATCTCCGCAGAGGCTCAGGCCTTCGCGGATGGCGCATTCAAGGCAGCCCTGAAGTCCCGGACCACCTGGATCATCGTCGCAACGGTCTTCCTCTCCTGCTGGTTCTTCACGGGCTTCAACGATCTGACCCCCGGCTATATCGCCATCGAGGCCCCCACCGGCCTGGGCTACGGCCCCATGATGGCGGGCAAGCTCATGGGTCTCTATCAGCTCTTCTTCATGCTCGGCAGCATCGCATCGGGCTTCGTCTTCGAGAAGGTCTTCCGGGAGAGTGCCAAGGCCACCATCAGCGTCGCATTCCTCGTTTCCGGCGCCCTGGCCTTCACCATCATGCTGACCGCCGTCGCCCACCACATCCCGGTGCTCGCGGTCGTCCTGCCCATCATCGGCTTCTTCGCAGCCTGGGTCATGGCCGCAGCCCTCGCCTATGTATCCATCAACTACCATCACAGCGTGGTGGGCCGCATCACCGGGCTGGCCTTCGGTATCGGATTCTACGCCGGCATCCCGGGCATCATCCTCGGCTCCCTGGCCCTGAAATCCACCGGAAGCTATCACACCTCCATCACCATTGTCAGCACCGTGGCCATCATCGGCGCCATCCTGATCCAGTTCATCAAACCCCTGCCTGAAAAGGCGATGAATCCAGCCAAGCTGGCCGTTGCCGAAGACTAGAGCCTACGGCATGAAAAGGCCCCCGCCTTAGGGTGGGGGCCTTTTCATGCCCGGACCCCCAACTCCCGGAGAAAGGCCTGCAGAGCGGGGTTGCCTGTCGGCTTCCATGCCACGACGCAGTCCGTGGTGCTGTCCTCCCCGACAAGCGGGACATAGGTCAGTCTGGGGTTCAGGTGAGCCTCAGCCCGGTATTTCGGGAAGACCGCGATCCCCTCCCCCGACTCCACCGCCATGAAGAGGGATTCCAACCCCGAGAAGCGCTCCACGATCCTGGGTGTGAAGCCGCGTTTCTCGCAGATTTGCACCAGGAGGGCATTGGTCGGCGCGTTCAGGACCTGCTCCAGGTCCACAAAAGCCATGTGTTGAAGGTCTTCCCAGGTCAGACTCTCAGCGCCAGCCAGAGGATGGTCGGCCTGCATGACCACCACCAGGCGTTCCCGGTAGAGCAACTGGGATCGCAGCCCGCTGTTGCTTGGCAGCCCCACGGCCAGGGCGAAGGCCACATCCAGCTCCCCCTTTTCCAGCGCAAGGCCGAGGGGCACGATATCAAAGCGATTGAAGCGAAGGGCCACCCAGGGATAGCGCTCCCGAAAGCGTTTCACGAGTGGGGGCAGGATCCGCTTCTCAACGCCCCCCAGGAAACCCACTTCCAGGCTGTGGGTCTGCCCTGAAGCCAGGCGACGCGTGCTTGCAACCAAGCCCTCGTAGGTCGCCATCACCCCCTTCAGACCGTCGTAAAAGTGCTGCCCTTCGGGCGTGAAGTGCACGGAGTTGGGGGCCCTGGTGAAGAGCTTCACCCCCAATTCCCTTTCGAGGGCGGAGATCTGGTAGCTCACGGCGGACTGGGTGAGGCAGAGCTGATGAGCCGCCTTCGTGAAGTTAAGGAATTCCGAGACCGCCAGGAAGCACCGCAAGTGACGAATATCCATAAGGCAGCCCCACGACGGTATGAATCAAAATTAATCAAATCATTTTATTATCTAGCCTAAAAGAATTCAATCTCAGCCCACTACTCATCAGGTTGTCACCTCTATTATCCTTCACATAAGCCATCCAGAGGATCCAGAACAGCGATTCTCCTCATGCACAAAATCCATAGATTTCCAGGAAAACACCTGGGAAGTCTTTAATTTTATTAATTATAATTACCGGAGATCCCCCATGCCTCAAGACACCATGACCCCGGAAGCCCGCCTTCTGGCCACCCTGGCCTCCCAGCCCGTGGACCGCATTGTCTGCGCCCCCTGGATCACCACCTACGCCTCCCAGTTCGCCGGGGTCACCACCAAGGACTTCATGTGGAACTGGGACATCGCCATGGAATGCTACGACAAGCTGGCCGCAGCCTACCCCCAGTGGGACTGCTACGCCGGTGTCCACTTCCAGTATGGCGACGCCAATGGCATGAGCCAGATCGGCTTCAACGCCTGCAAGTTTCCGGGACGGGACCTGGCGGACAACGAGCCCTACCAGACCCTAGAGCCCGAGGTCATGACCCGGGATGAAATCCGGCTCATCAAGCAGGCCGGGATCATGGCCTATGTGGGCATCCTCCTGAAGAAGCTCTACGGCATCGACCCCCCGGAGATCGGCGCCCGCTTCATGGAAGCCGGCAAGCGCCACGGGATGGAACTCGCAGCCGTCGCCAAGCGTGGACAGAGCTGCCTCTATGGCGGCACCTCCCCCACGGGCCACGAGATGTTCTCCATCACCCGCTCCTTCGACCGCTACATCACCGACATTTTCCAGATGGGTGACGAACTCCTGGAGATCCTAATGATCTTCAACGAGCAGTTCTTCCCCCGCATCCAGGATCAGGTGGGACGCACGGGCATCCGCCGCACCTTCTTCCCCGTGACCCGCACCGGCGCGGCCTTCCTGAACAAGAAGCGCTTCGATGCCCTGGTCTGGCCCGTCGTGAAGGACATGACCATGCGCCTCATCGAGGCTGACATCACCCCCATCTTCCACATGGACACCGACTGGGGCCGGGACCTGGAGTACTTCCTCCAGTTCCCCAAGGGCAAGTTCGCCATCGAAATGGACGGCGGGACCGACATCTTCCGGGCCCGGGAGATCCTGGGCGACCACTGCGCCCTGTCCGGCGACGTCCCGGCCACCATGCTGGCCCTGGGCAGCCCCGATGAGGTGGACGCCTACTGCAAGAAGCTCATCACCACCGTTGGCAAGGGCGGCGGTTTCATGCTCCGCCCCGCCTGCACCATGCCCCAGAACGCCAAGCACGAGAACGTCAAAGCGCTGTTCGAGTCGGTGGACAAGTACGGGCGGTACAACTAAAAAACGGATCCACCTCCAAGCAACTCCGCGCGGCGGGGTTGCTTGGAGGTGGATCTTTTCAGTCCTTCCGCTCCAGGAGCAGCAACCGCCCCATGGTCTTCTTCACCGAATCCCGGTGGACCATGAACACCGCGCTGAGGATATAGCTCAGCTCGATATAGCTGATGCCCAGGGCCTCGGGATTCTCGACGCCGTTGTGGGGCCGACAGTATTGGTCCGTCTTTTCGGCGAGGTGCACCCGGCAGACCAGGGGTCGCTCACTCCACACCCGACAGGCCCGGTCCTCTCCCAGGAAGATGCAGGACTGGTCCGCCTCCGACTGGTCGTTCCAAGTGGTGCCGCCGGTGTGATCCAGGTGTCCGTCGGTCTCGACGTGCTCCAACTGGCGCGCCAGCTTGGCATGGTCGATGGGGATGCCCTCCTGGAGGCAGTGCTCATGGATGCGGCTTGCCTCCTCATCGGTGCAGTAGACCAGCTCGTGGCAGCAGTTGGCGCATCCGCAATGGCAGAAGGGGGGCGGATAGCCGAAGCGCTGGTCCCGGGCGACGAGGGCCTCGATGAGCTCGTCCACCCGCTGATGGACGAGGCGTGTCCGGTCCTTCCCCCCCGCCAGGTAGGCCTCGGCAGCCTTCCGGAGCTCCCGCCAGATCTCTTCCGGGGGAAGCTCGTCCATCTCCTCCAGGAGACGGCCGTAAAGCAGCAGGTCCTGCCCCTTCAGGACATGCTCCTCCATCCAGCGTTTGTCCTCGGCCATCAACGCATCACCCGCAGGAAGAGCCTCCGGTCCCCCAGGACCCGCAGGACATACTGCCGAGTGGAGGTGAAAGGGATGGCCTCGGTGCGCTGGAGCATTTCGGCCGGTCCCGTCCGGCTCCCCAGGCGGGCCTGGGTGTCGGCATGCCAGCGCCTGGCCCGCCCCTCTCCGGCGTGGTAGCCCGCCACGATGTAGGCGTAGCGGATGGCTTCGGGCTCCCCCTGCAGATTGGCGACCTTCGCGATGCGCTTGAAGTAGCGCAGGGCCGCGCGAATGTTGGTCTCGGGATCCCGGATATCGGCCTTGCGGCCCACCATGCTCCGGAAGGTGGGCTGCAGGAGCTGCAGGAGCCCCATGGCCTTGGCGCCGGAGGTGGCAGTGGGCTGGAACTGGCTTTCGTTCTTCATGACCGCCAGCACGAAGGCCGGATCCACAATCCCCTCGCAGCCTTCCTCCCGGATGAGGGTGGCCAGCGTAGGCACAGGACTGGTGGGATAGAGGAAGGCCAGGGTCTCCAGGGAGCAGTCCTTGTGGATGGCGAAGTGCCGGACCACCAGATCCTGCTGAGCGGCCATATGGGCCGCCCGGAGATAGAGGGCGGTCTGCTTCTCCGGGTCCACCCGGGCCAGGATCAGGTCATAGCGGCCCTGCTCCGCCAGGGAACGGAAGGGTTCGGGCCAGGGGCGGTCCGCGCTGGGCATGCGGGCCCCCAGGCGCTCGGCATTGCAGAAGGTGATGTCCCCGGGGATCTTGAGTCGGCTGGGCTCCGGATCCCCGGAGCGGTTGCGGAGATAGGCGGCCTGCCAGGCGTACCAGGAGTCCGGGAAACGGGTCAGGAGCTCCCCGGCCCATCGCTCGGCCAGGTCCCGCCTCCCGGACTGGAGGGCCTCCACCGCCCGCATCCAGAGCAGATCCGAGGCCCGCTCCCCCAGGTTCACCAGGAACCAGGGGTTCTGCCCCTTGGGCCGCCCGGGATGGGCGATGGCCTCGTCCACCAGAGGGTTCGCGAGAGAGATCCACCCGCTCTGAACCCCCAGCAGGACCGCCTCCCCGAAAGAGTCGGTCCCCTTCAGGGCCGGGAGCAGGGCCGCCTTTTCCGGGCCCGATAATCGGACCCGGCGCAGTGCCAGGAAGCGTTCCTCCGAAGGACGGCTGCCATCCCACACCGAGGCCGTCTCCGCCCCGGAGGCATCCTTCGCCTCCAGTCGGCGAAGGAAGGAGGCGTTGAGGGCGGCATCCCCCGGGAAGCCCGAACGCTGAAGCAAGCGCCGCACCAGGGGAAGCTCCCCTTCCCCCGCCAGCTGGGAGAGCAGCAGGGAGCAGGTGCGCCAGTCCTGGACCGGCAGGGGGTGGGTGCTGAGATAGGCCACCTGGTAGGCCGTCCGGGCGCGCCCCCAGGGGGCGGCATCGGCGGTGTAGCCGATTTCAGTGGCCTGGGCGAGGAGGCGGGGCGTGAAGATCTCTCTTTCCCGCAGGAGATCCATGGCACGAACCAGGAAGACATCCGGCACCTTGTCGAGATCGGCCTCGGCCAGGGCCTTGGCCGGGACATCCCGGCGAGGACCGCACAGCGCCTGCATCCAGAGAGGCCACTGGGCGCGATGGGCCGCGGGCACATGCCCCCCGCTGATCAGACCGCCGCTGAGGAACCACCAGGTCGGCCCCTCCAGCGCCTTCTTCGGGGGCAGAGGATCGACCTTGATGGACGCTCGCGGAGCAGGACGCCGTTTCTTGGGCCGAGCTTCCAGGGGAACCCCGAGGACCAGCAGGCCAAGCAGCGCGGCTGAAAGGGTTCGGGAGGGTCGGGGGATCGGAGGGAAGGCCATGAACCATTGTGACGGTTCGGAATTCCCGGCGCTATCCGGCATGCCCCATGCGGTCCAGTTCCTCCAGAAACACAGGCAGCGCTGGGTTCACCACCTCCCGCTTCCAGGCCAGGATGACATCCACCGTCGAGTCCTCCCCACTGAGGTTGGTGACCTTGATGCGGGTGTTGCCATGGGTCTCGGCCCGGTAACGGGGAAGAACGGCCAGTCCCACCCCCGCCTCCACCAGGAGGAAGAGGGTATCGAAGTCGTTCACCCACTGGACGACATTGGGAGTGAAGCCCTGCCTGGCACAGGCCTTGGCGATGAAGACCTTGGCGGGAGCAGCCCCCTCCCGGGCCACATCCACGATGGGGTAGCCCTGGAGATCGGCAAAGCTGGGTTCGGCCTTCCCAGCCAGGGGGTGATCTTCGGCCACCAGGATCGCCAAGGGTTCACCTTGGATCCGTCGGGTCTCAAAATCCGGTCGATGCCCGAAGCTGATGGCCAGGGTCAACCCGACATCGATATCCCCAGCCTCCAGGGCCGAATTGAGCCCCACCATATCGAACTGGCTCACATTCAGGGAAATCTGAGGGTGCCGCTCCCGGAAGCCCCGCAGGAGCTTCGGCAGGAAATCCCCCCCCGCGTGCCCCAGGATGCCAATGGACAGCTCCCCGGTGGTGCCAGCCTCCAGCTCCTGGGCCTGCCGGACCAGGTTGGCATAGAAGCCCATCATGTCCCGGATGCCGTAATAGAAGTGCCGCCCCTGCGCGGTGAAGCGCACCACATGGGGGGTCCGCGCAAAGAGCTTGAAGCCCAGCTCCTTTTCCAGGGCGGAGATCTGGTAGCTGACGGCGGACTGGGTGATCGAGAGCAACCGCGCGGCCTTGGTGAAGTTCTGGTGCTCCGCGACCTGCAGGAAGCAGTTCAGGTGCTTGATATCCATGCAATCCCTCGATGGAATGTCCTGTCTTCGAAGCCCCAGTATGCACGAGGGTTTCAGGGCGACAGACACCTTGCCGAAAATGCATATCGAATCGTCGAAAATGCCAAGGCATTCCGCTGGCCCTTGCTCGAGGTTCCGCGAAGAATAGGTTTAGATTCTTCACTGATCAGACCTGTGCGTGTGACGAGCAATTTTCGGCCCTATTGCAGGCATATTGGCGATAAAAGCATCGATAAGAATCGCCTTCATAACAAGTAATACCCATGCACCCTTATCGACCTTGACCCAATGGCCAAGAGATTATCCCATGCCATTTTTCCACCTAAGAAGGAGTAACGTATGAAAATCATTAATACGGACATCGCCATCATGGGCAGCGGCCTGGCGGGACTTTCCGCCGCCGTGACCGCCCTGGAGAAGGGCGCCAGAGTCGCCGTTTTCGAGAAGCGCCCATTCCAGGGCGGCGGCGTATCCAATACGCCTATGATGACCCTGGCCGTCCGCGACGACCAAGCTTACAAGGACAAAGCATTCAAGCTCCACATGGAGTACACCAACTGGAACGCCAACCCTGACGTGGTGCGCTCCTGGATCGATAACTCCAGCCGCATCCCCGACTTCATCCGTGGCTTGGGCATCGAGTTCGCCGGTTCCATGATGAATCCCCTCGAGGAGCTGGGCACCAAGCGTGGCTATGGCGCAGGGTTTCCCAATGCCTTCCACATCGGCGACTACTATTACCTGAAGCCCATCGGCCAGGGGCACGGTGCCGCCGTCATCTGCAAGAAGATGGCTGACCGTGTCAAGGCTCTGGGCGGCGAGCTGCACTTCAGCACTCCTATCCAGAGCCTTATCAAGGAGGGCGACAAGGTCGTCGGTGCCCTAGCCAAGGACAAAGAAGGCAACACCGTCCAGATCAACGCCAAGGCCGTGATCGTGGCCTCCGGCGGCTTCAGTGACGACAAGGAACTGCTAGCGGAGCTGGGCCTCAAGCTCACCGACAAGAACTGCAGCGACGGTGGCAACGTGGTCTTCAACCACTTCTGCAACGCCCAGCTGACCGCCGACGGCCAGAAGGCCGTCTGGAAGATAGGTGGCGCCCGGAGTGGCATGGCCGTCAACGGCCACAACATGTGCCCCGGCCCGGGCATCGTCGCCCACAACGTCGGCTGGATCCACCGGAACAAGCTCCGCACCGTCCAGGAGCAGCCCTACCTCTGGGTGAACCACAAGGGCGAGCGGTTCATCTCCGAAGAGCAGTCGGACTGCCACATGGCCATGGTCACGGCCATCAACAACACCAAGGAGAAATACGCCTACCTCGTCTTCGACGAGGACACGGCGAAGCACATGGAAGAGGACGGAGTGGAGTATTTCTACTTCATCTTCAAGGCGGTAAAGCTTACCGATGTTCGCAAGCAGTTCGAAGAGGTCATTGCCAAAGGCAACAAGCATGTCTTCCTGACCGACACCCTGGAGGATCTGGCGGACCAGACGGGCATCCGGAAGGAGGCCCTGCTCAAGACCATCGAAACCTACAACGGCTACTGCGACCAGGGCTACGACGCCCAGTACGCCAAGGATCCAAAATACCTGTTCCCCGTGCGCAAGAGCAAGTTCTACGCGATGCGCGTCTTCGTGGGAGGCTACCACGCCTACGGTGGCATCAAGGTAAACGGCCGCTGCGAGGTGCTGGACAAGGACTTCGATGTCATCCAGGGCCTCTACGCCGCCGGCGATTGCTGCGCCAGCGAGATTTATGGCAATCCGCCCGTCGGTGGAATTGGCGTTTCCACGCTGAGCTTCGCCCAGGGATTCATCACCGCCGATCAGGCCACAGCCTACGTTCAGCAATAAGAAGGAGCGACACCATGAAGATCGAAATCAAGGATTTCTGCATCCGCTGTGGGCTTTGCGAGGACCTCTACCCGGAACTGTTCCACTTCGACCATCCTTCGGACTCCATCATCCTCAAATCTGAAGAAGTCTCCGGCGATCTCATCGAAGTTGCCAAGAACGCGGCGCGAGATTGCGCCATCGCCGCCATCCATCTGAAGAACTAGTCGACACAAGCGCGGCCCCTTCCGTCCCCTTGCACTCAAGGAGGGGAGTTGAAGAGACATTGCCTCCTCCGGGAAAAAGGAACATCCCTCTTTCCCGGAGGGAACTTTGAATTCCAATATAGAGAGGTGAACCCATGAGATCCTGGGAATTGACACCAGAAGAGAAGGCCAAACCCTACGCGAAATATTTCTCCCGCCCGGTCGCGGCACCCGATCCAGCCCATCTTGAATTAATGGCCCGCCCGATCGATCCGTCCAAGGCACTGATGCCCGAAAACATCAATGACCTGCTGAACCCTGGCTATCTGGACGTCGAAACGGGGTGGTGCGTCCTTCCCAACGGAGCCGCCTACATTGCAAACATGACCACGATGCCGGATGTTTCGATCGGCATGATCAATTGGTGGTTCGCCTGGCATGGGTTGGCCGATCTCAACTACAAGATCTGGTATCCGAAGTGCCATTTCGGAATTTCGATCCCGGATGCTGAGGAGCGCGCTCGGGTCCTTGATCCCTCCACGCCCATGGTCAAGCGCTTCCAGGGGATCACGCATCACGTCATCGAAGATATTGGCGGCGGGCCGGAGGAAATCTTCATTCCCTTCATGACACCCGAGGAAGCGGGCTTTGACATGGAGCGGTTCAACGAAGAAGGCGTCACCCTCATCTGTGCCAATGGCCGCAGTCGGCCCGTTGACGGCTCTCGGCCATGGGCACCCGCAGTGGTCTGCCATCTCATCCGTCCAATGAACCGCGGTGGCGTCGAGTACCGAACCCGCTTTTGGATCGGGTATGCCATCGAAAACAAGAAGTTCGTTTGCAAGTTACCGCCCGACTTCCGGATTCCGGAGGCTGCTCCTCAAGGTTTGGCCATCCACAACGTCCACGAGTACACCAACTTGGCATCCTTCCTCCCAGAACTTTACAAAGAGATGACAGGCCAGATCGCTGTGTAGCTGCAGCCATCCCCCGGGAATGCCTCTCGGGGGATGGCTGAAATTGGCCCAGCGGGAGATAGGCACAGCCCCAGACCTTTCGACCGGCCAGAGTCGGTCCTTTTAGGAGCAAAGGCATGAGTTCTGGTTTCCCAATATTTGATAAGCACCTCAATAGGCTTATGAGGGCTGTCCGACTGGAAAAGGTGGACAAGGTCCCTGTCATCCTTGCCGCCGATGCCTTCCATGCCCGGCAGATGAAGGTCAAACTCGCGGATTATCTGGCCGACATGGTCGTTGCGGCAGAGATCAACCTCAAGTCGATGGCAAACCTCGGCGAGATCGACGGTGTGGAGTACATGACGCCTACCGCCCTGGTTCTTGGGACCGCCGGGTTGTCCGAAGTGAAGCTCCCTGGCCGCGAACTGGCAGAGGATGCGCTGTGGCAGGTGGAAGAGATTTCGCCGATGACCGAGGCGGACTATGATCTCATCCTCTCCAAAGGCTGGACCGCCTTTGTCCACGATTTTCTGCCTAAAAAGCTGCCCCTCGTCCTTTCGGACCTGATGAAATTCCTGCAGACTGACTTCGGGAAAGTAGCAGGGGCACACCTTCGTGCCGGCATCGTCCCTGTCTGCGGGGTTTTCGGCGGCATCCCTTTTGATGTGCTCTCTCCCGCCCGTGGGCTGGCGACCTTCGCCAGGGATCTCTACAGGATGCCTGACAAGGTCCAGGCGGTTATGGACATCATGATCAAGGAGGAGATCGAGCGTGTCGTGGGCCAGATCCGGGCCATGCCGCACCGCCCGTTTGCCGCGTTCATCGGCGGGGCCCGCTCCGCCGGCGAATTCATCTCGCCGCGATTTTCTGAGCGGTTTGTATTGCCCTACCTGAAGCAGCTCGTCGAAGCGATCGATACGGAAGGGGTTGTGCCCTTCCTCCACTTCGATTCCTGCTGGGACCGGGACCTTGTGAACCTCCGGGGATTGCCCAAGAACAAGTGCATCCTGGCGACGGATCATGCCACGGACATTTTCAAGGCGAAAGAGGCTCTTGGCGACATGATGTGCATCATGGGTGATGTCCAGGGCGAACGCATGATCAGTGCATGTCATCCTGCCTGAACCCTATCAGTGCGTCGAGGCGATAGACCGGATTGAGGGCTGCTTTCATGCGGCGGTTCTTGATGCTTCGCTTGGAGTCCGGGTCCTGCCACAGGAGGTTTAGAACGATGTGGCGCAGGATCGCCCCGGCCTCAGCTGCTGTGCCTTTGCGAGTCCGGTTCCGATCCTCGTTGAATGCCACATCCAGGACCCAGTGAAGCCCGTTCTCAATCCCCCAATGGGATCTGATTCCTTCAGCCATGGCTTCCACGGCATTCGTAGGCAGGCTGGAAATGTAGAATCGGTCTTCGCGTATGGTCTTTCCCTCGCGCTCGGCGGTGGTCCTCACGCGGGCGACGGTTTCCAGCATGGGCCAATCGAGCAGCATTTCTTCGCCGAGGGTGTGCACGGCATTGATGGTCATTACTTCCCGTACCACCTTTCGCCCGTATCCTTCGTCTGTGGAGATGCAGTGAGCATGCGTCATCGCCTGCTCACCGGCATCGCAGACCTCAAAGAGAGCCTGGGTCACTTGGTGCAGTCCTTTTTGGTTGGCCTTCAATGCCAGGATGTAGTCGGCCTTCCGCCGGGTGATGGCCAAGGCGATGTCTTTTTGGCAGCCCATGGCATCAATGGTGACGATACAGCCTGCGAGGTCTAAGACCTTGAGGAGTTCTGGTATCGCCTTGATCTCATTACTCTTCCCATCCACGGCTCGCTGCCCAAGGACCATGCGATTGGCTGAGGACCAGGCGCTGACCAAGTGCAAAGGTGATTGATCGGCGTCCATGGATGCCCGCAGAGTCTTCCCATCGATGGCGACGACATCCTTGGACACCTTGCGACGGACAGAGCGGCTCCAGGCCAGAAAGCACTCCGTGAAGGCCTTGGTGTCCAGCATGCGAAACACTCGACTGAAGATGTCGTGGCTGGGGATGCCGTTGGGCAGTTCCAGGAAGGTCCTCAGCCAGGACTCCTGCTCATCCCCGAATGCTTCGACGGATTCCCAATCATCAGCACCACAGAGGGTCGCCACCACCGCCATGATCATCACATCCAACAGCAGATGCCTCCGGCCACGTTCGCTTCGCGGGTCCGGCAAGGCCGAAAGGTGGAATGTCAGGCTTGGGTTCTTGGCTGCCATGGCTGCCTCCAAGCCTTTTTTGACAGTTCTACCCTCTATGTACAATAGAATCATTCATTGACTGGACAATTCTGTATGTCTTGCCGCTTGAGATTCGCCTTTTTCGATGTTTGAATCATGCGTTCGCCCTGGGGTGATGTCCCGCCAGCGATGCTGACGCTGGGAACACCGGAAGATGTCCACAAATACTCCACGAATCTCAACAAGGAGTTGGGCCCGGAGGGGTTCATTCTCGCTGCCGGCTGCCTCGTCCCTGTCAACGCAAAACCCGAGAACGTCAAGGCCATGATAGCTGCGGCGGTGTGAGAGCTTCGTAAAGAGTCCGGCCCTGTGCCACATCTGGAAGTAGATCTGATTTTCCAACGCAATCTCCCGGGAAATGATCGCAGCCGTCTCCTGCGATTCATGGATCCCCAACACTCCGCCTGATCCCAGCTCGGCCAGGCGGAGTTTACATATGGGCATCGAATTAGACTGAAATATGTCCCATAATGGGGTTAAACAAGGTCGAATCCGCCAATGCCGCACCCCTCGCTCAAACAGGAAATTCAGCGAGTCCTCGGGCACTACTTTGAGGACCTGCAATGCGTGATGAAGGACGAGGGACTTGGTGAACTCTTTAGTCCCCTGCTCACCGAACTCGGCCTCCAGCCTGAGGACCTTGGGGATACCGCAGGAGGCCTGACCTTCGAACACTACCTTTCGGCCCTCAAGATCCTCGACGCCCGGGAGCACATTCCGGGCCTGGGGCTGAAGGTCGGAGCCCTGAAGCGCTGTGGCACCTATGGTTTCACTGGCGTGGCCTTCCTCACCCAAAGCACCTTCGACCAGGTCCACGAGTTCGCCATCACCGCCTTCGAGATCTGCTACGGACGCTTCCTCCGCTTGAACATTCTCAAGGAGGGCCCCTGGATCCGCTCACGGTACGAGCTCTCGCCCCCTTCCTTGGCCCTCTTCGCGCCCCTGATCGAACAGACCCTCATGACGGGCTACCGCACCCTCTCGGAGGTCCTCCCAGGCAAGGACTGGTCGGAGTGCCGGGCTCACTTCGCCTTTCCGCCGCCGCCTTACCTCTCCCTATACACCAAGAGCCTCCCCTTCCCCTGCCTCTTCGACCAACCCCACAACGAGTTGTGCTGCCCGGCCTCCTGGGACACCGTGTCCTCAAACCTGGCGGAGGACCATATCCAGGCCTTCTGCACCACCCACTTCCAGGCCATGCTGGCCGAAGGCAGGGAGCTCCCCCGCCTGGAGCACCAGATCCGCCGCATCCTGATGGAAGCTCCCGCCGACAGGCTGCCCAAGATCAATGAGATCGCAACCCAGCTGCGGATGCCGGAACGCACCCTCCGGGCCCGCCTCGCCCAGGAGGACACGTCCTTCCGCGCCATCCTGAACGAGGTCGTGATCGAGCGGGCCAAGGAGATGCTCAGCGCCAGCCGGGCGCTTTCCATCAAGGAGATCGCTTTCCATCTGGGCTTTTCCCAGCCCTCCAACTTCAACCGGGCCTTCGCCAAGAGCACGGGCTTCACGCCCGCAGGCTACCGGGCCCGGCAGGGTTGACCAGTTTTGATCCCGCCCGCCCAAAGAGGGGTCAGGAAAGCTCCAACGTCATAAGCACCGTGCCTTCGGGCTCCTGGATGGAGGAGAAGACGCGCTGCCCAGCGAACTCGAAGCTCCGGTAAAAGGCAAGATGGCGGGCCTGGAAGCCCAGCTTGCGAAAGATGTGCTGAGAGGCGCTGCCGGTGGCCTCGGTGAGGGCCACCCGGTAGCCTCGCTCACGGCCCCATGCCAGTGCCGCCCGCACGAGGCCGCGAGCGACCCCTCGGGCCTCGGCATTGGGATTCACAGCCAGCATGAAGAGGTGAAGGTGGGTACCGGGTTCAATGATGTGCGTAGCCCGGTAGCAATCATCCAGTTCCTCCAGAAGGGCACCAATGGGGGCGAAACCCGGAGCCACGTCATCCAGGCCCGCAGGATGCGGGGTGGCGAAATCCTCGACCACCAGGGCACCAGCCAGTGCCCCGGTGGAACGTTCCCGGGCGACCATGGTCAAGCCCTCAGCCAGAAGCTTCGAGCCGAAGGCCTGAATCATGTTCATGATCTGCTGAGAGGGCAGATGGATGGCCAGCCCCATGGGCTCATATCGGCTAAAGGCCTCGGCCATGAGTTCGCCCAAGCTGTCGAGTTCCCAAGTCTCCAGGGGACCGAAGTCCAGATCCAGACACTCCAGGGCCACCCCAGCTCCGGGGGTACCTGCTCCATCGGTTTCAGGGGCGGACATTTCGACTCCGGGTTTGAGTGCTGGGTGATTGGCCTGAAGGCAGGGAGGACGCACATTCGCCCAGTGAATCACCTTCATAGTTGGCTTCAAATCGCATTTCAATTTTATACCCCAGCAGTTGATTCGAAGCTCTCTGATCGTGTATCGCCCCAGAGTGAATGCGGATTCGTCGAATGCGAATGCAATGCAGTCGCCTTGGTCTGCTCGCCCTCATCCCAATGCAGGGCCTTCAGATTGAACATCGATAAATCCCCTTCATCTTCAGGGCCAAGGCTTTCCATCGCAGCCGTGGCCCCTATCACCCCCATGCACTCCTAGGATGAAGGGAGCGCGGCAGACATCAACTCCCGCGTCCCCCCATCCGTCCGAAACAACGCTGCCCCATAAGGGGCGGCCTTCGGCCTAGCTCAGGAAGCCGCATGGTCCGCATTCTTGCCATCAATCCCGGCGCCACCTCCACCAAGCTGGCGGTTTTCGACGACACCACGGTGCTTTTCAAAACCACCGTGGAGCACCAAGGAGAAGAGTTGAAGCCCTTCAAGCAGGTGCTTCACCAACTGGAGTACCGCTTCCATCTCATCCTTTCCACCCTGGGTCTGGCCCATATCCCCCTGGAGAGCCTGGACGCGGTGGTGGGCCGCGGAGGTCTACTGAAGCCCATGAGCGGCGGCACCTATGCGGTGAACGAGGCCATGATCGCCGACCTCAGGGCCGCTGCCCGGGGTGAGCACGCCTCCAATCTGGGCGGCCTCCTGGCCCACCTCATCGCCTCCCAGCACGGCATTCCCGCCTTCATCGTGGATCCGGTCTCCGTGGACGAGATGGAACCCGAGGCCCGTATCTCCGGCCTGCCGGACCTGCCCCGGGCCAGCCTCTCCCACGCCCTCAACAGCAAGGCCGTGGCCCGCAGGACGGCCGAGGAGATGGGCAAACCCTATGAGTCCTGCCGCTTTGTGGTGGCCCATCTGGGCACCGGCGTATCCGTCACCCCCCATCGGGATGGCCGGATGATCGATGTCAACGGCGCCCAGGAGGAGGGCCCCTTCTCCCCGGATCGTTGCGGCGGCCTACCGGCCCGCCTTCTGGCCAAGCTTTGCTACTCGGGCAAGTACACCGAGCCCCAGATGCTGGAGCGCCTGCTGGTGGCGGGCGGCATGTATGCCTACCTGGGCACCCGGGATGTGCGCGAAGCGGTGGAACGCGCCGAATCCGGCGACGAAAAGGCTGAGCTGGTGCTCAAGGCCATGGCCTATCAGGTCGCCAAGGAGATCGGCGCCATGTCCGCCGTCCTGGAAGGAGAGGTCGACCGCATCATCCTCACGGGCGGTATCGCTTACTCCCAGCGCATCGTTTCAGATATCTCCCGCCGTGTGAAGTTCATCGCCCCCATCGTCGTCATCCCCGGCGAAGAGGAACTATCGTCCCTGGCTGTCGGAGCCGTCCGGGTGCTAAAGGGCAAAGAGCAGGCCAAATCCTATTAAGGAGGTCCGAATGGACATGCAGATCACTCAGGATGCCATGGGCACCCATATGGACTGGAAGCATGAGGGGGTCACACCCCACATGATCGACTGGTTCTGGAGCAACTTGGAGAAGGCCGTCCTTCTCTGGCACCCCGAACAGCATGAGCCCCTGGTATGGGCCGTACCCGTCACCCCCGGCGACCCCAGGGGATCCGTGCACATCGCCCCCCAGACCTGGAATGACGGTACCCGCCAGAACCTTTACATCCGCTTCGAAAAGCTGGAGGATGTGCCCGCCGAGGTCAGGGACTACATCGTCTACGAGCATGTGGTCATCGTGGGCGGCCTGGGCTTCGGCCCGGAAAGCATGGCGAAGGGCGAAGTCTTCGCCTACCGCATCCACCAGTGGGAGAAGACCGACTACGGCGTGGTGGGCAAGTCCTCTGCCATCGACGGCAAGAAGAAGGCCACCCCCGAGGAAGGCATGATCTGGGCCGCCCACTGCGGCCAGGAGATCGGCAATTGGGGTGTCTTCCTCCCCCAGCTCTACGAACTCTACAAAGTGGTGAAGAATCCCCTCTATAACCCCTTCGCGGATCTGGCCGTCGAAGGCAAGGGGCGGGATGCCCGGTTCAGGTTCCTGCCCCAGGCTTAGCCAGGACCGCCTGAATGATGGGGCCGGGACGTCCAACGTTTCCGGCCCTTTGGTTACAATCGATGACGATCTGAAGCACCTCATCCACGCAACGAATGGAGGCAGTTCCATGAAGAAGCTCTTGACCGGCGACGAGGCCGTTGCCCGGGGTGCCTGGGAAGCCGGCGTCAAATACGCCTCGGCCTACCCCGGAACCCCCAGCACCGAGATCCTGGAGAACCTCGCCCTCTACAAGGGCGACATCATCGCCGAGTGGGGTACCAATGAGAAGGTCGCCATGGAGACCGCCATCGGCGCCTCCATTGCCGGCGCCCGCTCCATCTGTGCCCAGAAGCACGTCGGACTCAACGTGGCCGCAGACCCCCTGTTCACCCATGCCTACACCGGTGTCAATGGTGGCATGGTAGTGGTGACGGCGGACGAACCCGGCCAGCACTCTTCCCAGAATGAGCAGGACAACCGCAACTATGCCAAGCACGCCAAGGTCCCCATGGTGGAACCCGCCACGTCTCAGGAATCCAAGGACATGGTCAAGGTGGCCCTGGAGGTCAGCGAGGCCTTCGACACCCCCGTCCTCTTCCGCATGACCACCCGGGTCTGCCACTCCAAGGGCATCGTCGAGTGCGGTGAGCGCATCGAGGTGGGCATCAAGCCCTACGTCAAGAACGTCCGGAAGAACATCCCCGTGCCCGCCAACGCCATTCCCATGCGCGTTCGGGTGGAAGAACGCACGGAGAAGCTGAAGGTCTACACGGAGAACACCCCCCTGAACTTCGCTGAGATGAACGGCGAGGAGATCGGCATCATTGCTTCCGGCGTCTGCTACAGCTACGCCAAGGAGGTCTTTGGGGAATCCGCATCCTACCTGAAGCTGGGCTTCACCTACCCCCTGCCCGTGGGCAAGATCAAGGACTTCTGCGCCAAGGTCAAGAAGATCTACGTCATCGAAGAGAACGATCCCTACATCGAGGATCAGGTCCGCATGCTGGGCTTCGACTGCTTCGGCAAGAACCTCTTCCCCTTCAATGGCGAGATGACCCCCGATGTCATCCGCAGGGCCGTCTTCGGCAAGGCCTGCGAAACCATCGAGACCGATGGCAGCAAGGTGGTGGGGCGCCCCCCCACGCTCTGCGCCGGATGCCCTCACCGCGGTTTCTTCTATGAAATCGGCAAGCGCAAGAATGTGGCCATCGCCGGAGACATCGGCTGCTACACCCTGGCCTTCACCGAGCCCTACAGCGCCATGGACTGGTGCAACTGCATGGGCTCCAGCACCGGCACCGGCCACGGCGCCCAGCAGATCTTCAACCTGAAGGAAGGGGACGCCAAGAAGCGCGTGGTGGCCGTTCACGGTGACTCCACCTTCTTCCACACCGCCATCAACGGGCTGATCAACATCGCCTACAACCGCAGCAACACCATCACCGTCATCCTGGATAACCGCATCACCGGTATGACCGGTCACCAGGAGAACCCTTCCTCCGGCTATACCCTCCAGGGCATGGCCACCCCCGAGATCGAGATCGAGGGTGTGGTCAAATCCCTTGGATTCAAGAACGTGCTGACCGTTGACCCCAACGACCTGGCGGCCATGAAGAACGCCATCGACTGGGCGCTCGCGACCGAAGACGAGCCCGTGGTCCTCATCACCCGCTGGCCCTGTGTCCTGAAGAAGTTCTCCCCCGAAGACAAAGAGGAGTTCAAGGGGGCCTTCACCGAGAAGTTCGTCATCGATCAGGACAAGTGCATCGGCTGCAAAAGCTGCCTGAAGACCGGCTGCCCGGCCCTCTCCTTCGACAAGGCGGCCAGGAAGGTCTCGATCATGCGCGATCAGTGCGTGGGCTGCGGCGTCTGCGCCCAGACCTGCCCCCCCAAGGTCCAGGCCATCTCCAAGG
>Ga0316602_10000453_pt1 | contig 21752 bp, 28 predicted proteins | sample OWC_soil_day10_C_FD_203103 | JGI IMG/M metagenome (GOLD analysis project Ga0316602, IMG submission 203103) | Wetland soil microbial communities from Old Woman Creek delta, Ohio, United States - OWC_soil_day10_CT | ecosystem: Environmental > Terrestrial > Soil > Wetlands | place: USA: Ohio... | reverse complement strand
GGGGGGGACTACTATGAATAGTGACATGGTTAAAAAAGGAATTCGGAGTGCACCGCAACGTTCTTTGCTGAATGCATTAGGTTTAACAAAAGAAGAAATGGAAAGACCGCTTATCGGTGTTGTCAGCTCAAAGAATGATATTGTACCAGGTCATATAAATTTAGATAAAATTGTCGATGCTGTAAAATTGGGTGTGGCAATGGCTGGAGGTACTCCGATTGTTTTCCCTGCTATTGCCGTATGTGATGGAATTGCAATGGGGCATCAAGGAATGAAATATTCACTAGTTACAAGAGATTTGATTGCGGATTCTACAGAAGCGATGGCACTGGCTCATGCCTTTGATGCATTGGTAATGGTTCCGAACTGTGATAAAAATGTACCAGGACTTCTGATGGCGGCAGCAAGAATCAACATTCCCGCTATTTTTGTAAGTGGCGGTCCTATGCTTGCAGGTAAGATTGACGGACGCAAAATAAGTTATAGTAGTATATCCGAAGCGGTAGGTGCTTTTAATGCGGGAAAAATTACGGCAGAAAGGTTAGAAGAGTTTGAGAACAACGCGTGTCCTACTTGCGGCTCCTGTTCCGGTATGTATACAGCGAATAGTATGAACTGTTTGACCGAAGTTCTTGGAATGGCACTTGGCGGAAATGGAACAATCCCGGCTGTTTATTCAGAGAGAATAAAACTTGCTAAACATGCTGGAATGAAGGTAATGGAGTTACTTGAAAATAATATAACACCCAGAGATATTATGACAGAAGATGCCTTTAAAAATGCTTTAATAATAGACATGGCTCTTGGCTGCAGCACAAATAGTATGCTTCATTTACCCGCTATTGCACATGAAACAGGCATTGAATTAAATGTCGATTTGGTAAATCAAATCAGTGCGAGAACTCCCAATCTTTGTCATCTTGCACCAGCAGGTTGTACTTATATAGAAGAATTAAATGAAGCGGGTGGCATTTATGCTGTTATGAAAGAGATAAATAAATTAAATCTATTAAAGACAGACTTAATTACATGTACAGGGAGAACAGTAGCTGAAAATATTGAGGGGTGCTTTAATAAAAATACGGAAGTAATTAGACCTGTAGATAATCCTTATAGTCATACTGGCGGTATTGCGGTGTTGAAAGGTAATCTTGCACCGGATTCCTGTGTTGTTAAGCGTTCCGCAGTTGCTCCTGAAATGCTAAGGCATGAAGGACCGGCAAGAGTATTTGATTGTGAAGAGGATGCTTTACAAGCTATTCATTCTGGGAAAATTATCGCGGGTGATGTTGTTATTATTCGGTATGAAGGCCCTAAGGGGGGGCCTGGTATGAGAGAAATGCTGAATCCAACGGCTGCAATCATGGGGCGGGGTTTAGGCAATAGCGTAGCCCTAATAACTGATGGACGTTTTAGTGGTGCTACAAGAGGTGCTGCAATTGGTCACGTTTCTCCGGAAGCGGCAGTGGGTGGCAATATTGCTTTGATTAAGGATGGTGACATTGTTAAGATAGATATTGTTGCTAATACTATTAATTTTCTAGTCAGTGATAAAGAATTAGCAAAGAGAAAAGCAAACTGGCAACCAAGAAAACCAAGAATTACTACAGGTTATCTTGCAAGATATGCGGCACTAGTCACGTCAGGAAATAGGGGGGCTGTTCTAGAAATTCCTGGATTATAATAAAAAGGGATAATACTTTAGATTCCTATGGTTTTTCGGGGGGGGGCAATGAGGGCAGCTTATTGCTCTTTTTTGCGCAGTATGCAGGATAGTTATTAAACAAGAAAAGCGCCCTGAAGGACGCTAGTTTTCAAAGTAGTTATTTTGCTTTTTTAAAGAGTAACCTAATAATAAAGTCTAGAGCACTGGCTATCATAATAAATAGTATGAAAAAAATTATAAACCGAAATATTCTAAACGGAATATCTTGCGGATTTTGGAGAAAGTCTTCCAACATAGAACATATACACGTGGTTAGAACGGCTGCAGTTATTCCAATAATATATTTAACCGTTCGGTCGGCAAATGCTTCTGATCTAAAGGAACCTCCCACATCGACACCATCCTTATTACCCATATTATATATGATTCGACAAAGAGGGGTTATTCTCCTGTTCAAAGATTTGTCCATTGAGATGGCATCTCAATTACCCTTGATGTTATGTAGCCCTAACTACAACCGCGGAGATTATAAGTGCCTGTGGCCACTCCGTTCTTTTTCCTATACAATTAAATGTATTAGTATCTAATGATTTTTCTAATGAATCTAATGCGGCTGTTTAATACCGATAGTTACTGGCATAGACAAGCGCAGACAGGCTAGGCATTTAGAGAGTATTAGTTCTTCAAAAGTAGCAATATTTATTCTATCCAATAATCATGTTTTGGCTAATCTGACGAATGGGGCAGATGAAAGGGCCAAGGTGGGAGATGCTATTTTGCAGCCGGGAGTGTATGATGCAGGAGAGGAGAAGGATACGGTTATTGGGCATTTAGACAGATTTGTGCCTATTTATAGCGAAGTAGGGACTTCGCAGTGCCGGATTGCAAACACCTTTGAGGAATGGCTTAATAAGTGGATTAAGTTAGTTCGGCCACAATATCACGTTAAGGTATTTCGGGCTACGGAAAAAGTGAATCAAGTAGATTGTGCTGCGGCTGTTCCGGTGGATGATGAAGCGATTAGTTCGGAAGTAATTGATGTAGGTACCGTACATGGGATCAAGGAAGCGGCGGTAGGGATGTTGATAAAAAAGAGTGGGCGCAGTTCAGGTTTAACGTTTAGTGTTGTGCTGGCTACGGATGTAACTTGTCAGGTCAGTCTTACACCGAAGGAGTGCGCGATTTTTTCCGATCAGATTCTTGCGGGACCCATGTCTCTACCCGGAGACAGTGGATCATTGGTACTTACCGAGGATAATTATGCTGTGGGGCTTCTTTTTGCCGGATCAGATCAATCGACGATGTTTTGTCGTATAGATAATGTGCTAAAGGCTTTAAATGTAACGTTAAACGGCTAAGTGACAGAGAGACACCAGGTGGCAAGTCCTGGTGTCTCTCTATGTACTAGGGATCGGCTAAGGTAATAAGAGGGAATTGGAGAGGAAAGGTTACAAATGCCAGCTAGGCTGCATATAATTGCTACCTTCCCGGTTACGTCCGGCAGCGTTTGATGGATTATCGGACCAGTTGCGCGAAGCTTGACTGCGGCTCGAATAGCGGTCGCTGGTGTCATTGCTATATCTGTTGCTGTAGTTGGAAGAGACTTTTCTGGGCCTTTGCCCGGAAGCTTGCCGGGGGTCGGTGCTATACCAGCCATGCTGCTGCATAATTAGGAATAACTGTTCAGCTGACCGGTGTTCATCGTGCTGAAAATCTTCAAATGCTTCACGAATCATCGGGTTGCTGGATTCCAGGATAGCATGATCATATAGATTGGACATAGATTTTGCTGTGGAAAGGATGTCGAGCAGCATGTCGCGGTCTGACAGCCGGTTGCGGCTAGACGTTGTATCCATGTTGCGATAAGCCAATGTCATCACCTCGAATTTAATTAACTCATTTGTGTGCTAGATAGGCCTAGCAGACGTTTAATTTCATTAGCATGCTGACGTTTTGCTTTAATATGATCGGAAAAGAAGGATTTGAGTTCCGGCTGCTGGCATTGCTCAGCGTAAATAGAACATTTGGTAATGCAGAGATTTTCCATTTGCAAAGAATCGTCCAGGTAGCTTCGCTCTTTTGTGGATAGGCTATTTTGATAAGGCAACTGTTTCACCTCCTAGATAATGCTGACATTAATATGTGTATGCGATGAGATTTATATACTCCAAATTGTGTGAGGGTTTAAGGACATAGAAGTCGGAGGGCAGGATATTTTGTGAGTGTAAAGGAATATACACAAAAAGAAGTGCCCAATAATAAGGGTGTTTACCTGTGCTATATATGCAGAAAATCAAGCGGGAGGTATATATGAAAGATTTTACAGAACAACTGATTGAGAAAAAAACCATCCTCGAAGGAAAGGTATTAACGGTTCGTGTTGACCGTGTATGTCTAGTAAATGGCAAGGAGGCGACGCGGGAGGTGGTAGTTCATCCAGGAGCGGTAGCTGTTGTACCGGTTCTTGAGGATGGAAGTGTCCTGATGGTGCGGCAGTACCGTTATCCGATCGGGAAAATGCTGCTTGAGATACCGGCAGGTAAACTTGAGCCGGGTGAGGATCCAGAGGAATGTGCAGGAAGAGAACTGGAAGAAGAAACCGGCTATATTGCCGGGCGGCTAAAAAAGCTCGGGTCCATTTATACGGCGCCCGGCTTTTCAAATGAAATTCTGCATATTTATTTAGCTGAGGAGTTAAAATCTTCTAAGCAGAAACTGGATGAAGATGAATTTTTGACGGTAGAGAAATATACGTTGGCTGAGGTAAAGACCATGTTGACGGATAACACGATTGAGGATGCAAAATCCATTGCGGGACTTCTTCTGGCAGGCCTAAAATGATCTCTTATTTTGCGGATTTCCACATTCATGTGGGGATAACCGAGGCCGGCCAGTGGGTGAAGATCCCTACTTCCCGCCAGCTGACGCTTAGGAGCATACTTGTTGAGGCGGCCGAGCGTAAAGGGTTGGGTATTATTGGAGTGGTTGATGCCCTGTCCCCCTTGGTACGGGCAGATGTAGCTTTGCTTTTGGACCAGGGGGTTTTAACTTTGGATTGTCAGGGCGGCTACCGGTACGGCAATAAGTTGACACTCCTGCTGGGGGCGGAAATTGAAACCGCGGAACCGGGGGGCGGTTGTGCGCATACGCTCGTCTTTTTACCGGATATGGCGCAAATGGAGCGCTTTGCTGCAAGTCTTGCGCCTCATATTCGTAATCTTAATCTTAGCACACAGAATGCGCACATGTCTTTAGCCCGCCTCGTTCAACATGTGGCGGGATTTGACGCTATTCTTGTTCCGGCTCACGTTTTTACTCCTTATAAAAGTGTGTATGGTGCTTGCAGTGATCGTTTGCGCTATGTGTTGAATGACCGCGAATTAGCGGCTATTTCAGCCATTGAGCTGGGGTTGAGCGCCGATACTGAGATGGCCGATCGCATTGATGAATTGGCAGTGTTTCCTTTTTTAAGTAACTCTGATGCTCATTCTCCGGCCAAAATTGCCAGAGAGTACAATGTTCTGGCCCTTAAGGCTCCTACATTTGAGGAATGCAAGCTTGCATTGTCCAGAAAAGAGGGTCGGGCAATAACCGGGAATTTTGGATTGGATCCGCGTTTAGGGAAATATCATCGAACGGCCTGCTCACATTGTGGCATGATCCTTAAAGACTTTCAGGGAAGGGCGTGCCCTGCTTGTGGCTCCACTAAAATTGTCATGGGGGTTTTGGACCGGATTGAAGTAATTTCAGATTATGAAGTGCCACGGCATCCCGACTTTCGGCCGGTATACAGGCATCAAATCCCGCTTAGCTTTATTCCGGGGGTAGGAAAAGCCACGCTGGATAAATTATTGTCTTGTTTTCATACCGAAATGGAGGTGCTTCACCAGGCGAGGCCAGAGTCGATTTGCTCTCTCGTGGGTGAAAAACTGGCGGCAGCAATTGAGGCCGCCCGGACAGGAAACGTGCTAATCTCAAGTGGCGGGGGCGGCGCATATGGCAAAATGACTAAAGAATAGTAGATAAATTGGTATAATCTTCCTAACGACGGCATACAGTTAAGCATTGATTGTTGAGGGGGAATGTATATGCCGCTGATTATTCGCCCCCATGTAACTGAGTATTTGCGAGCCAATGTTGTTATGTATTTTTTTATGACGTTACTATTTGTTGCAGGGGTGGTAGGGGGGGCATTAGCAGTAAAACTATTGCCGGAGGAACAAAAGGCGGAGCTTTGCGGATATCTATCGATTTTTTTTCAGGGTTTAAGCCAGGGAGCCTCTGATACAAACAGTGTTAGTCTATTTTTTTCAGTTTTACTTAATAATTGTAAGACAATTGCCCTGCTGTGGCTTCTTGGTTTTACAGTCATTGGCATTCCGCTGGTACTGTTTATTGTACTGACGAGAGGTTTTATCATTGGTTTTACCGTAGGGTTTTTAGTAAATGAGTATATTATGAAAGGCGTAGCCTTTGCCTTAGTAGCTGTATTGCCTCATAACTTCTTTTCTGTTCCGGCCGTTCTGGTTTCGGGAGTATCTGCGGTATCGTATTCAATTATGCTGGTCAGGCGAAGGTTTAGGGGTAAAAATGTATCTCAAGCAGCAATGGGATACACGGGAATATGTCTCTTAATGATGCTGGTTATGCTTGCGTCTACGGTTGTAGAAGTGTATATTTCACCGGTATTGATGAAGTTGGTATCAGGTCTATTTCTCCATTCGTAGGACAGAAAGTAATGACCGTAATTCAGAAAATGGTAACCGCTGTTAGTCAGGTTCTAAAGTGAACTTGCTGATAGCGGTTTTTTGGCGGTTTGCACAGACGTATTTCTTGTTAAAGTAATGTTGCCCGATGTTAACAAAGTTGGCATAATTATGCGCATATAAACATAGAAGATAGTAAACGGGTAAAGGAGGGGTTTAATGATTATCAGTATATCGAGGCGGAAAGCAGTAGGGCATGCCAAATTTTTGCTGATAATATTGGTAGTACTGTTTTTATTGCTGCTCCTGTTGCCTAAGTTTTTGAGTGAGGTTTGGCAGTTAAACAGCTTTCCTAAAAACAGGGAAGAACAGTATATGGAGAGGCCGCTGCGCGTAATTTCCAACACTGTTAATAATTTATAATGTAAGTTTACAAAAAAAGTGGTTATTTTGACAGGAAAACAAAGGGAAAGCGTCTTCTTATGTCGAATTACTATTTTTGAAACCTCGGGCGAGGGCGTCCATACCTATAAATATGGTAATAAAAGGGTGGTTGATGTTGATATGGAAGGTTACGTCAACGAGTTTATCAATTATCTGGCGGTGGAGCGTGGATTAGCCCAAAATACATTGGAATCATATGGGCGTGATTTAAGGCAGTTTCAGACTTTTTTACAAAGCGGGCAGCTTGATTTTATTAAGGATTCAAATCGAAATACGATAATAAATTATCTGAGTAATCTTCAAAGCAAGGGAAGGGCTGTTTCAACCATATCCCGTAATCTTGCCGCAATTAAGTCGTTTTATCAATACTTAGTGAGGGAGAGGTATTTGGAGAAGGATCCTGCCGCCCATTTAGAATCGCCTAAACTAGAGAAAAAACTGCCGAAAATTCTCTCTATTACCGAAGTCGAGGAACTATTAAAGCAACCAAACACTTTTTTTCCGGCCGGCTTAAGGGACAAGGCAATGCTTGAACTGTTATATGCTACAGGGATTCGAGTGTCTGAACTGATTGCTTTAAATATTTCAGATGTTAATCTGGATATGGGATATATTAAGTGTTTTGGAAAAGGCTCAAAAGAACGGATTGTTCCGCTGGGTTCTATTGCTGCTAAATGTGTACAGGAATATATTCAACGGGGACGTCAAAAACTTGTTCGTACATACGAAGAAGCGTCTTTATTTGTCAATCATCATGGGAATCGCTTAACCCGACAAGGTTTTTGGAAAATTATCAAGAAATATGCTTCGGAGGCAAGTATTAATAAAGATATTACGCCTCATACGTTACGTCATTCCTTTGCAACGCATTTGTTGGAAAATGGGGCGGATCTTCGTTCTGTACAGGAAATGTTGGGTCATGCCGATATTTCTACTACCCAAATTTATACGCATGTTACAAAGAACCATTTAAAGGAAGTGTATGATAAATCGCATCCGCGTGCATGATAGTTAAAGATAGTATATTAATTGGTTTGATGGAGACTTGTTTTAGATAAAAAGGAGAGACTAGTGTGTTTACGAGGATTATTGTCGTTGTTCTTGACAGTGTTGGCGTAGGCGCATTGCCAGATGCAAAACAATATGGTGATGTTGGTGTGAATACGGTTGAGAATATAGCCCGCTTACATGGCGGGCTATTTTTACCTACGCTTGAGAAATTGGGATTAAACCGCATTGTTAGTATTAGTGATAAAACAGCAGCGAGTGAACCACGCGCGTGGTTCGGAAAAATGGCGGAATTGTCGCACGGAAAGGATACTACGACCGGACATTGGGAAATGGTCGGTTGTCCGGTGTTTACGCCTTTTCCAGTCTATCCGGACGGCTTTCCGGCTGAAATAATTGAAAAAATATCAGCGATAACTGGGAGAAAAGTACTGGGCAATAAAGCGGCGTCAGGAACGGAAATTATTGCTGAGTTAGGTGAGGAACATGTCAGAACCGGTGCGCTTATCGTTTATACCTCGGCTGACAGTGTATTGCAAATTGCGGCACATGAAGAGGTAGTGCCACTGGAAGAACTTTATGCTATTGGCAAGAAAATCAGAGAACTTGTTTGTGTAGGAGGCCATTCGGTGGGACGAGTTATCGTTCGGCCGTTTATTGGTTCCGTAGGCAATTTTGTTCGTACGCCCCACCGGCATGATTATAGTTTGCCTCCTCATTCCCATACGGTGTTGGATCTTATGGTAAAATCCGACCGATCCGTAGTAGGGGTAGGAAAAATAGCTGATATTTTTGCTGGCAAGGGAATTACAGAAACTTACCCAACAGTATCGAATGATAACGGTATGGAAACGGTTCTTCGCCTGATTTCCCAAGATACCGGAGAAGGGCTTATCATGGCTAATCTAGTGGATTTTGATAGCATTTACGGACATCGTAATGACAGTATCGGCTATGCGCGGGCACTCGAACGGGTGGACGGGCAGTTGGCTGTACTTCTGCCCTTTCTAAAAGAATCCGACTTATTAGTTATTACGGCGGATCATGGCTGCGATCCTACTACAAAGGGCACTGATCATACCAGAGAGTATGTTCCTTTACTGGTTTATCACAAGCAGGGAAGCGGTGGGTCTTTGGGTGTCCGGCTGTCGTTTGCCGATATTGCGGCTACGATTGCTGAAAACTTCTCGTTAGAACCGTTGCCCTATGGGCAGAGTTTTTTACGTTACCTGCGAGGTGAAAGTGAATGAGAATGGTAGACGTTATTGCAAAAAAACGTGATGGATTGGAATTGACTCAGAAGGAAATTGCGGCGTTAGTTGAGGATTATTGCCGGGAAGAAATTCCTGATTATCAAATGGCGGCTTTACTGATGGCTGTGTATTTTCGCGGTATGACTGACAAGGAAACTGCGGCGCTCACTATGGCTATGGCTAATTCAGGGCAAAGGGTGGACTTAAGCTCTGTTTCAGGAATTAAGGTTGATAAGCACAGCACGGGCGGAGTTGCCGATACAACTACGCTTGTTTTAGCGCCATTAGTAGCGGCAGCGGGCGTTCCGGTAGCAAAAATGAGCGGACGAGGGTTGGGTTTTACAGGAGGAACCATTGATAAATTAGAGTCGATACCAGGCTTTAAAACTATGCTAACCCAAGAAGAGTTTATTGCCAATTTAAATAAATGGAATATTGCCGTAACCGGGCAAACCCCGAACATTACACCGGCGGACGGAAAAATGTATGCGTTAAGGGACGTGACTTCTACTGTAGACAGTATACCGCTAATTGCCTCTTCCATTATGAGTAAAAAAATCGCGGCAGGAGCGGATAAAATTGTTTTAGATGTTAAGACAGGTAGCGGCGCGTTTATGAAACATTTGGACGATGCCGTTACCCTAGCTCAAGCCATGGTTCGAATCGGTAATCTTGTTAATCGTGAGACTATTGCAATTATTACCAGCATGGCAGAGCCACTGGGAGTGGCAGTCGGTAATAGCTTGGAAGTGGAAGAAGCTATTGATATACTGGCTGGAACCGGTGGGTCAGAAGATTTGCGCCGCGTTTGCCTAACCATTGGGTCACATATGTTAATGGCTGCCGGGCAAGCTTCTAGTTTTCAGGCCGGCTATGAAACGCTGGAGGAACTGTTGATAAATGGGAAGGGGTTAAGTAAGTTTAAAGAATTGCTTGCAGCACAAGGCGGTTCTCCCGAGGTGGTAACACAGCGCAATTTGCTGCCGGAGGCGGCTTTTGAAATCAAAGTTCCTGCAATGCAAACTGGTTTTGTTCAGGCGGTGGATACTGCGTTAATCGGCTATAGCGCCATGGTTTTGGGGGCCGGACGGGAGCATAAGGAACAAGCTATTGATTTGGGGGCCGGCCTTATTATGAAGTGCCGCATAGGCGACTATGTGCACCAGGGGGATACTGTTGCCATACTTTATACCAACCAGAAGGAGAAGCTTTCGCAGGCGTTGACCAAGGTCGGGGAAGCGGTCCGAATCGGTCAGGAAGAGCCGGTTAAGCCTAAACTTATATTAGGTATTGTAGATTCGAAAGGTGTGCACATGGAATAACGCCTATGACTGCCGGTATTACCGGCAGTCATTTTTGTATTGATATAAATTGTTTTATGTTTAATTTTCCAGTGTAAGTGGAATTTGTTCTGGACACTCTAATAAAAACGTGGTAAAGAGGTGTTGTTGATGGGACGATTTCGCTATAGTAGAATGCTGGTTGTTTTGGTTTGTTTTCTTTTGGTAGGCGTTCTAGGTCTAAATCTATCTTATGCTGCCGAGACGAAACCTTCCCAGGCTACCGGTTTAGAAACGACGGCTGAATCGGCGGTCTTAATGGACGGCAATGGTACTGTATTGTATGAAAAGGATGCTAACCGGCCGCTCCCACCAGCCAGTGTTACCAAAGTTATGACACTATTACTTGGGGTGGAAGCGGTTGAAAGCGGACGCATTAAATTAACCGATCCGGTATATACCAGCGAAACGGCGTGGCGGCAGGGTGGTTCGCAGATATGGCTTGAGCCTGGTGAAGCTATGACCGTGAAAGAAATGTTGACAGCCATTGCAGTGGTAAGTGCCAATGATGCCGCTGCAGCCTTGATGGAACATGTTTACGGTAGTATACCGGTAGCTGTTGAGGCTATGAATAATAGGGCCAAAGAGTTGGGATTAACGCATACACACTTTGCAAATGTGAATGGACTACCTACACCGGAGCACTATATGAGTGCTTATGATACGGCGATAATTGCTAAAGAGGCAATTAAGCATCCTTTGTACATGGAACTTGTTTCAATTAAAGAATATTGGCTCAGAGACGGAAAAAACTGGTTGGTCAATACTAATAAGCTGTTGTGGTGGTACAACGGAGCAGATGGTTTGAAAACTGGATGGACCGAAGAGGCGAAGTATTGTTTTGTTGGCACTGCAAAACGGAACAACCTAAGACTTATTGCCGTGGTTTTTGCTACGCCTGAACCAAGATCCCATTTGCGCGAAAGTATGAAACTTTTAGACTGGGGATACAGTCATTATTCGGCCTTTCCTGTTGTAGAGAAGGGCGCGGTTGTCGACCGGATGAGAGTAGTTAAAGGAGCGCAACGGGAAGTGCAGCTTGTTGCTGCAGATGAACTCAATTTGCTTGTGACAAAGGGACAAAATAAAAACCTGTCCAAAAATGTTGTTATTTATGACCCCGTTTATGCACCGGTCACAGCGGGCCAAAAATGCGGAGAACTTGTTGTGGCTAAAGACGGAAAGGAAGTAGGAAAAGTGGATCTTATAGCGGAAACGGCCGTAGACAGAGCGGGTTTTTTGCAAGTCATGCATAACATGCTAAGTAACTTATTTTCCCTAACTCACTAAGAAGCGGGAGCAGCGGTTAAGCCAAAAGCAAAACCGCTTATTTTTTTTTGTATGTACAAGCAGGAAAAAATTTCCTTAAAAGCGAAGAGTACAAAGGCATTTGATGATTGGGGGTTGTACCTTGAATATCAGTACAGTACTTAAACAGGGAGCGCTTATAGTGCGCATTGATGGGGAGATGGACCTAAATGGAACTGATCAATTTAGGAATACCATTGACTCGGCTCTAGAGAATAGCCAGGTGAAGTATTTAATTATCAGCCTTAAAGGTGTTAGCTTCATCGACAGTTCCGGGGTAGGCGTCATACTAGGAAGATATAAAAAAATTAGTGCCGTGGGCGGCAAACTTCTTATTGCTAATGTAAAGCCCCAAGTGGCCCGTATACTGGACGTTTCCGGCCTATTACGAATTATCAAGGTATTTAGTTCAGAATCCGAAGCGTTAGACAGCTTATAAAGGAGGACCGGCCCAATGATGATAAAGAATCAGATTAAGATGACCTTCAGTAGCAATAGTGAAAATGTCGGTATTGCCAGAGTAACTGCTGCCGCTTTTGCTGCTCAGACCGAATTAACGTTGAGTGATATTGATGAAATCAAGGTGGCGTTATCGGAAGCTGTTTCCAACGCTATCATTCATGGGTACAAAGATATGCCCGGGGATATTGAATGTGAGATGACTTTGACGGAGGATATGCTAGAATTTGTAATTACTGATATGGGCAGGGGCATTGCCGACGTTGACTTAGCGCGCCAGCCAGCTTACTCATCTGATCCGGAGCGGATGGGGCTGGGATTTGTATTTATGGAATCATTCATGGATGTATTAACGGTACATTCGGCAGTTGGTAAAGGAACGACGGTGCGTATGAGTAAAAAGTTATTCAACGAACAACATTAGGTGGCGCCGATGTTAAATGAAGAAGAGTTTAAAAGGTTACTTGAGGCGGCTCAAGCCGGTGATGAAGTCGCGAAATCCTGTATTTTGGAAAGTAATTTAAATCTTGTGCGCAGTGTTGTGCACCGTTTCTTAAACAGAGGGTATGAATGGGATGATCTGTTTCAAGTAGGTTGTATCGGGTTGATAAAAGCGGTGGAACGCTTTGATACAAAATTTAGCGTACGGTTTTCTACTTATGCCGTGCCTATGATTATTGGGGAAATTCGACGGTTTATTCGCGACGATAACCCGGTAAAAGTAAGCAGGCCGGTGAAAGAAACGGCTTACAAGGTACACCGGATGCAGGAAAAACTTCAGGGAGTTTTAGGGCGGGAACCGAGTATTAGTGAGGTGGCTCAAGAACTGGCCTTGCCTCCGGAAGAAATTGTTGCGGCGTTAGAGGCAATTCAGCCTCCTGCCTCACTATATGATGAGGTGTACCATGCGGACGGTGATGCCATTCATTTATTAGATCAAATTGCGTATACGGATTCCCTGGATAATACCTATTTTGATAAATTGGCTTTAAAAGAAATTTTGCTTAGACTGCCTCCGCGGGATCGAATGATTCTTCAACTAAGATTTTTTGAGGATAAAACGCAGGCGGAGATTGCGGAAAGAATCGGTATATCGCAAGTGCAGGTTTCACGAATAGAAAAGCAGGCGCTAAAAGTGGTAAGGGAATATTTGCAGACCTCGTAACAGACGGTCTGATTTTTTTATGTTAAAAAAGGCATAATAATAGTTAGTTGCTACCGTTCCTATAAGCGCTATTAACTGCACGCGAGAGGTGAAAAAGAATGATAAGTATAAAACAATGGTGTTTGGCAATTTTTGTGCTTACTATGTTGGTTATTGGCAGTACGGCTGCCTGGCTGGTTTATTATGGAAACTTTACTCCTAAAATGCCGCTAAGAGCTAAGCAGGTAATAAGCTATCAGTTGATGCGCTAAACTTATAAGCATAACAAATACCGTCATGGACATAATAAGGATGAAACAAAACTTTAACCACAAGGAGGAATACGATGGGAGTTGTAAAAGTAATCGAACTGGTGGGAACTTCCAGACATAATTGGACCGATGCTGTAGATAATGCGGTTATGGAAGCGGCTAAGACAACGGATGATATTTTAGGGGTTGAGGTTACTAATTTCACGGCTAATATTGATAATGGCAGAATTGCGGAATACAAGGCTGACGTTAAAGTAGCAACCCGCGTAATGTAGAAAGCAGTCTGGACAGGAGGGTGCCTAACGGTACCCTCATTAACATTGTAGTGCATGATTTATCTGGTCGCTGGCAAAAATAGTACTAGTGACAAGCAGTTTTCTGTCGGCAAGGGAGGAATTCTATGACAGGTAATGAGGATAAAACTAAACCGGCCAACCAAGCCTATCAGAAAATGGTAGATGAAGTAAAACCGAAACCACCGTTAGTAAAAAATATCATTTGGGCTTTTGCTGTTGGCGGCTTGATTTGTACGGTTGGACAGGTTATCCAAAATTATATAATGGAATTTGGTTTTGCCAAGAATGTAGCATCTGGTATGACTTCAACGATTATGATCTTTTTAGGGGCACTTTTTACCGGACTGGGCGTATATGATGAGTTAGGGCGGCGGGCCGGTGCCGGATCGGTGGTTCCCATCACGGGATTTGCTAATTCCATCGTTTCACCGGCAATGGAATTTAAACGCGAGGGCTATATCTTTGGCGTTGGGGCTAGAATGTTTACCATTGCCGGGCCGGTTATTGTATATGGGCTCATCACAGCAGTAGTAATGGGATTTATATATTGGCTGGCTCATTAGGAGGTTGGTAGGAACGTGACAAAAAAGCGCGGTCAGCAGACACTGGTTTTTTCTGTTCCTCCTGGTATTCAGGCTACGGCTGCCATCGCCGGTCCAAAGGAAGGAGAGGGTCTACTAGGAAGCTATTACGACAAAGTAATGGAAGATAATCTTAGTGGGCAAGATAATTGGGAAAAGTGCGAGTCCTATATGATGGAATGGGCAGTGAAAACGGTTGTCCAAAAGAGTGGCCTACTTATGATGGATATCGATTTTTTGTTGGCGGGTGATCTTCTCAATCAACTCATCGCTACTAATTTTGCCATGAGGGGGATTGGACGTCCCTTTTTGGGATTGTATGGTGCTTGTTCTACAATGGCGGAGTCAATGCTTATTGGTGCTATGATGTTGGATGGCGGTTTTGCCAATCACATTGTAGCTGCAGTGTCCAGTCACCATGATACCGCCGAACGCCAATATCGGTACCCGACGGAATTAGGAGTGCAAAGGCCGCTTATTGCTCAGTGGACGATTACCGCATCGGGAGCTGTTGTACTTCAGGCAGAGTCAAAAGGACCCAAAATTACTTCGGCAACCATTGGAAAAGTAGTTGATTTTGGTGTTAAGGACACCAATTCCATGGGACCGGCCATGGCGCCGGCTGCGGTGGATACCCTGTGGCAGCATTTTCAAGATACCGGACGGCAAGCTGATTACTATGATATGATTTATACCGGCGATTTAGGAAAAGTCGGTAAAGAATTGGTCATCCGGCTCATGAAGGAACGAGGAATGGATATAAGTAATAACTACGAGGATTGCGGATGCATGATCTACCGTGAAGACCAGGATGCCCATTCTGGCGCAAGCGGATGCGCCAGTTCCGCGGCAGTATTATGTGCCTACTTGTATCCGCGCTTGGTTGCAGGACATTTGAAAAAGATACTTTTTATTGGAACCGGAAGTTTGCATAGTACAACGTCCTATCAGCAAAAAGAGTCTATTCCATGTATTGCTCATGCCGTAGCAGTGGAGATATAGGAGGAAATCATGGAAACGTATCTTATGGCCTTCCTGGTCGGTGGCATTATTTGTGTCATTGGTCAGCTGTTAATGGATCTTACTCCTCTGACGCCGGCACATATTTTGGTTTTGTTTGTTGTTTTAGGCGGTGTGCTAAGTGCTCTAGGCCTATATCAACCGCTTGTTGATATAGGTGGAGCAGGGGCGACAGTTCCGTTGCCCGGATTTGGACATACTCTGGTTAACGGAACGTTTGAGGAAATTAACAATAGCGGGTTCTGGGGAATCTTTAGTGGAGCGTTAAAAGCCGGTGCAGCCGGTATTACGGTAGCCGTAGTATTTGGATTTGCGATGGCGGTTTTATTTAATCCTAAAGGATGAAAAAAGATGTTGACAGTTGATTTTATTGGTCTTCTTTTCACCCTGTGTCTGACGGGAATTCGCTACCCGCATTATGTTCTGATTGCGGTGGTTATACACGATGTAGGGCGGATAATGATGGCTCTGTTTTTTCACGGAAATATCGAACTCATTTTATCTGCGGGCGCTTTCGGGAGTGCGGTAGCCGACAATATGAAAAGTAGTTGGCAGCCTTTGCTTGTGACTTTTAGTGGTCCACTGGCGAATTATATCGTTAGTGCCACTGTCGGGGGAATCGAATATGAGAAAACTTCGCATCTCTTTAACCCTCTCATGTCGGCAAAACATCCGTTTGCTGTAGTGAATTTTCGGTTGGCGGTACTATCGGCTATTGTTAGTAGTTGGACATTTTGGCAATAAGCGGGGTAATAAGGTATGAGAATGTCGCCACGGCGGTCTGCGAGTTATGCTAAGAGGCACCAAAACGAAAATTATGGGGAGTTGCCGGAAACTTGGCAAAATCCTTATCAAAATAACTGGCAGATGAGGGAGGTATCTCGGCAACAACCCCAAAATGCTGACACTTCTGCTATGGATAAAGAGGTCCTGCAACTTTTACAAAACATGAGCCAGCAATTGCAGTCTTTATCCCGTCAAAATCAAAGCCAGGAGGGAGAAGGTGGGGCCGGGGATGTCGAAGCTTCGGGAAAGCAACAACCAGCGAAACCTAATCGAAATCCATCAGCAAATGCGTCAAGTCAAGATGAAGCAGACGATAAGCTGCGGGTTTTATTAAGCAAATTATTAGCGGAAAACAAAAATCCGGGTGTTTCTAATAATACCATTCTCGAAGCGGCAGATAATGCCCCCAAAACCACCGCTAAAACAGATACAGCTTCGGCTCTTAATAGTCAAACTGCGGCGCAGGCACTATCGCAAGCGCAGTTTGAATTATCCGAAGAACTTAGGGCTAGTCTTACTAAACTAAAGCAAGTAATTGATGAAAGTGAAAAAATTGCGAATAAAATTAGTAGTCTATTAGAAACCGAAAATAATAACGAGCAATCGTGAGGTGAACATATTGCCTGATAAAGTCAGGGTCATTCTTGTAACCGACGGTGATCGTTGTGCGCAGCACGCCATAGAAAGTATCGGAAGCAAACTAGGGTTAAGGTGTATTTCGGCCTCGGGGGGAAACCCAACACCCATTGAAGGAGAAGATATCGTCAAACTATTAAAAACCGTTCCTTATGATCCGGTGTTAGTTATGTTTGATGATCGTGGACGAAGGGATAAAGGGAAAGGAGAAACGGCATTGGAATATGTTGCATCTCATCCCGATATTGAAGTGCTTGGGGCAGTGGCTGTAGCATCAAATACTACGGGGATAGAAGGCGTAATCGCAGATATGTGCGTAAACTTTTGCGGGGATGTAACAAATGTATCTGTAGATAAAAATGGTCGGGAAAGGTATTCAAAATCCGATCGTCCCTTGGTCAGCGGCGATACTGTGGACATCTTAAATACGTTGGATATACCTATTATCGTCGGTGTAGGAGACATCGGAAAAATGGACAAAGCAGATGATATAAGCCGTGGTTCGCCTATTACGCAAAAAGCAATAGAAGAAATATTAAGTCGTAGTGGAATCGATTACCCCAAAGGCAAGTAATAAGAAGACTTTCGCAAAGCTGCGGAAGTCTTCTTATTTTGAAATTATTGCCCTCGGTAAAAGGCAGTAATTTGGGCCATACTGGTGTTGATATCGTCAAGTTTTGCAGCCGCGCTGCCTTTATTTTCTCCTTGTACCGCGTCTTTGAGCTGATTAATGTACGAATGTGTTTTGGTTACTTTGCCCATAATACCGAACTGTTCCAAACTGGGCTTAATTTGTTTCCATGCAGTCTCTAGTTCCTTTTGTTTGGCAGAGGTTTTACCCCAATTATTGTCTTCTAAGTAAAACTTAGTATCACGAATGGAGTTGTCAACAGATATGATGTCGGATAGAGGAGACAGTTTATAAGATTTACTCGCGGAGCCAATACTGGACATAAATTGGTTGAGCTCTTCATAGGAAACGGTATTTTGTTTTTCGGTTACGGCGGTGGAAAGTTTATTAAGGGCTTCGTCCGCTTTTTTTACAATTTCGGGGTCGGTAATATATGGCTTCGCTTGCTGCCAGCCTGATTGTAATTTCGTTAGTCCTTCTTCCGCCACTATCCAGTCGGCTTTATTGATACCTTCAAAGGTGGAACCGGCGATGGTTTCCAGATCGTAAAATACCGCCGGTGCTGGTGCTAAACCTTCGGAAAAAGTTTTATTCACCTTTTCCTTCTGTAGTTTACCGATAGGTCCGGTATCGCTAAACTGCATTTGTAGGCCGCACCCAGTACACAATGCTGAAATAACAATAAGCCATAACACTTTTTGGTAATAATGCAAGGTAGTTCCCTCCTTTTCTTATAGGTTGTTCGGCTTGGTTGGGCTTTATGCTAAAAGGAAACGTTGACTTATTGGTAAAAACAATCAAATAAATGCAGGATTTTTTATTTGGCAGAAGAAAGTATTTGTAAGAGTCTGCTTTAGGTTATAAAACGATCCGGGAAGTAATAGTGTTTAAGGAAGAAAAAGGAGAGGATGACAAATGCGTAAAAGCACAGTGGGTATATTTCTATCCTTAGTAATTCTCTTGTGCTCTATTTCCGTATGCAGCGCCGCCTCAACCGGTGTGGGCAGTCCTATGCCGGAATTTACCTTGAATGCTTTGAATGGCGAACCGGTAACTGTAGCTCCATCAGACAAAGTGACAATTATTAATTTTTGGGCAACCTGGTGTCCGCCTTGCCGGCAAGAGATGCCGGAATTAAATAATTTTTTTCTAAAACATGGTGACCAGGTAGTATTTTATAGTGTAAATTTGGGCGAAACAGCCGATAAAGTAAATAATTTTATGTATAGAAACAATTATTCCATTCCAACCCTGTTAGATTCATCCAACGCGGTTTCCGATTTATACGGAGTCCAATATATTCCTACTACCATCGTTGTAGACCGCAATGGGGTAATTCGATTCCGTACGAGTGGTGGGATGACCATGGCCGAGTTGGAAGAAATCGTAAACAGATTGTAGGTATAGATATGGATACTATGAATATTCCTTTGTTTGCGGCATTTTTCGCTGGCGTTGCCTCGCTACTATCTCCCTGTGTACTGCCTTTATTGCCGTCGTATCTCGCTTTTTTAGGGGCGAATAGCGATAAGGAAAAAGTCAACTCTACCGAGCAGGCATCACAGCAATGGCGCCTGCTCCGAAATGTTGCCCTTTTCCTTTGCGGGTTTACCACGGTTTTTGTTATAATGGGAGCCGGTGCATCCTATATCGGACAGGTATTTTTTAGTTATCAGGCAGTCATCCGTAAAATAGGGGCTGTGTTTATGGTACTGCTGGGAGTACAGCTTCTGGGAATTTTACCGATACCGGCATTGCAACGGGAGAATAGGCCGCTATTAAACTATGTATTCCGGGGCCCAGTGGGGGCTTTTATTTTTGGCGTGGCTATTACAGCCGGTTGGACGCCGTGTATCGGACCTATTTTGGCTACGATTCTTATGTACGCCGGAGCAGAGGGGACCGTTACGCAAGGTGCTTGGCTGCTTTTTCTCTATGCCATGGGATTTTGTCTGCCATTTTTGTTGCTTGCGTTTTTGTATAGTCGGTTTGCCACCCGCTTTTCGCGGTTGTATGCCTGGTTGCCATGGATACATAGATTATCCGGAGTTGTAATTATTTTAGCAGGGGTAGCTATTTATTTTGGCTTTATGAACGCTCTACAGGCGATGCTGACAAATTATTATGATGGTTACTAATTGGGTGAGTCTGCAAAAGCGCTTGGGGCAGGTTTAAGTTGTTATGTGAAACAAGCTTTGCGACGCCGGAAGGTAGGGAGGCGGGAGCCTATTGGACGCGGTTGGGCTTTACCCAGCTAGAGGTGAAAGAAATTATCGAACGTTTACCTCATGTTCCACAAGTTAAATTGGCTGTCGACGGAGATTGCGTATAAGATGATATTAGATTAATACAGAACTAAATTTTATTATCTGGAGGCTTGATATGTTCGCTCTTGTAAAAAATGCTTTGCCTAATGCTTTAACGCTTGCCAATTTAGCCTGTGGAATCATGTCTTTAATGATGATATTTCAGATGAATTATATAGGGGCTGCTTTTTTTATCTTATTAGCCTGTCTAGCAGATCGGTATGATGGAAGAATTGCAAGAATTTTGCAGGTGTCAAGTGAATTAGGAAAAGAGTTGGATTCGTTGGCCGATTTAGTTTCCTTTGGGGTGGCTCCTGCTATTCTTGTTTTTTATGTATATGGTTTTTCCGATCTGGGTTTTTTTGGATATTTACTAGTATTGGTGTTTTCACTGGCGGGAGCCTATCGTTTGGCAAGATTCAACGTTACGCAATTTGACGGAGAATTTTATGGTATCCCGATTACTTTGGCTGGAATGCTTTTAGCTCTATACTGTTTATTTACCGTGAACCACTTAGTTCCATGGCCAGTTGCAGTGATACTTGTTATTGTTTTATCGTATTTAATGGTTTGTAAACATAGATTTAAAAAGTTTTAAAGGATAAAGATATTCTAAGTGCCTGGGAAAGAACTGAATCGAGACGTATCAAATGATATTGGAAGAGTTTAATATAAAACACCATGCCTTCATTTTTGAAAGTATGGTGTTTTATATTAAACTCTATTTTTGTTATTTGAAGTTGCGAAAAAGAAGATACTGTAATTTAGATTAGTTATAGTTTAAACTCTTGTTGGCGTTGCATGCGGCTTGTTCCGGCGGATGAAAGGTTTTTTTCTGTTTTTGTTGTAAGTCTGGGCTCGAAGAGGTGGTTCAGTGGTGAGCTTAACTGTAGTAATAGCGGGTTCTTTGGTGAGCAATTTTAGCGCAGCGGAAAGTAAAGAGACAGAATCTATTTCTGACAAAAGCGCCTCAGCACGACCTTTATAGTGATCATAGTTACCTTCTTCCAACTGGAACAGTAGCTTTTCTACCGCTATTCGTCTTTGCCCTTCCAGTGCTTCAGTCATGGTTGGCATAAGCATTCGGGTGATTTTCCGTTTGGTGGTGTTTTCTATGGAGCGTAGATGATTTAATTCGCGCGGGCTTACAAAAGTCAGAGCTACCCCTGACTGTCCGGCCCGACCGGTACGGCCAATTCGATGAATGTAGCTTTCTGCGTCTTGAGGAATATCAAAGTTATAAATATGGGTGACGCCACTGATATCTAGACCACGGGCAGCCACGTCAGTAGCGACAAGAATATCAATAGTGCTTTCTCTAAATTGCCGTAAAACCGCATCGCGTTTGCTTTGTGATAAATCTCCGTGAATACCTTCGGCAGAATATCCACGCTTTTTTAGTCCTTCAGCCAGTTCATCAACTCGGCGCTTTGTTCTACCAAAAATTATTGCTGACTCGGGTGACTGAATATCCAACAAGCGACATAATCCATCGAATTTTTCGCGGTCTTGGAGTTCAATATAGTGTTGCTCAACCAAGGGAACTGTCATTTCCTTGGCTTTAATTTGCAGCAAGGATGGATTTCGGAGAAATTTTTGGGCAAGATTTTGAATTTGTTTTGGCATGGTTGCTGAGAAAAGTAATGTCTGTCTAGTTGAGGGCGTGGCGCTTAATATTTTTTCGATGTCTTCAATAAATCCCATGTTCAGCATTTCATCAGCTTCATCTAAAACAACTGTCATGATATTCTGGAAACTGATGGTTCGGCGTTTTGTGTGATCCATTAGGCGCCCTGGTGTGGCTACAATGATTTTTGGACCTCGTTTTAAGGCTTTAATTTGCCGCTGGATGTCTTGTCCGCCGTAAATAGGTAGTGCATGCACATCCGTGAATTG
>Ga0316602_10000451_pt1 | contig 21810 bp, 19 predicted proteins | sample OWC_soil_day10_C_FD_203103 | JGI IMG/M metagenome (GOLD analysis project Ga0316602, IMG submission 203103) | Wetland soil microbial communities from Old Woman Creek delta, Ohio, United States - OWC_soil_day10_CT | ecosystem: Environmental > Terrestrial > Soil > Wetlands | place: USA: Ohio... | reverse complement strand
CTAACTGACCAATTGGAAGCCACCGCCGTCACCGGACTGGAAGAAAGACTGCTCCGGGTACTGACCAACCTGGCGCGCGAGCATGGAAAACCGGAGAACGGTCATCTGTTCCTCCCCTTTTCCCTCACTCATGAGGAGCTGGGCTTCCTGGTCGGCGCCCACCGCGTGAGTGTGACCCGGGCATTGGGGAACCTCCGGACCAACCTGGGCGTGCGCACCGAACGACATGGAATGGTCCTGCCACTACCCCGGGAGTGAAGAAATTCAATTAAGTTGTAGCGTCGGCTACAGGGCCAGGGGCGCGGGGCGCGTAGGTTGTAGGGACACCACAAAGGAGTCCCCATGAGAGTTCTCGGAATCTGCGGCAGCCACCGGGATGAGTCGCGGTCGGGCGTTCATCAGTTGGTCCGGACAGTCCTGGAAAACACCGGTTGCGACTACGATCTGGTTTCCCTAAAAGGGAAGCGCATTCTTGGCTGCACTGCATGCCTCGGATGCGCCCATGACAATGTGTGTCGAGTGCAGGACGACATGACCCCCCTCCGGCAGCTGATCGTGGACGCGGACGCCTTCGTCATCGGCGCGCCAAACTATTACTCGACGCTGAATGCCTCGACTCACGCCTTCCTGGAGCGCTGGTACCAGTTCCGCCATCGGGAAGGGGACACCCTCTGGGGCAAGCTGGCAGTGTCCGTGGGGGTGGGCGGCACGTCTGGCCGACCAGTTGTGGACGATATGGATAAGTTCTTCCTTTACAACTTCGTGGAACCGGTAGCCAAGGTGGACGGCCAGGGCGCCGCGTCCTGCTTTTCCTGCGGCTACGGGGAGACCTGCAAGGTAGGCATTCCCGCGATGCTATTCGGCCCTGGCGCCCGGATCACCGAGGATATGATTCCAAATGTCGGGAAACAGCCTGCCCTGCTGGGGACTGCCGTCGCGGCCGGGAAGCAGCTGGGCGAGAGGCTCCGCAACGGCCACGACCGCCAGGCCGTGGCCCAAGCAATGCAGGCCCGGCTGATGGCCATGTTCATGGAATCGGTCTGACCGGCTTAGACCTCGTTCTGAGTTGGTGACGACTCGGCCTTCCTGGGATCGCCCCAGGATTAGCGCCGAGCCCTCACGCCCTCGCCAAGAGGCCCCGAGCGGCGGTTTCGACCTCGGCCAGCACCTGGGTCGGAATCTCTTGGCCGCGCTGGGGCCCCAGACCGCAGGCGCGGATCAGCTGGCCGTCCGTGAAACCCATCCATTCCATGAAGTGATTGATCCGTGGGAACACGCCCCCGAAGAAGGAGGGATCGGGATTGCCCTGGGTCTGAATGAAGATTAGCTTCTTATCGTTGAGCCGGTTCTTGGGCCCCCCGGTCAGGTAGGTCGGAGCCAGGAAGGCGTAGGAGCGGTCCAGGAAGCCCTTGAGCTGGGCCGTGACATCCCCGAAGTAGATGGGAGTGGCCAGGACCAGGACATCGGCCGCCTCCACGGCGGCCAGGACCGGGCTCAGATCATCCTGCAGGACACAACGGTCAGCCTTGGTCTTGCACGCGTAGCAGGCCTGGCACCCTCGGTAGCTCAGTCCGTTGAGTTCGACGGTCCGGACCTCGGCCCCCAGAGCCGTGGCCGTCTTGGCGAAGTGGGCCGCGATGGCGGCCGAGTTCCCCTGGGAACGGGGGCTACCCAGAAGCATGAGGATGTTCATGGAAACTCCAGAGAAAGGGGGATTGGGTTGAGCATAGGCCCTGGGGCATGGCCATCCTGGCACATGGGAGAGCCCGCTTCCAATTCCAGTCGGTGGGTCACTCCTGCATGTCAGTGAAGGGCACGGCCTTGAACAGGGCGCCGGGGATTTCGTGGTACTGCCCACGGTTACTCACCAGCAGTACCACCCCTATGAAAAAGGGCCCGGACAAGTCCGGGCCCCTCTTTCGCACGCAACGCGGGCGAAAGGATCAATACATGTCGTCCATGCCGGGCATGCCCATGCCGGGGGCGCCGCCAGGAGCAGCGGCCTTGGGCTCGGGGATGTCGGCGATGATGGCTTCGGTGGTCAGCATCATGGCAGCCACGGAAGCGGCGTTGCGCAGGGCGGACTTGGTCACCTTGGCGGGGTCGATGACACCGAAGGCCACCATGTCACCGAACTCGTCGGTGGCGGCGTTGTAGCCGAAGTTGCCCTTCTCATCCTTGACGCGGTTCACGATGACGGAACCTTCGACACCAGCGTTGCTGGCGATCTGGCGGAGGGGCTCCTCCAGGGACTTCTTGACGATGGCGACGCCGGTAGCCTGATCACCCTTGACGGTGAGGGCAGCCAGACGAGCGATGGAGCGGATCAGGGCAACGCCGCCGCCGGCCACGATGCCGTCTTCCACGGCAGCCTTGGTGGCGTGCATGGCGTCTTCCACGCGAGCCTTCTTCTCCTTCATCTCGGTCTCGGAAGCGGCGCCGACCTTGATCACGGCCACGCCACCCACCAGCTTGGCAAGGCGCTCCTGGAGCTTTTCCTTGTCGTAATCGGAGGTGCTCTGCTCCACCTGGGCGCGGATCTGCTTGACCCGGGCCTGGATGGCATCGGTGGCGCCGGCGCCCTCGATGATGGTGGTGTTCTCCTTGTCGATGACGATCTTCTTGGCGGAGCCCAGATCAGCCACGGTGAGGTTCTCAAGCTTGAGGCCGAGGTCCTCGGTGATGGCCTTGCCGCCGGTCAGGATGGCGATGTCTTCCATCATGGCCTTGCGGCGGTCGCCGAAGCCGGGGGCTTTGACGGCGGCGATGTTCAGGGTGCCGCGGATCTTGTTGACCACCAGGGTGGCCAGGGCTTCGCCATCCACATCCTCGGCGATGATCAGCAGGGGCTGGCGGCTCTGAACGACCTGCTCCAGGAGGGGCAGGAGGTCGCGCATGTTGGAGACCTTCTTCTCGTAGACGAGGATGAGGGCGTTCTCGAGCTCAACCTTCATCTGATCGGGGTTGGTCACGAAGTAGGGGCTCAGGTAGCCACGATCGAACTGCATGCCCTCGACCACGGTCAGCTCGGTCTCGCGGCCCTTGGCCTCTTCCACCGTGATGACGCCGTCCTTGCCGACCTTGCCCATGGCCTCGGCAATGATCTGGCCGATCTCGGCATCGCCGTTGGCGGAGATGGTGCCGACCTGGGCGATGGCATTGCCTTCGACGGGCTTCTTGATCTCGTCGATGGCGGCCACGACCTCAGCCACAGCCAGGTCGATGCCCTTCTTGATCTCCATGGTGTTGGCGCCGCTCACGACGGCCTTGATGCCCTCTTTGTAGATGGCGCGGGCCAGCACAGTGGCGGTGGTGGTGCCGTCACCGGCCACATCGGAGGTCTTGGAGGCGACTTCACGGACGAGCTGGGCGCCCATGTTCTCGTGCTTGTCCTTGAGCTCGATCTCCTTGGCGACGGTGACGCCGTCCTTGGTCAGGAGGGGGGAACCGAACTTCTTCTCGATCAGGACGTTGCGGCCCTTGGGGCCGAGGGTCACCTGAACGGCATCAGCGAGCTTGTTCACACCGCGCAGGATGGCCTGGCGGGCGTCTTCGGCATAGACAATGGACTTAGCAGCCATGTGTATCTCCTAGAAATGGGGAATCTTGGAAGGAATCTTACTTGACGATGGCCAGGATCTCGTCTTCGCGAACGATGACGAGGTCAACGCCGTCGACCTTGATCTCGGTGCCGGTGTACTTGCCGATCAGGACCTTGTCGCCGGCCTTGACGGTGAGGGGCACACGCTTGCCGTTGTCGTCGTACTTGCCTTCGCCGACGGCGATGATCTCGGCCTCGAGGGGCTTCTCCTTGGCGGTGTCGGGGATGATGATGCCGCCACGAACCGTCTCAGCTGCCTCGACGCGCTTCAGGACCACGCGATCGTAAAGGGGGGTGATGTTCATGAAATCCTCCATGATGGATACCCCGGGCGGGGATGTTAGCACTCACGATGTGCGAGTGCTAATTTAGCGCGCCACACCTGAGTGTCAAGCATGAATTGCGTGCGCTCAAAATTTTCTTAGTCAGATTGAGTCATATTTTCTTCAATATCAATCAGACAATTTTTTGCCCCTCACATCCAAACATCTGAAAAAAGCTAAGATTTCCAAAGAAACAGAGACCCTTCAGCGCGCTAATCTAAAACCATGAGCGTCCTCCCCATCCTTCAAGAACTCCAGTCGGTTCACGACAACCTGGCTGTCATCCATCGGGACCTGGCCAACTTCCCACCGGAACTGGCAGCCCTGGACGCCGATCTCAAATCCACCCGCAAACGCCTCTCGGATGTCGCCAAGACCCTGGAAGCCCTGGAAGCCAAGCGTCAGGAACTTTCCAAAACCCTGTCCCTGGCCCAGAGCCTGGAGGATTCCGCACGCACCTCCGTGAAGTCCGCCAAGCAGAAAGTCCAGTACACCGCCGCCCTCCGGGACCTCGACGCCAGAGAACGCGAGCGCAGTGCCGTGGCCCGCCCCCTAAAGGAGGCCGAACAGCGGATCGAGACACTGAAGGCCGAAACCACCGAGCTGGAAGCCAAGGAAATCAAGCTCCAGAGTGAATTTGACGAGTACCATACCGCCTTCCTGTCAGAGCATGAAAATCAGGTGGTCGCCGAAAAGCGCCTGACGATCCGCAAGGCCGAACTCGAACTGGCCCTCGGTGCGGGCGAATTGAACCGCTTCAACCGCATCCTTCAGCAGCGCCACGGGAAGGCCATCGTGACCGTGGAAGGGGGCACCTGCACAGGATGCCGGACCAAGGTCCGCTCCATGGTCCTGCACCAACTGAAAGAAACCGGCCTGGTGGCCTGCGAGTCCTGCCAGCGCTATCTGATCCAATCCGCCCCGCAATGACCAGCATCTCTCTGCGCGTGGAAATCCTCAGGGCGCGGATCCAGAAGGCCTGTGAAGCCTGCAACCGGGTCCCCAGCTCAGTCGAGCTGCTGCCGGTTTCCAAGCGCCAACCCATCGAGCTCATCCAGGCCGCCAGTGAAGTGGGCTTTGCCACCTTCGGCGAGAATTACGTACAGGAGGGACTCGGCAAAGCCCAGGCCTGCCCCGACCTGAGCTTTGTCCTCATCGGTCCCCTCCAGCGCAACAAGGCCAAGCAGGCCCTTCAGCACTTCACCCAGATCATGACCGTGGACCGGCCGGAACTGGCCCTGCGCCTGCGCCACCTGGCTGAAGAACTCCAGCTCTCCCGGGGCATCTGGATCCAGATGGACCTCTGGGGAGAGGAGACCAAGCAGGGCGGCTGCTCCGAGGCCGAACTCCCGGCCCTGATCGACGCCCTCGAAGGGGATGTCCGCCTTCCCCTGCAGGGCTTCCTGGCCATTCCCCCACCCGGCAACCCCGAAGCCTTTCAAGACATGGCCCGGCTCCGGCAGACCTGGCAGGACAAGCTGGGCCAGCGCCTCCGGCTCTCCATGGGCATGAGTGATGACCTGGAAGAGGCCATCGAAGCCGGTAGCGATCAGGTGAGGATCGGAACGGCGTTTTTCGGGGAAAGAAACCGGTGATTTCATTACCAAGCAAGCCCGCACAGCGGACTTGCTTGGTAATGGCCTTTGCCGCTACGGGCAGCGTCCAGCGATCTTCAGCCCCGCCCGCTCGTCCAGTCCCAGGGCCAGGTTGAGGTTCTGCAGGGCCTGACCGGCCATGCCCTTCATGAGGTTGTCGATGGCCACCATGACCACCGCGCTCCGGCCGTCGGCCTGGACCGCCACCTCGGCCATGTTGCTCCCCAGGACCGGGGCCACCCGGGGGGATTCCTGGGCGAAGCGCACAAAGGCGGCTTCCTTGTAGAAGGCCTGGTAGTGCTCCCGGAGGCGGTGGGCGTCAAAGCCCTGGGGCAGCTCGAACTGCACCGTGGCGAAGATCCCCCGGACCATGGGAGCCGAGTGGGGCACGAAGGCGAAGTTGAAGTCCTTGGCCCCCTGATCCGCCAGGATACGGCTGACCTCGGAGCAGTGCTGGTGCTTCAGGACCTTGTAGGCCTTGTAGTCCTGAGCACGCTCGGGGTGGTGAGTACCCGCCTGGGGCTTGACCCCGGAACCCGAGGACCCTGTGGCGGCGCTCACGGCCACAAAGGAGACATCGAGTTTGGCCAGGGGCAGCAGGGCGATGTTCAGGGCCGTGGCAAAGCAGCCCGGGTTGGCGATGCGCTTGGCGGAACGGATCGCTTCGCGATTCACTTCCGGACAGGCGTACACGAACTTTGAGAAGTATTCCGGGCAGGGATGGGGCTTGCCGTAGGCCTTCTCAAAGACTTCCGCATCATCCAGCCGGAAGTCGCCCGAAAAGTCCACCAGGATGACCCGGTCCTGAATGCCCGCCTTGGCCCAGGCCGCCTCGAGTTCGGGCAGCTGCTGGGCGAGGTCGCCGTGAGCCTGGGCCGAAAATACCACCGGATACTCGCTCTTGGCCAGCTCGGCCCAGTCCGCCTCCTCGTGGAAGTTCTGGTCCATGAAACCCTTGAGGCCCGGGTGGGCCGTGTAGACAGGCTTGCCCCCCTGGGACCGGCTCACCGCCTGGATGGAACCCGCATTGGGATGCCCCAGCAGCAGCCGAAGCAACTCCCCCCCGCCATAGCCAGCCGCCCCGATGAGCACCGAATCGAATTGCATAACCACCTCAAAAACAACTGAGTCAACACAGAGGGCACAGAGATTCAAAAGAGAGGGCACGGAGGAAAAGATAAAAGCGAGGAAAACCAAGAGAGGAAAGAAAAGCCATCAAACAGAATTGGCAGCTCTGTGGTTGAACTTCACCCGCCCCCTGTCATTTTCCAGCCTTTCCTCTGTGCCCTCTCTTTTTCCTTTCTCTGTGCCCTCTGTGTTGACTCGTTTGATCTTTATTCTTCGTCCTTCAACGCATTCCTCCGCTTGGACCCGAAGCCCGGCACCCGCTCCTCCAGGAGCTCCTGGATGTGCTCGGCCAGGATGCGCGGCTTGGTGCGGGCGTTGATGCCGGGCAGACCAGTGGCCTTGGCCACGAAGCGTACGCCCACATCATTGTCCGTGGCGGGCCCGGTGACGACGTCCACCTGAATGCCGTAGACGTTCTTCATCTCCTGCACGCCCCCGGAAACACCCACGGGGTCGTTGGCGCAGAGGAGGAAGGCCTTGCCGAGGGCCCGCAGTTCGGGGTCCGCCAGGATCTCCTGGACGCCATACTCGCCCATGATGCCGTCACCGGTCTCGGCCACGATGATGTCCACACCCTGGCGGGCCAGGGCGGAAAGGACGGCCCGGGAGGCGGCGGGGGCGGTGGCGGGGCTGGAGGCCGTGACCCCGGCATCCGTGAAGTCGGCCACGGCCACAGCGCCGTAGTCCTTCATGGCCAGCTTGTCCCGCATGAGGGAGACGCCGGTCAGCTTGGCGCCGCCGACCTTGAAGCCCGCCTGGGTGAGTCCCCGCACCAGGGCGCAGGCCGCATGGGTCTTCCCGGCGTTCATGCAGGTCCCGGCGATGTAGACCACGGGGCAGTCGAGCTGGGCATCCCCGGCGGGCAGGGCGCCCATGCGGATGCTGCCGGGCTGGCCCACGCGGCTGCCGAAGTCGGGGTAGACCAGGAGCTGGCCCAGGATCTCGATCTCGAAGGGCTGGCCGATGTCCGGGTTCTGGCTGGTGCAACGCCCGATGACCCCCCCGGTGTTCAGGACGTGGAGGGTGTCGCCAGCGTGGATCCGCTCCGGCACCACACCTTCGTAGCCCTGGAGGGCGTTGCGGTGGCCCAGGGCCCCCAGGATCACATCCCCGCTGTGGAGGCGGGTGAGGCGGCCGTGGAGGTCCTCCAGCTGGTTGTAAACGCTCTTCTCACCGATGATGCGACCGGCGACGACAGACCCGGCCTCGGCCTTGATCTCCCGGGTGAGGGTCACGACTTCGCTGGGGCGCAGGTTGCGGGTGACGGACCCGATCTTGTCGAGATGGATGCGCATTACTGCTCTCCGAAGGGATTCCCGCCGGCCTGGAGGGCCAGCAGCTGGGAGACACCGTGGATCTTGGCGAAGCCCGCGGCCTCGGCGCCGGTCCAGAAGCGGCTGCCCTCACCGTAGGCGGCCACCTTGGCATTCATGAGGGCCCGGGGGCTCTGGATGCCCAGGACGCTGAAGGTGCGGGGGTGGAGACGCAGGCGGGCCTCGCCGGTGACGGGGCGCTGGCTGCTGGTCAGGAAGGCCTCGATGTCCCGGGCGAGGGGATCGAAGAAGTGGCCCTCGTGGAGCAGGGTGCCGTAGAGGTTGCCCATCTGCTCCTTCCAGAAGAGCTGCTTGCCGGTGAGCACCAGCTTCTCCAGCTCCCGGTGGGCGGTGATGAGCAGGTGGGCGGCGGGGGCTTCGAAGCCCACCCGTCCCTTGATACCCAGGATGGTGTCGCCCAGGTGGACGCCCCGGCCGATGCCGTACTGGCGGCCCAGCTCGTTGAGACGGGTGATCAGGGCCACGGGATCAAGCTCCTGGCCGTCCAGGCTGGTGGGCACGCCCTGAGTGAAGCCGATGGTGAGGGTCGTGGGGGCCTGGGCGTCATCGATGACGCCGCCGGGGTAGGCCTGCTCGGGGAGCTCGGACCAGGGATTGTGGGTCTCGCTGCCGCCGATGCTGGTGCCCCAGAGGCCTTCGTTGATGGAGTAGGAGCGGATCTTCTCGGGCATGACGATGCCCTTGGAGGCGATGAAGGCCATCTCCTCGTCCCGGCTCAGGGCCAGCTCCCGGATGGGGGTCAGCATGTTGAGCTCGGGGGCCAGGGCCCGGAAGGCCACATCGAAGCGCACCTGGTCATTGCCGGCGCCCGTGGAGCCGTGGACCAGGGTGGTGGCTCCGATCTCCTTGGCCACCGAAACCACTCGGGCAGCCTGGCAGACCCGCTCGGCGCTGACGCTGAGGGGGTAGAGCCCGCCCCGGAGGACATTGCCATAGATGAGGTAGCGCAGGTAGCGGTCGAAGAGTTCGGCCTGGGCATCGATGGTGACGTGCTTTTCGGCGCCGAGCTGGGCAGAGAGCTCCTCGATGCGCTTCAGTTCCGCAGGAGGGAAGCCGCCGGTGTCCACGGTGACCGTGCTGACCTTGTAGCCCTGGTCCCGCAGCCAGAGGACGCAGAAGGAAGTGTCGAGACCGCCGCTGAAGGCGAGAAGGGCATGGCGGGTCATGGGACCTCCGGGAAAGACGAATTCGTTTGGGAAGGGGAGGATACCGCAATGGGAGCCGTCCAGAGGAGCTCCACGGCGGCATTCCAGGCATTCTGGCGCTTCCTGAGCTGCTCGGCCAGGGCCTGGAGTTCGGAGGCGGGGGCCTCCAGATCGGGGGTCGAGGACACGCCGAACTTGGCGCGGTCGGGATGGAAGCTGCCATCCAGAACCTGCTTGCCTACGATCTTGTAGGCGTCCCGGAAGGGCATGCCCTCCATGGCCAGGGCCGTGGCCTCGTGGGCGGCCCAGAGGTCATCACTGCAGGCCTCGGCGCACTTGGCGGCGTTGACCGTGATGCCCTCCAGCAGGGCGGGCAGCACCGCGAACATCCCCGAGGCGGTCTTGAGAGTGCCGATGAAGGCCCCCTTCAGGAGCTGGATGTCCCGGTGATAGCTGGAGGGCAGCCCCCCGGCGATCTCGTGGACCAGGGCCGCCTGGCCCCGCAGCTTGCGGCAGGTGCCCCGGCTGAGTTCCACCACGTCGGGGTTGCGCTTCTGGGGCATGATGCTGCTGCCGGTGGTGAAGGCGTCCGGCAGGGCCACGAAGCCCAGTTCCTCCATGGAGAAGAGGGCCAGATCCCAGAAGGCTCGCTCCAGGACGCCCGCCACGGAGGCGAGCCAGTCCGCCACGGCGCCTTCGTGGCGCCCCCGGCTGTTCATGACATCGATGGGGCTGCGCTGGACCTTGGCAAAGCCCAGCTGGCGGGCCATGAAGGCGCGATCAAATGGAAGCGGGGCACCGAAGCCCGCGGCCGCCCCGGAAGGGCAGCGGTCGAGGCGGTCCAGGAGGGCCTGGAGAGCCTCCAGCTCCTCGATGAGCCCCTCGGCGAAGGCCGCACCCCAGAGACCCCAGGAGCTGGGCATCCCCCGGCGCATGTGGGTGTAGCCGGGCATGGCCACATCCCGGTAGCGGGCGGCCAGGGCCAGGAAGGCCTTGGCGGTGTCCGCCACCTGGTGGCCGATCCCCAGCAGGGTGTCACGGGTGTAGAGGCGCTGGGCCAGGATCACCTGGTCGTTGCGGGAGCGTCCCATGTGGATGCGCTTGCCGGACTCGCCGGTGCGCTCCACCAGGGCCGCCTCCAGGGCGGTGTGGCCGTCCTCCTGCTCGGGGCGGATCTCGATGCGGCCCGCCAGGGCTTCGGCGTGGAGGTCCTTGAGGGCCTGGACCAGGGTGAAGGCCTCCGTCAGGGGCAGGTGACCGTGCCAGGCCAGGGTGCGGGCGTGGGCGGCGCTGCCCACCGCATCCCAGGGAAGCAGGTTGAGGTCATCGATGGGATCCTCGCCCACCGTGAAGCGGTGGATGGCCTGGTGCAGGGGCAGATCCTTTGCCCAGAGCTGGCTTCCTTCAGCGGCCAAGGGAGATCTCCTTCTTCATCATGGCGAAATAGTTGCGGACCACCTGCTGGTAGAAGACCGCGCCCTCCTGGAGTTCCTTGGCGGTGATGAACTCGTTGGGGCGGTGGCTCCGGTGGGTATCCCCGGGACCGACCTTGACCGTGGGGATATCCCCCAGGAAGGCCCAGTCCGAGGTGGAGGCGCTGCCCACGAAGGTCTTGCCCCGACCCGCCGAAAGGGCGGCCTGGGCGATGGGCTCGAAGGCATCCGTGGCCTTGGGCTGGTAGCGGCTGGCGTGGATCTTGACCTCGCTCTCCAGTTCCCGGGCGATGCGCTCCGCCAGTTCCTCATGCTCCAGGTTGGGGGTGGTGCGCAGGTCCACCAGGAACTCGCACACATCCGGCACCTGGCTGTGACCGTCGCCGCCCGTGATCTTGGTGACCTGGGGCTTGGTGGCCCCCAGCAGGGGGTGGGATTCGAAGACCATGCCCGCCAAGCGGGCGATGTCCAGGCTGGCCTTATGGATGGCGTTCTTGGCCAGGAAGGCGTGTTCGACATGGGCACCCTGCCCCTGGGCCTTGCAGGCCAGGACCAGGCGGCCCCGCTGGGCGATGGCGGGCTGCAGGTTGGTGGGCTCGGCCACCAGGGCGGCATCCAGGGGTCCCAGCATGGGCAGGAGCTGTCCGATGCCAGTGTCGTTGCCGGTCTCCTCCTCGGCGGAGAGGGTGAAGACCACCGTGCCGTCCAGGGGCTGCCCCACCAGGGCCTTGGCGGCGGCCAGGATGCAGGAGACGGGGCCCTTGGCGTCGTTGGCCCCCAGGGCCGTCAGATGGCCCTCGTGCCAGACCGGCTTGTAGGGGTCCCCCTGCCAGCCTTCACAAGGGGGAACGGTATCGAGGTGGCCCAGCATGAGGAGCCTCGGCCCCCCCTGCCCCGCCTCGAACCAGACGTTGTTGTGGAAGCGGTGGACCTGGTAGCCCCAGGACTCGGCAAGCGCGGTGACGAAATCCGCCACCTGGGCCTCCTGGCCGCTGGGACTGGGGATGGCCACCAGCTTTTCAAGGATTTGTTCGGGACTCATCAAGCCCCCTCGTGCTTGAGGACCAGCAGGGTGCCGCTGCCCTCGTTGGTGAAGACTTCGGCGAGGAGGGCATCCTGGGTGGTGCCGCTCACCAGATGGCAGGAGTGGACGCCCGCATGCAGGGCCTCCAGGGCGGCCTTGAGCTTGGGCCGCATGCCGGACTTGATGGCGCCCTTGTCCTCCAGAACCTTCAGTTCCGCGGGGGTGGCGGAGGTCACCAGGCTGCTGGGATTGGAGGCGTCCTCCAGGAGACCGGGCACCGTCAGCAGGAAGAAGAGCTTCTCGGCCTGGAGGGCCGTGGCCAGGGCGGAGGCCAGGGTGTCGGCGTTGGTGTTGAGGACCTGACCCGAGGCATCCATGGTGAGGGGCGCCACCACCGGCACGTAGCCGCCGTCGAGGAGATGGGTCACCAGGCCCGTGTTGACCTGGTCCAGATCACCCACCAGGCCGAAGTCCACCTTCACGGGTTCGGTCTGACCATCCGGCACCACATCGACGGGGGGGCGGCGATGAGCCATAAATAACCCACCATCCACCCCGGAGAGTCCTGCGGTGGGGATGCCCGCCGCCTGGAGATCCGCCAGGAGGCCCACCTGGGTCCCGCAGAAGACGGCCTTGGCAGCCTCCAGGGCTTCGGGGCCCGTGATGCGGCGACCGGCGATCTTCTCCGTGGGGATGTTGAGGGCCTTGCAGTAGTCGTCCATCTGGTTGCCACCGCCATGGACGAGGACCACCTTGATCCCGAAGGACACCAGGACCGCCACCTGTTCCACCAGGACCCGGCGCACCGCAGGCTCCACCAGAAGCTCGCCGCCGAGCTTGATCACGAAGATCCGGTCACGGAAACAGCGGACGTAGCGGGCGGCATTGCGCAGGGCGCCGAAGGGGGTGAGGTTTTGCATCATGGTCGTCATCTCCAGGAGAGGCGGGGAGGAAAGAAGGTTTCACGCGGAGGCGCGGAGCACGCGGAGAAAGAGATAGAGTTTCAAGAATAAAGGGGTGGGTGAAAGCGGAGGAACACCCCAGTGTTCTCTTTGCCCTCCGCGCCTCCGCGTCTCCGCGTGAGACCCCTCCCCATCTCCCTACCCGTTGAAAATCCAGTCAAGCACGGCCCGCTGCACGTGGAAGCGGTTCTCGGCCTCGTCCACCACCTTGCAGCTGGGGTGGTCCAGGACTTCATCGGCCACTTCGACGTTGCGGCGCACCGGCAGGCAGTGGGTGAAGATGGCATCCTTGTGGGCCTTTTCCATGTGGCGGCGCGTGGTCATCCACTCGGGCTGGAGCATGGCCTCGGCGCCGAGACCGGAGGCCGTGTTGGGGCCCCAGGCCTTGGCGTAGACGGCCCGGCTGTCCACCAGGGCCTCATCCTGATCATGGGTGATGGTGACACTGCCCCCGGCGGCCTTGGCATAGGCCTCGGCCTCCGCCAGCACCGAGGGGTGCAGATCGAAGCCCTTGGGGTGGGCCACCCGCACCTCGCAGCCGGCGGCGGCGGCGGTGAGCAGGAAGGAATTGGGCACGGCCTTGGGTAGGGGCTTGATGTGGGAAGCCCAGGTGAGAGTCACGGGCAGGCCCTTGGTGGCGCCGAAGTTCTCCCGGATCGTCATGAGGTCCGCCAGGCCCTGGCAGGGGTGCTCCCGGGCGCTCTCCATGCTGATGACCGGCACCGTGGACAGCTCCCGGAAGGCGCTCAGGACCGGGTCGAAGTTGTCCAGCTCGTCATCCACGTTTCCCGCGAAGGTCCGCACCGAAAGGGCATCCACGAAGCGGGCCAGAACGGGGACCGCCTCCTTGACGTGCTCGGAGCGGTCGGCGTTCATGATGGCGCCGGGACGATCCTCCAGCTTCCAGACGCCGTTGCCCACTTCCAGCACGATAGCGCTGCCCCCGCCCCGGTTCATCACCGCCTCGAAGGAGGTGCGGGTACGCAGGGAGGGATTGAAGAAGACCATGCCCAGGATCTTGTCCACCAGGTGCTTGGGGTACTGCCCCTTCCAGGCCAGGGCCCGGTTCAGGATCATCTCCAGGCCTTCCGGGCCCAGATCCTTGAGTCCAGTGAAGTGCTTCATGACCACTCCGAATAAAAGCGACTTCCACCACGAAGGCACTAAGGACACCAAGGAACACGAAGAAAAAACAGCGTTTCTTTCTTTTGCTTTTCTTCGTGCCCTTCGTGCCTTCGTGGTGTAATTATCAGTTTTTGAAAGACTTGATCGCCCCAAGCAGGGCATCCACGGCGGCATCACTGAGGTTCAGGGGGGGCAGGAGGCGCAGGACTTCAGGATCGCTACTGCCGCCCACCAGGATCTTCTCGGCCTGGAGGAACTTCTTGAGGCTGGCGGCGCAACCGGGAGCCCGCAGGCCCAGCAGCAACCCCTCGCCCTCGACCTTGCTGACCACGGTGCCCACCAGCTCCCGGCGCAGGCGCTCGGCGATGGCGGTGGCACGATCCATGAGGCCCTCTTCCTGGATCACCTGCAGGGTGGCCAGAAGCGCGGCACTGGCCAGGGGGCCGCCGCCGAAGGTGCTGCCCAGGTCCCCACCCTTGATGAGGGAGGCCACCTTGGGGCTGAAGATCACGGCCCCCATGGGCACACCGCTGGCGATGCCCTTGGCGCTGGTGATCAGGTCGGGGGTCACGCCGTAGTAGTTGGCGGCATAGGGCTTACCCATGCGACCCACGCCGGTCTGGACCTCGTCGAAAATGAGGTAGCAACCGCTCTCGTCGCACTTCTTCCGCAGCGCCTTGAAGAAGCTGGCAGGGGCCGTGGTGATGCCGGCCATGCTCTGGATGGGCTCCAGGATGATGGCCGCGCACTGGCTCAGGTCGGCCTTCTCCAGGGCTTCCTCGTCTCCGAAGGGAAGCTGGGTGTCGGGCACCAGGAAGGATTCCAGGCCGGGGGTCAGCTTGACGTCATCCGTAACGGAAATGGCCAGGATGCTGCGACCGTGCCAGCCACCCTTGAAGGAGGCGTAGGCCTTCCGGCCGGTCTGCTTGGCGGCGATCTTGAGGGCGTTCTCGTTGGCCTCGGCCCCGGAGTTGCAGAAGAAGACGGAAGCCATGGGGCTTTCCAGCCCCAGGTTAACGAAGTCGATGAGGGCCTGGGCCGCCGCATCCCGCACGGGGATCTGGGCCGCGGTGGAATAGAAGAGGATCTCGGCCGCCTGATCGGTGATGGCCTTCACCACCTTGGGGTGGGAGTGCCCCGTGGAGCAGACACAGTGTCCACCATAGAAGTCCCAGTAGGCATTGCCCTCCGCGTCAAAGATGCGGTCCCCCACGCCGCGGACCACGGGAAAGGGGTAGGGAGCATAGGTGGGCTGAAGAGCGGGGAAGGCGGACATAGGTTTGCATCCATATGCGACCCTGGAACCAGCTCCAGGACCTGCTCAACCATCGCACATTTCTGCCTGGATATTCAACGCACGAATTACACTTACCCAAGATTTCCGAGCCTTCAGGGCTTGCATAAAAATGCGCATATATGCAGACTGTATGCATGAACACGGATACCACCATCCTCCGCCTGCTCAAACAGCACCCCATCACCGAACAGGCCCAGCTCCAGAAGCTCCTTGAAGCCGAGGGGATCCAGGTCACCCAGAGCACCCTCTCCCGGACCTTCCGCCGCCTTTCCGTGGCCAAGGTCGGGGGTCGGTACCAGCACCTGAACGCCCTGCCCACCCCGGCCATCTCCTTCTCGGTCCAGTGCGCCCCGCCCAACCTCCTGGTGGTCAAGGTCCCCCCGGGCCAGGCCTCGGGCATCGCCCTCCGCCTGGACCAGAGCGCCCTGCCGGGCCTGGTGGGCACCATCGCCGGGGATGACACCATCCTGGTGGTGGTCACGCCCCCCGAGATGCTGGAGGCAACCCGATCAAAATTGATGACCCTGCTATAGAAAATCCATTCTCTCGACAAAGGGGCCTTTCGGGCGCACCGTAGGACTCGAATCCGAGGGTGCCCACGGTTCGCGCGGGTCCTTCGTTGAGGTGAGCCGATGTCCATCGAAGCACTTCTCGTCTATCCCCGCGTGCCCCCGACCTACTGGAGCATGAAATACGCCATGCCCTTCCTGGGTCGGCGTTCCGCCTTCCCCCCCCTGGGGCTCCTGACCGTAGCCGCCATGCTCCCGAAAGATTGGAAGCTACGCCTGGTGGACCTGAACGTCCAGGAGCTGGAGGAGGCCGACGTGAGAGCCGCCGACCTGGTCTTCACCTCCTCCATGCTCATCCAGAGCGAGTCCCTGGAGGAGATCATCGCCCTCTGCAACCGCTGCGGCGTGCCGGTGGTGGCCGGCGGCCCCCACCCCACCGCCTCCTGGAGCCAGATCAAGGGGGTCGACCACTTCGTGCTCAACGAAGCGGAACTCACCCTGCCCGCCTTCCTGGCGGACTACCGGGCGGGCCAGCCCCAAGCGGTTTACCAGAGCCAGGACAAGGCGGACATCACCCATACGCCCGCAGCCCGCTGGGACCTGATCAACCCGGAACACTATGCAGCCATGGCCCTCCAATTCTCCCGAGGCTGCCCCCATGCCTGCGAGTTCTGCGATATCACCGCCCTATTCGGGCACCGCCCCCGCTGCAAGACCCCGAACCAGTTACTGGCCGAATGCGAAGGGCTCTACGCCAGGGGCTGGCGGGGCTCCCTCTTCATCGTGGATGACAATTTCATCGGCAACAGCCGGGCGGTGAAAACCCTGCTGGCCGAACTGACGAACTGGCAGAAGGCCCGGGGCTACCCCTTCACCCTCTTCACCGAGGCCAGCATGCTCCTGGCAGAGGATGAGGCCTTGCTGGATCTCATGGTGTCCGCGGGTTTCAACATGGTCTTCCTGGGCATCGAGACCCCGGATGCCGGGACCCTGGCCGCCATGGGCAAACAGCAGAACCTGCGCACCGACCTGGGGGCCGCGGTGCGCCGCATCCAGGAGAAGGGCATCGAGGTCACCGCAGGCTTCATCGTAGGTTTTGATGGCGATCAGGAGGACATTTTCGAACGCCAGCTCAATTTCATCCGGGAGGCGGCCATTCCCACGGCCATGATCGGCCTCCTGACGGCCTTACCCGGCACCCGGCTCCACCATCGCCTGGAGGAGGAAGGCCGCATCCTCGGCGTATCCGCCGGGGGCAACACCCACGACCTTACCCTGAACTTCGAGCCCAGGATGGATCGCAGCACCCTCCTGAACGGGTATAAGCGCGTCCTCATGGAGCTCTACGCCCCCAAGCACTACTTCGCCCGCTGCCAGGAGCTCCTCAAACGCCTCAAGGCGCCCCAGAAGGCCCATCGCCCCATCGGCCTGGCCGAACTCCGGGCATGCCTGCGCTCCCTGCTGATCCAAGGTTTCTCCCGGTATTCGCTGGCCTACTGGTCCTTCCTCCTGAAGGGCCTGCTCCGCAAGCCTCACATGGCTGAGGAGATCATCACCATGGCCGTCAAGGGCCACCACTACTTCAAGATCACCCGGGCCATGGTCGAGATGGACCGATTCAGGCGGGGCCTGGAACGGGTCCGCCATGCCCTTGAATCCCATGCCGGACTGGACTACCGGGAGCGGGCCCTGACCCACCTCCGGCGCCGCTGCCACCGCATCGACAAGGACTTCCGAGCCTACGCCGAAGCCGCCCTTGCGGAGCTTTCCGCCAAAGCCAAGCTGGAATCCCCCCACACGGCACATATCGCCCAGTAATTCCGGCACGAGCCCTGCCAAGTCCTTCCCATCATCAGGGAGGCAGGCATGATCCAACCCATCAAGCTGGACAGTCCTACGCTTACCCGGGAACCTGCACAGGGTGACTCAGGGAACGGGGGCTTTTCCAGCATGCTGGCCAACCTGGTCGACCCAGGCAATGGCCCCTCAAGATCCCAGGCAGACCCACCCCAGAACCAGGGGGAGACGTCAGAGACCTCACCGAACAAGCCCCAGGAGCCCCAGCAGCAGGTGGCCTCCTCGCCCTCGACGAGTCCCCAGACGGGGGAGCAGGAATCCGCCGCTCCGACTCCGATCAAACCTGTCATTTCACCAAAGACGCCCCCTGCCCTGCCCATCGAGCCAGGCCCCCAAGCACCCGAAGCCCCTGCGGCGCAAGGCCCCCCCGTCAACCCGATCCCCGTTCAGACCAAAGTCTCGAACTCATCGGCCAGAGTGCCCATGGATTTCCCCAAGCCCGTGGAAATCGGCGAACCCACCCAGACGCCTCCCACGGAAATGCCCAGCCTGAGTCCCGAGGCGGTTCTTGCGGCCACACTCCAGGCCTCTGCGCCAACACAGAGCGCATCAACTCCTGACGAGCTTACCGAGGTCACCGAGGATCAAAAGGATCCAGAGACAGACCCAACCAGCTCGGTGATACCCATGGTTCCGGCTTTGGCGCCCCCGATCACGGCTCAGGCACCCATAGCCCAGGCCACAGCGCCCTCGGCCTCCGCTGCAGTGACAGCAATGGGTGCGACGGCCCCAGAGCCCATTGCTACAGAGGTCCCGGCCCCCGTGGTCGCCACCCCCCAGGCTCCACCCACCGCCAAGCCTGCCCCAAAGCAGCAGCCCCGAATCCAGGAGCAGACCGCTTCCGACACCTCCACCCAGGCACCTTTGATCCGAAAGGACACCCCCGCTGTGTCCGAGGAGCCACTCTTCGAGCCGATCAGGATCAAGACCAAGGCAAATTCAACCCAGGACACCCCCACACCCCAGACAGCTGAAGCTGCCTTGGGCCTGAAGCCCCCGAGCCCCAAACCGGCCCTCACGGAGTTCCTGAGTCGCCCCATTCCCGCCATGGAGACCCCGAGCGTGGTCCACGCCATCCAGGAGGCGAAGGGTGCCAGCACCACCCAGGCCGTTCCTCTGGCAGCCCCACTCCCGGGAATCGAGTCCTCCCAGAGTCCCGAGCTATTCCAGGGACGCGAGTCCAGGTCCGGACGGGGAGCCCAGAGTGAAGCCCAGTCCAACCCCTCAGCAACCCCAACGACCACTTTCACACTGAACGCCCCAATGGCCGCCCTGGCCAAGGCCACGGTTCCCGAAGTCGCCGCGACCCGCCCATCCCTCCCCATGGAGCAGATGGAGGGCACGGTCCGCTGGGTGCTGAACAACCAGCAGAACTCGGCCGAACTTCAACTTCGGCCAGAATCCCTGGGCAAGGTACAGATCCAGCTCAAGGTGGAGGGCAATCAGGTCCACGCCAAGGTCTGGGCCAGCGAGTCCAGCACGGTCCCCCTCCTGGAAAGCCACCGCGGCATGCTGGAGGCCTCCCTCCGGGAGCAGGGATTATCACTAGGCAGCTTTGACCTGCGTCATGGCCAGGGCGCTCCCCGCCACCCCATGGATCAGCCCAACGGGCAGGCATCCTTCGCCGGTCCTGTTTTGGACTTCGGCAAGGAACCATCCCTGGAAATCCCTGCAATCAGCACACCTGGCGTTTTCGGCAACCGACGAGTCGAAGTCTTCGCCTGATTGGCACGATCCCTGTTTACCCATGAACGGAGAACCCCATGGAAAGCGGCCTAGTCACTTCCAAAACCAACAGCACAACCGGCGCGACCACCACGACCGTGAATAAGGATCTGGACAAGAACGCCTTCCTTCAGCTCCTGGTCGCCCAGCTGAAGAACCAGGACCCCACCCAGGCCCAGGATCCCAACCAGATGGTCCAGCAGATGACCAGCTACTCCACCCTGGAGCAGGCCCAGAACACGAATGCCCTGCTCAAGGCCATGCAGACCCAGAACCAGAGCATGCTGCAGACCCAGGCCGTAGGCTTGGTGGGCAAGACGGTGGAAACCACCTCGCCCCAGTTCAACCTGACCAATGGCACCGCCTCCCTGAAGGTCAACCTGGATGCCAAGGCCAATGTCGCCCTCATCATCAAGGATGCCCAGGGCAACACCGTGGCCGCCCTCAACCAGGGCAGCCTGACCAGCGGTTCCCACAACATTCAGTGGAATGGCAAGGACGCCAACGGTAATACCCTGCCGGATGGCACCTACACCGCCATCGTGGGGGCCATGGACGCCAGCGGACAGACCGTCGCCGCCACCCTGACCACGAAGGTGAAGGTGGATTCTGTGCTCTTCAATGCCGGAGAGGCCTACATCGTGGCCGGCGGCAAGCAGATCGCCCTTTCCAACGTCACCCAAATCTACGCCTAAGCGGAGGCAACCATGAGCCTTTATTCCTCCTTCTACGCAAGCCTCTCGGGCCTGGCCACCAACGCCAACGCCCTGAGCGTCATCGGCAACAACCTGGCCAACCTCAACACCATTGGCTTCAAGGGTTCCTCCAGCACCTTCCAGGACATGTTCAACGCCGCCGCCCTGGGTAACGGGACCTCCGGCAACGGCAACCCGATCCAGATTGGTCTGGGATCGCAGCTGGCCAGCATCAACCAGAGCTTTGCCCAGGGTTCCTTCCAGTCCACCAGCAATACGACGGACATGGGACTCTCGGGCTCCGGGTTCTTCATGCTCCAAACCCCCTCCGGTGGGCGGGTCTACTCCCGGGCCGGCAACTTCTCCCTGGACCACAGCGGCAACCTCATCGACCCCAGCGGCAACAACGTCCTTGGGTGGAATGCGAGCGCCACCGGCGCCATCACCACCTCCGGTGCCCTGTCTCCCATCCACATCAACCTGGGGGCCTCCAGCCAGCCCGTCCCCACCAGCACCATCAGCATGACCACGAACCTGAACGCCGCCGCCGCGGTGACAGGTACCGCCGAGCTGACCGCCCCCGTCACGATCTATGACAGCCTGGGTGCCTCCCACAACCTGACCGCCACCTATACCAAGACCGGCGTGGGCACCTGGAATATGGCCCTCAGCGTGGATGACAGCGGCGCTACCGTAACCCCCGCCACCACCGTCCTCACCTTCGACAGCGCCGGCAACATGCTCAGCCCCACCACAGCCCTCACCATCGGCATCAGCGGATGGACCGATGGGGCTGCCGCCTCATCCATCTCCTGGAATCCCTCCAACGACGTCTCCAGCTTTGCCACTTCCTCCGCCATCACCACCACGACCCAGAACGGCATGGGCGGCGGCAACATCACCTCGGTATCCGTGGACCAGAATGGCCAGATCATCGGCGCCTTTACCAATGGCCAGACCATGGCCCTGGCCCAGGTTTCCCTCGCCAGCTTCAACAACCAGGCGGGTCTTTCCAAGCTCGGCAACAACTGCTGGTCCGAAACCCTGGCCAGCGGCACGCCCGCCATCGGCGTAGCCAACCAGGCCGGACGCGGGCAGGTGCTGGGCTCCCAGCTGGAACTCTCCAATGTGGACGTGGCCTCGGAATTCACCCAGCTCATCGTCAATCAGCGCGGCTACCAGGCCAACAGCCGGGTTGTGACCACGACGGATCAGCTCCTCCAGGAAACGCTGAACCTGAAGCAATAATTCCCAGTCAGACTAAAGGGAGGCCCCCCTCCCCCACCCTCGGTGCCCGACCCAAGCTCGGGCACCGCGTTTTTCAGCCCTCGACCCCGTGACGAGTCGGGTACAGTGAGGAGAAACGAGGCACGGATGCCCAACGACTACTCACCCACTCCAGACAATCCCGGCCGGATTCTCGTCGTCGACGACCTGCCCGGGAACCTGAAGGTCATCACGATGGAGTTACGGCACTACCCCTTCGTGCTCACGACCTGCAGCAGCGCAGAGGGGGCCATTGAGGCCTGCCAGACCACCGCCTTCGACGGCATCCTCATGGATGTCAGCATGCCCGTGGTGGATGGGATCGAGGCCTGCCGCCGCATCCGCTCCACGCCCCTGAACCAGCGGACCCCCTTGATCTTCATCAGTGCGGTGCGCATCGGCACCGATTGGATCACCGAGGGCATCGAGGCGGGCGGCATCGACTACCTGGTGAAGCCCTATGCCTTGCCGGAGCTTCTGGCCAAGCTGCGCATGCTGGTGCGCCTGTCGCGGCAGGATCGCGCTGCCCTGTCAGGCGAGCGCCACCGGGCCCTGCTGGAAGTGGCGGGCGGCACCGCCCACGAACTAGCCCAGCCCCTGACCACGGCCCAGATCCTGCTGGAACGCCTCATCAAGCAGGACACCCCCCCCACCAAAGAGCAGCTGACCCAGCTCCACGACTGCCTGGAGTCGACCACCACCATCCTGCGGCAGATCCAGAACCTCAACACCTACATCACCAAGCCCTATGCCCAGGGCCGCATCCTCGATCTCGAACTGAGCAGCATGAA
>Ga0316602_10000450_pt1 | contig 21816 bp, 26 predicted proteins | sample OWC_soil_day10_C_FD_203103 | JGI IMG/M metagenome (GOLD analysis project Ga0316602, IMG submission 203103) | Wetland soil microbial communities from Old Woman Creek delta, Ohio, United States - OWC_soil_day10_CT | ecosystem: Environmental > Terrestrial > Soil > Wetlands | place: USA: Ohio... | reverse complement strand
GTTTTCCATCAGCGCCAGGCTCCAGTGCAATGGTAGCCAGTGATATCACATTGTCTTTCCCGTTTCCAAATTTTTCTTCCAGCAGCTTTAGTCCTTCCTGATACATACTCATATTCTTTTCCTCCATTATTGAAAATTATATATCATCCTCGTTTTTTAAACGGAATCCATAACTCCGTATAAACGATGTCAGATTTGCTTTTATAATACATTTCAGGAAAGAAACCATCGGCGGTTAAACCGTGCTTTTTCAGCCAGAACCGGGTGTATTTCATTGCTTTCCCCATATTAGCCACCATCTGATCCTTGTTTTCTGATTCAAATCCACATACCACATATTCCCGTGATGGAAGCTGCCAACGAATAAAATTATGGTCGGTCTCTTCCTTTTTAATTTCCGCTCCGATAAAGTAGCTGGAATAGCCTTCCGGCGCGTCTCCCTTAAACGAAACACCAATCTGACGCCCCTCCGGGAGACGGGGAATATTGGAAAGTTCTTTATAAAATCGTCGCCAAATATCGCCAACCATATCAACACCGGTCTTTTCGCCAAGCATTTTACCAGAACGAAATGCATAATAGCCTATTACCCCCAGAAAATCTATTGGTTCATCAAGAAATTTACGATTCATTTCAAGAACTAATCCATCGCTGATCAGAGGTACCCCTTCATTGATCACAAGATAACTAAGTAACAGATCAGGTTTTTCAAAGTTTTGCAATCTAATACGGTTGCTTCGGTACTGGGATGGGGTAATCCCATAGGTTTTTGTAAAAGCACGGGTATAGGTTACATGACTTCCAAAACCGTAATTCATCGCAATATCTATAATGCGGTTTTCCCTGCTGCGCAGCATCACTGTAGATTTTGCCAAACGGCGCAGCTTAATATAATCCCGAACCGAAGTTTTTACCAATCGTGTGAATAATCTCTGATAATAAAATGGTGACAGCCCGGCAATCTCAGCCAGTGTATCTATTTCAATTTCTTCCCCAAGATTTTCTTCAATATGATTCAATGTTTTTTGAATGGATTCCCATGCGTGCATATTGATTACCTCTCTCCAAACAATTTACCACAGACTGGAAAAAATTGCTTAACCGTGTCTGCTCTTTTTTATCAATATTCTGGTATCATCGGTCCATGCGCTTCAGATTCAACACATTGGAAATCACAGTAGTAACACCCGCAAGCAAGCTTCCAATCCCCCATACACTGCCCCAAAATGAACCTGCCATTCCAATTATCACCAATGCAATACCTATAACAAAACCAATAACAGAACCTGTCTTTGCTACCCGTTTCGAAGGATAGACTCCACTGGCGGCATTTTTCGAAAACTCAAATACTTTCGCGTTATGTTCCTTTAAATTAAATTTTTTCATCGTATTCTCCTATTCAAATATATCGTCAATTAAATGATCCAGCATAAAATCAAAGACATCAAAATGATTGCATACCAGCTTATCCTTACCCGTAATTAAAAATAGCAATGAAGCCATGACAGACAAAGCTTTCTCTTCACTGATACGGAGTTTCAAAAAGGGTTTCTCAATCATTTGCTTCGCTCCATAAAGACTATCAAAAAATATACTTTGCTTTTCTTCCTCAGAAAGTTTGTTGATAAAACTTGTAAAGTCTGCTTGTGAAGTGTTATATAAAAACGGACTTTTATCATATTCCGCATAAACTGCTTTTAATGCCATTGCTACTCCATATTTATTTTGTTCTTTTAATAAAATCGATTCAATCATATCATATAATTTATTTTGAATCACACTTAAAGTTTCCAAAAAAAGAGCTTCCTTTGATCCAAAAAAGAGATAGTATGCACCTTTTGAGATACCAACTTTTAAACACAATTCATCAATGCTGGTTTTTTTATAGCCATACTTTTCCCAATTTTCTTTACATGCCTCAATCAGCTTTTCACGTATATTATTTTTTTCCTGTTCACTAAATCCTTTTGGCATATTCCCTCCTCTTTGTGACTATATTTATTTTTATAGTCATATATATTTATACCTGATATAAAATCATTTGTCAATGAGTCATTTTGTTATTACGCCGTTTAGGCACTGGAAATATACAGCAGATTATGGTATGCTGATAATTTAATAATACTATTTCTATCAGATACAGGAGGGTTTTTATGCAGTATGGACCAGATCCCAATGCTATATATCCGAATGAGGCAATTAAGAGTGTCTGCTATATTAAAAATGTGGTGTACAGCGTTACCACCTATCCCTTTAATATTATGGGAGGCGGCTGGGAAAAAGCAACGCCAGCACTGGCAGACCTGCCGTTAAAAGGCGACACTGTGGTTGGAAATGATGTCTGGATCGGACAGAATGTAACCATAATGCCTGGTATTCATATTGGAGACGGGGCAATTATCGGCGCTAATTCTGTTGTGACAAAAGATGTTCCTGCTTATCACATTGCAGGTGGAAATCCATGTAAAATATTGAAAAAAAGGTTTGACGATGAACTTACCAAACATCTTCTCACGATTAAATGGTGGGATTGGCCTGCGGAAAAAATATTTGAACATCTTGATATCCTGTGCAGTGGAGAACTGAAAAAGATTATGGAACTTAAACCATGAAACGAATGAGTATAACTATAAAACTTAAAGAAACAGCCTTTTAAACCTGGGCTGTTTCTTTGGACTATTGCGTTCTTTTTAGATACGCTTAATAAATTCACTTGAAAATTCAATCGTTTCAGCAGTCAATTTTTCACATGCATGAGGTGGATCATTTTCACTAAAGCCATTAGGACGTAAATCGAAGCATTTCAATGAATGATATTTATCTGTAAATTCTTCAGCAAATTGATAGCAAATTCCGGCTATCTCAGAATCAGATTTCCCTTTCTGACTGAAATAAATTCCAATAAACATCAAAGCACCTTCAACCAATCCGCATTGAGCTCTATAACCTCCCGCTCCATGCAGTCCTATGGCAGCGTTTAACGTCTGTTCTTCCAGACTAACATGAAATAATTCACATAAGCAGGTTAAAGCCGTTCTTGCACAGTTAATATCATATTTCCAATACAATTCATGTACCCTTTCATTTATCGTTGCTTCCATTTTAGCCACCTCGGGTTTTAATTTTTATCTAGTATACCACCAGATTAAGGTTTTGTATTATATTAACGACTAAAAAGGAGCATTATTTTTTCTCTTAAGCCACCTGGCAGTAAAATCAGCAAATTATAAATTTTCGGAACTGCAATTAAATAACGCGCCTTCAACTTTTTCTTATTAAGTTTGTTGTAGATATCTTCTGCTGCTTTTCCTATATCCGCCCGCTTTTGTTTTTTTCTATAATTCATGTCATTTTGATAGCGGTCCATGTAAGGTGACTTATCATTTTTCATTTTCTCATCTGAATTTTTAGAAAGTGTGTTGAAAAACTCCGTATTTACTGCCCCCGGCTCAAACACAGATACCTGAATTCCAAAACTCTGTAATTCCAATCTCGCTGCATCACTGATTGCTTCTATTGCATGCTTTGATGCGCAATAACCGCCATTTACATAACCAGTCAATTTTCCTGAAATGGAACCAATGTTTATAATCTTTCCAGAGTTTTGTTTTCTCATATATGGTGCTACTGCCTGTATCATACGGATGACTCCATATACATTAACTTCAAACATTTGAGACATAACTTTTAAATCTATTTCTTCAATTGCTGATCTCACCGAATACCCTGCATTATTTACCAGAATATCAATTCTTCCATATTGTCTGTTGACTGTTTCGACTGCAATTTTTATAGATTCATCATCAGTTACATCCATTTTCAATTTGAGAGCCGCCGGGATATCATGTATTTTGCTGATATCTCTTGCTGTGGCTACTACCAGGTATCCTTTCTCAGCTAATAGAATACATAATCTCCTGCCTAAACCGGAGGAGCAGCCTGTTATTAAAGTGACTTTATTATCCATGATTTTCACTCCATTTTCCATTTATTTTTTATTATGCAAATCATATCAAAAAAAATGAGAACTGTAATTGCCAAATGACAACTACAGTTCTCGTTTTATTCTGCTTAAGGAACTTGGGGTGATTCCAATGTAAGAGGCTATATATTCCTGTTTCACGCGTTCTTCGATGTCAGCATATTTATTAATAAAATGAAGATATCTTTCTTTTGCATGCATTCTCTGAAAGGATACCCCCTTTTCATCGATCAGTATAAAGGCATTTTTATATAGCTCGTCAAAAAGATTCCGAAACTGCTGATACTGTTTCATTAAATCACGCAGCTGTTCTACTGCTATTTCTGCAACCTGACAATCTTCCAGAGCCTCTATCCAGAATTCGGAAGGACTATCACTGAGAATATTATAAAAGCAGCACCATTCTCCTTCTTTTGAGAAGCATTTTGTAACTTCAACTCCCTCTTCATCAATATAGACTCCTCTTACGATACCCTGAAGAAGTAGACAAACTACTTTTGTGTTTTCCCCCATGCTCAATATGTTACAGCCTTTTTTATACGATCTGAGTGTAAACACTGATTCAATTGTTTGAATCAAATCACTGGGGATTCCCTTCTCTTCCAGATATTTAGGTAAACTTAATTTTCTATCCATTATAAACTCCATACTGGCGCCTTTATATGATTCACTTAATTCCGTATATTTTTTTGCATTATCAGAATCATGCAACGCCTCATAACATTGGGAAATATCTGCATATAATGCTGTGTATGCACTCTTTACATTCTCATCATTTATATTTCGTGCACACTGTAAGGATGTTTCCAGCCATATCAATTTATCTGTGATATTCTTTTGTCGTTGGGCAAAATGATACGCTGCAATAAAATTTTTCATAGTCATCTGAAGCCACTTCCCTTGCTTGCTGAAACATCTTGTCAGCTTCTTCAACATTTCCACTATCTTCTATACTCATCTCTATTACGGCTGGTATACGGACAGACGGGCAATAAGTCTTGCGACGGTTGACTTTCCACTTCCCCTGGACCCAACAATTGCTACTTTTTTACCAATTGGAATTGAGAATGTTAATTCATCCAGTACCTTCTGAGAGCTTTCTGAATATTGAAAGGAAACTTTATCAAAAGCGATTTCATCAATTTGATTCAGGGATTTTTCTCCGGTCTCCGCTTCAGCACTTTCGATTACCGATCTGACACGCTCAATGCTGACTTCAAAAGAAGTCCAGTTTTTGGAATTTAATTTACTCCTCATTATATATTTCTTCTCAGCTTAATCTACCCAGTTTTTAATTTCTATATAGTATACCATTAGTTTGATGAGCATACAATTATTATAAATAAGTGGAAGGTAGCAATATGGGGCTCTCAAAAAAATATAAACCTTATCTGATTAATTTACTTTTAGTCATAACTTACAGTTTGTTATCTATCTCTATCATCAAAAGTATTTATAAAATCAACGTGGTTTCTTCCGTACAAACTGTTGATGGAATTGTAGTTCCGATCATCATGTATCATCAGGTAAAAGGCAGTGGTTTTGGCAATGATGTCATTAGCCCCTCTGAATTTGAAAGTGATTTAAAGTATTTAAAAGATAATAATTACAATACTATCACGATGGCACAATTAATTGATTATGTTTATAATAAGAAAGATTTACCCCAAAATCCAGTCATTCTGGCCTTTGATGATGGGTATCTTAGTACCTATTTAAATGTTTATCCACTGTTAAAAGAATACAATATGAAAATAGTTCTATCTATCATTGGAAAAAGTGTGGATGAGTTTTCGAAGGTAAAGGATGAAAATATTGAATATTCTCATATTACATGGGATGAAGTAAAAGAAATGCAGGAATCCGGACTGGTTGAAATGCAAAACCACTCCTATGGTTTGCATAAAATTTCAAAAGCACGTTATGGATGCAGTCAAATGGCAAATGAGACTCAGGAGCACTATGAAGAATTTATAGCGAATGATCTGAATATGTTGCAGGAAAAGTTAATGGAAGTGACAGGCAACTGCCCAAATACATTTACTTATCCATATGGCAAATATAACGATAATCTGGAAAATATAATGAAAAAACTTGGTTTTAAAGCAACTGTAACTTGTAAATTTGGAGTAAATATAATTAATAATAATCCCAATACGTTGTTCAGTCTGAAAAGAATACGCAGAGCACATAATCAAAGTATTGGAAAAATGTTAAAACAGGGAATGGCTACCGTGAAAATCCCTCATAACTAAAAATCCTCCTCCCTATAGCAGGAGGAGGATTTTTAGTGTCATATGTTATCATAATGTGTTGGATAACAGAAACCTTTGTCCATGATCAGGAGTCCTGCTCCTCTTCGGTCTGTTCCTCTGATGAAGCTAACACAGATTCCAGAGCTTGCTGGTATTCCTTCATTTTTGGCAATTGTTCCTTCAATATCCCCAGTACAAGCTCCTCTATCTGTTTCTGTTTTTCAGGATCAGCATACTTAGCTTCTGCTTGGGCAATCAGATCTTTTTTTGCCTCAATCTCTTTTCTGATCAAATCAGCTATATAATCCATACTTGTGGCCACCTTTCCTAATATTGTATCATTTGCGCCTATTTATTGCACACCAGGATGTTTCGATGTGCCAGATAGTAACTGACATCTGTATCGGTCGCCAGCCCATAGTTCTGGTTGTTCGATCTCATTCAGGCGTATAACCATTATATGCTTGGGCTTATCCAACGGTGAAATGCAAGCTGTCTCATTGTTTGTACTTGTCAATTATGCTATAATCAAAAAACAGAATTATAACTATGTTATATTTGGTATACTACCAAGAAGATATGAATTTCAAAGTGGGGGGTAAAAGAGGAGGAAGCTTATGAATTGGGAGCCGTGGACTGGTTGCTATAAAGCAAGTGAGGGTTGTACAAATTGTTATTTTTACGGACCGTATGGGAAACGCTATGGTCAAAATACCATACAAAAAACAGATGAATTCGATTGGCCCATAAGAAGAAATGCGAAAGGAGAATATAACATCAAAGGGAATAAAATCCTTGCAACCTGTTTTGCAACTGATTTTTTTCTTCCAGAAGCAGATGAATGGCGTAAAGCTGTTTGGACTGTCATCAAAGAAAGAACTGATATAGAATTTTTAATTTTGACAAAGCGGATTGACCGTTTCCCTGTATCGCTTCCATCTGATTGGGGCACAGGGTATGACAATGTGAATATCGGTTGTACTGTGGAAAATCAGGAATTAGCCGATTACCGGCTTCCGTTATTTTTGTCCTATCCGATAAAGCGGCGCTTTATCGCATGTGCTCCGCTTTTAGAACCGATAGATCTAACGCCGTATCTTCACGGAGTGGAGCATGTGACCGTTGGTGGTGAATCCGGGCGGGAAGCTCGTGAATGTGACTATGAGTGGGTTCTTAATATCCGTGAACAATGCGTGAAAGCGAATAAAACATTTTGGTTCAAAAATACTGGCTCACTTTTTAAGCGTGAGGGCATAGTAGAAAAAATAAATCCGTTTAAACAAACAGCGAAAGCGAAAGAATTTGGTATTAATATTTTAAATGGTCAAAAATTATTTTGACAGTAAAGATCGGCAGGTGGATTACCTGCCGATCTTTACCATTAAGCATCTGATTTTTTGAATAAAATCTCACGTACGGGAAAAGCTCATATTCCATATATAGAAATATCTATGTATCCTTCCTCAGATACTTCTACGCCTTCCGATATAAGAAGTTCTCTTTGAATCGCTGCATATCTGGCATCCGTGATTGATATCCTGCCTTTGGAGTTAATAATCCGGTGCCATGGGAGATCATACTTCTCAGTCATAGAATGGAGTATCCTGGCTACCTGCCTGGCACCTCTATTATTTCCTGCAAATCTTGCGACCTGTCCATAACTCATGACTCTCCCGTATGGTATTCTCTTTATTATTACAAGAACTTCCTCAGTGAACTGTGTCATATCACTTCTCCTTAAAACGGCTAATGCCAGATAAGCATTATCAAATATAAGCTCGGTTGAATCCCTATGTAATTCTTCTTATTCTATATATGGTTTTGCAAATCTTTTTTCATAAGCTCCATTTTTCTTGAGATTTAAGTCCCAATAAAAATTTGTCAATCCGGTTAATGATAATATAGAATATAAAATTTGTGTACCTTTAGACAGGTATTCCGATTTTTCATATACTTTTTTCAAGCTTAAATCCATAATTCCTTTACCAGCATACGTTCTCCCTATTTGCTCCATCTGATCAAATAACCTTTTATTGGCTTTTTCGGGTTTCATTTGAATGCCTTCTACACCGCCTTTTATGATTGTTCCATCGAAGGATACTCCCAGCCTTTTTGTAATTAACTCAAGATAAGGTCTCAAATAATACGACTGACTGGTCTCAGGAAATCCGGATTGAACGAAAAATGCCATATGTACTTCTTTGTTGTGAATTGGCTTCAGCAGTTCAAAAAATTTCATTACCGAACCCGGCATAGCATGAACATAGAGCGGAAAAACAAATAAATTATTTTCAGCAGAGCTAAAATTCTCTGCCCACATTTTATGTTCTTTTGTATTTATCAGATCCCTTACCACGATATTTTCAGCCCCTTGTTCTCTCATTCCCATTATTATCTTTTCTATGATCAACTTACTGTTGGAATGATTCCCTCTTGGAGAGCCGTTATAAATCACCCATTTACCGGTTGGCTTTCTTTCAATAACTTCCCTTGCCAAAACCTCATCTGTTGGTTTTGCAATTTCTACGTCAGCTGTTCGTATGCTGTTGCTTTCATATAACAATTCTTTGCAGGGGCTTTGAAAATGGTATGCCATCCGCGCAAGATAATTTTTGATGACCATTACTTCCTCTTTACTTAATCCGTCTTTTTCAAAATAGAGGTTAATAACTGGATATTTATCATATCTTTTTAAGTGTCCGCATTCACCATTTCTTAACTTAATGTAGGGTAAATAATGTTGTATTAACCTATCCAGAAATGTTTTTCCCTTGCCATCAATAAAACCATTCTCTGTATGGAAAAGAATGACCACTTCATCACTGTTTATATAATCTTTATATAATTTATAAGCACCATCGTTCAAGGCACATGTTCCAGGAGTCCTCCACCAGCAGCTCCAGCAACCAATGCAATCCATTATTTCGGTATCCATAGAATCATGGACTACTATCTCCGTTTCATTTTTTATTTTCATATAATATTTCGTAATTTCCTGAGCCAGTAATTCATTATTCTTACATATCCCTAAATCAAATACAGATACCATTATGACTCCTCCTCAATCCTTTTGATGTAATCTTCAAACCACTTTGTAACAAAATCAAAATACCCCAGACCAAACTCCAGAGCATCATTTTCATATTTAGACGCCTTATGGTTTTCTATCGTCAGCCCCATTCCCTCAAGCCGTAAATTCCCCTCATCTCTTATATTTACCAGGTCTCTATGCATATTCTTAAATTTATTAATATGAATCTTTATGGATTCCAACCGTTCCTCTTTGGTTAACTCATGAAAGAAAAACATTTTTAATAATTGTGTGGACTTGTATTTATCTGAACCCCAGTCCTGCCTCATTAACATGCTGAATCGTTCTCTTCCAGAATCTGTAATGTTATATAACTTTTTTGTCCTGTTATTTTTGACTTCTTCCTTTGAAGTGATATATCCATTCTTCTCAAGTTTCACTAAGGCCGGATGGATTGCTCCCTGACTTGTGCTTGCGAAATATTCGGTGCTTCTTTCCATTCCTTTTTTTATGTCGTATAAGGTGAGAGGATGATAATTAGATAAAAATCCTAATATGATCAGTTCTATCATGCAATTACTCCTTTGTTGGATTAAATTAAATATATATATGTCGTTTAGACATATTTGAACAGTACTCTTATTTCTGTATTTTGTCAAGTTATTTTATTCATTGTTATTTTGGCTGATTTGTGTCAAATGCCTGAAAGAATGTGGGGTGTCAATAGAAAGTATTAAAAACTATATTGATCTTTGTCAACAAGGAGATCATTAATATCAACATTAGCCGGCTGTTTAATGGCAAACAATATTGTATTAGCAATGTCACTGGCCTCCTTTATGATTGTATTTTTTCTAGCATCGAACTTGCTAACCAATACGCCTTAGTTCTTTCATAATTCTATGATGTGCAAAAGCATATACAACATAGCTGATTAATAACGGAAAGTAAAAATTAATAATTCTGCTTAAAATCATAGCGGAGGGGAGCTGATCCCCCTGATAAAACTGACCAAACACGTTTAAATATGCTTTTTCTGCAATTCCTACTGAACCTGGAAGGGGAACTGCGGCAACAGCAATATTAATAAATGACTGACCTGCCATCAGATCAAGGCAATCATTCTTCCTGTAACCGAAACTTAAGTATACTAGAAATGATACAAGACAGTATGCAATCCATTGAAATACTGTGACCACAAATACCTTTAAAAACAAATCCGGATTTTTTATAATCAATCTGGACTTTTCACGGTAAGAAATTATTAAAAGATCAAGCTTTTCTTTTATCTCCTCTGGTTTTTTAAACAGATGGAGTTTTTTGCCAAATTTTAAAACAAGGTCAATGAGAAAAGGGATAACAATTCTGGAAAACATCAATGCTGATAAAACAGCCGTCAGTGAAAGCATAACACCTGTTCCTGCAAGTAACAGCCAGATAAACCAGCGTGCTGACTTAGCTAATATATTATATCTCAGCAACGCAAATACTCCTCCCATCAAGACAACTACAATCTGGCTGACAAAAACCATTAAAAATATTGTGATGGCAGAGATATCAACATAGATTTTATCTTTATTCATGTAATACATCTGGGCGGGCTGCCCTCCGCACGCTCCAGGAGTTATTGCGCTAAAATAATTTCCAATATAAGAATAATCAATACAATTTTTATAGGAGACCTCCTGTTTTAGTCGATGCATAATCATATAGAAATTCATAGCCTGACACCCTGCATAATAAAACATCAATGCAATTCCGGTAATAAGATATAAAAAATGCACACTTCCAGCCACTTTCACTAATTCTTCAATGGAATACTCTTTTAAAAGAACTGAAATAGTGACAGCCATTAAAGAGGTCATAACTAAGATGCTTCTTATCTGGTTTTTTTTACTGATTATTTTATCCCTCATAATTAATTCCTCATGTTGAAGTTGATGCTTTTTATTATTACCAGAGCTGGCTGATCCTATGTTAACTGCATTTCATTTCATAAGGAATAATTATATAACTCAATTTACATCACATCTTCTTTTTCAACGTTATGCACAGTAAGAAATCCGCAAATCAGGGAAATACCAAATAAAAATACCGGAAGAATTATATTTGCCCTTAAAGTCAAGTCTCCTATGTTTCCATTCATAACTGAAAACAATAAAAATGAAGTAATAATAACTGCCCTTGATGAATTCATCAATTTTCCTATATATAAAGGGATAAACGCCAGAGTCACAGTAAGAACTGTCTTTAAAATGATTTGTGAGTAAAAATTTGCACTTAGCATATCATAGCCGAGGGGTAAGCCGGTCCCCACCCCAGAGGATAAGACCAGAAGCAGACAAATAAACAGTTTCCCAAGGAAAAGAGCCACCACACAGAAAATCCATACTGCCATCATCTGAGATAGTATTATTTTTTTTCTGGAGATGGGATAGCAAAACATCAGACTCTGAGTTTTATTTTTATACGCTTTGATAATGAAGGAAGACAACATGGAAGAAGTAAAAACTAAAAACACAAGATTGGTAAGTAAATCAATTTGCTCTTTCATATTCTCTACCTCCGGTACAGATTCCGATATTCCTAATTCAGCATCAATGGGAACGTAATAACACATTGCAAAGAATAGAATTCCAAGGACTACAAATACAACTGCCTGTTTGATTATATATTTTTTCGTACGATACTTTTTCCATTCCAGCCTGATTAATTTCCACATTCGCACTCACCTCCTGTGACTTTCAGGAAATACTCCTCCAGAGACTCTGTCTGAGAATGAAACCCCTGAATTTCTACCTGATTTTCCGTTAACGCCTTCATAATCTCCCGTGACGTAGCTTGTTTTGTATAGACCCGGATCAGATTGTTATTTATAACTTTGAAATTGGAAATATTAAGGCAATCTGTAAAAACAAAGGAGGCCTTGGTTATTTCTGATGTTTTAATTTCCAGATACTCAAGCCCCTTATCCGTAAACTCTTTCATAGAAATTTCTTTTACCAGTCTGCCTTTATGAATAATTCCTATGGTATTTGCAAGGCTTTCAATTTCAGAGAGCAGATGACTTGAAATAAGAATGGTCATCTCATACTCTTTACACAGCATCCGGAACAGATCGCGGAACTGTTTCATACCTGCCGGATCCAGACCATTTGTTGGTTCATCTAACACCAGAAATTCCGGCTTTGTAAGAACAGCTCTTGCAATACCCAACCGCTGCTTCATTCCCAGTGAAAATTCCTTAACCTTTTTTCCTCTGTTATCTGACAAAGACAGCAGGGACAATGCTTTTTCTACACTGTCAGGGCTGTAATACCCCATGTATTCACAGTGCAGCTTTAAGTTCTCTTCCGCCGTCAGTTCATTGTAAAACACTGGAAACTCAATCATGCTGCCTATACGTTTTAAAAATGAATATGAATCAGGGCGCAGTTTCTCACCAAATAAAATAATATCTCCTGAAGTTGGTTTCCATTGATTGGTAATCATCTTCATCACCGTAGTTTTTCCAGCACCGTTGGGTCCAAGAAAGCCATAAATCTCTCCTTTGGCAATATGCATGTTCAAATCAGATACAATGGTCTCTGCGCCAATTTGTTTGTTTAAATGACTGGTTGTTAAAATCGTCTGCATTTTGTCACTTCCTTTCATACCCATAATTCTAGCAAGTGATTTCTTCAAAACTCTTGAATAAATCTTACAAATTTCTTTCCTGAAAAAAAATTCAGTGAGATTTTAATAATTCATCTGCTGAAGTTTTAAAGTGAATACGGTTTCCTCATTTTGAATACTCCTTAATGTCAGTGTACCATTGATTTTTTCAGCCAGACTTTTTGCTATGGTAAGACCTAATCCATTGCCCTGGATCTCCCGGTTCCGGGAATCTTCTAACGTATAGAGGCGGTCAAATACGCGGGGAATTTCCGTAAATGCAATTCCCCTCCCATGATCAACCACATCCACAAACACAAAGTTGTCTTCCTTGCGAAGGGTCAGTCCCAGGTAATGCCCTGCATCGCCATAGCGAATTGCATTGCTGACCAGATTATTAAGAATGCGTCCCAATGCGTCCCGGTCTGCATAAACGAAAACAGGGGATTGAGGAATATGGATGTTCACATCAAATTCTTTCTCTGTTAAGATATTATAAAAATCAACAATGATCTCCCGGCAGAATTCATTTAACTCTATTTTGGACATAGTCAGCATTGTATCACCGGCTTCCAGCTTTGCCAGTGTGAAAAACTGGTCAATCTGCTCCTTTAATTCATTGGCTTTATGAGAAACCTTTTTTATCATACTCTTTTCAAGTGTCTCCTGCATTAAAAGCATTTCCAGATAACCGATGATAACGGTCAATGGCGTCTTCAAATCATGTGAAATATTGGAAAGCATCCGTTTAATATTCAGTTCTGATCTGCGATAACCAGCATTTGCATTCTGCCTGTCTTCCAGAATACGGTTAATCTGCTCCAAAAGATGTTTGATTTCCTTATCTTCTGTAAATAACATCACCTTTTCATTGGTATCTTCATCTAAAATACGTTCCAGTTCATTACTGACAGTTTGAATTTGTTTTAAAATCCTTCGATTTAACAGAGACATGGTTTTACTCCTTTGGACTTCCCAGCTTGTATCCGATCCCCCAAACAGTCAGGATATACTGGGGCTTGCGGGGATTATCCTCAATCTTTGTACGAAGGCGGCTGATATGAACATTGACTGCATTTTCATCACCTAAATAATCATCCTGCCATATGAAAGAATAAAGCTGCGCCTTAGTATAAACTTTTTTCGGGTTGGAAAGGAGCAGGCGAAGGATTTCATATTCCTTTGCCGTCAGATCCACGGCCAGCCCATTTTTATGCACCGTGTGACTTTCCAGATTCATTTCCAGATCTCCCAAACCCAAACAAACCCCAGTGGTTTCCATTCCGGATGAATACTGGGTGGCACGCCGCAGATTTGCCTTCACTCTGGCAAGCACCTCGGTAAGGGAAAATGGTTTTGTAATATAATCATCCGCTCCCAGTCCTAATCCAAAGATCTTATCCGATTCGGTGTCCTTAGCGGACAGAATTATAATCGGAACTACACTTTCCTTTCTAATCCGTTTCATGACCTCCAGTCCGCTGATTTTGGGAAGCATCAAATCTAAAATCACCAGGTCATAAGAACCGCTGAAAAATGCCTTTACCGCCTGTTCTCCATCAAAAGAGCCCTGGACTTCAAAGCCCTCCATCTGAAGAAAATCAATCAGCATCTCACTGATTTCCTTGTTATCTTCTACCAATAATATCTTCATCTTTTAATTTTCCACCTTTATATTATAACGGTATAATCATAATCTCAGACCATATTGTCCTCTACACCAACATCTTATCATAACTCTGATAGAAAGATATATTAATTTCACAAAAAAAGATAGCTTAGAAATGTATGAGAATACGTCACCCCAAAGAGTATACGCATTAACCTTGACATACATTGTCATGGTTAATATACTATAATCATGTCATAGGAGGTGGTTTTTTGAAAGAAAGTCGACTGTTTAAGATTATCTACTTTATTTTAGAAAAAGGACGGGTTACTGCTCCAGAACTGGCAGAAAAATTCGAGGTTTCCGTCAGAACAATTTATCGCGATGTAGATGTGATTAGTAGTGCTGGTATTCCCATTTATGTTACAACCGGCAGGAGTGGTGGAATACAAATTCTTGACAACTATGTATTGGATAAAGCCTTTTTCTCGGATAAAGAAAAGCACGATATCCTATCTGCCTTACAAAGTTTGTCCGTTATCGATAACACCTATGAACGAGAGCTGTTGACGAAACTCTCTGCACTTTTTAACACACAGCCAGAAAGCTGGGTTGAAGTGGATTTTAGCCGCTGGGGCAGCAAAACACAGGATAATGCTAAGTTTGATCGATTGAAAAATGCAGCTATCAACCACAAAGTCGTGACCATTGTTTATGTAAGTTCCTATTTTAAAAAAACAAGGAGAAACATCCATCCTCTAAAACTCTACTACAAATCAAAAGAATGGTATGTAAAAGCCTATTGTACAGAAAAAAATGATTTTCGTCTCTTTAAAATAAATCGTATTATCGACTGTGAAATTTTGAATGAGGATTTTATTCCTGTTGAATTTCCTGAATTACAAGATACAGAGCAGAATGACTATAACAAAATTGTGCTTCGCTTCCCAAAGGAAATGGCTTACCGTGTCTATGACGAGTTTAGAGAGGATGAAATTACAGAACAAGAAAACGGCGATTTTATTGCGGCTGCCTATATGCCGGAGGATACATGGCTGATTGGATATCTTCTTTCTTATGGTGGGTATGTAGAAGTAATAGAGCCTGCTTATTTACGTAAGGTTTTGTCTGATGAAGCAAAGAAAATTTACGAAAAATATAAACCTTGACAGATGGTGTCAGAGTTTGTGTGCTATTATTTCATTACAGCGATACAAACTATAATATTAGGAGGATTATTACATGGGCAGAGCAACAACAAAGTCAGATATGATAACAGCGGCAAATAGCAATTTCGAAAAACTGAACATGCTTATTTCCGGATTGACAGCGGACGAATTGTCAACTCCATTTGATTTTACAGCAGACATTAAAAAGAAAGAAGCTCATTGGAGCAGGGATAAAAATCTTCGAGATGTTCTGATTCATCTCTATGAGTGGCATCAACTGCTGCTTAATTGGGTTAAGTCAAATAAAAATGGAGAAGACAAACCGTTTATTCCCGAGCCTTATAACTGGAAATCTTACGGAATTATGAATGTGGATTTTTGGAAAAAGCATCAAAATACATCATTAGACGATGCAAAGAATATGTATAAAAAATCCCATGATGAAGTGATGAAGTTAGCTGAAACATTTTCAAATGAAGAATTGTTCTCTAAGGATATTTATAAATGGGTTGGCGGAAGTACTTTAGGTTCGTATTTTGTCAGCGCAACAGCAAGTCATTACGATTGGGCCATAAAAAAACTAAAGGCACACAAAAAAAGGTGTTTAAATATGTAGGGGAAACGTGAATGCACTTCGTGACAGAAAAAGGTTGCTTGGTACAATAATCCCATGCTTTTTCAATGATGTGCAAAGGGATTACGAACTTATACGCAGAAAATACTGATAACAAAAAGCCTTGAGCGCTTCGCTCAAAGGCTTTATTGTTATCAGCATATTGGACATTTTAAGTTTATTTGTTTCTTCCTGCTCCGCCTCCACGGGTGCTTCCGCCACCTCCTAACGTAGAGCGGCCTCCACCTGAACCAGAACTCATTCCACTTGACCTGCCTGCTCCACCACCAGAGCTGGAACCTCCGCTTCCACTGCTGCTTCCCCAACTGCTGCTTGGGGAGCTGGATCGTCCTGCTCCACCACTGCTTCCCCAACTGCTGCTTTTGGTGCTGGAATCTGATCCACTGCTGCTTCCCCAGATACTGCTTTTGGTGCTGGAGTCCGATCCACTGCTGCTTCCCCAGATGCTGCTTTTGGTGCTGGAGTCCGATCCACTGCTGCTTCCCCAACTGCTGCTTTTGGTACTGGACCTACCTGCTCCACCGCTGCTTCCCCAATTGCTGCTTTTGGTACTGGACCTACCTGCTCCACCGCTGCTTCCCCAGTTGCTGCTTTTGGGAGTGGGGTCCTTTGCCCCATTGCTGCGCCAAAAACCACCTGAAGAAACTGAACCCATGGGGGGCATTCCGCCTGTAAAACCATTTCTGTGCATGGGCGGATAACCATTAGGTCCCCAATAGCCTTGGGGTCCGTATTTTCTAATATATCTTTTTTTATAAGGATTAAAAGGAATTCCGTACACTTGCCTATAATGTTTTCTTCGATTTCCTCTAACTAATAATATTATAATAATTATTATCAGTAATAGCATTGTATTTGAATTGGACCTTTGTTTATTAGTTTTTTCATCCTTAATCCCGAACTTATCTGTACTAACTACTTCCTTTACTGGTACTGTACTTTTCACTTTTTGTAAATTATTTTGGAACAGTAAATAAAGGTGGTCAGCTGTTGCTGTAGCTCCCTGGCTGTAATTTTGTGCCGCGAACTCCGGTTCCAGGTCATGATCCAATATTTCTCTTAACACCCCATCTGTTACAAATTTTTCTGATTCTTTCCCAGGAAGGAGCCAATAATTGTCATCTCCCCTGTATAATACCAATACAGCATCCCGCGTTCCGGCATTAATCTCTTCAAAGGTATTAATTGTGTCTTCCTGAAAACTGATTCCCTCTTTACAATAATCTTTAGTCACAACGTAAACGGCTGCATTATACTTATTTTTCGATTGGGAACTTTTATTATTAATGTAATTGATGGTATCTTCGTTGATTATGCCAACCTCATCAATGACATACTGACCGGCTGTATAGCTGCTGGTTCCTCCATTATCGGAAGCATTTTTCCATTGCCCTTCCAGTTCCTGAATAAATGCTCTATAAACCTTCTCTGCACCCGCGCTATAGTCTTTTGCTGCAAAATCAGGCTCCAGATATTCATTTAAAATGCTGGATATCTTTCCGCTGGATAGCGTATCTTCCAGTCCGGTTCCCTGCATCGCCCAATAGTCATCATCGCCAACAGACAGCAGGATCAGCAATCCGTTGTTTTTTTCTTCTGAACCAATTTTCCATTTATTAAACAGGTCCATAGAATAATTTTCCATGGACTCACCATTTGTAAAGTCAATTGTTACCAGAACTACCTGAGTTCCGGTCTGTTCCTCCAGTCTTCTGCCATATTCAATTATCTCATTTTCTACATCTTTACTGATCACATCAGCAAAATCATTGACGTAAAATCCACTGGAAGGCTCCAGTGTTTCTGCGGCAGCTGTCTGAAACGGTAACATACTTACCAATAACAAAATCAGCAGCAAATAGCAAATCTTTTTTTTCATAATATCCCCCTCTATTCGTATAATTCCAACGGGCTTACAAACGTTATCCTGCTTAAAATATTGGCAGGGAACCGCTGCAGGCATCTGTTATAGTAAGCTGCCTTTTCATTGTAACTGCTATGAGAAATGATAAGTTCTCTCGATTTTAAATTAACAGGAAAGCTGTCACAATAGTACCGGTCTTTTTCTGATAGATTCATCAAATTCAGTTTTTCATGCAGCCCCATAGACGCTTTAATCAAATCTTCCTTTGCCTGAAATTTATCCCCTGGAGCATCAGCCTTCTTCAGTGCCTCCAGGCGCTCTGATACTACTTTTACTGTTTCCTCTTCCCGGTTCATATACCGGCCTGCTACTACCGTCAGATTACAGCACTGATCGGATATGTACTCCAAATCGCTTTGTATTCCTTTTTCACCGTTATTCTCCCCCTGGTAAAAAACAGACAGTGTCTCTTCCTTTAATTTTGTGAGGGAAAGATGAGCTCCCAGCAGTATGGAAAACAGAATAATTAGTGCAGTGATACATTTAGCTGTTTTCCTATTCTTTAAAAATTTCATCGGTCCCCCCATTTTCTAAAGATAAAGGTGTCATATCATTTAAGTATCCATCCTGTCGGAGCATTGTCTCCATGACCTCTATGTCAATCGAAGACTCCAAAACTTTATCTTCATAAATATTATCCCTGATTTTATGATAAATTGTTACCAGCTGCATCAGGAAATCTTCGATGTTTTGGAGACCTGCGGACCTGCTCTCCGCTTTTTGTCCCTGTATCTCCATCTCTGCGTAATTGTGCAGCAGTTTTACTGTCTCTGGCAGATAATACTGAAAAAAGCGGCTGGCTTTCGAGTATCTTTGAGGATTGTTTCTGATAAATTCAATGATCTGTCTGGAATCGTCTTCAAAGCTTTGTAGCTGTATCCTTATCTCTTCATTTTGAATGGTACTTTTTATCTGTCTCATCTTTTCCAGATCATCCATAGCAGTTAATAGCACATCATTTAAATTCCAATCACCGGTATCAATACCCTGATATCTTTTATGAGTGAGCCGGGAGGATATGACGGATGCTGATAAATGAATGATAATAGATAAGATAAGAACTATGAAATAATCCCATAAGCGATATAAGGGAAACATCAAAGAATAAAGGAACCACAATAATCCGGTTAGATATATTGGAATTACAGATTTGTATTTTGTTATTTTCAAAACAGCACCTCTGTTTCGAAAGTATTATGGTTACTTTTTTGTTATTTTTATTTTCTTTGTGTTTCCGGGGGGGAACTGTTGATGGAAAAATATGTGACAGCTTAGCAACCTAAATATTAATCTACATTACCAAGAGGAAAGCCGCAACAAAAAGCAACAATAATATCGTATTATATCATACTTTTAATCAATTGTGTACATTTAATATAATTATTCTCAATAATTATTTAATTAGCCATATTCTGTCCCAAATAGTGTGAATCCACTGACGTTCAATCAATGCCACACAAAAATTTCACTAAAAAAATAGTTGCGCCGAATACCCGGCGGACTCCCCCGACGAAGTCTTTCCAGCCTAAAAGCTTTGACCGTTCTATTGCCAGAGCCTTATTCTCCTTTCACAGTCTCTTCACAGATCCGTCAAACTCCCGACACAATTCCCAGGTATATTAATACTTGTAAAAGACAAACAACCTTTCAATATAAACTTTTTTTCATACTTCAGCCGGTAGGATCACCCCACTCTTACCGGCTCCTCCCTTTTATTTCAGTGTGTTGTTTGGTTCTAAATAGCAAATAATTTAAATGAAATTTGGAGGTCAACTTAATGGATATGTTAACTGATTTATTAAATAAACTAATTTCTTTCATACTCTCTGGAAGTATATTAGTTCCAATATTGCTGGCTTCTTTTATATCCTTAGTCGTAAGAAAAATTATAAAAAGTCTTTTTATCATAATTCTGATATTTATATTTGTGGCTTTTATTTCATTGAAGCTACAAATTTTGATTTGAATTTATCCATGTATTTCAGCTTATTTTTAGCCTAAATTCACATGTTACTCACAATTTTATCATATGTCCGTCACAATTTACCAGTATATTAATACAAAGAGGTTAAAACCTTTTATAATATATTTTTTTTCATACTTAGCCAGCAGGAGTCCCTCTTACTGGCTTCCTCCCATTTTTGGAATAAATATTTACTGCTTTTCAGGTTGGTTTAAGACAGATATGATATGATGTTAATGGAGAAAAGAGCTCCTTATTCATTCTTTTTTCATATGACCGGCAGGGATTAATAACCCTGCCGGTCTCCCCCCTTTTTCAGCCTAATTTCAGGTAATTCCGGTAAAATCATACTCTGGTCGTTGAGAGTATCTGCTTTCCCCCTCTTAACGGCCTGTTTTTTATGCTACTCTGACTTTATTCTAGATTTCTGATGCTTTCCTCTTCATCATAAGCGTATTTATAGATTCTATGAACTAAATTTTATGTTTCAGACACTTTAAGCGTTTGTCCAACCTTGATCTTGTTCTTATTTTTAATTCCATTCAAGGGAACAAGTTTGCTTACTGTGCTGTTGAATTGCTTTGCTTTTTTGCTAAGATTATCACCTTTGCGTACAGTATAAAGGATGTTACCATCATCTATTGCACCATTGGAAGTGTTATAAGCTACTGCATAACGGGAAAAATGACTGGTTGTGAAAACCACCGTCTGCATATTACTGTCATAGTGGGAACCTGGGACTTCTGTTGCTTTTCCATCCGGATCTACATAAACTGCACGGACATTACCTGCCTCCTGGTCTCACCTAACGTGTAAGGAATTGTAACGTTGACTGTATTTGTTCCAAAATCAGTAACTGTCTGGTCTTCTCCATAAGTTGTTTTAAAATGCTGAATGGCAGACCTGTCAAAGGAGAGGGTTACAATTCCACTGGCGATTTTTATGGAATCCAGTTTCTGATCCAGTATCGTGTTCAGAACAGTCAGCGGTAAGGTAGTAGTGATTTGCGCTGCTGCTTTGTCAGTTGCCACCTCAATCTCCGCTGAAATATTGATCCACTAGAAGGTATGGCATCTACATAATTAGGAGCAAAATATTTACCGCTTTTCAGGTTGGTTTAAGGCAGATATGATATGATGTTAATGGAGAAAAGAGCTCCTTATTCATTCTTTTTTCATAAGACCGGCAGGGATTAATAACCCTGGCGGTCTCCCCCCTTTTTCAGCCTAATTTCAGGTAATTCCAGTAAAATCATACTCTGGTCGTTGAGAGTATCTGTTTTCCCCCTCTTAGCGGCCTGTTTTTTATGTCACTATGTATTTAAAAAGTGCGATAGCCTAAAAAGGTGTCGCACTTTTTCAGTTTGCTTGATGGGAAAAGAGAATGAACTGAATGCGTATGAATATCTGAAGCATCTTCTGAAAGCGATGCCAAGCCAAATCACTCTCCAAGGCATCAGGAGATCGTATCTGTGATTCCGACACTGCACAAATATGAGGGTGCAAGCGCAGTCACAGGCAGCTATCGCAAAGAAGAAATAACAGGATACGGATATGTTGAGCTTGTAGGAAACTGGTCAAAATAATATATTAAGA
>Ga0316602_10000439_pt1 | contig 22654 bp, 17 predicted proteins | sample OWC_soil_day10_C_FD_203103 | JGI IMG/M metagenome (GOLD analysis project Ga0316602, IMG submission 203103) | Wetland soil microbial communities from Old Woman Creek delta, Ohio, United States - OWC_soil_day10_CT | ecosystem: Environmental > Terrestrial > Soil > Wetlands | place: USA: Ohio... | reverse complement strand
TTTGCGGCTGTTTCCACTGCGGCAAAGATTTTAGCCGAATCCATGGAGCCGACTTTACCTTTGTACAGGCGAAAACCGCTATCTTGTCCTATTGCCATCATCTTGTCTTCTGCCTGTCCTGAGTGCAGTACCAAAAATACCGCCATTTTCCCCAGGCTGACCGTCTGTTCCTGCTTCGTCATGGCTACCACCCTTTAGTCATCACCTTTACCTCTATCCGCTTTCTCTTAATACGGACTCTTGGTCCGTCTTCTCATAACTATAAGCGGTATAGAGTTTTTAGGACCTCAATAAATCCATCATATTTTACTCCGCACATAATGTCAAATGGTATCTTTTTGCCCCCTAGGGGCGCTTCATATATCCGGCCAAAAAGGTGAGTATGGCATACAGCGTCATACGGCTGGTTGCCTGCCGCTGATCGCGCACCGGATCGACACAGACGACATCCATACCCATGACTTTGGGATTTTTCCCTAATTCAAAAAGTCCGTCAAATAATTGCCATGAGGTCATTCCGGCCGGCACCATGGCAGGAACCCCCGGCGCATACGCCTGGTCCAGAACATCCATATCAACAGTTACATATATAGCATCCGTCTCCGTCCCCGCCACAGCCATAGCCTGAGACAGGATGCCGTCAATGCCTTCACGGGCCACTTGCCGCGCCGTAAACTGAGTAATTCCCTTGGCTACCGCATACTCGCGATACGGTTTAGAATTAGCAAAACTATGAATACCAATCTGGGCAATGCGATTTCCTTCCACCGTCCCCGCTTCGATTAAACTTCGAATCGGAGTACCGTTGGAAGGCCCTCCATCATCCAGATTTCGGACATCCATATGCGAATCAAACTGAACAATGCCTACTTTACCGGCAAATCGCTTTTTAAACGCCTTAACCGACGGATACGTAATCGAGTGGTCTCCTCCCACAATAACCGGAAACAGATTTGGAAGTACTTGGTAGACATTCGTCAGTCCCTGCTCAATGTTTCGGTGGCATTGCGCCAAATCCGTAACATGCATCTGGATATCCCCCATATCCCGTGCCAAAAGTTCTTGCAGGTCAACATCCGCATCTACATTATACGTAGTTACTGCTTTGAACAATTCCCTTACCGAATTGGGCAGAAGGGATGCCCCGGAAACACTGATCGAGGTCTTTGACAGCGGCACGCCAATAAATCCAATATCCACCGCTTCTTCTCCATCCCACGGTATAAGCCAGCGAGCAACTTTGGTTTCATAACGGTCCGTCCAATTGGAACGAAAAATAACTTCCGGCGGCTGTAACAACGCAATACTTTTCTTCATCTGCTTTGCTCCCCTTTGCTTAACAGCATTATAAAAACAAAAAAAGGCAAAACTCAACCGAGTCTTACCTTCTCATAACTCATAACTCTAGGCATATCTTTACAAATGCTTAACTTATTATAGTTTACTCTATTTAAGGCCGCGGCGTCAAGCTTCGAATCCTACACCCATCCTGTATAAGCATAAATTACAATACAGATAAACGGCACCACCGTTTTTATCAATGTCAAGGCCACAAAGTCCAAATACGCTTCTTTATGCGTTAATCCGCATACCATTAAAAAAGTAATAGCACCGCCGTTATGAGGCAGCGTATCCAACCCTCCGGCAGACATGCACGCAATGCGGTGCACAATTTCTACCGGTACATGAGCTGTCTGGGCCCATTCCAGATAATCCTGGGCCAGCATGCCCAAAGCAATAGTTATACCGCTCGCCCCGGAACCGGCCACACCTGCCATAACATTTACAGCGACCGCTTCCGAAAAAAGTGGACCCGGCCCGAGAGTAATACTCATCATAATGTCTTTTATCACCTTAAACCCGGCTAATTTCGCTACAACACTGCCATAGCCAAAACCGGCCGCCGTATTTAATATTGCCTGAATGGATCCGGTCGTCCCTTCATTGATCGGTTTTGTAAGACTGCCATTATACCGGATTCGTTCAAAACCTATCCCTATCGCTAAAACTATGCCAACAACCAGTGCCGCGTTGAGTGACCATAAAGTCTTCACTCTTTGCACATCCGTAGCCAAAAGAGAAATCTGCAAAGGTTTTAGGCTGTCTAAAAGCTCACTTTTCCAGAAGTAACCCCACTGCCAGTCAAAGGGATTACTCAAATAGAAATTCAGTACCACCACGGCAACAAGCGGTAATACCGCCAAATACAGCGGTGGTAAATATCTGGGGTCCTGCTCCCCCTTTACCTGATCAGCATGATCCCCATAGCCTTCCCCTGATTTTAATGCCTGCCGCCGCCGAAAAGCAAACCAGGCCATGCCCAACACAAAAATAATAGCACTGCCCAATAACCCGTTAACAGGGCCGGCCCAGGTTGTGGTGCCATAAAACACAGTCGGAACAATATTTTGAATTTGCGGCGAACCAGGCATAGAGCCGGTCGCAAACGAAAACGTACCCATAAAGATCGCCGCCGGCATAAGCCGCTTCGGAATATCCGCTTTTCGAAACAAGGCTTTCGCAAACGAATACACCGCAAAGACAATAACAAAACCGCTGACTCCGCCATAGGTTAATGCGGCTGCCGCTAATACCACAGCCATAATGGCGTTTTTCTTACCCATTTTGGCTACTATCGCATCAGCTATGACAGTGGCCAAACCGCCCTCTTCCATAACTTTGCCGAAAATAGCCCCCAATAAAATAACAGGGAAATACATTTTTATGTATTCCGCCATCTTGGTCATAAACAACTCACTGTAAAGCGGCATTAAACTCCATTCACTGGTTGCCGCCGCCAGCAATGCAAAAATCGGAGCCAGTACAATAATGGAATATCCTCGATAGGAAAGTACCATCAATAATAACAAACTTACAACAATTATTGCTACATCCAACTCTATTTCTCCTTGGTTATATCTAATTTAATGTGCCCCGCCAAAGAAACTTATTACAATCGACAATACAATTTCAATACCTATTAAAACAATAACTGCCCATTCCAGGCGAGTGCCGCGCCGCGAATGCGCTAATCCCGAAAAGGCGTTAGTAATGTCCATTAGCGTTTCGGACTTAAGACGGATCTTATTGTACCGGTCATCGAGCTCAAATAATGCGCTCATCCGGGTAAATAGCTGGCCTGCCTGTTCATTCACCCAGGTAATATACGGTTTATCCAGCATCTGAATGTACGAAATGGTATTAAACTTATACCGGAAAATATTAGCAATAATTTTGGCCAACTTATCATCTGAAACGTTTAATTTTCCCTGCTCCAATAAATCCACGATGTTTTCCGCATCATCAAGCAGCTTATCAATCCGTACTTCGTTTCTTTCCAGCGCCACGGATTTGGCAAGAACCGTCGCAATAATTTCACCATGATATGGTTCCACCAGCCGGGTACTTAAAATGTCATTGGTCAACACGTCTTCTTTGTCTTGACTAATTTTAATCGTGAATTCATCCGCAAAGTCAAAGCATTTATTTATGTCAATTTCCGGTTGAATCTGCTGAATATATTTAACTACCTGAACAATTCCTAACTCGCTGAAATTTACAAACACCAACGCCCCAAAGGAAAAAACGTAAACGCTTCGTCCTTCCGGTTCGTTTAACACCCGGGCCAGGCAGGTTTCATTAAGAATCAGCAAATCCTCCCACTGAAATTTTTGATTGATTCCGAAATGTTGAGCGGTCTTATTTAAATCAATTTCCCGGCCTAAGACCACCGCTTTAAATTCAAGCATCACCAGTCATCCTTTTCTCACAAGTATCCCTTTTGTTTCCTACTTCTCTCTCTTTTATATTACCATTAGTTTCCTCTGAATTATAGCCCCTGGACCAAACATTAGTCACTTTCGGTGACGTCTTGTAAAGAAACTGCTGCTGAAAATCAGCAGCAGTTTCTCAAGCCTGGCTATCCGTCAAAAATATCAGCCATACAACTTCACTGAACTTGCTGGCTACGCTTTTGTTTGTAGGCCAAATATCGTTCCCGGCCTTTCTCAAAATATTTTCGTTCTTCGTCATTCGTAATCTCTAGCGACGGTACATGAGCAGAAGTGCCCTCCGGGGTCAAAGCCACCATAGTAAATAAAGCAGTTAAGGCTGTTTTAACCGGCGCATCCTTGAGAACATCTTCCACAAGCACCGTGACCAGCACTTCTAGTGAACTTTTTCCCACAAAAGTAACTTTTCCTTTACATATAACTAAATCACCTATATGAATAGGATGATGAAACTCCATCTCATCAACCCTCGCCGTAACCACATTGACCTTAGCATGCCGCAAAGCCACAACCCCGGCAACATTATCCATAATCTTCATGATTTCCCCGCCATGTACATTACCAGAGAAATTAGCCTGACCTGGCTGCATAATCTCGCCCCTGGAGAACTCCGATTGATCGACTGTTTTCGCTTCGATAATAAACACCTCTTTAGCTAACCCCAAGTTTATATTAGTTTATTAAATTAGAATACCGTATTTCCCTTTCTAAATCAATAACTTTTTTTGTTTTTCTATATAATAGGACTCCCCTTTGAGAAGGGGAGTCCTATTTAACCCATACATTTCTTTATATCGACAATCACAGTAAATACCATTAAACCCAGAACCAGAGTCCAGCCTGCCACTGCAAGAGGAAACTGTAGCCTCGCTAAAGACGGGTGCAACTTCTCGGATAGATAAAGCAACATTTTCCCGCCATCCAATATCGGAATCGGCAATAAGTTAAGGATAAACAGATTTAAACTGATTATAGCTGAAAACTGTAGTGCATTAAGTGCATTCAGCCCTACATATTCGCCCCCTTGTTGCACCATACCAATGATTCCCGAAAGTTGCTCCGGATGGGTAAACACCAAAGGCAAAGACAACAACATTTTATAAGTAATCGTATACGTTTGAGTCACCGCTTTTACTAAAAGACTATCCACGGAAAATCCGAACCAATAGCCATTAAGTATCATAAAACAACATAGCGGCATTATCGCACTGGCAACCGGCCCTCCAGCTGTCATTATCATCCGTTTTACCGGTTCTATCGCAAAAAACTCTTCTTCATTTTCAATCTTAGGTAATACATAACCGCCAATTGGAAACAGCGAAATTCTAAATTCGGTTTCGCCAAAGTTTCGTTTCCAAAGCGCAGGCCCAAAACCAATGGCAAACACTTTTATCGGTATGCTTACCAGCCTAGCGGCAAGAAAATGACCAAACTCATGCACCAATATGACCAGTCCTATCAAAACGAGCGCTAGAAAGTAGTTCATACCATTCCCTCCGTTTTTAAATCTCTCCTACTAAATCCCGTTTTGTCGTACACCCCGTAGCTACAATTTAGCAACCATGATCCCTAATACATGATCTAATGGGATAGTACCGATCATTCTGCTGTCCATACTGTGATTTCGATTATCACCCATAACAAATACACTGCCTTCCGGCACAGTAATTTTTCTGTCGCCGACCTCGTTCATCGGCTCCAGTATATAGAATTCTTCCAATTTTGTACCGTTTCTATACAGACTGTTTCCTTTAAATTCTAATACATCTCCAGGCTTACCCACTACTCTTTTGACAAAAACATATTCCTGCGAACTAATCCACTTACTGACCGGTTCGGCTAAATCATCCTTCAGGCTGCGCTCCCGGTTTACCCGGCTATCAATAATGACGATATCATCATAATTGGGTAAACGCTTGACCGTATGCGACAACTTAGATACCAATAAATGATCATGGTCTGCGAGCGTAGGGTCCATAGAATGCCCCTCTACAACTACATGCTGCGCAATAAAAATATTGATAAAAAAGGCTAAGGCCAACGCGATTATTATGTTATATGTCCAATCCTGAATAGTCTTAACTAGGTTCATTAAAATCCCTCCCTGTAAATACACCGTAACAACTTCATTCTCCAGCTCACAAACCAGACAAAACCTTCCCACGCGATACCGCCAAACATTGTCTAACTTCTCATGAAACGCTTTTCCGAACTGGCGTGGATTCTTACAGCCTTCAATACGCTGCTCCAAGTAAGAAATAATCATTTCACGATCGATAGGGTCCAACTTTTTCATCTTGTCCACAGCCTGGTCAGATAGTCGTACTTTCCAATTCAAGTTTCTCCCGCGCCTCCTTAAGCGAGTAGTAACAGGCTGTTTTCCGTTTCGCTTCTTGGTATAAGCGAAAATCAATGTCATCTTCAATCATTCGCATGGCAGCCTCCCGGATAATGTCCGACTGCTTTTTGCCATGCAGCTTGGCGTAACAATCCAAGAGATTCTTTTCCTCTTTACTAAACCTTACTGAAACTACACTGAGCATTTCGGCCATACACACAGCACCTCTTATGTAATACATTGTATTACAATTAGTATATATTCCATTTATTTGGAAGTCAATTTGTATTTTGGTAAAAGAAAGGCTTCAAAAGCGAAAAACTTTTGAAGCCTTAAAACTACTTTATATACTTACTGCCTTCCCTGACACTGAGCGGATGCAAATTATTATTTTCAATAAAAGCTTTCACCCAAGACGGATTGGTTTTTGAATATTCGCGAAGAGCCCATCCGATGGCTTTATTGATAAAAAATTCTTTTGTGCCAAGATTACTGTTAATAACCTGACTAAGCACCTCAGTATTGGTTCTATCTTTATATTTTAACTGAAACAATATCGCCGTTCTTTTAAGCCATAGGTCGGAAACCTCTGCCCAGGGCAATATGGCACTGCCGATGAGTTCACCGTACTTGGCACATAGCTCGCCGGTTACCGTACCGGCCAGACTGTCGACGGTATCCCACCAAGGTTTTGTTGTAATCAGTTTTTCCAGTTTTTCGATATCTTCTTTTTTTAGTTCATTCTTAAGCGCTATCAAATAATCTACCGCAAAGTATTGAAATTCACGTTCCTCCTGCGCCCACAACCGGAAAACAAACTCCCAATCAATGTGCCGTCCCTGTTTCGCTTGTTTAAGCATCTTCTGATGCAAGACCGTCCTCCGAGGCTTGGCTATACCTAAAAACGGAAAATTATTTTTCATATAGGCTGCCATCGGGACAGCCTGCTCCAGGTTCCGGTTTTCGTAATACAGTTGGCATAACGCATCATACATACCAATCAGCTCCGCTTTCTCTTTTACCTCACACAAATTACCGGATAAAATTGGTCAGCGTCTTTTTTTCGCCGGGCAGTGGTGCAACCAGTGGTTTACCTGCCGCCATTACTTTTAGCAGCCAGGCCATGTTTTTCCCTAAGATGCGCAATACCTGCACACCTTCCCCGTCTTGCTGAACGTCTCCCGGAATCGTGCCATGGGCAACATTCCAGTAATTTGACCCGGACAAAATCATCTCGGAATAATTTATATAATGATTTAACGCATCAAAAGTAACAACACCCCCGGAACGGCGCACGGCGACGACAGCGGCACCCACTTTGTGACGCAGCATACTATTGTTTACCGAAGCCACATAAAAGGCCCGATCCAAAAACGATTTCATCGCGCCAGCTATACCTGAAAAATGAACAGGAGAGCCGATCAGTATACCGTCCGCGTCTTTCATGTTCTGTATCCACTCATTCACTTCATCAGTAGCAATCACACAGCGCTCGTCCTTATTTTTCACACACCCGTTACAGGCAAGACAGGCGCGAACCGCCTTGTTTCCTACATGATATATTTCAAACTCAATATTTTCTTTTTCCAGTTCCTCACCTACCAGTCTCAGACTTTGATAGGTATTTCCTTCCGCATGAGGGCTTCCGTTAAAAGCAACTACCTTCATATTTCTTCCTCCTCAATCACTACGACAGCAAGCCGCTATTCCTTTTGCCCCTACTATACCCCACATGCGGCAACATGACAAGTACTGGCTTTTCCATAATACGTATAAAATTTTCCCTTTTGCCTCCCCAAACAACAACTATCTATGGTAGGATAGTATTAAACTGTTATTTGTTGATAACAATTCACCATCGTTTCCAGGAAAGGAAAAACAAGACATGACGCTAGCCTCTCAATTATTAACCTGGTACTATGAAAATGCCCGTGACTTACCTTGGCGTCAAAATAACGACGCCTATAAAGTTTGGGTTTCCGAAATTATGCTTCAGCAAACACGAGTCGAAGCGGTAAAGAATTATTACACACGATGGATGGAGCGTTTTCCCACGCTGGACACGCTGGCCCGGTCCTCCGAACAGGAAGTCCTCACCTATTGGCAGGGCTTAGGTTACTATTCCCGGGCCCGCAATCTTCTGCTAGGGGTTAGAGAAGTCTGTGCCCGATACGACGGCAAGGTACCGGATAATGCCGCGGAAATACTGCGTCTCCCAGGAGTGGGAGAGTATACCGCCGGGGCTATCGCCAGCATTGCCTACAACCGCCCGGTTCCGGCGGTTGACGGCAATGTCTTAAGAATCTTCAGCAGATTATTCTGCATAGAAGATGATATCACCAAACAAGGGACGAAGCGGAAAATTCACGGACTGATTCAAAACTGTATGCCCAAAGAGCAGCCAGGCAACTTCAACCAAGCATTGATGGATTTGGGCTCTGCCATTTGCATTCCCGGTCATCCCCGCTGCTCCCTATGCCCTCTAACCAAGTATTGCGAAGCGTACGCCCGCGAGGTTCAGGACGTACTGCCGGTGCGTCCGCCAAGAAAACAGCCACTGCATGTCACCTTAGCGTCAGGAATAGTAAAAAACGGTGAAAGCCTGCTGGTCCGGCAGCGACCGTCAACCGGCCTTTTGGCAAAGATGTGGGAATTTCCCTCCATAGAATTGGAGAAAAACAGCGCACCTTCGGCGATGCTCCCGGCACTAATAAAAGCAGACTTGGCCCAAGAGATTGTCCTTGGTCAAAAACTATTTCATTGTATCCATACCTTCAGCCACCGCAAATGGGACATTACCTTCTTTGATTGCCGGTGGTTAGACGGCGGCGCTTTGCCGCCCTTCGCCCGTTGGCTGCCAATATCTGAAATAACCAGTCTGCCCTGGGCCGGCCCCCACCTTAAAGCAGCTGCGGCATTATTCAAATAAGTGTATTATTTATCTTTTCTACGCCGAGACGCCTTTTCCGGCGTTAGTTCTTGCGAAATCTCAAATTGCGCCTCCAGAGATGCCGTTTTTCCCCAAAAAGCATTCTCTTTAGCAAGCTTCTTAGTTCTGCTTCTTATCGCCAGATACAAGACCAGAAAGAACGTCAAAAAACTTAGTCCGGCAAACAGTCCCAGGCCCTGCCCCGGAATAAGCGGCATACTGGCAATAATAAGTACCGTACTGGCTATAGCCAACCAGGAAGTGTATGGAAAGCCGGGAAGTTGACACTTGCCCTGGGAAGAGCATCCTTGCTTACTTCTAAGTTTATAATGGGTTAAAAGAATAACCAGATAAGAAAACAATAAAGCAAAACCACCCGCACTCACTAAAAATAGATAGACCTCTTCCGGCAGGAACAAACTAAGACCTAATCCGCCAAGCATAGCAACACCGGAAAAAGCAATTCCCCGTCGCGGAATGTCGGCCTCATCATTCAACCAAGACGGTGCATGTCCGTCAGCGGCCAATGACCGTACCATGCGTCCAAGCCCAAACATAGCGGCCAGCATCGTTGAAAGAATAGCGGTAACCAGAACCACATCCATAACGCTTCCCGCCAAAGAAAAATTTTGCTGAGTCAACGCTGCCACAAAGGGACTTTGCGCCGTAGACACGGCGTCAGCCGCCGGCACCAGCAGCAATAAGCAGGCCACCGAACCAACATATAGGGCCACCAGACCAAATGTGGTATACGTAATAGCCCTGGGTATGGTCCTTTGCGGGTTATCCGACTCCGACGCCGCCAAGCCTATCACCTCAAAACCGGCATAAGCAAACATGACCATAAGCATGCTGCCAGCCAGCCCACCCAACCCGTGAGGAAAAACCGGCTGTGCTCCCAAGCCTTCCACAGACTGCCATACTCCCGGCATGATTCCGCTTAAAATAGCCACCCCCACTACCACAAAACCGACAATTGCAATAAGTTTAATCGCCGCCAGACCGCTTTCCAGTTTACTCAAACGATTCGCCCCAACCAGATTAAGCACTGTAACAAAAAGGATAATACCCGCTCCCAGTATAGGAAGGGAGACTTCTGGAAACCAATTCTTAAGCAATCCCGAAACCGCAACAGCCTCGCTCGACATAGCCAGCGTCAATCCAGTCCAATAGATCCACCCCACGATAAAACCGGCTGCCGGGCCAAACGCCTTTTCAGCAAAAGTACGAAACGACCCCGGCGCCGGATCGTCAACAGTCATTTCCGACAGAGCATACAAAATAACGTAAACTAAAGCTCCTCCCGCCATAAAGGCAAGGATTACTCCCGCTCCCGCTGCCTGGATAGCCACCGACACCCCGACAAAAAATGACCCGCCGATAACCGTTCCTAACGCCAGCATCGTTAACTGCCAGGCCGATAATCCTTCTCTTTTCTTATGCAAATTAGCCCTCCTTGATAGAACCTGTTTTAGTACAAGTATCTACTAAGAAGAGCTCGGTTATCCCGCGGCTTGCTTCTTTCTTTATGAATTGCCCTCTCCTGACAACTTAACAAAACCGGCAAATCACAAGGGGATACGCCTTTTATTGTCGAATACCCCAAGTACAATATACATCAATGAGGTAATGGAAAATGAATTATAACGAAAAAGAAATCCTGGCATATGTAAAAAATGTACTGGCAATTGATAGTCCGACCGGGTATACCAAACAGGTAATGGATTATCTGAAAGAGGAATTACATACTCTTGGAGTCCCTCATTATACGACAACCAAGGGAGCCTTGATCGCAACAATCAAAGGGAAAAGCCACGACTACCAACGGACATTTTCCGCCCACACCGATACCCTGGGAGCTATGGTCAGGGGCATTAAACAAAACGGAGCCCTTTCGCTGGTACCGATCGGCGGTTATATGATGTCCTGCGTCGAAGGAGAAAATTGTAGTATCAAGACAACAGAAGGCGCGTCCTACTCCGGAACCATCCAAACTATAAAGCCTTCGGTTCATATCAGTGGCGATGAAGCACGCAACCTGAAAAGAACGCCGGAAAACATGGAAGTAATCCTGGATGAAAAAGTGTTCTCTAAAACCGATGTTGAAAAACTCGGCATAGAAGTGGGCGATTACATCTGCATTGATCCCCGCACTACCATTACCGAAAACGGCTTTATCAAAAGTCGCTACTTGGATGATAAGGCAAGTGTGGCGATACTGTTATATGTAATAAAAAACATTGTCCAAAACAGCCTTGAGCTTGCCGTTACTACTAACTTTTACATCAGCAATTACGAAGAAGTCGGACATGGCGCCAGTTCGTCCGTACCCAAGGAAACAAAAGAGTTCATTGCTGTGGACATGGGCGCTCCCGGTCTAGACCAAAATTCTTCCGAATACTGTGTTTGCATTTGCGCCAAAGATTCCTCCGGTCCGTACGATTATGGACTAAGAAAACAATTGCTTACCCTATGCAAACAAAATGCTATTCCCTATAAATCCGATGTGTACGCCCATTATAGTTCCGATGCGTCAGCCGTACTTCGCTCGGGCTGGGATGTTAAAACCGCTCTTATCGGACCGGGCGTCTTTGCCTCCCATGCGTATGAACGGACACACCTGGATTCGGTTTTAGCAACCATTAATCTGATCCTTACCTTTATGGCAACCACGCCTCAACAGGATTAAGGTTAAAAATAAGAGGCAGCGCACCTGCCATCCTAATTGGTATCCCTAAAAAATATCGCAGCGTTGCTAAATCGACAATACAAGTACAATATAGCATTAAACATTATACATAAATAAAAGCTCTGTATCCAAAATATTAAGTTAGCAAGTTTCAGTTTTTATTCACAAAATTATATTTCTGTAATCGCTTGTTTAAAATTATTCCAATTATTGTTGCTGCAAATATCTTGAATAAGTCTCCTGGCAAAAAGGGTAAAGCCCCCACCATGAACGCTTCCTTAATTCCTATATTGGTAATAAAACTAAGCCATAATACTCCAAACAAATAAACGAAAATAATACCACCTACACAATTTGCAAATGCCAAACGCCAAGCATTATTGTTTTTCCCTTTTAATAAAGCAATTGTAGCAACACCTATTAAAAATCCGAGATAATATCCACCTCTCGGGCCAATAACAACCGATAGTCCCCCAGCAAATCCAGAAAAAACAGGAAGGCCTATAGCCCCAATTAAGATAAAAGTTAACACACTAAGTACTGCTTGCCTTGTTGTTAATATACTACCTGCCAGCATTATACCCAGACTTTGTCCCGAAACAGGAATCGGGCTAAAAGGCAATGGAATAGAAACAAATCCCAGCACCACTGTTAATGCTGCAAAAAGTGCCGCATAAATGAAATCAATCAACCTTGTCATAGTAGTCATTTTGTCTCTCCTTTGAAATCCTGATGATAAAATATACATTAGACAATAATGTATATTTTATGAGTTTTTGTCTATAATTCAAAATTTAATTAAGCAAATACCCGCAGGTAGGGCGAAGAGCCCGTGTGATATTCATAGCACGCCCCCTCCTTACCAAAGTATAATTTACCATCTTTCAATTGTCAACCACGCACAAAGCTATTGGTTAACAATTTATTCACCTAGTATAATCGAACTATTGTTATTTTAGAAAGGATTTCTCATGTGTACCAGTTTTCCGCTTATTATGATAACCGGCTACATGCTTTTCCAAACCGCCCTTGGCAGTTCCTATAAATTATGCATTGATTATTAATTATAACTAATAGTAAAAGGGGCTGTCTCATTTGTTATTGAGACAGCCCCTTCTTTTAAAAGAGGATTCTTAGATTCAATATCTGCGTAAGCATCATTTGCACTTAGATATTTTATATATTATTTTTAATCTTGTCTCCTTCACCTGAAGCAGTTTAATGCTCCAGGTGAAGGTTTCACAGTGCTAATTTTTAATAACTTTGATAATAATCTGACCTTTGTAAGTACCGGGTTCCAAGCTGGTTTCCTGTCCGTTTACCGTCATAGTTAAAGAACTGCCCACCGGTGCTTTCACCAAGGCTCCTGCTTCAAGGGTTAGACTTCCCAAATAGGAATCGTGTGCTACTACCCAGGTGGAATTTTTGTCAAAGCTGGCAGATATCCCCCAGTTAGCCTTTGCCTTATAATAGTTTCCATTAATACTTGAGCTTTCGCTGGCTGCATTCATATAGGAAAGGCCTTTCACTTCCCACAAGCCATTATCACCATCCGCAAAAGACCCGTTAAATACGGAATCGTTAAAATAAACCGTGAGCTGAGAACTTCTGTCACCTGGCCGTCCCTCCACAAACCGGTTTACCTTTCCTTCATTCCATATAATGCCCGCCGCCTTGGATTGCTTGAACTTGAGCACAGGCGCAGAGCCTGCTTCGGACGATACCAAATAGTTATAGTTTTCATTATTGGTGTTTTCAAAGGTACAGTTATTCAGTTCCAAGTTTACTCCGGCCGATTCAAACTCAAATACGGAGCTTGTTAAACCACCGAAACAGCTGCCCACCGTGAGATAGGGACTCTCCGAAAAATCCGTATCACCGATATATTGACCGGCAGAATAGTTGTAGAAGGTATTATCGAGCACACTGTTTCTAATCAGAGTATCTTCCGTGTACGATTCTCCCGCCAACTTACCCAGCGTATCCAAAAACGTCTTGGTTTTTTTCGTAGATACATTATAATTTTTGCAGAGCTGGCCTAATGTCATCATGGCATCGCTCATCATGTAGTGGGCCAGAGCCTTACTGCCGGCGGCTGCATTCCAGGCTTCCACCGCTTTGTGAGCCGTCCCCCCTATAACATAGCCTTGGGTAGCTTTATCGGTAGTGAACGCCACTCTGTTAAATACCGAAGTGGATTTGCTAGTGATACCGCCGCGATTTCTAAATGCGATTTGCCCGATTACGGAACTATCGTCAATATACAAAGTCCCGCCTGAGGCCGCTACCAATCCGGCATCCATTTTTGAGTTAAAGGAAGAATTCTTCGCAGTAATGATGCCGCCGCCAATAACATACACACCGGCAGAACGATTGCCATAGACCGTGGTGTGGAAATCTTTGGCCTCAACAACCCCATTTCCAAAATCATTCGCTAATGCAGAACCCTGCCCGACAGCATAGCTGCCCGGCTTGCCGGTAGTGGCACGAACCTTCTCCAGATACGCATATCCGCCATAAACCACATCAGCTACATGGTTATTCCAGCCATCAAGCGAAAAGTCGGTATTATATACATACACTTTAGCCGTGTCTGACTTAGCTTCCCTGGTACCCGCCTTACTTCCAGCGCCGCCTGCAATAACACCATTGCCTCCATCCCCGTTAGCGTAAATAGTACTTCGTATGCCGTTCATGTCCCCCACCGAGACAACGCCGCCATTGGTGGCATATAGCACAGCGTTCATGCCCCACTCCATGATAACTTCTACATTATAGGAGGGAAGCCCAACTTCATACGACATTTTTGCCCAATTACCAACAGAGGTAGATACGGCATTCAAATAATCAGCCTTAATAGTGCCATAGTCGTCAGCCCATAGCGCGCTGCGCTCCTCGTTCCATCCTGCATTGATTATATCTCCGCTTTTCGCAGTATCAATCTCTAACTTATGGTAAACCTTATCATCTTTTTCTCCCCTTGCTTTCTGCACGGCATTCGCAAACGAAAGATAGGCCGGGTTAAGCGTAGTACGGGCGCTGAGGCCATTGAGATTAACATTGCTGCTGACAATATTGATATTGTTATAGTTGTAGGAAAGGCGATACGGCGAATAGTAGAGAACGTCGATAGCACCGTCATTATCGGTATCCCGGTAGTCTACATATTGGTAATACCGACCGGCATTTGCGTTAGGAAGCGTAGTTGCCGTGCCGTTTTTCCCGTACAGTTCTTTACCGTCGGAAACATCATAGGCCACTACATTTTTATCCAATTCTACTTTATTGCCGTTGATATAATACCCTTCCGTAAGAGGAAGCCGATCTTTTACATCACTGTAAGAACCATTTGCCACTACATCCTGTAAACTTTGGGCCTCTTCTTTTGTCACAACCCGAAAAGTTTTGTTGAGGTCGCCTGGGCTGACAATCTCTTTAAATGAGTCAGCTATTACAACTTTCTGCTCGACGACTTTATAATCGTCGCCACTAAAAGTAAGGGTTACCTCCCCACTTTCCTGGTTCGTGCTTTGGGAAAAAGCGCCTTCGGCAATTGCCACAATCTCCGGTTTTGTAATTTGATTTTCTTTATCCGCTGTCGTGACATTGAGGTAAGACCCTCCGGCCATAGTAGCTTTTTTATAGTTTTCCACAGTAACGGAAACAAGTTCCGTACCGGTAGTTACAACTTCCTTGCCGCCCGCCGACTTCTGACTTGTGCCACTCGGAAGGTAGAGAACTGCATTAGCACTGCTCATAAAAGCGCTGTTATTAATCTCTATATTAGGATTGGCAAAAGAAATAATCGTGGCTCTATTAAGATCATAAAACGCCCATTCGGCTACCTTTTCCACTGTGTCTGGCACGTATACTGCCGCGATTTCATTATGGTGACCAAAGGCTTGCGCCCCGATTGACGTAACTTTGGCTCCGCCAAGCACACTGGGAACAAGGATCACACTCTTATTTTGACCGGAATAGGCCGTAATGGTAGTAGTTACGCTGGCACCAGCCGTTACGATTTTAAAAGTCCAGTCTCCCTCAGTAGCGGAGACAGAAGTAGTCTGAGTAAACGGACCTCCTCCAGGCGGCGGTCCAGGTGGCGGCCCGGGCGGGGATCCAGGTGGCGATCCGGGCGGAGGCGGTCCAGGCGGCATGCCAGCCCCCCCTTTTCCTAACGCACAAGGAATTATTCCTATTGTTAGTAGTAAGAATAGAAGACATAAATTCCAAATACGCTGTTTCTTCAATTACACTCATTCCTTTCCATTGTTAATGTGATCTCCGTATAAATAAAATAATCAGTTACATATAACTATCCTATCGCCACCCTTAGTAATTAGTAAAGGTTTATTTACCACTATTTAATATTTTACAACACATTCGCAACATATAGCAAAAGTTTCTCTGACAAAACACGCACTTTTTACCCGTAGTACATCTAAAACTACTCTAAATGGTGTAGGATTTACTTGTGTAATTTTCATGACAGTTTCATTTTACACTAACAGCAGGTTCTTCGAAACCGGCCTGTCGTATTTCAGCACAAAAGAGGAAGCTGCCTCAGCTTTATTATGAGACAGCTTCCTTTTAAAAGGGGTTTCAGATTTCCGTATATCTGCAGACGCGTCATTTGCAATAAAATATTTTGCAGATATTATTACTATTTTCTGTTTCCTTCACCTGAAACAGTTTAATGCTCCAACAAAGATTTCACAGTGCTAATTCTTAGTGACTTTGATGATAATCTGTCCTTTGTACGTACCAGGTTCCAGGCTAGTTTCCTGACCGTTTACCGTCATAACCAAAGAACAGCCTTCTGGCGCCTTCACCGTTGATCCAGCTTCAATTGTTAGACTGCCAAGATAGGAATCATGATTTACTATCCAGGTAGAATTTTCATTAAAGCTAGCAGAATTCCCCCAGTTGGCCTTTGCTTTATAATAGTTTCCATTCATGCTAGTGGTTTCGCCAGAATTGTTAGCATACGCAAGACCTTTTACTTCCCACAAACCATTATATCCGTCAGCAAAGGAACCATTAAACGTAGATTCATTAAAGCAAACCGTGAGCTGAGAACTTCTATCGGCTGGTCGCCCTTCACAAAACCGGAACACATCCCCTTCGTTCCAAATAATACCGGATGCATTGGACTGATTAAATTTGAGTACCGGAGCAGAACCTGACTCTGAGGAAATAAGATAGTTATAGTTTTCATTGTTAGTGTTTTTAAATGTGCAGTTATTCAGTTCCAAGTTTACTCCGGCCGATTCAAATTCAAATACGGAGCTTGTTAAACCACCGAAACAGCTGCCCACTGTGAGATAGGGAATATCCGTAAAATCCGTGTCACCGATGTATTGACCAGCTGAATAGTTATAGAAGGTATTATCGAGCACACTGTTTCTAAGCGAAGTATCTTTCGTGTACGATTTTCCCGCCAACTTACCAAGTGTCGCCAAAAGCGTCTTGGTTTTTTCCGGAGATACATTATAATTTTTGCAGAGCTGGCCTAACGTCATCATGGCATCGCTCATCATGTAGTGGGCCAGAGCCTTACTGCCGGTGGCTGCGTTCCAGGCTTCCACCGCTTTGTGAGCCGTTTTCCCTATAACATAACCCTGAGTGACTTTATCGGCAATAAACGCTACTCTGTTAAATACCGAGGTAGAATTAGCAACGATGCCGCCGCGATTTCTAAATGCCAATTGCCCGGTTGCAGAGCTATCGTCAAGATGCAACGTTCCGCCCGAGGCCACTAGCACGCCGGCATCCATTCTTGAGTTAAAAGAGGAATTTTTCGCAGTAATGATACCGCCACCAATAACATATACACCGGCAGAACGGTTACCATAGACCGTTGCGTGAAAGTCTTTCGCTTCAACAATCCCATTCCCAAAATCATTCGCTAATGCAGAGCCCTGGCCGACAGCATAGCTTCCCGACTTGCCGGTAGTGGCATGAACCTTCTCCAGATACGCATATCCGCCATAGACTACGTCAGCTACATGGTTATTCCAGCCATCAAGCGAAAAGTCGGTGTTATACACATACACTTTAGCCGTGTCCGACTTAGCTTCACTGGTACCCGCCTTGGTTCCGGCGCCGCCTGCGAGAACGCCGTTGGCACCGTCCCCATTAGCGCAAATGGCACTTCGTTTGCCGCTCATATCGCCTACCGAGACAACGCCGCCATTGGTTGCATACAGCACAGCGTTCATGCCCCACTCCATGATAACTTCTACATTATAGGAGGGAAGGCCAACTTCATACGACATTTTTGCCCAGTTGCCGGTAGAGGTAGATGTGGCCTTCAAATAATCAGCCTTAATGGTGCCATAATCATCAGCCCATAGCGCGCTGCGCTCCTCGTTCCAGGCTGCATTCAGCTTATCTCCGCTTTTCGCGGTATTGATTTCCAGTTTTTGATAAACTCGGTCATCCTTTTCGCCCCTTGCTTTCAGCACGGCATTCGCAAACGAAAGATAGGCCGGGTTAAGCGTTGTACGCGCGCTGAGACCATTAAGATTGGCATTGCTGCTGGCAATATTGATGGTGTTATAGTTGTAAGCAAGGCGATACGGCGAATAGTAGAGAACGTCAATATCACCGTCATTATCGGTATCCCGGTAGTCTACATATTGGTAATACCGATTGGCGTTAGCGTTCGGAAGCGTAGTTGCTGTACTGTTTTTCCCGTATATTTCTTTACCGGTGGAAACATCATAGGCCACTACATTTTTATCCAGTTCCACTTTATTGCCGTTGATATAATAGCCTTCCGTAAGGGCAAGCCGATTTTTTACGTCACCGTAAGAACCACTTACCACTACATCATGTAAACTTTGGGCCTCTTCTTTTGCCACAACCCGAAAAGTTTTGTTCAGGTCGCCCGGGCTGACAACCTCCTTAAATTGGTCAGCTATAACAATGTTCTGTTCAACAACTTTATAATCGTTACCACTAAAAGTAAGGGTTACTTCCCCTCTTTCCTGATTCGTATTTTGGGAAAAAGTTCCGTTGGCGATTGCCAAAATATCTGGTTTTGTAATTTGGTTATCTCTATCTACTACTGTAACATTGAGATAGGAACCACCGGCGATAGTTGCTTTTTTAAAGTTTTCTACGCCGACAACTACAGGTTCAGTACCACTTGTTACAATAGCCTTGCCGCCTGCTGATTTTTGAGTCGTACCACTCGGAAGGTAGAGAACTGCGTTGGCGCTGCTCATAAAAGCACTGTTATTAATCTCTACATTAGGATTGGCAAAAGAAATAATCGCAGCTTTATTAAGATCATAGAACGCCCATTCGGCTACCTTTTCCACTGTATCCGGCACGTATACTGCCGCGATTTCATTATGGTGACCAAAGGCTTGCGCCCCGATTGCCGTAACTTTGGCTCCGCCAAGCACACTGGGAACAAGGATCACACGCTTATTTTGACCGGAATAGGCCGTAATAGTAGTAGTTACGCTGTCACCAGTCGTTACGATTTTAAAGGTCCAGTCTCCCTCAGTAGCAGAGACGGAAGTAGTCTGAACAAACGGTCCACCTCCAGGGGGCGGTCCGGGCGGCGGTCCAGGGGGCATGCCAGCCAAAGCATATGAGTTTATTCCAATTGCTAATAGGAAGAGTAGAAGACACACTATTCGAATATGCCGTTTTTTCAATTGAGAACATTCCTTCCTTTGCTTAAATTGAGCTCTTTATAAAAATAAAAACTTCGTTACGTATAAACATCCTGTCGCCATTCATAGTCGCTTAGGCTATATCGTATCACCACCCTTTTGTATTTTACAACACATGGGGAATCTATAGTAAGATTTCATCGGCAAAAAGCACCTGCTGCGTACGAACTTACTTTAAGCAACTCTATTTAATAGATTTTCACCTATGAAAAAACAGCGCCAAAATTGAATGAACCTATTGCGGAATAAGTCGTCCACCGTTAACCAATGAATAGGTTAACCCGCCCAACGTACTATTAGCATCAAGGTCCTTAGCATAATAAACATTATGTCCGTTACCAATAATATTGGTAATCGTCGTGCCGCTAATACCGGCCTTGTCGTCTAACACAGTTAACACAGAGTCCTCAGCTACCGTCCAGGTACTGGAAACATCAAGGCTGAGCGCCGCTGATTTTATCGTCCCCTTGAGCGTTGATCCATTCGCTAACGTAATTTCAATTGAACTATTAGCATCGCTAATAAACGCTCCCTTTAATGCATTATCATTAGCCATAAAACTTACCTTGCTGGCTGTCTTATCGGAGCTTTTTGCCTCAACAATAATCCCTGTGCCGGACGTGATCACCGTTCCATGTTGTACAGTAATCGCCGCATTGGCTTCTCTAACCAGAATAGCGGCGCTAGTGGTTGAATGAAGCGAGCCGCCGGTAATTATCGCTTTGCCTGTAGGAACATAGCTGGTATCAGTTATCGGGGTAATAGGGTTATGAATCATTAACGCATTTGTTCCCCCGGATATATTGCTATTGGTAATATTCAGCACACCGTTTCCGGCGACTACCCCGCCCTCTGCCTTCTCAGAAGTAAGCTTGGAATCAATAATCGTAACGGAACCATTCCAGTCCGAATATACACCAGCCGACCAGCGCCCCTCGGCGGCAGCGGTAACTCGTTTGAGGTTTAGCCGTCCCCCGCCGAAATCCGTTGCCAACGCGGAAGCGTGGTCATTTGTGGTTTCCACAGTCACATCGGTAAGACTAATCGTCCCGCCATACGTAGCATCAGCACCATGCGAGAATGCTCCGGTCGTTTTAATTGACGCATTAGCCATATCAATCGACCCACCGCAAGTGGCAAATAATCCACCCGCCACAAAGCCCGTAGTGGTTACTTCACCACCGACGCAAGTAATATCCCCTTTGGCATTGGCAAATACTGCGGCATTAACACCCCACATACTACTTCTAAAAGGTTCAACGGTATCGGAACTTGCCCCGCTAGTATGAACTGTGCAACTTTTCAGCAACAATACTCCGCCATTTTCAACATAAATCCCGGATTCATCCGTATTTGACGCCGTATATGTTTTATTTAACTCCGTCGCCGTCCCGCCATCCAATTGATAGGACGCTGTAATAAGACTTCTCGTTTCCTCCAGCATAGTTTGCTCTTTCGCAATACATCCCCCCGCCAGCGAAACACTGAATATCGCAGCAGCCGCCAACACTACCGCACCTCGAACCATTGGTAACCTTTTCATTAAACCTCGTCCCTCTCCCACATAATAAACGATATACCAGTCCAGGAAACGCCCCATAAGCAGGGCATTTCCTGGACTGCATTTTGACATATCTTCTTCTAAGACACCTGGGGTTTATCGTACACAGTCATATGAATAGCTCCAGGCATATGAGACTTCATCTCATCATAAAACGCTTTAGTAATCTTTCCGGCCTTCAAATCGTTATCAAGCCGGTAACCATTACTGCCCACCAGCTTCGTCACCAAATCAACAACCGCCTGCACCGGAACGCCTTGCTTCTCAGCCAGTTCCGCCAGTGAAAAACCTTGTGCACGGGCTTGATCAAACGAAGCTTCATCCATATTTAACAATTGAATAATCTCCTGCTTGTCCTGCGGACTCATCGGCGGCGGTCCGGGCGGTGGTCCTCCCTGAGGTCCGCCAGCTGCCGCGGCGCAGGACATCATACCAAACAGAAGGCACAAAACAACTAACACTACCATTTTGTTCACACAAAACTCCCCTTTCCCTAATACAGATTTTGTTCTCAACACTTAGTGGCTTAGAAAAACCATTCGATCTGAGCCCGGTATACCTTGAGATCCGTCAGTCCGGTGTCTGCATCTTTACCATTCATATAGAAGGCTGTCACCTTAGAATTTTCCATCGGTACATACTCAAACCCTACACGGGTACCTTTGAAATCGACTGCATAGTACTCTTCGGCATCATTCCTGTCATACACCGCGGTAGTCGGAATTTTGCGATACTCCACAAATACATCGCTCGAACCAGGCACCTTAACATCAGCCATTTTATATTTCAACTGTGTTAAATACGCTTTATTCGCCAACCCTTTGTTTTTATTATAGTCCGACTCAGCTGCTGTCGCCATCAACCAAAAATCATCCGACAATTTAGTATCAAAGCCACACTCATAATAAGAACCCACCGCCGGTTTCGTTACAGTATCCGTATCAACCGAAACCGTTGAACTACCATTAGATTTCACATGCTGAGTAGCCAGCCGGATATTAGTAGCAGGACTTACCGCCCAATCCAGCTTCGCTACCTTGTGCTGATCATTATAATCAGTACGACCCCAATACACCGTTGCCTTCACGGTTTTCCCGATTGAATACTGCGCCCCATTGCCTTTGCTGTTATACACCAAACCATAAGCCGGCGCCCAATTGAACTTACCAACCGTTACTGTTGCACTACCAACAGGGCCGGTGGCGTACAGCTGCTTGGCTTCATTTTTTAACGCCGTGTAATAATCATAATTCCAAGTCGCCGCAGTAGTGGATGACGGATACAGTATACTTCTTTCCCATGAACTTTCCGCTTGTACAACCCAATCTTTATTAACTTTATAAGTGGCAGCCACCGCTAAATTTATATGCTGTTTGTCCGCACTCGTATACGCATTGCCATCCGTACTAGTCGAATTAGCATCATCAAACCTTAAACGTAAGCTACCAGAAACCTTAAACTTACTAACCCGTTCCTCCAGCATCTTAATACTGACATTCATGCCCTCTAACTCAGCTTTATACTCCTCAGTCAGCTTATTAATAAGCTGCCGCTGTTCATTATTCGCCTTGTCTTCCCGTGCTATAGCCCGGGCGACAATAGCTGCCACTTCATAACGGGTAAGCGTCCGGTCCCCCCGGAAAGTTCCGTCGCCG
>Ga0316602_10000433_pt1 | contig 22754 bp, 26 predicted proteins | sample OWC_soil_day10_C_FD_203103 | JGI IMG/M metagenome (GOLD analysis project Ga0316602, IMG submission 203103) | Wetland soil microbial communities from Old Woman Creek delta, Ohio, United States - OWC_soil_day10_CT | ecosystem: Environmental > Terrestrial > Soil > Wetlands | place: USA: Ohio... | reverse complement strand
CCGGGTCAAGATCCTCGCCCAGGCCATCGCCGTCAGCGAAGTGAGCCTGGACAAGGGCAAGCTGAAGATCCGCCTCAGCCCCCAGACCCCCGTGGACCCCGGCAAGCTCATGGCCTGGGTGGCGAGCCGCAAGGGCGTGAACTTCTCCCCCGATGGCACCCTGCTGCTGCCCGTCCACACCGCCTCCGAGGCCGTGCTGGAGGCCCAGGCGGTGATGCGGGAGTTGGGGAGTTAGGGGCATCCCCCATCTCCCCGCTAGCCCTTTCAGGAGCCCACCCCATGACCCGGCGTATCCCTGCGACCCTTCTGTCCCTCGCCCTCCTCCTGGTGCCCTCCCTGGCTCAGGCGGCCCCAAACGATGCCCGGGACCTGGCCGCCATCCAGGCGGTGGTGGACCAGTTCCGCCTGTGCATTATCCAGAAGGACAAGCCGCGCTTCCTGGGCCTCTTCCACTCCGCCAACCCCGAAGAGGTCCCCTGGCAGTTCGTGGTGGACGACGCCCGGCTGGCCAAGGTCCAGAAGCGCAAGCCCGAGGCCCGCAAGGCCCGCCGGGTACCGGGGAACACCTACCTGGCCTTCATCGATGAGATCACCGCCCCCGGGGCGGCCCCCTGCACCGAGGACTTCCGGAATGTCCGCATCGACACCGATGGCGAGGTGGCCTCCGTGGCCTTCGACTACACCTTCTCGGAGAAGGGCGAGGTGATCAACCGAGGCCGGGAGATGTGGCACCTGGTGCGCACCGAAGCGGGCTGGAGGATCATCTCCGTGATCTATTCCGTGCGGGACCCGCAGCCTTGAAAGAGGGACTTGCTGTTGATCATGACGATTCAGCCAGAATCGCTTTTCAGGATGATCCATGATTCCTATCCAACGAGCCCCCCTCCTTACCTCCTATGCCGAAGGCCATGCCCGTCTTTGCGCGGCTCTTGCGGAGCTTCCTGGGGAGGCCCTGGATTTCAGGCCTGACCCAAAGGCCTGGAGCATCCGGGAGATCGTCTTCCACCTCCTGGAGGGCGAGATCAATTGGTACGCCCGGGCCCGCTTCATCATGTCCGAGCCCGGCGTCACCATCCTGCCCTATGACCAGGACCGATGGATCGGGAGCCTCGGCGTCGAGACCCACCCCATGGACGAGGCCCTGGAACTGCTCGGGCTGCTGCGGAAACTGCTGGTCCGGCGCCTGAGGTCCCTGCCGGAAGAGGTGTGGGAACAGTCCATACTCCACCCGGCCCTGGGCCCGTTGACCCTGGACCGTTGGCTGGAGCTCTTTGAACCCCATCTGCCGGCCCACCTCGCCCAGATCGATCGGAATCTGACGGCCTGGCGCCAGGCCTGAAGTACAAGGCCCGGAAGATCCGGTAGCCTGGAACGAGGTCCCCTCACCCTCCAGGTCTCCGTGCCCATGCCCCCCGTCTCCTTCGCCTTCGTCGGCGCCCTCATCGCCTCGCTGGGGGGGCTCTACTATCTGGCCGAAACCCTGGCCGGACGGGCCCAGCCGAACCGCGTGACCTATCTCCTGTGGGGGCTCTTCCCGCTGGTCATCTTCGCGGCCCAGCGGGCCAAGGGGGTCGCCGGCCCATCCTGGGCCACCCTCGTGGCCGGCCTGACGCCGCTCCTGATCGTCTCAGTTTCCTTGGCCTGCCCGGGAGCCTACTGGCGAAGTGCGCCCAGGGACTACGCTCTGATGGGCGCGGCGCTCCTCGGCATCGTCCTCTGGGCCTGGACCGACAACCCCAATCTGGCCCTGCTCCTCGCCCTTCTGGCGGACGCCCTGGCCAGCGTCCCGACCCTGATCAAGGCCTACCGCCAACCCCAGTCCGAAAGTTGGGTGGCCTATGGCATCAGCACCCTGGGCTTCGGCCTGAGCCTCCTGTCGATCAGATCCCACACCCTGGAAAGCACCGCATTCCTGGCCTATGTTTTCTTTCTCAATGCCACGCTCACGGGCCTGAGCGCCCGGCGTGGCGCTGTGGAACCACTGGCGGAGACGCCGAAGACCCCGATCAGGACGGGTCAGTGAGGGAAAGCCGGGTCATTCCGGGAACGCCGGACCGCCCGCCGGAACCCCAGTAACTGGGAGGCTTCCATGGCCAGCGTCGTGTTCTATGAGAAACCCGGCTGTATCAATAACAGCCGACAGAAGGAGATCCTGCGGGCGGCAGGACATGAGCTAGTCTGCCGGAACCTGCTGGAGGAAGGCTGGACCCGGGAGACGCTCACCCCCTTCTTCGCCTCCCGGGACCCAGCCATGCTCCTGAACCGCGCTGCGCCAGCCGTAAAGCGTGGGGAAATTGATCCAACGGGCCTGGGCTATGAGGAGGCCCTGGCCTTCATGCTCCAGGATCCCATCCTGATCCGACGCCCCCTGATTGCCGTGGATGGCCTTTTCCTCCAGGGCTTCGAGGACCCACGGCTCAAGCCCTACCTCGGAGCCTGGGGGGGCGGGGAGGACCTGGCCACCTGCCCGAACCTGGCTGCCACGCCCTGCGAAGGGGCCTGGGTTCAGCCCGGCTTGCGCATGGAGCAGGGCACTCCGGTCATGCAAAGGCCGCAGCCCGCGTATTTCCCGATGTAGCCCGGGCCGTGGGCGCCTTCGAGCCAGGGCTTCTGCCCCAGGAAGATCTCCTGCATGCACCGGGCCTTGTCATGGCCCTCCCGGGAGATGGCCTGGACTGGGCAACGGGCCATGCAGGCCCCACAGGTCCCTCGGGAGGCCGCGAGGCAGTTGGCCAGATGCCCGCCCTCCGGCCTGGGCGTGGGCACCATCGCGGCCGCAGTAACCAAACTGCCGAACCACACGGCGATCCCCTTGGGGGTGATGAAGCCGTCGTTCAGACTGAAGGTGCCCAGGCCCGCGGCATATGCGGCGTGACGATGGGACCAGTTGGAGGCGATGCGGCCCTCACGGTCGATCCGGTAGTCTGCGGCGAGGCTGGGGGCCAGGGCCGGGGCACCGGCCGCCTCCAGGGTTTCAACAAGATGGGCCAACAATGCATTGGAGAAGGCTTCCCCCTGCCAGCGGGAATGGTTCCAGCGCAGGGAGGGCCCCACCGTCTGTTCCGCGTTGCTCCGGACCGTCTCCGGATGCATGGACAGCGCATAGGCCACCACGGCCACCGAGCCGGGCACCGTGGCCTCCCGCTCCCCAAGGGCGTCTAGGCGGGAGGCCAGAAGCTCCGTCGGCAGCCCGTGCTCGGGGTGAACCACCTGCCGGAAGGTCTGGAAGATGGGATCATCCCCGCGGGCGAGGCCCACCTGGACATCCGTGAAGACCGCTTCCCCACCGAAGTGTTCCAGGCGATTGAGGGGGCTGTCCCGCAGGAAGTCCCGGATAACCCCATCCAGGAAGGCCAGGCCATCCTGGGCCAGCTCGGGATTTTGAACGGTCATCATGAGAATCACCTCCAGGGCATGGGCATCAAGGGTGGAGCACGGTGGCGAAGAGGGTGTCCCGGAACTCCCGGATGGGCTCAGGGGAGCAGGCCAGCTTGGCGCGGAGGAGGGAGCCCTGGAAGCCGGAGAGAATGAAGCCTGCCAGCGCTCCGGCGGGCAGATCCGCCCGGAGCTCTCCCCGCGCCTGGGCTTCCCTCAGACAGTCCGCCACCCGCTCGCACCACATGTCAAAAGCCTCCTGAAGACGCGCCGCCAGGCGGGGGTGCGAAGCGGCCAGCTCCTGCCCGAGGTTGCCCAGCAGGCAGCCCCGGACACACCGATTCTGGACAAAGAGGTCCATCCGATCCGAGAGGAAGCGGTGGAGCCGCTCCAGGGGCGAGCCCTCTGCCTCCAGGGTGGTCCGGAGGATCTGCTCCAGGCGGGAGGCGAACCCATCGACCACCGCCAGCGCGAAGTCCTCCTTGCTCTTGAAGTGATGATAGAAAGACCCCTTGGGCACATCCGCCGCTTTCAGCACCGCCTCGATCCCCGTGGCCGTAAAGCCGTGACGGTTGATCAGCTCGGTGCCGACTTCCAGGAGCGTCTGGCGGGTAGGGTTGGTGGCCATGCACCCTAGAGTAGACCAGTCGGTCTATTCCAGAAAGGACATTCAATCTATCGAAGTCCTACGGCCCCATCGATGACACGACCGCAAAGAGCCATGGAATAGGAGTACCGGATGCCTGTGCCTCAGGTCCTCGCAGCCTCTTTGGACCCAGGAGACTCGAGGACCAGCACCTCAGGGCCCACCCCAGAACTTGCAGCGGCAAAAGAACCTGGCAACCCACTCCCAGTGAGGAGTTGCAGTTCTAGGTGAGCTTCCGCACCGACTGGGTTAGACTCAAGACCCTTCCCATGTACCTGATGCCACTCGTAAAGGAAGACTCCCATGCGCACCCGACTTACCCTACTCCTGATGCTGGCCATGCTGCTCTTCCTGCCGGGAACCGCTCGCGCACAGCATCACGGCCATGATGCCGGGGAATACGTGATCCTCAGCGCCCAGTACGGCACGGAGCACCACCATGTGGATGTGACTCAGCGTCTGCGGGAGGGCGCCAGGCGGGACCGGATGTTCAGGGCCAGCAATGAGACCTTCGGCGTAGACCCCGATCGGGGCAGGGTGAAGACCCTGCGCATCTTCGCCCGCGGGCCCAGAGGTCGGGAGGAAGTGTTTGAGTACCGCGAGGGCAGCTTGATCGATGGTTCCCTGTTCCGTGGGTGGGATCGGGGCGACTGGGGCAATGGTCGGGAACGGTGGAGCGGCCGCTGGAACGGCGACGAAGGCGAGTTCCTGATCCTGGGTGCCCATTACGGCACCCGGCATCACCACGTTGATGTCACTCAACGCCTACGGGAACTGGCCAAGCGGGACCGGGTGTTCCCCGCCAACAACAGCACCTTCGGAGGGGATCCCGACCGGGGAAGAAAGAAGACCTTGAGGATCTATGCCCGGGGCCCCAGGGGGGTGGAGGAAATCTTTGAGTTCCGCGAAGGAAGCCCGGTGGATGGTTCCAGGTTCCGCGGCTGGGAGCGGGGTGATTGGGGCCACGACCGGGAGGCCTGGAGCGGGCATTGGGATGGCAAGCGGTAGCAAGGACCAACTAAAACCAAATCATCAATAAACAGCCGACATCCCAGGGCCTGCGGCCAAAAGCTGCAGGCCCTTTGCCTGCCCGCTCGGCCACCGGCATGTCAACCTAGGCCGCTCCGGTCACCATGGTGCCGAGCCGATGGAAGGCACGCTTGACCATGAGTTTGAGGATGTTCATCAGAAGATTGAACATGTCCGCCTCCACTTCCAGGATGTTTTTGGCTCGAGATATAAAGCAGGGATCTGCGCGATTGGTACCATCAAACAATACATCCGTACCGTCGAGCGGTCAATGATTGAAGAAAAAAACCTAACCAGAGTTCCTCACTCCTGTGCCCGAGGGCTCCTTTCCCCCTCCTGAGCCATGGCCTATGACTCCAGAGAAACCCCCACACGGCTGCGCTAGGGCGGTGCCAGATCTGCTTCAAACGGTCCCCATTGCACGGGGACACCACGCTGGCAGTTGGTACAGGATGCCTGGCGCCTTCCCCGGCTCCAGAATCGATTCAGTGCAGCGTCCTACCTGCTCCAGCGCAGGGCTTGGGTCGCCTGAAGAAGTTGCTGGATCAGGGATTCCCCGATGGTCCGGAAACGTTCCGTGGGCATGGGGATGCTGATGGTGCCCAATTCTCCACTGGGGCCCCTCAAGGGAATGGCGATCCCGCAGATGCCGGGCTGGTATTCCTCCTGGTCAATGGCGACCCCGGTTTCCCTGATCGTCTCGATCTCGGCGAGCAGCAGATCCCAGTCTGTCTTTGTATTCTTGGTCAAGGGCTGGAGTTTGAGCTGGTCCCGGAGGATCCCTAGCTCCTCGTCCGATAGCGTCGCGAGCAAGGCCTTTCCGCAGGCCGTCGCGTACAGGGGCAGCGAGGTCCCCATGGTCGCCACCGTATGCAGGGGGTAGCTGCCGGGAATCAGGTCCACGACCACCGCCATGCCGTGGGCGACCACACAGAGATAGGCGCTTTCGTCCGTCCTCTCGGCCAACTGCATCAGGATCGGCCGGGCAGACTTCCCGATATCGAAGGGCCGGATGTTCGAAGCGAGCCAGGCCAGGGTCGGTCCCAACCGGTAGGTGGTGGTGGACGGCGCCGTGATCACCCAGTTGTGCTCTTCCATGGTCTCCAGAATGCGCCGGACTGTGGAGCGGGGGAGCTTGACGTAGAGACTGATTTCCCGGAGGGACAGCCCATCGGGATGACCGCTTAATGCCATTAATAAATCATTAGCTTTCGAGAGCACAAGGATCCGATCGCCACTTCGGTTCCTTTGATCGGAGGCTTTCAGCGGAGTGAATTTGGTCGGCATCAATTGGCTCTCAGAATGGATTTTAGGACACAACCAGGCCAGAGCGAAACCTCCAATTCACGGCCCAGTGAGGGGAAGTGGTCAGGCCGGGACTACATTCATGAATCAAACAACAAAACCCAATCAAGCCCCCCCGTGACATCCACGGCCGCGCACGAAGATCCAGAACTGGTCGACCCATATTTGAACCCTACAATTGTCCGCATTGCGGACAACTATTTTCACATTGTGGACTTTCTTCTTGCAGATAGAACCTGTCCGCTCTAAATTCGGTACGACGAGTTCACCAGGCAATCCATCTAGAGACGATCGGCACCCCTACCCCCACGTTGTCCGCCGCCTTTTGGCGCTGGGCAAGGCCCTGCCTTTTGGCAAGCACTCGAATCAAAAAGGTTATTCACAGGCCCGTTCTCCCACCCCCCTCCAGGGACCTGAAGGCCCTGGCCCACTCTTTCGAGGTGATGCAATGTCAAGCAACGCTGAACTCTTGGCGCAACGCAAAGAACGGATCCGAAGGGCCGTCGCCCTGGAACAGCCCGACCGAACGCCGGTGGTCACCATGGCCGACAGCTTCTGCGCCCGGCACATGGGCGTCCCCATGGGTGAGTTCTGCAGCAGCCTGAAGGCTTCAAGCAAGGTCATGCTGGAGTCGGTCAAGCAGCTGGGCGAGAACCTGGACGGTCTGGACTTCGCATTCACCCCTGCCCCCTTCTTCCCCATTGGCTTCCTCACCAAGGTGAAAATGCCTGGCAGGGAACTCCCCTACGACAGCCTCTGGCAGTTGGACGAGCGGGAACTGCTGAGCGTCGACGACTATGACACCATCCTGAAGGGGGGCTGGCGTCCCTTTGAAGCCAAGTTCTTCCAAGAGAAGCTGGGCCTGGATATGGGTGCCATCATGGAAGAGGTCCAGGGCATCCCCGAGATGTGCCAGAACTTCGAGCAGGCAGGCTATGTGGTCTACTCACCCCTGGTCATCAACCTGGTGAACGAGAAGCTGAGCGGCGGCCGCTCCATGCCCAAATTCATCGGGGACATCCGGCGCTGTCCCGACAAGGTGGAGGCGGTCCTGGACCTGATCCAGCAGGATGTCCTCGAGGAAGTGAAGGGGGCCATCCGGGCCACCAACTCCACCTACGTCTTCATCTCCCCGGCCCGCGGTGCGAGTGAGTTCTACTCCCCCAAGCTCTGGGAGCGCTTCATCTGGAAGTACCTCAAGCAGATCGCCGACATGATCATCGCGGAGGGCGCCATCGTGAACTTCCATATCGATTCAAGTTGGGAACGGGATCTGGACTACTTCAAGTGCTTCCCCAAGGGCAAATGCGTCTTTGAGACCGACGGCGCCACGGACATCCGCAAGGTCAAGGAGGTCCTCGGGGATCGGATGTGCATCAAGGGCGATGTGCCCGCCGTCCTCCTCACCCTGGGCACCCCCGACGAGGTCTACAACTACTGCAAGCAGCTCATCAAGGACATGGGGCCCGGCTTCATCCTCGGCAGCGGCTGCTCTGTCCCACCCAACGCCAAGGTCGAGAACGTCAAGGCCATGATCGCCGCCGCCAACTGATCCCCCATTCACGTGGACACCATGGCAGACCTCTGATCCGATTCACGGCCATTGAAAAGCAGAAAGCCCCGGGACCTAAGGTCCTGGGGCTTGGTTTCGTGGCAAGGGGTCAGGAGGGCCTAGGCAGCTCCGCTCACCAGGGCGCCGAGGCGATGGAAGGAGCGCTTGACCATGAGTTTGAGGATGCTCATCAGAAGATCGATCATGTCAGCCCTCCGCTGCTCGGACTTGGAACCTGTGATCAGAACGCCCTGTTCGTCACTACCTAACGATACAGCCGTACCGCTATGCAGTCAATATGGGTACAAAAATATTTTCAGAATCCCGAAAATCCTCCTACAGAGGGCAGCGGTCGGAAGCTCAGGCCCGGTCCCCTGCCACGAAGAGAGGCTTACCACACGCGGCTTCCCTGGGATTCCCCGCACCCCATAGGCGACTTGTCTGGGTAGCCCGCGAAGGAAGAGGGGATATGTTGTTGCTGGTGATTGCCCCAGAATCACCTTAGCGAAGGGAACCACGTGGCAAAGACACCTGCTCAGATCGAAAAACAGAAACGGGAAGCCGAGAAGCGGAAGAAGAGGGACAAGGCGATCCTGAAAATCGCCCGGGAGATGCCCGATGATCCGGCGGAAGAGGTCGTCACCCCACCCATTCCCGGGAACGGGGTCAAGTGCCTCCGGTGCGAAGGCACCGGCCACCTGATCCTCGACTGCGACATCTGCAAGGGCCAGGGAAAAATGGTCGTTCGATGCCGGAAATGCGCAGGAAAGGGCACCTACACCCAACTGGCAGGCCCCTGTTCGCGCTGCGCGGCCACGGGCGTCCTGGAGGATGGAACCCAGTGTCCCCGCTGCAAGGGCAGGAAGCTTCAGCTGGAATTCTCCTCCCCCTGCTTCAAGTGCTCGGGCACCGGCACCACGAAGGTGGCCTGCAAGCGCTGCGGTGGCAGCCTCCGCTACAAGTCCCCCTGCGGCAACTGCGGCGGGACCGGCATCTATCAGCCCAAGCCATGACTGCTTCCCTGCCCCAGCGAGGCCACCCGTGACCCTGAACAGCCTTTGCATCTACTGCGGGTCCTCCACAGGCCGCAATCCGCGCTTCATGACCGCAGCCATGGAACTCGGACGCGACCTTGCCCTGTCCGGCATCACCCTGGTCTATGGCGGCGCCAAGGTGGGCCTGATGGGCGCGGTGGCCGATGGCGCCCTTTCAGAGGGAGGCCGGGTCATCGGTGTCATTCCCCAGGGGCTGGTGGAGAAGGAGGTCGCCCACCAGGGCCTCAGCGAACTCCAGGTGGTGGATTCCATGCACGAACGGAAGGCGCGCATGGCTGAGCTATCGGATGGGTTCATCGCCCTTCCGGGGGGCCTGGGGACCTTCGAAGAGCTTTTCGAGGTCTGGACCTGGGACCAGCTTGGCCTCCACGCCAAGCCCCTGGGTCTCCTCAATGTGGCTGACTACTACAACCCCCTGCTGGCCTTTCTGGATCACGCCACCGCTGAGGGCTTTGTCCGGCCCCGGAACCGGGACACCCTCATCGTGGCCGGGAGCGCCAGCGAGCTGCTGGCAAGGATGCAGGCCGCCCACCCCAAGGGATCGCTGCCCTGGCTGTCCCCGGATCAGCTCTGAAATTCCTCACCCAAGGACGGTCTATCTTGTCCTTGTCGGATCCAGGGTGTAACTTCCCATCGGCCCAAGTCATCCCATCGGGAGAAAGAGGAGAAATCCATGATCGAGAAGAAGAAAGTCTACAAGTGCGGCAAGTGCGGCAACCTCGTGGAAGCTCTGTGGAACGGAAAGACGAGCCTTTCCTGCTGCGGCGAGCTGATGCAGGAGCTGCTGCCCAACACCACCGAGGCTGCGGTGGAGAAGCACATCCCGGTGGTGGAGCGGGTCGGCAATGTCGTGACGGTGAAGGTCGGGTCAGTGGCCCACCCCATGACCCCCGAACACTACATCCTCTTCATCGAGGTGCTTCACGGACAGGACGTCTATCGCCACGACCTGAAAGAGGGCGATACGGTGGCCGAGGCCACCTTCCTGATCCCGGACGACGGGCAGCCCCTGGTGGCCCGCGAGTACTGCAATCTGCACGGGTTCTGGGCTACGAAGTAGCACTCCGCACCGCCCATCTATGCATCAGGCCCCGCAAGGGGCCTGATGCATAGATGGGCTGGCCCCCTTTGTTCAGCTGTCCGTGACACTTGCATCACCACGCGAGGTATGATTCGGCGAACCCCTGGAGACGCCAGCCCATGCCGTGGTCGGATATCTACACCTTCAGCCTTTTCGCGCTCTCCTCGGTCTTTTTCGTCGTCAATCCCATCAGCGGCACCACGGTGTTCGCGGCCCTGACCATGGGCTGGGGCCCCAGGGAACGCAACCGGGCCGCCCTCCATGCCTGCGTGGCAGCCACTCTGACCCTCATCGCCTTCCTCTTCGCAGGGGGCCTCATCTTCCGCCTCTTCCACGTCACCCTGGGGGCCTTCAGGTTGGCCGGAGGCATCCTGCTCCTGAGGGTGGGCATGGACATGCTCCACGGCAAGTCCTCCCTGACCCGCACGGCCCCCGAGGACGAAGTGGCGATGTCGCGTCGGCGGGACATCGCCATCACCCCCATGGGCATTCCTCAGATGGCAGGGCCCGGGGCCATCGCCACAGTGATGATCCTGCCGGGCAATGCCCGGGAGCCCTGGAAGTTCATTCCCGTGGTCGCCGCCATCCTGCTAACCGGCGCCACCACCTACTTCCTCCTGCGGGCCTCGGATCGCATCATGCGCTGGCTTGGCCCCATGGGGGCCAGGATCCCCGCCAAGATCATGGGCCTCATGACCGCCACCATGGCCGTGCAGTTCATGGCGCTGGGCCTGAGGGATCTACTGCCCACGATCCTCGAACAGGTCTCCCACTTGCGGTGAAAACATGAGCCTCAGCGTCTTGGATCTCTTCCGGGTGGGCATCGGCCCCAGCTCCTCTCACACCGTGGGGCCCATGCGCGCCGCCCGGACCTTCGCCCTGGAGCTGGAAACCCGGGGCCTCCTGCCTTCGGTGGAGGCCATCCGTTGCGAGCTCTTCGGTAGCCTGGGCGCCACTGGGCTTGGACACGGCAGCGACACCGCCGTCCTCCTGGGACTCCTGGGAGAGACGCCGGAAGGCGTGGATGTGGAGCAGATCCCCAGGCTCCTCAGCGAGATCGCGGCAAGTGGAACCCTCCTGCTCCTGGGCCGCCACGCCATCGGCTTCCGGAAGAGCGACCTGAGCCTGAGCCGCCGAGCCCTGCCCTACCATCCCAACGGCATGCGCTTCAGCGCCCTGTCCGCCGGACGCTGCCTGTTCCAGGACACGAGCTACTCCATCGGAGGAGGCTTCGTGGTCAAGGAAGGGGAGGCCTCGGCAGAGGATCGTCTTCCGATCCCCCTCCCCTTCCGCTCGGCCCAGGAGCTCCTGGGACACTGCCGCACCCTCGGCAAGTCCGTCAGCCAGGTCATGCTGGAGAACGAGATTACCTGGCGCACCGAAGGGGAACTCCGCAAGGGTCTACTGGGCCTGTGGGAGGTCATGCAGGCCTGCGTCTACCGGGGATGCACCACCGAAGGCACCCTCCCGGGAGGTCTGGGCGTCGTCCGCCGTGCACCCACCCTCTACCGCAGACTCACGCGCTCCCCCGAGGCAGGCCTTCGCGATCCCCTCACGGCCATGGACTTCGTGGACCTCTATGCCCTGGCGGTTAACGAGGAGAACGCCGCCGGAGGGCGGGTGGTGACGGCCCCCACCAACGGCGCCGCTGGGATCATTCCCGCGGTCCTGCACTACTACGCCCGCTTCATCCCCGGAGCCACCGAGGACGGGGTGGTGCGTTTCCTGCTCACCGCTGGGGCCATCGGAACACTCTACAAAGAGAACGCCTCCCTCAGCGGCGCCGAGGTGGGCTGCCAGGGTGAGGTGGGCGTCGCCTGTTCCATGGCCGCAGGCGCCCTGGCGGAGGTCATGGGGGGCAGCCCGGATCAGGTGGAGAACGCCGCCGAGATCGGCATGGAGCACAACCTGGGCCTCACCTGCGACCCCATCGGCGGCTTGGTCCAGGTCCCATGCATCGAGCGCAACGCCATGGCCGCCGTAAAAGCCATCAATGCCGCCCGCCTGGCCCTCTATGGCGATGGACACCACTTCGTGAGCCTGGACAAGGTCATCCGCACCATGCGGGAGACCGGCCGTGACATGAAGACGAAATACAAGGAAACCGCAAGGGGCGGCCTGGCGGTCAGCCTTCCGGAGTGCTGATGGGCCGGGGGAGCTGGGAGACTTCCACCTCGGGATGGTGGTAGCGGGGGTAGGCCGGGGTCTTCTTGCCGTACTGGAGGGCCTCCTGGGGACACCACTGGATGCAGGCAAGACACTGTTGGCAGCGGTGCTGCCAGGTCGGTTTTCCATCGGCCATGGCGATGTTGCCAGCCGGGCAGATCCGGGCGCAGAGTCCGCACCCGTTGCATTTGCCATCGGTCCAGAAGGACTTATCCAGGGCGGGGACCCGACTGAAGCTCATCCGATAGAGGGCGGTAAAAAGGGCGCGCTGCCAGAGGGGACCGCGTTCCACGGGGGCCGAGCGACCCTCCCGCACCAGGGGGGCAATGGCCTGGAGCTTGGCCCCGGCGTCATCAAAGCGGCGTCGTTGAAGGGCCTCCGACCCGGGACCGCCCCAGGGGATGTAGTTGGAGGGCATCACCAGGGACCAGCCCGCCTGGAGGCGCCAGCCCCGCTGGGCACAGGCATGGTCGAGCTGCACCAGGGTCCGACTCACCTGTCCCGCATTGACCGCCACGGCACCCAGCCAGGTGCTCTTGGACAGCTCCAGGCGCTCAATGAAGTCCAGTACAGCCCCTGGGATCCCCCAGATGTGGACCGGGAAGACCAGGAGCACCGCACCCGCCTGGGGACGGACAGCCCCGGAGTGCTGGACCATGGCTTCGATGCTGGCGTCCCCGATGAGTTCCGCCAAGCGGCGGGCCGCCCAGAGCGAATTGCCGGTGCCCGAGTAGTAGTAGAGGGTGGTAGCCATGGAACTGTTATACGCCCGAACAGGATTTGGTTTCAGCGGGATCCTTCACAAACGGAGACCGCCCGCAGAAGCGGGCGGTCAGAAGTCTGCAGAGGGCGCCAAAGGCGCAGGCTCAAGCGTGCTTCTGCTTGAGGTTGTCGTGCTTGGGGAACCACTTCTCCCAGTAGACCACCACGGGGCTCGCGATGTAGATGGAGCTGTAGGTGCCCGTGATGACGCCGATGAAGATGGGGAAGCTGAGGTCCCGCAGGGCCGGTCCGCCGAAGGCGAAGAGGCAGAAGGCCACGAAGAGCACGGAAAGCGAAGTCAGGATCGTGCGGGAGAGGGTCTGGTTGATGCTGTCGTTCACGAGCTTGGTGATGGTGACCCGCCGATACTCGGGCTTGTGGCTGTTCTCGCGGATCCGATCGAACACCACGATGGTGTCAGCCATGGAGTAGCCCATGAGGATCAGGAAGCTGGCCACCACCGGCACCGAATACTCGAAGCCGAAGAGGGTGAAGAGGGCCATGGCCATCAGGAGATCGTGAATCAGTGCCACGATGCCGCCGATGGCGAAGCTGGCGGTAAAGCGGAACATCACGTAGACCAGGATGGCGCCCATGGCCCAGGCCACGGCCTGGAGGGTCTTCTTGGTCCACTCGCCGGAAATGGAGGGCGAGAAGCTTTCGTTCTTGAGGAAAGCCAGGTTGCCCAGACGGTATTCCTTCTCCACCTGGCTCTTGAGGACCTGGGGCAGATCCTGGGGCAGCTGGGTGTAGCTGGTGAGGGGGGCAAAGCGCTCCCGGGTGTCCGTCAGCTTCTTCACGTAGGGCTCGTAGGCCCGGCGCAGGGCCTCGTCATCCCCCTGGATGCCCAGGGGATTGGACTTGACCCAGGCACTGCTGAGCACACCCACGGACTCGGTGTTCAGGTCGGGACGGGCATCGCTGGCCTTGCCGGGATCCAGACTGCGGAGGATCTCCCGGATCTGGTTGATCTGGAGGGTGGAATCGTTCTCGTCCTGGCCCTTCCGGGACTTCACCTTGATGGAGTAGTCCCGCACGCCCTTGCCGCCCTCGTAGGCCACCACGGCGGCATCCCCGAAGCCGCCCTTGGCCAGGGCGGAGCGGACCGCATCCTGGGGCACATCGCCATGGAAGCGCACCTGCATGTCGATGCCGCCCGTGAACTGCATCCCCAGCTTGACCCGGCTGTGGGCACGGCTCCAGGGCTGGGCGATCAGCAGGCAGGCCACGATGATCCCCCAGGAGATCGCCAGGGCATGGACCTTGTACTTCATGAAATCGAAATGAGGCAGGTTCTCGAATATCTTCATCGCTCGTTCCTGTTACACAGAGAGGGTCTTGGTGCCGGGATGGCGCTCCAGCACCCAGTCATAGATGAAGCGGCTGATGTAGATGCTGGTGAAGAGGGAGGCCACGACGCCTACCGTCAGGGTCACGGCGAAGCCCTTGACGGGCCCGGTGCCGAAGATGAAGAGGAGCAGGGCGGCGAAAAGCTGGGTGACGTGGCTGTCCACGATGGTCCAGAAGACCCGGTCGAAACCGGCCTGGATGGCCCCGGCCACACTCTTGCCACTGGCCATTTCCTCGCGGATGCGCTCGAAGATGAGGATGTTGGCGTCCACCGCCATACCCAGGGTCAGGGCGAAACCGGCGATGCCCGGCAGGGTGATGACGGCGTTGAAGCTGCCCATCAGGCCCAGCATCACGATCAGGTTCACGGAGAGCGCCACGATGGCGTTCACGCCGGACCAGCGGTAGTAGAAGACCATGAAGGCCACGATGACCAGGAAGCCCACCAGGGCCGCCCGGACACCGGAACGGATGGAGTCGGCACCCAGACTGGGGCCCATGGACTTCTCCTCCAGGAACTTCATGGAGGCGCGCATGGCGCCGCTCTTCAGCTTCAGCGCGAAGTCATCGGCGTCATCCTTGGTGAAGGAGCCCGACACGCGCACGCTTCCCCCTGGGATCTTTTCGCGGCATGAAAGATTGCTGACAATCTTGCCATCCAGGACGATGGAGATGAGACGTTCGCTCTCGGAGGCGAGGCCCGTCAGGGTGGCGAAGTCATCCCCGCCCTTCCGGTTCAGGGTGAAATTGATCTCGTTGGCGTCGGTCTGGTTGTTGACCACGCGGTTGGCGTCCACGATATCGCCGCCGTCAACGTAGACCTTGCTCTCCACCAGATGCCAGCCCTTGATCGCCTCTTCGGTGCCGGGGGCGGACTTGGTGCCGCTCAACTTGCCGGCCCGGCGCAGGTCCCGATCAGACACAGGCTCGGGAAGGAGCTCGGTCCCAGGGGGCAGCTGTCCCCCAAACTGGGCCAAGGCCGCTTCCTTGGAAGGGAAGCCCTGGTAGCCCGTGGGGTCCTGCTTGGCCTTGATGCGCTGTTCGAGGCGGCCTGGGGTGGCCAGGAGCCCCTTGATGCGCTCGCGCTCGGCCTCGCCCACGCCCGGCAACTCGACGATGATACGGCTGCCATCGGCACCGCTGGCGGTGATCTCAGGCTCGGCCACGCCGAACTGGTTGATGCGGTTCTCGATGATCTGAAGGGCGCGCTTGTTGGCATCCTCCTTGACGGCCGTCTGGTGTGAGGCCGTCTGGGAAAGTCGGACGACATCCCCCTCGAAGCTCACGTTGTACTCGCGGCGGAAGGTCTCCAGCTGCTTTTCCAGCGTGGGCTTCTGATCCGCCGCAACCCCGGTGATTTTAAGGGCGCCGCCATCAACCACGACCTGCGCATCCAGCAGGCCCTTTTCCTTCAGGCGGTCCTGCACCTTGTCGCGGGTGAAACGCAGATCGGCGTCCAGGGCTTCATTGCTCTGAACGGCCAGTTCGAAGTGGATACCGCCCTTGAGATCGAGGCCCAGCTTGATCTTGGAGAGGGGCACAAAGAAGAACGCGCATGCGCAACAGACCACCAGTGTGGTGACCAGACGCAAGAGACTCCGTTTACTCACGAAGGACTCCCAGAAAGAAGGACGGGCGGGAATGCTCCCGCCCAGGCTTGAGAATCAAAGAACCAGGGGCAGACTAGCTCTGCTGCTGGGGCGCGGGTTCATTGGCGAAGGCCACCACGGCGGTCTTGCGAGCCTTGACCACGGAGCTGCCGAGCTTGAGGAAGAGGGTCTGATCCTCGACCCGGTCCACGGTGGCGTAAAGGCCGGAAGAAAGCAGGACCTCATCGCCGGCCTTGAGCTTGGAGAGGCGCTCGGCCATCTGCTTGCGGGCCTTGCTCTGGGGGCGGATCAAGAGGAAGTAGAAGATCAGGCCCATGGCCGCGAAAAGGCCCAGCTGGGCGATCATGGGGCTGCCACCGGCTTGTTGCAGTAGGGCGAAGGTCATTCAGGGCTCCTCGGTATTCCAATCGTTCCGTATCTTGTGCGCGAAATCAGGAAGGCGTTCCTCCAGAATGGCTTGTCGCGCGGCTCGTGTCAGCCCAACAGTGTAGCTCAGGTTGTGGATGCTGTTGAGGGTGCAGGCCAGAAGCTCTCCGGCCTTGAAGAGATGATGGAGGTAGGCCCGGGTGAAGGTGCGGCAGGTGTAGCAGTTGCAGTCAGGATCCAGGGGCTGGCTGGATTCCCGGTGGCGGGCATTCTTGATGTTGATGCGCCCCCTGGAGGTCAGGAGACGGCCGTGACGAGCCTCCCGGGTGGGCAGTACGCAATCGAAGAGGTCCACCCCGCACTCGATGCCAAAAAGGAGGTCCTCGGGCGTCCCCACCCCCATGAGATAACGAGGACGGTTCGCAGGCAGGAGCTTGACGAACTCCGCAAGGGTAGCGTTCATGGCCTCCTTGGGCTCCCCGACGCTGAGACCGCCCACGGCGAAGCCCTGGAAGGGCGTGCGGGCATCGATCTCCAGGATCTGCTCCAGGTGAGCGGTGCGCAGATCCAGATGGGTGCCTCCCTGGTTGATGGCGAAGAGGCCCTGGTGGGCCGCCAGGGGGTAGTCCCGGCAGCGGGCCAGCCACCGGATCGTGCGCGCCATGGAGGCCTCCAGCTTGGGCCGTTCCATCTGGCCATGGGGACACTCGTCCAGGGCCATGACGATATCCGAACCCAGGTTCCGCTGGATCTCCATGCTGCGCTCGGGGCTCAGGAACTGGGGCGAGCCGTCGAGATGACTCTGGAATTTGACGCCTTCCTCGGTGATCTTCCGCAGGGAGGCCAGGGAGAAGACCTGGAAGCCCCCGGAATCCGTAAGGATAGGCCCATTCCAGCCCATGAAGGCGTGGAGGCCGCCCAGGCGGGCGACGAGCTCATCACCGGGGCGGAGCCCCAGATGGTAGGTGTTCCCCAGAATGACCTGGGGACCGATCTCGGCGAGCTGGGCCGGGGTAACCCCCTTGACCGTCCCCTGGGTGCCCACAGGCATGAAGGCAGGGGTCAACACCCTCCCATGGGCCGTGTCGAAATGACCGGCCCGGGATTGGCCGCTCTGGGCTTCTGTATTCAGAATAAATTGTTTATTCATGCTTGTAAAAAACCTATACGCAAAATAAGGAACTGTCATGGCCAAGTGACACGGAGGGCCGGAAATGTCATGAAGATGGAAAACTAGGCCCCATAAGGGTTACCTTCGGCAATCGATCCTTGACTAAGGCCCCCCCCCATGGCCATCTTACAGGATGGGCTTGGCTCCTGTTCCTCAAGTTTTTACAACGGGGACCGGGACGGCTAAAGCCCTATCTGTTTCCGTTTTCATTTCAACGTCATGGCTCGTTACGGGAGTGGCATGAGTACAGACCCCACCAAAAACGCCCCCTCCCAGAGCTCCCAGGAGAGCCTGGAGGCCGCGGTCTACCGCGCTTCGCTTGCCGAGGGTAACGCCTCGGTCCGCCATGCCAGCCCCGCCGTGACCATACCGATCACGATCGCGATGTATCTGGCATGCGGCGGAGCGGCCTGGTATCTGGCCCGCACCTCCAAGACGGTCCAGTCGGCGCTCAAGAAGACTGTGGGCATCGACCTGAGTGAGCAGAAAGAGGAGGATGCACCTCCTCCCCCCCCACCCCCACCACCAGCCCCGGCTGCCGTGGCGCCGCCTCGGGCCGTCGAAAAGAACGAGCCGCCCCCACCTCCCCTGACCAACCAGGAGACGGTGCCCGAAGCACCCCCCAAGGAGCTGCCCCGGGAGGATCTGGGCCTCAAATACGCCCAGGCCAGTTCCGGTGCGTCCTCCGCAACGACCGGCGTACAGGGCACAGGTCCCGCACTGGCCGTGGCAGGTTCGGGCACAGGCAAGGTCGTGGACTTTGACTTCAGCCAGATCAAGGTCAAGCACCAGCCCCCCCCACCCCCCTACCCGCCCATCGCCAAGATCGCCAAGATCCAGGGCACCGTGGTGGTTCAGATCACCATCGACACCAACGGCATGCCCATGAAGGCTACCGCCATCGAAGGGCCGCCCCAGCTCCGCCCCACCGCTGAGAACTACGCCATGCAGTGGCGTTTCGAGCCCGCCATGCTCAACGGCGTGCCCCAGATCGGTCGATTCACCCTGACCATGCCCTTCCGTCTCCGCTAAGACCTCCACACAGTCATTCCTATTCCATCAAAGGATTCCCCATGACTCTTCTCCCCGCTTCCCTCCTGAACCTCGGCCTTGCGGAAGGCGCCCACGGCGATGCCTTCGGCCCAGCCGCGATCTGGGCCGCCGCCTCGATCCCCAACAAGATCATCATCGTGGTCCTGATCGCCCTGCTCCTCTTCCAGGTCTACCTGGTCATCGAACGGGCCGTCATGTATGCCGCCAGCACCTCCGCCTCCCAGAAGTTCCTCAAGCTGTTCATGGACACCCTTCGCCGTGGTGACTTCGAAGCCGCCAAGCGCGCCGCTGCCACCCACCAGAAGAGCCACATCGCCCTGGTGCTGAAGCACGGCCTGGACATCTACCAGTATGAGAAGCAGCTCAAGACCACCAACGAGCACCACGACGTGGTCAACCCCGTGGAGCGCGCCATCGAGCGTGGCACCGCCGAGGTCACCGAGCTCCTGAAGAAGGGCATGGGCACCCTGGCCACCATCGCCTCCGCCTCCCCCTTCATCGGCCTGCTGGGCACCGTGATCGGCATCATCAAGGTCTTCTCCGACCTGAAGACCAAGGGCGCCGGTGACATCAACGCCCTGGCCGGCTCCATCGGTGAGGCCCTGGCCACCACCGCCCTCGGCCTCGTGGTCGCCATTCCCGCCGTGTGGTTCTACAACATCCTGACCAACAAGCAGGACCAGGTCATCACCTCCATCAACAACGCCGCCTCCCAGATGATCGACGAGTTCATCCGCCGCGAGAGCCAGGCCTAACCTTTCACCGCTGCGGGGGGCCTCCACCCCCCGCCCTTTTAAAAGGAGAAGCCTATGGGTATGGATGTAGGCGGCGGAAAAGGCGGCGCAAAGGCCGATATCAACGTCACCCCCCTAGTAGACATCGTGCTGGTGCTGCTGATCATCTTCATCGTGATCACCCCCGCCGTGAACGACGCTGTAAAACTGCCGATGGCCAAATACAGCGTCAAGCCTGAAACCGACAAGAACGCCAAGTATCTGACCTTGATGCTTCCGGCCAAGCGGGATCCCAAGGATTTCAGCAAGGTCGTGGGCCCCGGCTTCGTGATGCTGGATGACAAGGACGCCAAGGAAGCCCACAACACCAGTGGCTGGGACATGACTTCCACCGAAGGCCGCAAGGCCCTGGTGGGCTTCATCAAACGGTCCACGGACTACCTGGTGGACAAGCGGGTCTTCGTCAAGGCGGAAGCCGACCTTCCCTTCAAGTATGTGAACGAGCTCTTCCAGATCTGCCGTGAGGGTGGCGCCGACGAGGCCTCCATCGTCACCGCCGAGGACAAGAGCGAGAAGGAGAAGAAATGACCCCCCACAAGCACAAGAAGAAGGTTCACCACGGGGTCCACGCCAAGTCGGACATCAACGTCACTCCCCTGATCGACATTGTGCTCGTGCTCCTCATCGTCTTCATCGTCATGGTGCCCGGGTTGAGCAAGGCTCTGCCGGTGGTGGTGCCCCAGGTCATCAAGACCGACAAGCCCACCCCTCCGGACCCCAGGAACCCACCCCTGGTGCTCAGCATCACCCCCACGGCTGACAACAAGAGCTACGAGTTCATGCTCCAGAGCGACAAGATCGAGCTCCAGGACATCGCCAACCGGCTCAGCCCGGTGGTCCAGCTCCAGCCCGCGGGCATGCGCAAGGTCTTCCTCAAGGTGGACGAAGAGACCCCCTACCAGGTGGCCGTCAACGTCCTGGACCAGGTGCGCGTCGCTTCCGAGCGCGCCAAGAAGGAGACTGCTGCCAAGCCCGAATGGGGAGGCTTCGATGGTGGCGACACCAAGGTGGCCATCTCACTGAAGAAGCGCGGCTAGATCATTCAAGCTTCCTGAAGGACCCGGGTTTCCGGGTCCTTTTTGTTTTTCACCCGAAGCTTCGCAATAATCCGGATCCTTGAGCGTCATCCAAGATAAGCCGGCCCGTGAGCCGCACTGGAGACCCGACCCCCCGCCATGACTTCCACACCCAACCGCCTGGGGGACCTCTTCATCCAGGAGAAGGAGCGGGTACTCGGATTCATCCGCCGCCAGATGTGGGACATTTCCCACATGGATGCCGAAGACATCCTTTCAGAAGTGCTTTTCTCCCTCTTCGAACGGGCGGACCTGGTGGCGGAGGCTGAACACCTGACCGCCTACCTCTATCGCTCCATCCGTAACCGCATCATCGACGCAGGCCGCAGGAAGCCCCGCCGCAGCCACGAAGCCGTAGATATCGAGACCCTCGTGGACGCCTCCCCCAATCCGGAGTCAACCATCCTGAGGGCCGAGTTCCGGCGCAGCTATGACGAAGCCCTTGGCGCCCTGAAACCCAAGGAGCGCGAGGTCTGGGTGGCCACCGAAGTCCATGGCCAAAGCTTCCGGGAGCTGGCCGAGGCCTCGGGTGAGCCCCTGGGCACCCTCCTGGCCCGAAAGAGCCGGGCCGGGGCCAAGCTCCGTCAACGTTTGAAAAAATTCCAAGGAGGAATCCCATGATCTGCTGCAGTTCCACTTCCGAAAAACGCCCCCGCGCCCTGCGGGTGGCCTGCCACATCGCCTGCGGCCTCGTCCTGGGCCTCGTCCTGGCTTCCGTCCTGGGTCTGGCGGTCATGCTGCTGTGGAATCACCTGATGCCCCAGCTCTTCCACCTGAGTACCATCAGCTACTGCCAGGGCTTGGGCCTGTTCATCCTGGGCCGCTTGCTCTTCGGCGGACTCTGCCCCAGGCCCCGCCGCTTCCACGGGCACAGGCATGGACACTGCGGGTGCCACAAGAAGGAAGAAGAGACCCCGACCCATTAGCCCACCCCTTTCAAGGAGCAAGACATGCAGGAAGCGCCCCCCTCAAGATCCGCCCTCGTCCAGACCTTCCTGGCCACCTGGGAGCTATTCCCGGAGCCCGTATCCCTCCTGGAAAGGAACCGTTCGATCGTGGCGGCCAATGCCCTTGGCCGGAAGTTCGGCATGGTCCAGGGCGCCAAGTGCCACAGCCTCAACCCCGAAACCCATGGGAATCCCTGTCGCCAATGCCGGGCCAACGAGGCCCTGGACAAACGCCAGGCGGTGATCAGCCGGACCCAGTTCCAGGGCCAGGAGATTGAATCCTACTGGATACCCCTGCCGGACAGCGACGACTACTACATCCATTTCGGCATCGGCGTGAAGGCCATTGCCGAGCAGATGGCCGGCAAATAAGCAAAGCCCCCGGAACTCCGGGGGCTTTTCGGCGACCAGATGCCAATCAGGGGAATGAGAGCGTCTTGGCGAAGAGGGTGACCAGGATGAGCACCAGGGGGGAGCAGAAGAGGCCGAGGGACTGGCCTTCTTCACAGCCTCGGCCATGCGATAGGGCCGCCAATGGAGCAGGAGTCCCAGCAGGATGAGGATCATGTTGATGGCGTTGAGGTCCAGACGGTCGAAGACGCTGCCGGCCCCGGTGCGGAAGTGGTGGATCAGGTAGGCCAAGCCAACGAGCAGGATCAGGACCGTGATAACCGGGCTGCGCTCCAGGATGTCACCCCGCCGGGACTGCAATTCGCTACCGGCTGCCATGGATCCCTCCGCTGCGGCATTCCGCATGTGAAGGGCCCACGCGATCCAGAGAGGAACTCACGAAATCACCAACACCACATAGAAATGCGCTTTGGGAAATCCTGGCGAAGGGAGATGAGAAATACAGCTGTCTGTGAAAAGAAAACTGAGGCAACACAGAGGGCACGGAGAAAAGAAAAAAGAGAGGGCACAGAGATATTTGCGGGCATTCAAGCCCATACGATGCTCAGGTCGGCTCCGGGAACAAGAAACCAGGACAGGGATGTACAAGATGAACAGGATGAAGCAATCAGGGGGCAACCAGGGTTCACATAGGCGCTCCCGCCCGCCCCGCTCCGCGGGGGCGTGCGGCAGAGCCGCACGCGTTCAGTAGGGGCGAGGGGGCTATGGCACGCAGGCGTGCCTCCGCCCCCTCGCCCCTCCTGAACCTGACCAGAGCGCCAACCCCCTGGTCCGTTGCTTTTCCTCCGCGCCCTTTCTTTTGAACCTCTGCGCCCTCTGCGTTGACTCCTTTGATCCTTCAGTCCAAACCCCTCAGATGATCCAGCAGCTGACTCAGGTTCTCACCTCCGGCGACGATGGGACGTCCGAGGCTGCGGGCCAGGTCCGCCAGGGTCAGGTCGTCCAGGAAGAGGGAATCCCCCTGCCCTGCGCTGGCCCCGGGGAGGGTGTACTGGTCCGTGGGGC
>Ga0316602_10000424_pt1 | contig 23276 bp, 27 predicted proteins | sample OWC_soil_day10_C_FD_203103 | JGI IMG/M metagenome (GOLD analysis project Ga0316602, IMG submission 203103) | Wetland soil microbial communities from Old Woman Creek delta, Ohio, United States - OWC_soil_day10_CT | ecosystem: Environmental > Terrestrial > Soil > Wetlands | place: USA: Ohio... | reverse complement strand
AAGGAATCGAGCGACCGGCAATTGCCACGGCTATACCTAATATAGCCGGGACCACGGTTATGCTGGACTCAGGGGCTAATGTTGATGCAAAGCCTAAGCATTTAGTGCAGAATGCGATTATGGGTTCCATTTATGCTGAATATGTATTAAACATTAAATCCCCTCGTGTTGGTCTTCTGAATATTGGTGAAGAAGACACAAAAGGTAACGAACAGGCATTAGCAACCTATCCGTTACTAAAACAACTTAAAACCATAAATTTTATCGGCAATGCCGAGGGACGCGATGTTCCTAAAGGAACTGTCGATGTAGTCGTCTGTGACGGTTTTATGGGTAATGTTGTGCTTAAGGCCGGGGAAGGGTTTGCAAGTGCTGTATTGCATTTATTACAAGATACCATTCGGTCAGCGGGAGTCTTAGCTAAATTGGGTGCATGGCTTCTTATGCCGGCACTAAAGGGTCTCAAAAAGAGACTTGACCCGCATGAATACGGTGGAGCTCCACTATTAGGGGTTAATGGCGTTTTTATTATCTGTCATGGAAGTTCAAAAGCCAAGGCGATAAAAAACTCAATACGAGTTGCTAAAGAATTTTGTGAAAAGAAAGTTGTAGAACACATTCATGAAACTATCGCTAAGGAGGGATACTTTGTAAATGAATAACACAAAATCAGTGGGCATAATCGGACTTGGTACATATGTGCCGGAAAAAGTTCTTACGAATGCGGATCTGGAAAAAATCGTGGAAACCAATGATAAGTGGATTGTTGAGCGAACTGGCATACGAGAGCGCCGGATTGCCGATCCGACGATGGCAACCTCTGATTTGGCAACCATTGCCGCAAAAAAGGCGCTGGAAGATGCGGGAGTTACTGCCGACGAAATTGATTTAATCATTGTCGCGACAGCAACGCCGGATATGTTTTTTCCGTCGACTGCCTGCTTAGTTCAGGCCAATTTAGAAGCTAACCATGCCGCGGCCTTTGATTTAGCGGCGGGATGTTCAGGTTTTGTATACGGCTTAATTACGGGTTCGCAGTTTATTAAGGCGGGACTGTACAAAAAGGTTCTTGTAATAGGGGCGGAAGTGCTCAGCCGTATTATCGATTGGACAGATCGCGGGACCTGCGTATTATTCGGCGACGGTGCCGGTGCTGCGGTTCTTGGCGAAACTGAAAATGGATATGGTATATTAGCTGCGGATCTTGGCGCAGACGGTACTGGTGGCGATTTTTTAAAGATGCCGGCTGGTGGTTCTCGCATTGCAGCATCAAAAGAATCTCTTGAAAATGGGCTGCATTATCTGCAAATGGCAGGCAATGAAGTGTTTAAGTTTGCCGTAAAGGTAATGGGAGAGTCGGCGGTAAAATCACTCAGTGCCGCTGGTCTTACTTCTGAAGAGGTAGATCTTTTGATACCACATCAAGCTAACATCAGAATTATTCAGTCTGCGGCTAAGCGCTTGAAACTATCAATGGAAAAGGTTGCAGTAAATGTCGATAAATATGGAAACACATCAGCAGCGTCAATTCCTCTTGCATTAAGAGAAGCGATTGATGAAGGCCGGGTTAAAGATGGAGACACTTTGGTGTTGGTCGGCTTTGGAGCTGGTTTGACGTGGGCGTCGTGTGTTCTAAAATGGGGTAAGGGAGCTAACTAGTTTGTTGAAAAGTCCGCTTTGTGAAATATTAAATGTAAAATATCCAATTATTCAGGGGGGCATGGCATGGGTAGCTACAGCTGAATTAGCTGCCGCCGTGTCCAATGCCGGAGGACTAGGTCTTATTGGGGCCGGACACATGCCTCCTGACGCACTTAGAAATGAAATAATAAAAGCAAAAGCATTGACTTCTAAGCCATTTGGTGTCAATATTATGCTTATGTCGCCATTTGTCAGGGAAGTTATGGCAGTGGTTGTTGAAGAACGGGTTCCGGTTATTACAACTGGTGCAGGTAATCCTGGGGAATATATTGGAGCACTGAAAGAAATAGGCAGTAAAGTAATACCGGTAGTTGCTTCAGTCGCACTTGCCCGGCGGTTGGAACGGGTAGGTGTTGACGCGGTTATCGCCGAAGGTATGGAAAGCGGTGGCCATGTAGGTGAAGTAACAACAATGGCGTTGGTACCACAAGTAGTCAATGCTGTAAAAATCCCGGTCATTGCCGCTGGCGGTATTGGTGATTCCAGAGGTATAGTAGCTGCTTTGGCGTTAGGGGCGCAGGGCGTTCAGATGGGTACGCGCTTTGTTGTTTCCAAGGAATGTACTGCTCATCCCCAATATAAAGAGATTGTTTTAAAAGCTAAGGATCGTTCAACCGTGGTAACAGGAATTACTACCGGTCATCCGGTAAGGATCCTGGAGAATAAATTGTCACGTGAGTATGTTAAGATGGAGCGCGGCGGGGCTACTTTGGAAGAATTAGAACAATTAGGTGCGGGAAAACTAAAAGCTGCAGTTCGGGACGGGGATGTACACAACGGGTCCGTAATGATCGGTCAGGTTGCAGGTCTGGTTAAAGAGGCGCAGTCTGTTGCTGAAATTATGGAAGAGTTAGTTGGGGGTATTCCAGAAGTACTCGCTGGATTAAAGAAATTTTGTTAAGTTATTATAAATAGTGACATAAAGGGGATGCTTAATTATGTCTAAAACGGCATTTGTATTTCCCGGGCAGGGTTCCCAGTCCGTAGGCATGGGAAAGGAATTATACGATAATTTTACGGTTGCCAAAGCTGTTTTTGAAGAAGCTGATGAAGCACTAGGATTTTCTATAACTGATTTGTGTTTTAACGGTCCGGAAGAAGCGTTAATGAAAACTTATAATACTCAGCCAGCCATTCTTACCGTAAGCGTAGCTTGCTACCGTGTATTAAAAGAAGCGGGACTGAATGCGGATATTGTTGCCGGGCATAGTCTGGGTGAATATTCCGCTCTTGTAGCTGCCGGAGCGTTAAGCTTTCAGGACGCGGTTGTTCTCGTACATAAACGGGGTCAGTTTATGCAGCAGGCAGTGCCGTTTGGCGAAGGCAGTATGGCTGCAATACTGGGAATGGATCGCAGTAAAATTATTGAAATTTGTAAGGCAGTAGAAAAACAGGGAAATACCGTCCAAGCGGTAAATTTTAACTGTCCTGGACAGGTAGTCATTGCGGGCAAAACCGAGGCGGTACTAATTGCGGTGGACGAGATGAAGAAAGAGGGTGCTAAACGGGCAGTTCAACTCCCGGTCAGTGCTCCGTTTCACAGTACCTTGATGAAACCGGCGGCGGATAAATTAGCTGCAGAACTCGATAAGATTACCGTACAAAATGCTGAAATTCCTGTTGTTGCTAATATTAACGGTGAAATTGTAACACAGGGTAATGATATCCGGGCCTCCTTGGTGCGTCAGGCTGCCAGCCCGGTATTATGGGAAGATTGTGTGGCGCAGATGCTTTCTTATAGTGCAGATGTTTTTATTGAAGTTGGTCCAGGTAAGGTTCTTACCGGCTTTACAAAAAAAATCAGCAAAGAAAGTACGACTTTTAATGTAGAAGATGTAGCGTCGTTGCAAAAAACCCTTGATTATTTCAAGGAGGTTCGCTAAAATGCTTTTAGATGACAAAGTGGCAATTGTAACTGGTGCTTCCAGAGGAATAGGTCGAGCGACTGCGCTTGTACTGGCGGAGGCTGGAGCAAAGGTAGTAGTTAACTATTCCGGTAATCAGGCGGCCGCTAACGAAGTGGTTAGCAAGATCAAAGAGAGTGGCGGAGAGGCTGCGGCTTTTCAGGCTGATATCTCAAGTAATGATGACGCTGATGCATTGATTAAGTTTGCTATGACCACGTATGGGCGTGTTGATATTCTGGTAAATAATGCCGGGATTACTCGTGACAATCTTTTGATGCTTATGAAAGAACCGGATTGGGATGCAGTAATCAACACGAACCTAAAAGGGGTCTTTAACACAACGAAAGCTGTGTCCCGGATTATGCTTAAGCAAAAAGGCGGAAAGATTATTAATATGGCTTCGGTTGTCGGTGTTATGGGTAACGCTGGTCAGTCCAATTATGCGGCGGCTAAAGCCGGTGTCATCGGCTTTACGAAATCCATAGCGAAGGAACTGGCGTCCAGAGGTATCAATGTTAATGCGATAGCTCCGGGGTATATTGCTACCGATATGACCGATAAATTATCGGATGAGGTTAAGGCTGATTTGGCCAGTCATATTCCCTTAAGCCGGTTAGGCGCGGCGGAAGATGTAGCGAACGCGGTATTATTTTTAGCATCTGATGCTTCAAAGTATATAACTGGTCAAGTTATAAATGTTGATGGCGGAATGGTGATGTAAGTCACTTTTTGGAAGGAGGTGAACACTGTGACAACTTTTGACAAGGTTAAAGATATTGTTGTTGAACAATTAGGCGTTGATGAAGCTGATGTAGTTATAGACTCCACCTTTATCGATGACTTGGGTGCCGATTCTTTGGATATTGTTGAGTTGATAATGGCTTTTGAAGAGGAATTTAATATTGAGATTCCTGACGACGCAGCTGAAAAGATCAAGACTGTGAAAGATGCTGTGGAGTACATAGACAAAGAGAAGCAAGGTTAACACAGTACCTGATACAGAAAGTCCCGTGGAAGCTGTTTCGCGGGACTTTCTTAAAGGGTAGTGGTTCTTATTTGATTGGAGGAGTTGTTACTTGAGGCTTCCTGAATTAAGGATAGGTCGTCTAGTAGCCAAAATACCTATTATTCAAGGTGGCATGGCGGTTAGGCTGTCAACCGCAAGATTAGCCGCTGCTGTAGCTGAAGAAGGCGGTATTGGCTTAATTGCGGCTTCTGGAATGACATTTGATGAATTGCGTCAAGAAATACGGCTGGCCCGTTCACTTACAAAAGGCATTATTGGTATAAACGTAATGGTTGCAGCCCGGCAATTTGCAAATTTGGTAAGGACCGCCATTGATGAGGGGATTGATTTAGTTGTCCCCGGTGCTGGTTTTTCCCGTGATGTTTTTGCAATTGGAAAAGAAAGCGGCACTCCTATTGTGCCTATTTCGTCATGGGTCAAGGGTGCAAAAATTGCTGAAGCTCTTGGGGCGGCCGCGGTAATCGTAGAAGGCAAAGAAGCAGGCGGTCATTTGGGAACTGATCAACCTATGCGAGAGATCGTGCCTAAAATTAAGGGTGCGGTAAGTATTCCGGTAATTGCCGCAGGTGGTATAATGACCGGAAGAGACATTGCTGAAGCTCTGAAATTAGGAGCAGACGGTGTTCAAATGGGCACGAGGTTTGCGGCAAGTGAAGAATCTAATGCCGCTCCGGCCCTCAAGGAGTTTTATCTTAAAGCTAGGAAAGAGGATGTTGTACATATCAACAGTCCGGTGGGGCTTCCTGGCCAAGCGGTAAAAAATCCTTATGCTGCGAAAATTATTGAAGGTACTGTTGAACCCCCCAGCTCATGTGATGCTTGTCTAAAACATTGCTCGAAGAATTTCTGTATTATCAAGGCACTAATTCGAGCCCAGCAAGGGGATGTGGAAACGGGGCTTGTTTTCACCGGCGAGTACATTCATAAAATAGATGAGATATTACCGGTAAAAGAAATTTTTTCTAGATTAAAGAAAGAAGTCGAACAAATTCATACCTAACGTGAGGTGAGCTACATGAAAAACCGAGTAGTAATAACCGGCTTGGGAGCTATAACTCCTATTGGTATTGGTGCAGACAATTTTTGGAAGGCTCTTTTATCAGGAGTGTCCGGTATTGGTCATATTACCCGCTTTGATGTGAGTGAGTATTCAACCAAAATTGCAGGCGAAGTTAAAGACTTTGATCCTGCTCTGTATATGGATAAAAAAGATGCCCGCCGTATGGACAGGTTTATACAATTTGCGGTTGCAAGTACCCGAATGGCCTTTCAAGATTCGGGGATTAACCTTGAGAACGAAGATCGCAACCGAATCGGTACGTTAATTGGAACAGGTATTGGCGGCATGGAAACGCTGCATGAGCAATATAAAACCCTTTTTGAAAAGGGACCTAGCCGTATTAGTCCGTTTTTTGTGCCCATGATGATTGGTAATATGGCCTCAGGCCTTACTTCGATCACCTTTGGATTGCAGGGACCCTGTATGTGTGTGGTTACTGCTTGTGCCACTGGAACAAACTCGATTGGGGAAGCCTTCAAAATCATCCAGCGCGGTGATGCCGATGTTATGGTTGCCGGTGGAACTGAAGCCAGCATATCACAAGCTGCGTTGGCCGGGTTTGCTTCTATGAAAGCGTTGTCTACCCGTAATGACGAGCCGGAGAAAGCATCCCGTCCATTTGACCGGGATCGTGACGGCTTTGTTATGGGGGAAGGCAGTGGAATAGTAATTCTCGAGAGTCTCGAACATGCCTTAAAAAGAGGGGCTAGGATTTACGCCGAAATGGCTGGCTATGGTACGAATGCTGATGCATATCATATTACTGCACCGGCTCCGGAAGGAAATCAGGCAGCAAAATGTATGGCTTTAGCCATTAAAGATGCTGGGTTAGAACCGGCCGATGTAGATTACATTAATGCACATGGTACTTCTACGCCTCTGAACGATAAAAACGAATCATTAGGCATTAAGACATTGTTTGGTGAACATGCGTATAAATTAGCGATTAGCTCTACTAAGTCTATGACAGGCCATCTTCTTGGAGCTGCTGGGGGCGTTGAATGTATCGCGTCGGCATTGTCGGTATACCACGATATGGTTCATCCTACAGTGAATTACGAAAATCCTGACGATGAATTAGATCTTGACTATGTACCTGGGCAGGCCCGTAAACGTACGGTTAATGTGGCAATTTCTAATTCTCTTGGTTTTGGTGGTCATAACGCCACTATCCTCGTGAAGAAATACAAAGGATAATGAAAAGCCAGTATAATCAGTCTCTTGATTCTCTGTGCCATGCATTAGGTGTTCGTTTTAATAATAGGGATTTGTTGGTTCAAGCTTTAACGCATTCTTCCTATGCTAATGAACGTAAAGCCGTAAGTAAACTACACAATGAGCGTCTGGAATTTCTTGGCGATGCGGTACTTGACCTTATTATTAGTGATTATCTTTATGTTAAATATGATAAGTTACCGGAAGGGGAACTTACAAAAGCGCGAGCTGCTCTTGTATGTGAAGCATCGCTGGCGCGAGCCGCCGCTGAGCTTAAGCTAGGGCAGTATCTTCTTTTAGGAAAAGGCGAGGCTGCCTCCGGGGGACGAAATAGAGCTTCTATTCTTGCGGATGCTTTCGAGGCCGTTATTGGTTCTGTTTATGTGGATTGCGGATTAGAAAAGGTGTGCCAGATTGTCATTAACCTTTTGTCGCATGACTTGGAAGTCGTGGAATCCGGGGGATATATAAACGATTACAAAACACTTCTGCAAGAAGAAGTTCAAAAAAACGGAGACGCTAAAATTGTTTATCAAGTAGTAGCCGAAAGTGGTCCGGACCATAGCAAAGTATTTGAAGTAGCCGTTCAAGTTAATGGTGAAACCCGTGGTGCTGGGCAAGGTAAGACGAAGAAAGAGGCCGAGCAACATGCGGCTAAACAAGCGTTAAGCAAACTCAATACAGAATAAATGGAACATACAGGGGCAACCATTGGTTGCCCCTGTATTATAAGGTACAGAATAAAGGTGTTTATAAGTGAAGCATTATATTATTCCCATGTTTATTCCCCATTACGGATGCCCGCATCAATGCGTATTTTGTGATCAGCGGGCCATTACTGGAGTTAGACGCCCTGCGACGGCAAGCGATGTGGAAAGAAATATCCAGCAGCATCTGGCGGCAATCAACCGACCATATCATATTGAAGTTGCTTTCTACGGTGGCAGTTTTACTGCACTTCCGCCTAACCTGCAGATTGACCTTTTGAATCCGGCTAAGGCGGCGTTAGATAAAGGATTAATTCATGCCATTCGGGTTTCTACCAGACCTGACGCTATTTCGGAGGAAAGCGTTAATCGATTGAAAAAGTATGATGTCAGCACGGTCGAACTGGGTGTTCAATCTATGGACGATAGCGTTTTAGACGCAGCCAAGAGAGGGCATAGTGTTCAGGATGTAGTTAATGCTCGTAAAATGTTAAAACAGTTTGGTATACCGTGTGGTATTCAACTCATGCCGGGATTACCTAAGGAAGACTGGCTAAGTTTGATTCGAACTGGGCGGCAAATAGAAAGGCTGAAACCTGAATTTGTCAGGATTTATCCTACTGTGGTGATGCCTTTTACACCTCTGGCTGAACTTTTTCAGCAAGGCCAATATAAGCCGCTCACGATTGCGCAAGGAGTGTCAAGAGCCGCCTATTTGAAACTTTTATTTGAACAGCAAGGGATACCGGTTATACGAACCGGATTGCAGGCAACCGAGGGACTTTCTGCTCCGGGGAATGTATTGGCCGGTGCATACCATCCAGCTTTTGGCGAAATGGTAGATGCTTATATCTTTTATCTTATGATTTGCCGTATTATTGAGAGTAAGCCTCCGGCTTATGCGTCTACACTAATAATTAGCCACCATCCCAAGGACAGCTCAAAAATCCGGGGCGTGTCCAATACGAATCTTAACTCATGGCGCAGGCAGTATAAGCTAACTCAATGCCGTTTTATACCGGACTGGCACCGCCTGGGAGAGCTCTGTGTAACTTATGGTGAGTGTTCTTGTATAATTAATAAATCTATGATAAACACTTAAAAATTACAAAGAAGGAATTTTTAGGAAATGCGTAGAATACTTTAGTATTGTAAGCCCGTAGCAACAAAGGAGGATAATAAATGGAAATACTTAAAGTATCCGCATCATCAAGTCCTAAATCTGTAGCAGGAGCTCTTTCCGCAGTACTTAGGGAAAAAGGTACGGCAGAGGTGCAGGCAGTAGGCGCGGGAGCAGTAAACCAGGCTATTAAAGCAATTGCAATTGCCCGTGGATTTGTAGCACCAAACGGTATTGATTTGGTAACTGTACCGGCTTTCGCGGAAATCTCCATTGACGGAGAAGAACGGACTGCAATACGATTTATCGTAGAGCCCCGTTAATGTTCTGGTTTAGAAAGGAGATTTTCACGTGCTTCGGTGCAATGGTTTTTTCTGACTGGATCGGGAAAAATCTGACCCTGCGATAATTACGTAGGGCTTTTTTTTTGCTCTGCCAGCAAGTTAGTATTGTAATGCAGGAATTCCCAATTTTTGCAGCGAAATACTCAAACATGATCTGGTTAAGGTGGTCGATGTATGTGGTAGCTTCAGCAAAGGCTTAAACTAAGTTAACACTATAGCGGAAGCAGCATTGGCAGCAGTTATGTATGTAGAAAACAACGGCAACATAATTCATACACAAGTATGTATCTAGTTTGCTGAAACCGTTGTTTATAGATAAAGGGTGTAAATTTCCTTAGTTGATAAAAGTTTTATTTGGTGAAATTCCCCGCAGATTTTGAGGTTTATTATTCTTGTGTAGAAACCGTTATAGGCGTTCGTTAGCGCTATTAACGCTCGATATTGACTATTTAAAATGTTATAATGATACGCATGGTCATATATTAGGTAATGACGTATTATCAAAGGTGGCGGAAGCTCTAAAAGTTTCTTGTCGCGATGTGGGCATTGTTGCCCGGCACGGCGGTGAGCAATTTGTTGTTATAATTTCCAAGGCGAATTCGGAGGAGATTCGGGTTATTGCGGAAGCGGATTAGGAAAAACATTGTGACGTATCCTTTTGTTGGCTGCGAGTCTCAGCCGCAAGGTGTCTTAACGGCATTAGGAGGTTCTTTCAGCTGAGCATCTTTGCGGCAAGCCGATGCTGCGTTGTATGGCCGATAAAAGGTCGAAACGAAATTGCGTTATTCAATCGGGTATTGTGAGTAAACAAACTTTAGAAACGGAACAATAATAAGATAACAGATACGGCTGGATGGGGTGTAAAAATGATACAGGAATTTACCGGTGATTTCCGAAGTAGTTCTTTCGCCGGAAATGAGCAGGAAGTTCAGTTTATTGCTAATATATTAAATTTAAATAAGGGTGCGAAATTATTGGATTTGTATTGCGGATACGGTCGTCATGCCATTGAATTGGCAAAGTTAGGACTTAAAGTGACGGGCGTTGATGCTACCCAAGCTTTTTTAGACATTGCCCGGCAAAAGGCAATGGAAGAAGATGTCGACGTAACGCTTCGTTTGTGTGATATGAGGCAATTGGATTATTGTTCGGAATTCGATGCCATCATAAATATGTTTGCCGCATTTGGCTATTTTAGTGATGAAGAAAATAGTCAGGTGCTAAATAAGGTTCAGGAGGCGTTGCGCCCCGGAGGACGCTTTCTCATTGATATGATGAACCGTGACTGGATGGTTCGCAACAGCATTAACCGGTATTGGAGGCATCCAAACGGGGAAAGTGTGCTGTCCTATAAAATTGAATTAAAGCATGGTATAGTGACTATGACTCGAATACTGATTAATCAGGTGACGGGGGCAAAAATGCAGCATGAGTTTGTTTTACGTACTTATTCTTTAGAAGAATTGACTGCGATATTGAACAAATGCAGCTTAAAAGTCAGAGATACATATGGTGGTTTTGATTTCAGCAAGTATGGTTCAGAATCTCCTCGAATGATTATTGTTGCTCAAAAAGAGTAGCTTTTTGAAAAATAGAATACTAAGTGTGTTTTAAAACAACATAACGATTCTTAAACCGTGGCTTTAGGCCACGGTTTTCTTACGCACAGAACCTTTTTTAGTTCATAGGATAATAATGAGGAGGTGTGGCGGTGGGAGAAATGATCGTTAGGGTTGGGCGTTGGCCAATTAGTGATGGCAGAAAAGTGGGAGTAGCACTAAGCGGAGGCGGATTACGCGGTCTTGCGCATATCGGAGTTCTAAAAGTGTTACAAGAAAACCATGTGTCCATTGATATGATTTCCGGTACCAGTGCGGGGGCAATCATCGCCGCCATGTATGCTTCAGGATATGATCCGGAGGAAATGCAGGCAATTGCAGAGACCGTCAATTTAGGTGCTCTTATTGACCTGAAACTTTCAGCGGGGGACTTATTCAAACATGGAGCAAAGTGGTTTTTAAAAGGAAACCTTCGTATTTGGTCCACATTGCCAAGTGGGATAATTAAAGGTGATAAAATTGAGAAATATTTCGAAGGGCTTTGGCAGCGGTATACGATGCGTGATACGCGTATTCCATTGGCAATTACTTCTGTGGATATAAATTCCGGTGATACTGTATTTTTTACAACACCGCTGGCGGCAAAGCGGGGCATTCTTAATGCCCGATACAATCATAATGCTTTGCTCTCAGATGCGGTTAGAGCCAGTATCTCAATTCCAGGGATTTTTTTTCCTAAAAAATTTCGAGGGATGACTTTGGTTGATGGGGCAGTAAAAAATAACTTGCCTACCGATATACTGCGGTATATGGGGGCGGATATTGTTATTGCCGTTGATCTAGGGTATGATGGGCAGCCCAATGAAGACATAAAGACAGTGGGAGAAATCCTTATGCAATGTATTGATATTATGGGACGTGAAGTTACGTTGCTAAAAGGGGAACAGTATGCAAATGTAATTATTCGCCCTATAACTGGGGATATTGCATTTAAAGATAACAGACAGGTCGTACTGTGCATTGGTCGTGGCCAAGAAGCGGCCTGGGGAAAAATGAAACAAATAAAGGCCATTGTTTCTTGCTAGAAAATGCCTGTCGGATGTTAAGGGGGTGTGCAATTCTCTTATGGAGGAGGCAGGTTTTGTGGATAAAAACTGGATACTAGATATATTTAAACAATTGCGTGGTTTGGATAACGTGGTCGGTGTGGGTAATGGCTATAAACAAATTAGGGGAGAGAACACCGGTAAACCGGCAACGGTGGTTCTTGTTAAGAAAAAGTTTTCGAAAGATAATCTTAGTAGGGGTGCCATAATACCTAAGCAAATTGATGGAAAAATGACGGATGTTATTGAAGTAGGTGATTTACGGTTTTTGGCAGAAGACCGGTTGGGAAAGCATCGTCCGGCTAGACCGGGGTTAAGTATGGGGCATTATCTGATATCCGCCGGTACATTTGGTGCCGTTGTTCGGGACGTAGCCACAGGAAGACCGCTTATTTTATCCAATAATCAGAGGGCGAAAGGGATCAACAGGCAGATACAAGGAAAGCGAAAACTTTTGATCGATAGCAGGGGAGACTTCTAATTTTTTTCTAATTTGTTCTTAAACAAGCTGTCAATAGTCTCTGCATAGCGAGCTTTTAAGGGAGGCCGTAAATGAACGTAGTAATCACGGGTAAAACTGGCATTGGCATGCCGGGCAGCCGTTGCAATATATTTATCATCCAGACCGCTTTCCCAAAGTAAAGTGGCGAACGTATGACGCATGTCGTGCGGACGGATTAAGGGCAGACCACTTTGTTTTACCAGTTTGATAAATGTTGTGTAAAGATAGTCTGGAAGAAAGGGACGGCCATCTGGTTTTGCCCAGACAAAATCCAAGTGTTGATACTGTGTACCTAATTCATGTTGGTGTTCTTTTTGTCGTGCTTGTTCTGCTTTTAAAGCGTTAATTACAATGCCGGGCAAAGCAATGTCGGCTTTGCTGGCAGGTGTTTTCACCTGTCCGAGTTCGGCTTTGCCTGTTAGGGGATTACGGTCATAACTATGGCAAATATGGGCGGAGTTTCTTTCTAATGAAATATCCTGCCAGCGTAAACCACAGATTTCACCTCTCCTAAGGCCACAGAGAAATCCAAACAAACAGGGTAAATATAATGTGGTTTTCTTAATGGCAGTAAGAAATTGTTCCACTTGTTGGGGCGAAAATACCGCGTTTTTGGTCTCGGTTGGTTTAGGCAATTGCAGGTACTCGCAAGGGTTTTCGACTATTAGGTGCCATTCTTTAGCCTTTTTTAGCGCCCGCTTGAGAATACGAAGTTCTGTTCCTAGAGAACTGGCGGTAATTCCTCTTGCTAGCTCTTCATTACAATAAGCTTTTAGCTGGAGAACCGTTAAGTTGTTAAGTTGAATCCCGCCAAGCCGGCTGCAAATGTTTTTAATTTGGGCACTGTATTGATACACGGTGCGCGGGCGAAGCTGATGTTTTACTTCTAGTTCCAGCCATTTATTAAAGAAAGATGCAACCGTTAGTTTATCTCCTATGTGTAATTGGCCTCGTTCACGATCAGTAAGAAGTTCCCGTTCCAATTTGGCTGCTTTTAGGCCACTTTTGTCGTCAGCAACAGGTCCGGAACGATACCATTTTTGCTTTCTTTTGCCAAAAGTATCTTTATAGGGAATGACAACATACCATGTAGTGCCTTTTTTATGAATACTCATGACGCACCACTCCTTTTTGTCATAGTATGTACAAGGCGGGGCAACAAGCTTTTTTGAGAAATAGGCCTTAGGTCCTACCTGAAAAAAGACTGGAGTCTCAAGGAATAAAATGAGTTTTAAGGAATACTATAATACAAGCAGTCTTTTGGATTACGGACAAAAGATCGAGAGGGTGGCGGTATTATGGCAAATCTTTGGATGTTAGGATTAGTAGGTATTATATTCAGTGGATTATTATTTGCGCTAATTAGGCCAGAAATTTAATTATATAATGACTAATTTACTCAATATGGATTATGTACCTTCCACACAAAATAGTAAAAGCACTGTCAGGGTTCCTGCAGTGCTTTTACTATTTACCGGATAGGTGAGGCTCAGATGGGGGAAGGACCCGGAGGTCCTGATGGGCCGTAAAATGGCGTAAGCGGCCATCAAAGATAACATTAAAAAATAAAAACCGATACATGAAGTATCGGTTTATGTGTTTTGCTATACGTTTATGTCAATATTGTTTCCTAAATTGGGTGGACCGGACGGAAGCGTTTTCAGCTGGCTGATCAGTGCTTGAGCACTTTCCGTATTTGTGTCCATGGCTTTTTTTAGAACCGCCACGGATGCCGAGTTACGAAGGTTAGTTTGGCTTGACGCTATAGAACAAGCAGCAATATCCATTTGCATTCCCTCCATTACGCTTATAGACATATATTAACACATCACGACAAATATGTATATAGGGCCAAATGGATATTGCTGCAATTTGAGGGGTATGGTATGACTGAGGTCGACAGGTTAATTTATAGCGGGTTTTCTATTGGGGAATAGTTTTTACAATATCAAACTGGTAAAAAACGAAGGGATTACATATAATATATTATAGGGGGGAATAGAATGAACCGAGTATACACATTATATATAGACCAGCTTAAGCGAATTATTGCCAGAGTCGAAGAAAATCATGCAAAGAACCCTCTGGCGAGTACTGCTATTACTATGGTTGTATCTGACGATGATCAGCATCTAAAGCTTTTCCAAAAAATTGGACATGATTGGGTATATCTAGATGAGGAAGAGTTTTCCTAATGCCCTAAATAAAAATTTCTCGGCCAAAAAGGCCTTGAAGAAGTGTGCTTGAATCGCGAACTATGTCCGTTGGAGACTGAAGGGTATAATAACTTTCTATAAAAGCTATATGGGTTGGGAAAAAATAAAAGAGAAGGTAAAAATCGGCTTGCTGATTCTTACCTTCTCTCTTATTTTTTCAAATTAGAAAGGTAGTGTTTTTGGTGTGGTTCTATTTGATAGCGTCGGTGCCTATTATTTCCTCCGACTGTTTTTTATTACTTGCATTTTAGTTGTGTAGTAATTGAAATTTAACAATCAATACATCCAGCGCATTGCTTAGGGCGAGTATTTTCGGATCGAGAAGATTAGTGTCTTTAATAAGTACATAGAGAGTTTCCCGTAGGCATTCAATATCTTTTGCGAGTACTTTCTCTGGTGTCGGCATCATGAATATCAATCCTTTCTTAAAATACCTTCGTTCACAATAAAATCACAAACTTTTGGTAGTTCAATAAGGACGTTATTAAAACCGAATGATAGTCTGCTGGTTTTCACTAGTTACTTCCAGTATGTGAGAACCAGTTAGAGAAAGGCAGTAGGATCATTTTCGATATTCAGGAGAGCGCGTATTTTACAAGTTCTTATATTAACAAAAGCGCAAAGTTTTTTTAAATGTATGCGACATGCCGAAAGAACAAGGTTGAGCCCTTAGGGGTTTCACTACGTTGTTATTTATTTACAATTGAAGGAAGAATAATGAAAAATAGTGTTGTAGCTGCCATCAATCACGTCCTCACTTAAAAAGTTAACCATTAACTCATTCAACATATTTTGACAAAATCCTTTGAGGTTATTTTTTACAAATCTGAAATTGTTTTTGAAATAATGAGTGAAAGACAATGGATAAACAAGAGACAGTTTTAAAATTAAATTAATTACATATAATTGAAATTATGGAAAAAATCGTGGTTCGACATTTTTTATTTGACGTTTTTTATATAATACAATTATTATATTTGTCCTTATAAATCATTTTTAAGGAGGGGTTTTGTGGCGACAATATTGCACACGAGAGAGCTAAAACCGGGAATGATAACTGCGGAAGCTATTCAGGAAAATGAGCAACTGATCCTACAAAAAAATGTTGTGCTTACAAGTAATATTATTCACCTCTTATCTAGAAGGGGAATTAGTACCTTAAAAGTGAAAGAAAATATACCGCATTTATATGGAGTTGGTCAGGGGCAGCGGAATGAAGTTACGGAAGCGGCACTCATTGTTGAGGATATTGCTTTTTTTAAAAAGTACCAAAGTGCTATTGTGCGGGCAAGCGAATTTTTCCGGTTTATGAGGCAGAATGAAACATTGCCTTTTACGGAAATAAATGATCTTGCCAATAATGAACTATATGAACTTTTGCAAAGTAAGGGAGTAATCGGCAGTTTGTACAAATTAAAGCCGTATGCCGACTATACTTTTCTACATATGATAGACGTAGGCATTATCGCCGGCTCGATAGGACGCTGGTGCGGTTTAAATAAAGAAGAGGTTCAAACTTTGATTTTATGCGGCGTTATGCACGATATAGGTAAATCGCAAATTCCTTTATCTATTTTAGATAAACCGGATAAGCTGACGCCAAAAGAAAAAAAAATTGTTGACTTGCACCCAGAATACGGGTACTACATGACTAAGAGCATGAATTGCACTCCAGAGGAGGTTCAATATGCAATATTGCAACATCATGAACGCGAAAACGGAGAAGGATATCCGAAAAAATTGACATCCTGTGAGATTCATCCGTTTGCTAAAATAATTGCAATTGCTGATACGTATGATGCTCTAACGACGGATAAGGCCTATCAAAGAAGTGTGACCCCTTTTAAAGCATTGGAGATTCTGGTAGATGAGATGTTCGGTTTTTTTGAACTGGAATATTGCAAGACTTTAATTCATCATGTGATGAAAAATCTTATTGGCGCAACTGTTTTGCTTAGTAATGGAAAGCAGGCGAAAGTAGAGCGATTTGATTATTTTATGTCATTAAAACCAATAGTTGTAACGGAGCGGGGGCTAGTCCTGGATTTACATCGTATTTCGAATGTTTCGGTTGTAGAAGTATTGCGCTTTTGCAATTAACTTTTAGAGATGAAAATATCGTTTTATAATATGGGATAGAAGTACTGAGGGCGGAATTCTCTTTGAAAGTACCGTATTTTATGCAAAATAAAGAATAAGTAGAGGAAGGTCTGGTATTAAGTAGAGGAAGGTCTGGTATAATGAAAGTGTCAAAATTTATTTTTTTATTTCGCCTTACCTAACGTAAGGTGTCTTTTTTTTGTGTGGGTTTACCGACAGGTGGGAAAAGGTATTTATATTTTGGAGGCTTGGACCATAACAAGCTAAAGCCGTCTAATTGTTTTTCTAATAATCAAACTCAATCAGATGGTTCTACTGCGCGCGCATATGGACTACTATAACAGGCTGTGGCTTCAGGGTTGAATTTATTGGGGTTTATGATAGATCATTATTCTATCCAAGAATAATAATAAACCCCTTCGCCGTAGTAATGGCGAGGGGGGGATATATACTATCTAATATTTATCTAATGACTTGGGGAACAAGCTGTTGATAGCATCCGCAGATTGTCTTTTGACTTTTTCTCGAACGTGGACATAGTAGTCTGTTGTGAAACTGGCTTTCGCATGTCTAACTGCTGCCGATACAGCTTTATCATCTAATCCAGATTCATAGAGTAGCGTTGCGAACGTATGGCGCATGTCGTGCGGACGGATCACGGGAAGGCCATTGGAAATAAGCATATTGGTAAAATCTAAATATAACTGGTCTGATTGCCTGGGCTCCCCGGTAGGACGGGACCAAACATGATTGGACTCCTGGTAGGAACTTCCTGCCGTTTTCCGGTCTTTTTCTTGTTGCTCTTTTTCTGCCATAAGAGCGGCAATCGCAATGTCTGGCAGTGGGATTTTCGCCTTACTAGCTGTTGTCTTAACTTTTTGTAGTTGCATTTCACCTGTCAGAGGATTTCTATTGTAGCTATGAACAATTCTTGCTTTCTTGTTTTCAAGGTCAACATCTTGCCAGCGGAGGCCGCATATTTCACCACGGCGTAAGCCACAGAAAAAGCCCAGGACGCACGGAAGATATAGGCATGTTCCTTCTATAACCCCCATCACTTTATTCACCTGTTCTGGTGTATAAATGGCGTTATTTGGCTCGTTTATCTTAGGGAGGTCCATGTAGTCACAAGGGCTTTGGTTTAGCAGTTGCCATTGTACCGCTTTGCGCATAGCCAGCTTAATAACGGACATTTGGGAGTGTACAGAACTGGGCTTTAATCCCCGTTTAAGTTCGGCATTGATATGTTCTTTAATTTTGAACGATGTAATTTGGTCAAGAGGTAAATCGCCTAAGTTATTAACAAGGCAGTTCATCTTTTTACGGTAATTATACGTTGTACGTGGTGCGAGAGTTGGTTCTATTTCAACTTCGATCCATTTATCAATAAACTTTTTTAATGTTGTATTTTTGGTTATTTTGAGATCACCGCGTTCAATATCGACTAATAACTGCATTTCATATTTTCGAGCTTTATTACCGTTCTTGTCTTCAGATACCAGTCCAGATTTGTACCATTTGTATTTTTGCTTTCCGGAATCGTCCCTATAATAAAGTACGACATACCAATTCCCATTTTTTTTCTGTATGCTCATTGATATTTGCACCCTCTTTTGGATTTATCTATTGCGAACGGATAAACCATAGGGAGTATTCACTTGTTTATATGAGAATTTTCTAATTAATATCCTTGTATTAGTCGTTGAATTCTAGAATAAGGTCTAAAAGCGGTAAAAGGAGAATTTCCCATAGTGGAACCATTGGTGAGCTTTAGTTGTCCATATATAAACTAAGGTAGTTAGGTAGAAAGAAGACAAAAAATAAGGCCACGATGGCCTTAAAATGAAAAGCTATAAAATATTTTTAACATACACTCAGTGAATTAGAGGATTATTTAGGTAAAATGGTTTAGTGTAAAAAATGAATCGTCACGTCCGGCAAGTAATTACCAATAGTTTGGAAGAAATCATTCTGAAGACGGACTTCATCAGTTAATACCTTTTCCAAGACTTTACGCTCGACACTTACATATGGCTTTATCACTCCCATAAAGGGGTGATGTACCTCCGATTCTAGCTTTCCAAATTCTACCTCGTCCACCCTGAGACCGCCCATATGTAGAACATATTCACCAACTAGCTTGCCATTTTCAAGTACTTGCAGACCAAATTTATTTTTCTTATTAGCTAGAATCGGGTTCACTATGGAGAACATCTGGGGATGTTTTCTTTCAAGAGCATCAAGTACCCTATTCCGCATGGGAACTAATTTTTCTTTAACTAAAGCATCGACTTCGCTCATTTCAGCTACTGGACTCATTCTTTAGCACCTCCTTAGTTATTATAGTTAATATAGGTCTTTAGACAAAGGAATATTCTTCTTAGGAGAATATTCCTTTGATTGACAATATTAATGCGGGGACAGCTGCGCAGTGGTTGAATCAACGGGGTATAGCGCAAGGAGGAGGTTTGATAGAATGGGGAAATGTCACAACAGTGACACGTTTAATAACATTTGACATGCTATATTTACATTAATGGAAGGGGCTGTCTGACTAAAGACAGCACTTTTACTATAGGTAGAAAGGTGGCTTTGAGTTTGGATATACCGGATATTAGAAAATTAGCTAAAGCCGCAGCAGGTAAAATTGGTCGAGTATATGTTCACTGGACAGCCGAACATTATGGACAGAGATTCAACGACTATCATATTTTGGTGGATGCCGATGGTACGCTAACCTTAACAGTAAAGGACCTAACAACCTGTCTAAAGCATACCTACATGCGCAATACCGGGGCAGTTGCGATCGCGGCGTTATGTGCCTATGACGCGCACTCTACTATAAATCTTGGTACGGAGCCACCGACTGACGCGCAGATTGAGGCGATTGCCCAGACCATGGCTGTGCTGGCCTCAGAATTGGAGCTGCCGATTGATATTCAACACTTTATGACGCATGCAGAAGCTGCCGACAATATGGATGGACTAAACCCCGGTTATGCGCAAAATGGGTGCCCAGAAGGGAGATATGGTCCTAATAATTCAGGAGAAAGGTGGGATTTTTGGGTGGTTAAAGCACGCGATACGCCGGGATCTGGTGGAGACATTTTGCGTGGAAAGGCGCTATGGTATTTGTATAATAGTTAGTTTGGCCGCTGCTATTTGGCAGGCGGCTATTTATTTTGTGAGGAGGACGTTATATGAGAAAATATTTACTTAAAAAAGATACCCCGGATCTAAGAGACCATATTTTTTGTTCCGCGAGTTATAAAGCGGAAGCCCACTTGCCGGCAAAAGTTGACCTGCGGAAGAAATGCAGCCCGGTAGTTAACCAAGGGGAGCTTGGAAGTTGCACGGCTAATGCTATTGCAAGCGGCTTAAGAGAGTATCTGTTAATTAACAAAGAAACCAAGTGGATCCAGTTGTCGCGACTCTTTTTGTATTGGCAGGAACGGTATCTCGAAGGCACGGTAAACGAGGACAGTGGGGCGGAGATACGCGACGGTATGAAGGTGCTAAACCAAATCGGCGTGTGCCCGGAAGCAGATTGGCCGTATGATATTACTACTTTCACCAATCCGCCTACAGACAAAATGAATGTGGACGCCATGCCGTATAAAGTCAAAGAATATCACCGTATTATCTCGCTTGCCAGTTTAAAAGCGGCCCTAGCCGAGGGATTGCCGGTGGTAATCGGGATCGATGTCTATGAATCTTTCGAATCGGACGAGGTGGCTAATACAGGTATTGTTCCGATGCCGGACACGAAATCTGAACAACTATTGGGCGGTCATGCAGTGCTTGTCGTGGGCTATGATGATAGTAAAAGTCAGTTGATCGTTAGAAATTCATGGGGCTACGTCTGGGGCGATGCGGGGTATTGTTATCTACCGTTTGCGTACTATGAGAAATTTGCCAGCGACTGCTGGACAAGCAGGGGGTAATTATGAACCTTGAAGAATTTGAGAAACAGGTAGTACCTGAGCTAATAAAACTTGCTGAGTCGCCGCCCGTGCAGGCTGAACTTGAGGCCGCAAAGGTGGCGATTTTTAATGCCGCAGAGAGAGAAGTTGCCCAGGCCATACCATGGGGATTACGGACCATCGCCCGTTTACTGCGGTGGATAAATAAAAAAATTAAAGGAGTGTTTTTTATCATGGATAATAAATTCAATTTGAAAGCTGATGCGGATACCACTACTACGGGGAATGCAACAATCACCGTACAAAATAGTGCGGAAACGGCTCTAGCAGGTGCAGCGGTCAGCGTTACAATTAATGATATTGTCATTACAGCCACTACCGGCACCGATGGCACTGTAACCTTTAGCGATTTGGCCGTAGGTACTCAAACATTTACTGCCGAACTGGACGGCTATACTACGAATACTGTTGATGTGACTGTGGAAGCTGGAGACACTGTAGCTGGCACGATTACTTTAATTGCCACAGCGGAAAGTGCAGTAACTACGGTTATTACCGAAGTGTTAAGTGAACTGTCCGACCTGATTACAGATGCCTCAACGGAGGCAGTTAACCAGGTCATTGCTGACTTGGAAACTGAGATCGATACGACTTCTAGTCTGTGGGTCAAGATTCGCGATAATATGGAGAAAGCCGTGCTTACGGCAATTAAGACCGTTGTAATTTCCACTTTGATTAATGCATTAACGGACAAAATTGAATCGTATTTACAAAAAGTACTTGTGAATGAAAAGAAAGCGCAAGGTTAATATGGCGAAGCCCCGGTTAATTGCCGGGGCTAATTTTTTTTGCGACGGCTTATGATTGCACCTTCCCAAAATGTCTTTTCTTTTTGTTGGCTATAATACATTCTATTACAAAAAAAATGTTCTATATGGAGATTGTTGGAATATAGTGATTTGTGAGAGTAAATTTTAGGAGGTATGGGATGAAAAAATCAATTTTTATTACAACGGTAGCCCTGGTATTTGCCGTAGCAAGTGTAGGTAGTGCAAGTCCTTTAAGCGATTTTTCTACTGGGAAAGCCTCTATTGATTTGAACGTTCGTTCAGGAGGTGATATCGAGGTCTCTGCTGAAGGCGATAGTGTTACTGGTGACGCGAAAGATTGTAATTTTGAAGGCACCATTACTTATGGTCTTGGAAACAATTTTGCCATTCAATATCGTAACACCACAGGTGATTCAAAAAAATATAACGGTACTGTATATTATGATAGTTACGTGCTTGATGGAAATATTAACGGAACGTCTAAAGCTCAGGAATTTAATGTACTTTACACTTTAAACAAAAACTTTATAGCTTATGTAGGTTGGACACAAGCGAAAGCTGGTTTTGATGCCAGTGGAACAGTTAATGGAGCACCTGCTTCGATAAGTATGAGTGGCAATAACACGAATGGCTATCAGGTCGGTTTAACAGGGGTTACTAATTTTGGTGCTGGTTTCAATGGCTATGCGACTGTAGCGGCTGGCAATCATATTACCAACTATGAAATTGGTGTTGGTTACGAAATAGCCAAGAACTGCGAATTAAATATCGGTTATAAGGATACAAAATATAAAGACTTGTCTATATCCTATGGAGGATATTCTTACTCTGGATACGATTATGAATTCAAAGGTATGACCTACGGGGCAACCTATAAATTCTAACTTTATATTTACACATAGGCCCGCCGATTTAGGCGGGTTACTTCATTTATATGAGTTAACTCCTTTTTTCAGACATCAGACATCGTTATTGAAAGAGAACCTCTTTTATAATATGATAGAGGCAGAATAAAGGAGGTTACTTCATGTTGCGAAAGGAAAAAAACTTATCTCAAAGTGTTGCTGATGATATTCTTGCAATGATTACAATAGATAAAAAGTTTGTCGCTGGCAGCAAACTTCCAAACGAAAATGAGCTTTCTGCACAGCTAAGCGTGAGTAGAACTACATTACGGGAAGCAATTCGGATTTTAGTTGCGTACAATGTTCTTGAAATTAAGAGAGGGAAAGGGACGTTTGTAACAAACCATCAAGAGTTCACTCAGAATTTTGGTTTGGAAGAGCTTGCGACAATAAAGTTGAATGTAGAAGATTTATATGAAATGAGGTTGATTTTTGAACCACAGACTGCTTATTATGCGGCCAAACGCGCTACGGATAAGGAATTGGAGAAAATAATTTATTATGGAAAACAAGTGGAAGAAAAAATTTTAAAAAATGAAGATCGTACTGATGTGGAACGAGCTTTCCATAAATTGATTGCCAAAGCAACTCATAATGAGTTTATGGATAAACTCATGCCAATTATTTTTAAGGCCATTGATAAGGGCGTTATTTTATCCGATGAGAATAAAACGATAGTTCAAGATACATTACATGACCATCGTTTAATAATGGAATTTCTAACGAAACGAGATGCTGAGGGAGCAAAAACCGCAATGAAACTTCATATTATACGTGCAATGCGGGGGTTAGGCATATAGCGGATAATAAAAGTGCTATTTCTTTATTACAAAGAAATAGCACTTTTATTATGTATGTGTTGTGCAAATCCGAAATTGACACATGACATCATACAACGTATAATTAGATCATACAACGAGATGCGTAGGGGGGGACTACTATGAATAGTGACATGGTTAAAAAAGGAATTCGGAGTGCACCGCAACGTTCTTTGCTGAATGCATTAGGTTTAACAAAAGAAGAAATGGAAAGACCGCTTATCGGTGTTGTCAGC
>Ga0316602_10000419_pt1 | contig 23353 bp, 23 predicted proteins | sample OWC_soil_day10_C_FD_203103 | JGI IMG/M metagenome (GOLD analysis project Ga0316602, IMG submission 203103) | Wetland soil microbial communities from Old Woman Creek delta, Ohio, United States - OWC_soil_day10_CT | ecosystem: Environmental > Terrestrial > Soil > Wetlands | place: USA: Ohio... | reverse complement strand
GCCGATGAGGGGAACATCGGAGGAAGGCCATGTTCGAATCCGCAGAGCTGGGGCATCGCGTCGACAAGGCGACCTGGGACAAGGAGGTGCCGATCCTCCGGGCCGCCCTGTTGGATGCCCAGTACGACCTGGCCGCGGCCAAGGGCTTTCCTGTGGTGATCCTCATCGCGGGGGTGGATGGGGCCGGGAAGAGCGCCGTGGTCTCCACGCTCAACGAATGGATGGACCCCCGGTATATCCAGACCAACGGCCTTGATGAACCCACGGACGAGGAACTGGAGCGTCCCTATATGTGGCGCTACTGGCGGCTCCTGCCCCCCAAGGGCAAGATCGGGATCTTCGACGGGAGCTGGTACAGCTGGCCGATCCTCCAGCGCGCCCATGGCAAGATCGCGGCTGAGCGCCTGGATCAGGACATGGACCTGGTGCGGCGCTTCGAGCAGATGCTGATCGATGAGGGTGCCCTGGTGCTCAAGTTCTGGATGCACCTCTCGAAGGAGGCCCAGAAGAAGCGGCTCAAGAAGCTGGAGGGGGACGAGAAGACCCGCTGGCGGGTCACCCCCAGGGATTGGCGGCACTTCAAGCTCTACGACACCTTCCGGGAGGTCTCAGAGCGGGCCCTGAGGGACACCAGCACGGGCCAGGCTCCCTGGATCGTGGTGGAGGCCACGGATGCCCGGTACCAGAAGCTCACGGTGGGGAAGGTGCTGCTGGAGCAGCTGCGGGCCCGCCTGGACAATCCTGCCCGCCGTCCCGCCCAGCCCATGGCTCCCCCCTCCATCGCCTCTATTGATGGAGTGAACATCCTCCAGAAGCTGGATCTCTCCCGGAAGCTGGAGAAGGGTGATTACGAAAGGCAGCTGGAGGAACTCCAGGGCAAGCTGAACCTCCTGACCCGGCACAAGCGTTTCCGGGATCACAACGTTGTTTGTGTTTTCGAGGGCCAGGATGCCGCCGGAAAGGGAGGCAGCATCCGACGTATCACCCAGGCCGTGGATGCCCGCTTCTGCCGCATCCAGCCCGTTGCCGCCCCCACCGAGGAGGAACGGGCCCAGCCCTACCTCTGGCGCTTCTGGCGCCACCTCCCCCGCAAAGGACGCATCGTGGTCTTCGATCGCTCCTGGTACGGGCGGGTGCTGGTGGAGCGGGTGGAGGGTTTCTGCTCCGAAGCCGATTGGATGCGGGCTTACAGCGAGATCAATGACTTTGAGGCCCAGATGGCCAAGAGCGGCACCATCCTCCTCAAGTTCTGGCTCACCATCAGCAAGGAGGAGCAACTCCGCCGCTTCGAGGAGCGCCAGAACACCCAGTTCAAGCGCTTCAAGATCACCGAGGAGGACTGGCGCAACCGGGAGAAGTGGGACGCCTACGAGGCGGCCATCTGCGACATGTTCGACCGCACCTCCACCGAGATCGCCCCCTGGACCCTGGTGGAGAGCGAGGACAAGCTCTACGGGCGCATCAAGATCCTGAAGACCTTGTGCCAGAGGATTGAGGAGGCTCTTTGATACCCTGTAGCCATGAGCCTACGCACGAAGGTCGAACTCTACTGTGATGGATCCTGTCTTGGAAACCCCGGCCCGGGAGGCTGGGGATACATCCTGCGGGTCCAGACCCCCACGGGGCCCAAGGAAAAGGAGGGTTCGGGCTGGGAGCCGGGCACCACCAACAACCGCATGGAACTGATGGCGGCCATCAAGGGTCTCGAATCCCTCTCCCGACCCTGCGACGTGGAGATGTTCTGCGACAGCCAGTACGTCGTGAAGGGTATCCAGGGCTGGCTGGCCGGATGGAAGAAGAACGGCTGGCGCAAGGCCGACAAGCAGCCGGTCATCAACGTGGAGCTTTGGCAGGCCCTGGATGCCCAGCTCGCCAAGCATCGCGTCGAGGCCTTCTGGGTCCGGGGGCACAATGGCCACGCCGAGAATGAGCGGGTGGACCAGTTGGCCCGGAACGCCATTCCGGCTCAGGCATGATTCCTCTGCTGCTGATGGCATGTCTGGCGGGGCTCATGTCCTGTGGAAGGGATGGAGCCATTCTGGGAGGGACGCGATGCCGTGACGCCTCCGACTGGCGCCCTCCCGCGACGGACCTCCTGAGAGACTCTGTTCATCACGCACGGATGAAATTCGAGAATGAAGCGCCACCCTACCCCTGCTATTCCCCGACTCAGAGTTGTCAGATCGCCGGGAACATCCTTCTCTGGCAGAATCCGGACGGCGGGTGGCCCAAGAATAAGGACTGGTTCCGGGTCCTCGGGGCGGCGGAGAGATTCTCCATCGCTACTGGACGGAAGGCCAAGGCCAATCTAAGCACCCTCGACAATGGGGGCACCTGGACCCAGCTTGCCTACCTGGCGCAGGTGCGGCGGCACACCGGAAGTCGGGCCTACGATCCGGCCCTGCGCCGGGGAGTGGATTACCTTCTTTCTGCACAGCGTGCATCCGGCGGATGGGTGGGGAGCGATGTGGATGCCATCACCTTCAACGATGGGGTCATGGTCGGCGTGTTGGGTCTATTGAGGCAGGTTGCTGAGGACCCGATGCTCCAGGATGTGGCGGGTCCACAGGTCCTGACGCAGGTGCGCATGGCATATGCCAGGGGGCTGGGGTGTATCCTCCGGTGCCAAGTGCGTGTGGATGGGCGCCTGACCGGGTGGGCGCAGCAGAACGACCACGGTACGCTTCTTCCCGTGTGGGGGCGCCGATTCGAGCCGCCGGTCCTGGCTACGCGGGAGACGACCGAGGTCGTCGCCTTCCTGATGGAGCAGAAGCCCGCATCCCCGGAGGTGGAGCAGGCTCTCCGTGGTGCCCTGGCATGGCTGGCATCGGTCAAGTTGGAGGGGTGCCGCCTGGTGAGCTTTCCGGCTGAGCCAGTCGCCTACCCGTTTCACACCAGCCGGACGGATTATCGCCTGGTCAAGGAACCAGGTGCGCCCCCGCTCTGGGCGAGGTACTACGACCCCGTCACCCATGAGCCCGTATTCTGCTCCCGTGATGGGGTGTTACTGGAGCGCTACGAGGATCTCACACGGGAGAGGCGGACCGGGTACGAGTGGTTCGGCGATTGGCCCTCAAGGGTTCTGAAGGAACATCTTCTCCAGCGCGAGGTGCACCCATGAACCCCATGACACCAACCCTGCTTCGCGAGAAGGCCTTCCCTGAGCATCTTTCCTACCTCCTGCCGCTTCTCTTCGTCGCCCTTGTCGGTCTGTTCTGCTGGAGGCTGCCCAATTTTGAGTTCAGCCCGGACGAGGGCGGCAACCTCATGAAGGCGGCTCTCCTGAATCACGGCTACCCGCTCTACGCCGAGATCTGGAGCGATCAACCTCCGCTCTTCACCCGCCTCCTCGCCTTCCTGTTCCGGGTTGTCGGTCCTGGGGTCCTGGCCGCCCGCCTGCTGGTCGTGTTCTTTTCGGGATGCCTGCTCTGGGGAGCTTTTCAGTTCCTGCGGGTCACGAACGGGATTCCTGCGGCGGTGGGAGGCGTTCTGCTCATCGCCTGTCTTCCCCACTACGTCACGCTCAGCTTTTCCGTGATGATCGGCCTGCCCGCGCTCGCCCTGGCGGTCCTGTCCCTGGCGGCATTCGCCCACGGACGCCGTCGGCGTCGACTGGGCTTCCTGGCCCTGTCTGCGGCGCTCCTGGCGCTTTCCGCCTTTATCAAGGGGTTCACGCTGACGCTGCTACCGGTTTTCGTGGTGGGGCTGCTCCTGGATCGGGAAGCTGGCTCACTGCGCCAGCGCATGACCATGATCCTGGTCTGGGGGGCTGTCTTTGCAGGGGCTGCTCTCGTAACCGCTTGGCTGCTGATGGACCTCTCAAGCCTGCGGCTGCTTCTGAACCCCCATGTGGCTGCCCGGGACGTGCCCTTGTACCAGAAAATCACCTTGGACAAGGCCCTGAAGCCTGCCCGCTATCTGCTTGTCCTCGCGGTTGCGGGGGTGGGGATGGCTTGGTCGAGGCGGCACACCGCCGCGATCTACCCCGCGCTCTGGGCGGTGGTGACGACGCTGATCCTCTCCTTCCATCGTCCGGTGTGGTTCCATCAGGCCCTGCTCGTGACGCTTCCAGCCGCGATGCTGGCTTCGGAGATCTTCAATGCCGGCCCTTGGTTGAGAGCTCGTTTCGCCGGTCCTTGGAGTGGATGGAGGACGAAAAAGGCCGCTCTTGCCCTCGGGCTTGTTGGCCTGGTCCTCATTGGGGCACAGATCCGACGTACCTACAGCAGTGCGGAGCACTGGGTGAAGGATGAGAGTCAGGCTGAACGCCTGGAGGACATGCGGCTGACGTCCCTCATGGCCCAGCGTGCCAAGGCTACGCGATGGGTGGTGACGGACCGCCCGATGTACGCCTTCCGGGCGGGTCTGCTGGTGCCCCCGGAGATGGCGGTCCTTTCGCACAAGCGCGTGTCCGTCGGCCTATCGCATGGACAGTGGATGATGGGCTGCCTCATGCGGTACCAGCCGGAGCAGGTGGCTCTGGTGTGCTTCCCCTGGCCTGAGGCCAAGTCCTATCTGGATGCGAACTATGCATCGCTGCCTGGACGGGAGGGCAGGACGCTATTCCTGAAGCCTTGAACGGCGATCCGGATTGAAGAGTCAGGCGAACATCCTTGTCGCTCTTCTGCATAGCCCTACACTGTGGCATGACCCTTAGGCCAGGAGGACGATCATGAAGGCTTGGACCGTGTGCGGTTTGGTGATGGTGCTTCTCCTGGGGGCCAGCGGTTCGGCCACGGCCCAGGGGACGCGCAGCAGGGAGGATTGGGGTTCGCTGGGGAGCATCGGGTCCAAATACGACCTCAAGACTGAAGTGACCCTGACCGGGAAAATCAAGGCCCTCAAGCGGGTTCCTCTAGGCAAACGGAAGGGTTTCTACAGCCTCATGCTTGAGGTGGATGATGGCACCCAGGTGCGCAACGCCTACCTCGGTCCCACCTCCTACCTGCGGCGGAAGGGCTACGCTTTCGAGGCCGCGTCCCCCGTGGAACTCACGGGCTCCAACGTGACCATCAAGGGAAAGCCTCTCATCATTGTGCGTGAGCTGAAGGCAAGTGGCCGGATCATGCGGATCCGGGACAAGGAGGGACGCCACCTGTAGGCCGTCACCGCCCCTCTTTTGCTTCGCCCTTACACCGTGATGACTACGATTTCCGGGTCCACTTCCTTCTTGAGGATCCCCTCGATGGCCATGAGGGTGCCGGTGAGGCCTGAGGGGCAGGTCATGCAGGCGCCTTGATAGCGGATCATGATCTGCTTGTCGTGGCGTCCGACGATCTCCAGGCCGCCACCATCGGCCGCCAGGGCAGGCATGATGGTGTCCTCCAGGACCTTGTAGATTTGCTGGATGAAGGGATCGTTCTCGTCCACCGTGGGCGAACCCTCCCGGGGTGTCGGGGCCTCCTGGGCCGCGGAGGGGGCCGAGCGGATGGGGGGGGCGAGCTTGGGCAGGAGGTCGTTCCAGGTCAGTTCCTCGTCCTTGGTGACCGTGAGGATCTTGTCCTGCATGAAGACCGAAACCACGTGCCCCACCTCGAACAGGGCCTTGGCCAGGGGGTCCGCCTCCGCGATTTCCCGGTTCGGATAGCTCCGGGGAAAGCCCACGGCCACGGGCTCTTTCAGAATGAACTTCACCGCGTGGGGATTGGGGGTGTATTCGATTTCGGCGATCTTCGGCATAAAAACCTCAATAATTCAACCACCAAGACACCAAGTCGGGAAGGAACACAAAGAAAAGACATGGGTTCCTGAGGTGCTTTTTGATTGCCAATTTCCTCTTCTGTTCTTTCTTTTGTCTTTCTTTGTGCCTTGGTGTCTTAGTGGTGTAATTTGCTTTTTATTCAGTACTCGTGATCTCTTCGCCCTTGATGGCGCTGTGGAGCGTCGCCCAGGGGAGGACCGCGCACTTCACGCGGCTGGGGAGATCCCGGACGCCCTGGAAGAGGGAGAGCCGACCCAGGATGTTGGCGTCCTTGGTGGGGTCCAGGCTGCCCCGGATCATGGCCCGGAACTCCTCCACCATCTGTTCCGCCTCGACCACGGGCTTGCCCTTGACGTTGGTGGTCATGAGGCTGCTGGAGGCCTGGGAGATGGCGCAGCCATGACCCTGGAACTTCAGGTCCTGGACGATGCCGTTCTCGATGACCAGCGTGATCTCGATGTCATCGCCGCAGAGGGGATTCAGGCCGTGGGCGTGGTGGGTGCAGGGCTCCAGCTTGCCGAAGTTCCGCGGCTTCTTGTTGTGCTCGATGATGACCTGCTGGTAGAGCTCGCGGGGATCGGACATGGTTTTTCCCTAAAAGATGAACTGAGTCAACACAGAGGGCACAGAGAAAGAAAAAGAGAGGGCACAGAGAAAAGCGGAAAAGAGAGGAAAAGAGGAGGGAAAAGCAAAAGCCGTAAGGGCTGGGGAAAGTCCCACGCTCTTCTCTGCTTTCTTCTTTTCTCTGTGCCCTCTCATCTTTTCCTCCGTGCCCTCTGTGTTGACTCTTTTGATCTTTGGCGACGCTACCCGAAGATATCCTTCACCTTTTGGATGCCGACCACCAGTGCATCCACATCGGCTTCGTCGTTGTAGTAGGCCAGGGAGGCCCGGGTCGTGGCGGGGACCTGGAAGTGCTGCATGACGGGCTGGGCGCAGTGGTGGCCGGCCCGCACGACGATGCCCTCGTGGTCCAGGATGCTGCCGATGTCGTGGGGGTGGATGCCGTCCAGAACGAAGGAGATCACGCTGGCCTTGTCGGCGGCCTCGCCGATGATCCGCAGGCCCTCGATGGCCTTCAGGCGCTCCGTGGCGTACTGCAGGAGGGCGTGCTCATGGGCGGCGATCTTCTCGAAGCCGATGCCCTTGAGGTAGTCGATGGCGGCCCCGAGGCCGATGGCCTGGGTGATGGCGGGGGTCCCGGCCTCCAGCTTGGCGGGGATGCCCATGAAGGTGGTCTTCTCCCAGGTGACCGAGAGGATCATGCTGCCGCCGCCGTGCCAGGGGGGCATGGCCTCCAGCAGCTCCTTGCGGCCGTAGAGGACGCCGATGCCCGTGGGTCCCGAAAGCTTGTGGCCGCTGAAGACGTAGAAATCGCAGTCCAGCTCCTGCACGTCCACCGGCATGTGGGGCACACCCTGGGCGCCGTCCACCAGCACCGGGATGCCCTTGGCGTGAGCCTTCTGGATGATCTCTTTGACCGGGTTGATGGTGCCCAGGACGTTGGAGACCTGGGTGACGCCTACGATCTTCGTGCGCTCGGTCAGCAGGTCGTCCAGGGCCTCCAGGATCAGCTCGCCCCGGTCGTTCATGGGGATGACCTTGATCTTTGCGCCCTTCTCCTGGGCCAGGAGCTGCCAGGGCACGATGTTGGCGTGGTGCTCCATGGCGGAAAGGAGGATCTCGTCGCCCTCCTTGACGTTCTGGCGGCCCCAGGCCTGGGCTACCAGGTTGATGGACTCGGTGGTGCCCCGGGTCCAGATGATCTGCTTGGAGCTGGGGGCGTTCAGCAGGGCGCGCACCTTCTCCCTGGCCCCCTCGTAGGAGTCCGTGGCTTCCTGGCTGAGGGTCGAGACGCCGCGGTGCACATTGGTGTGCTCGTAGGCCTCGTAGCGGTGCATCCGCTCGATGGCGGGCAGGGGAACCTGGCCGCTGACGGCGCTGTCCAGGTAGACCAGACGCTTGCCGTGGAAGGGGGCGGTCAGGAGCGGGAAGTCCTGGCGGATCGTGGCGACATCGAGGTAGTTGGTCATGGGCGGCTTCGCTGGGAAAAGATCAAAGGAGTCAACACAGAGGGCACAGAGAGAAAAAAGAGAGGGCACAGAGGAAAAGATGGGGGTCAATCGCGGATGAGGCGTTTGAGGCCGTCCTTGAGTTTGGTTTCGTAGAAGTTGAGGAGGAGGCCTACAGGAAGGTGGGACAGCTTGAGGTAGGTCAGAAGCTGGGCCTCATGGATGGGGAGAAGTCGGTCCACGGCCTTGAGTTCAAGGATCAGGACCTGGTCAACCACCAGATCCAGGCGGAGGTGGGTGTCCAGAGGCTCGCCTTTGTAGCTCAAGGGCACCTGGACCTGCTGTTCAAAGGGAATGCCCCTTAGGGTCAGCTCGCGGCAGAGGGCCTTCTCGTAGACAGATTCCAGCAGCCCCGGTCCCAGTTCCCGGTGAACTTCGATGCCAGCTCCGATGACAGACTCCGTCAGAGCGTTGATCCGCTCCCGAGTCCGCTTGCCATCTGTAGTCGCCACCATCTGCTTCCCTTTCTCCGTCTTTCGTTTCTTACCTTTTCTCTGTGCCCTCTCTTTTTAACCTCCGTGCCCTCTGTGTTGACTCCTTTGATCTTTTGTTTTTACATCGTCAGTGCATTCGTCCTCTCCATCACCAGTTGCCGCAGGTGTTTGCGGAGGCTGGGGACGGGGATGCGGCTCAGGAGCTCGGCGGCGAAGCCGTAGGTCAGGAGGTTCTTGGCGGCGTTCAGGTCCAGGCCGCGGCTCTGCAGGTAGAAGAGCTCCTCGGGGTCCAGCTGGCCTATGGCGGCGCCGTGGGCACACTTGACATCGTCCGCGAGGATCTGGAGTTCGGGCTTGGTGTCCACCTGGGCCTTCTCGGACAGGAGGAGGTTGCGGCTCTGCTGCTGGGCATCGGTCTGCTGGGCGCCGGGGCGCACGAAGATCTTGCCGTTGAAGACGATGCGGCTCTGGCCATCGCCGATGGCCTTGTGGAGCTGGTGGCTCGAGCAGTGGGCCTGGGTGTGGTCGATGATGGAATGGGTATCCGCCACCTGCTGACCATCCAGGAGGGCCAGGCCGTCCAGGTGCACCTCGGCGCCCTCGTCGGCCAGGACCACATGGGGGCTCTGGCGGGAGAGACGGGCTCCGAAGCTGACGGTGCGGCTGAAGTAGCGGGCGGAACGGCCCACGCTGGCCCGGAGATGGGAGAGGTGGACGGCCTCGGGGGACTCCAGCTGGATCCGCTCGTGGCGGAGTTCCGCATTTTCCTGGACGATCACTTCGGTCACCGCGTTGGTGAAGTAGCTGCCCTGGCCGCTGTATTCCTCCACCAGGTGCAGGGAGGCACCCTTTTCCAGCACCACCAGGAGGCGGGGCAGGGCGCAGGTGGCCTGAGCGCCATCCGGTTCGCCCAGGAAGCAGACATGGAGTACCGGCTCCACCTGTAGACCCTTGGGGACATAGATGAAGGCGCCGTCTTCGAACTTGGCGGTGTTGAGATTGGCGAAGACATCGCAGGTCTCGGGGGTGGCCAGGGTGCCGAGGGCCGCCGCCGCCTCGGAGGCGGTGGAGAGCTGAAGCATGCGAACGCCCGGGGGCAGCCCCGAGGTATTGCTGTAGTGGGGGTCATAGTGGCCGTTGACGAGGACCAGGCGGGCACCTCGGCTCTCCGGGAGGATGTGCCCCCGGATGTCCACACAGGCATGGACGCCGGGCTTGGGGGCCAGGGCCTTCAGGGGGGCCAGGTCGGTGTACTTCCAGTCTTCGGCCTTGGGGGCGGGGTAGCCCTTGCCTTCCAGTTGGGCCTCGGCCCCGGCGCGGAGGCTCGCCCACTCCTTGGGCCGGGAGGCTGCCGCCACCTCAGGCAGGAAATCGAGGGATGCGCTCATCAGGACCTCCCGGCGGCTTCCGCCGTGATCCAGTCGTAGCCGCGCTCCTCGAGTTCCAGGGCCAGTTCCTTGCCACCCTGCTTCACGATGCGGCCCTTGTAGAGGACGTGGATCGCGTCGGGCACCACGGTCTCCAGGAGCCGGGGGAAGTGGGTGATCACCAGGAGGGCCCGGGTGGGGGTGGTGAGGCGGTTGACGGCCTCGCCCAGGATGCGCAGGGCGTCGATGTCCAGGCCCGAATCCAGCTCGTCCAGGATGGCCAGCTTGGGTTCGAGGACGCTCATCTGCAGGATCTCGTTGCGCTTCTTCTCGCCCCCGGAAAAGCCTTCGTTGAGGCTGCGGTCCAGGAAGGAGGAGTCCATCTTCACCAGCTTGATCTTGTCCTGGATGTAGTCGTCGAACTCCAGGGGGTCCAGCTCCTCCTGGCCATTGGCCTCGGCCTTCTTGTTGTAGGCAAGGCGCAGGAAGCTGGCGTTGGAGACGCCCGGCACCTCGATGGGGTGCTGGAAGCCCAGGAAGACCCCGGCCCGGGCCCGCTCGTCGGCGCTCAGCTCGAAGAGGTTCCTGCCTTCGAAGAGCACCTCACCGCCGGTGACGACATAGGATGGGTGCCCCGCCAGGACCTTGCCCAGGGTGGACTTGCCGCTGCCGTTGGGCCCCATGATGGCGTGGACCTCGCCGGCCTTGATCTCCAGATCAATGCCGTGGAGGACTTCGGTTTCCCCGATGCGGGCGGTCAGATTGCGAATGGACAACATAACGAACTCCTAAAGATTCACCACCAAGGCTCCAAGGCTCCAAGGAAAAGCAAAAGAAGGAAAAGCAAAGGCAGGAAAAGAGCGTGCTTTTCTGCTTTCCCTTCGCGTCTTGGAGTCTTGGAGGTTCATCTTTTCAATCCTTGTGCTTACCGTTGAAACCCACCCACTCAGATCCAGGCTGTTCTTTCTTTTCATCTTTTCTTGGAGCCTTGGAGTCTTGGAGGTGGATCTTTTACCCCACCGAACCTTCGAGCTTCAGCGAGAGCAGCTTGGTGGCCTCCACGGCGAACTCCATGGGGAGCTCCCGGAAGACGTCCTTGCAGAAGCCGTTGATGATCATGGAAATGGCATCCTCGGCGGGGATGCCCCGCTGCTGGAAGTAGAAGAGCTGCTCTTCACCGATCTTGCTGGTGGTGGCTTCGTGCTCGACCCGGGCGCTCTTGTTCTGCACTTCGATGTAAGGGAAGGTGTTGGCCGCACAGGTGTGGCCGATGAGCATGGAGTCGCACTGGCTGAAGTTGCGGGCGCCCTCGGCTCCCGGCAGCATCTTCACCAGGCCCCGGTAGCTGTTGACGCTGTCCCCGGCGCTGATGCCCTTGGAGATGATGGTGGACCGGGTGTTCTTCCCGATGTGGATCATCTTGGTGCCGGTGTCGGCCTGCTGCTTGTGGTTGGTGAGGGCCACGCTGTAGAACTCGCCCACGGAGTTCTCCCCTGCCAGGATGCAGCTGGGGTACTTCCAGGTGATGGCGCTGCCGGTTTCCACCTGGGTCCAGCTGATCTTGGCGTTGCGGCCCTTGCAGAGGCCCCGCTTGGTCACGAAGTTGAAGATGCCGCCCACGCCGTTCTTGTCGCCCGCGTACCAGTTCTGGACAGTGCTGTACTTGATGCTGGCATCGTCGAGGGCCACCAGTTCCACCACGGCGGCGTGGAGCTGGTTGGTGTCGAACTGGGGGGCGGTGCAGCCTTCCAGGTAGGAGACGGAGGCCCCCTCCTCCGCGATGATCAGGGTGCGCTCGAACTGCCCCGAATCCTTGTTGTTGATGCGGAAGTAGGTGGACAGGTCCATGGGGCAGGTGACGCCCTTGGGGATGAAGACGAAGGAGCCGTCGGTGAAGACCGCGCTGTTGAGGGCCGCATAGAAGTTGTCGGTGGTGGGCACCACGCTGCCCAGATACTTCTGGATCAGCTCGGGGTGCTCCCGCACGGCCTCGGACAGGGAACAGAAGATGATGCCCTGCTCCCCCAGGCGCTCCTTGTAGGTGGTGGTCACGCTCACGGAGTCGAAGACCACATCCACGGCGACACCCGCCAGGGTCTTCTGCTCCTCGATGGGCACGCCCAGCTTCTCGAAGGTGCGCAGCAGCTCCGGATCCACCTCATCCATGCTCTGGTACTTGGGGGTCTTGGGCTTGGGGGCGGAATAGTAGACGATCTTCTGGAAGTCCGGAACTTCGTAGCAGACATGAGCCCACTGGGGCAAGGTCATGGTCAGCCAGTGGCGGTAGGCCTTCAGGCGGAACTCCAGGAGCCATTCGGGCTCGCCTTTCTTGGCGGAAATCATGCGGATCGTGTCTTCGCTCAGCCCCGGTGGGGCAGATTCCGACTCGATGTCCGTTACGAACCCGTACTTGTATTCCTGGCCTGTGAGATTCTGTAGCGACGAGCTCATGGAAGGCTCCCAATGTCCTCTATGATGAAATCTTGACCTAGAATGTCAACTATAGATCCGGTGGTGAGGGCATCATCCGATCTCCATGTGAACATAGGCGCTTAACCATAGGATCTTGCGCCCCTTCTAAGGAATGAAACCATGTCGCTTAAGACAGATCAGGAAAAGTACAGCTACGCCATCGGCATGGATGTCTGCGAGAACCTGACCCAGCAGGATCTGAATCTGGATCTGGCCGCCTTCCTCCAGGGCGTCCAGGACGCCTTCAAGGGCGGCGAGACGCTGCTGGACGAAGAGCAGAAGGACTTGGCCCTCCGCAAGCTCCAGCAGACCCTCCAGGCCCGGCACGCCGAGCGCGCCCAGGCCGCCAGCGCCGAGAACATCGCTGCCGGGAAGGCCTTCCTGGAGGCCAACAAGGCCGCCGAGGGCATCCAGGTCACCGCCAGCGGCCTCCAGTACAAGGTCATCCAGACCGGTGACGGCGCCACGCCCACCCTCCAGGACACCGTGACCACCCACTACCGGGGCACCCTCATCAACGGCAAGGAGTTCGACAGCTCCTACCGTCGGGGCGAGCCTGCCACCTTCCCCGTCAACGGTGTCATTCCCGGCTGGACCGAAGCCCTCCAGCTCATGACCGTGGGCTCCAAGTGGCAGCTCTTCATCCCCTCGGATCTCGCCTACGGCCCCCGTGGCGCCGGTCAGGACATCGAGCCCCACAGCACCCTGGTGTTCGATATCGAGCTGCTGGCGATCAAGTAAGCAGGTCTCACGCGGAGGCGCGGAGGACGCGGAGGGAAAAGCACTTTTTCTCCGCGGACTCCGCGCCTCCGCGTGCGGTCCTTTTCAGTCCTGGGGCTCCTGGGACAGCGCCTGGTCCAGTTCGTGGATCAGGGCCTTCATCTTGGTCTGGACCATGGCCACCTGGGATTCCTGGAGGTCGTGGGGATCGGCTTCCAGGCCCGCCTCCAGGACCTCCAGGGCCTCATCCTCCCGGTGGAGGGCCGCCAGGGCGGTGCCGAGCTGGAAGTGGTTGATGAGGGTGGGGTCGTTCTTGAGGATGGGCGCGATGAGGTCCACGACCTCCTCGGGGCGCTTGAGGTCCAGCAGATACTGGCCCAGCAGGGTGCGGGCCCGCCCCTCCTGGCCCGGCAGGGGGTTGGCCTGGAGACGCTTGACCTCCTGGAGATCGTCCTCTGAAATGTCCCCGGCCATGAGACGGCAGGCCTGACGGATGATGGCGGCTTCCCAGGCGCCGCTGCTCTTTGGGTGGGCCGTCATGTAGATGTTCAGGGCCTCCTGGATCTTGTCGTCGGCGTTCTGGTCCATCAGGTGGTCCAGCACTAGGCGGAGGGCCTGGAAACATAGGCGGGGGTGGCGTTCCGAGGCGGCGAAGGCCAGGGCCTTGGAGATGTTGGCCTTGGGGTGCTTGAGGAAGGCGATCTGGAGTTCCAGGAGCTCGGCCCTTTCGCTGCGCTCCTTGCGCAGGGCCCGTTTGAGGCAGGCGGCTGCATCGGCGGTAGCCCCTTCCCGGATCAGGAGTTCCACCTCGTCCAGGACCATGCGGGAGATGGCGGTGCCACCCCGGGCAGATCGGAGCTGGGAGGGGCTCTCGGAATCCAGGAGCAGGAGGAGCTCGTGATCGCCGGGGTTCTGGCGCAGCAGTTCCTCCAGGATGGCGAAGGCCTTGGGGCGCTCGTCCGCCAGGAGGTAGCCCTCCGCCAGGAGTTCCCGCACGAAGAGTTCGCCCGGCAGGTGGGCAGAAGCTTCCTTGAGGAGAGGGATGGCCTTGGTCGCATCGCCCCGGGTCAGGAGGACCTCCCCCATGAGGCTGAGGGTGTGGCCGTCCCGCTGAAGGTTCAGGGCGTCCGTGGCGGCCTCGAGTGCGCCCTGGAGGTCCTCTTCGTCCAGCAGGACCTCGCAGAGCTGGATGCGGGGCTCAGCCTCGTCAGGCCTCAGCTCAGCGGCCTTGTGGAGGGCTTCGATGGCCTCGTCCGCCCGCTCGAGATCGTCCCGCAGGAGCTTGGCCAGGAGCATCCAGGCCTCGAAGTGCCTGGGACTCAGCTGTACGACCCGCCGCACCAGCTGCTCGGCCTCGTCCAGGTCCTGGGCCACTTCCTTGAGGGCGGCGACTGTAAATAACAGTTCATAATTCTTGGGATCCAGGCTGAGGGCCTGTCCCAGTCGCGTGGCGGCTTCCGAGAGCTTGGCCATGTCCAGGAGGGCCGAAGTCTCCAGCAAAGCCCGGCGGAGCTGGCTCATGGACTTGGGCTTGGCGATGGGCAGGATGCGGGCCCGATAGCGGGTGAAGAGCTCCCGGGCTCCGATGAGCTGAAGGTTCTCCTCCACCAGTTCCTCCCAGCGGGAGGAGAAGGCATGGCCATCGAGCTGGCCCTTCTGTTCCATCTCCTGGACCAGGGACATGAGCCCGTTTCGGAGCATGACCTCGGAGCGTTCCAGCTTGCCGAGCTGGTCCGAAATGGTCTCCAGGTAGGTCTCGATGCGGCGGAGATTCTCCTCCAGGCCCGTGATCCGCTCCAGGAGGTGCTCGTCGAGATCGTCGTCCTGATCGTTGTCGACCTCGTCGTCCCAGCCCTGGTCTCCGGCCACGATGAGGAGGCGGGTGCCGCATTTCCTGCAGGTCTCCCGATCCCCTGGGTTCCAGGTGAAGCAATTCTGACAATAGGTTCCAGGGGTGTCGGTGGCCATGGGAAGAGGATAGCCGTAGCTGTTCGGACCCTGAAGGGGGTGGAGGGGATACTTCTCTTTTTCTTCCCCGCAGGTCCGCCGGTGACGGCCTCGAAATGGCCTATCCTGTTTTTCATGGAGAACGAAGACAAGCGACAGGAGGCCATGGAACTGGTGGGCAAGGCCTATCAGGCCCACATGAAGGGGAAACTGGATGAGGCCATCGGGCTCTACACCCAGTCCATCGAGCTCTGTCCGACCGCCGAGGCCTTCACCTATCGGGGATGGGCCCAGTCCGGGCTGAAGGATTACGAGGCGGCCATCGCGGACTGCCATCGGGCCATCGACCTGGACCCCGAGTTCGGGAACCCCTACAACGACATCGGGGCCTACTACCTCGAGATGGGGTTGCCGGAGGATGCGATCCCCTGGCTCCGCATGGCCCTCAAGGCCAAGCGATACGAGAATTACTGTTTTCCCCACTACAACCTGGGGCGCATCCACGAGGGCTTCGGCCGTCTGGAGGAGGCCCTTGTGGATTACCGCAAGTCCCTGGATGAGAACCCTGGCTTTGGCGTCGCCGCCAAGGCCATAGATCGGGTGAAGGCCAAGCTGGCCGCCCTGGCCCGGAAGGAAAACCCATGACCCGTTTTGTGATCGCCCACAGCCCCGATTCCGACGATGCCTACATGATGGCTCCCCTGGCCCTGGGCTGGCTTGATTCGGATCCGGATCGGGCGGGCTTCGAGTTCGAGTTCGTCCGCAAGGACATTGAGACCCTGAACCAGGAGTCCCTGGAGGGGCTCTACGACGTGACGGCCATCAGCTTCGGGGTCTACCCCGAAGTCCGGGACCGCTACGAACTCCTGACGGCCGGCAGCAGCATCCAGGAGGGCACGGGCCCCCTGGTGGTGACCCGGCGCCCCATGACCCCCGAGCAGCTGGACGATACCGTGGTGGCCATCCCCGGGAAGCGCACCAGCGCCTACCTGACCCTGCGCAAGTGGCGGCCCGGCCTCGATGTGGTCCTGGTGTCCTTCGACCGCATCATGGAAGAGGTGGAATCGGGCAATTACGATGCCGGGCTCCTGATCCACGAGAGCCAGTTGATGTACCAGGAGCGGGGCCTGAATCTCCTCGTTGACCTGGGTGCCTGGTGGAAAGAGACCTATGATCTGCCCCTGCCCATGGGAGGAAACGCCATCCGCAAGGATCTGCCGGAGGAGCTGAAGGCCCGCTTCGCCCGGCTCATGCGCAAGAGCGTGGTCATGGCGCGTCAGCGTCACTGGGAGAGCGTGGACTACTCCCAGGGTTTCGGCCGTGGCATGGATCGGGAGATGGTGAGCCGTTACGTCCAGGCCTGGGTCAACGACTTTACCGAGGATCCCGGGGAGCGGGGCAAGAGGGCCGTGGAACTGCTGCTGGGCATGGCGCCGGTCTGGGTGCAGGGGTAGGCTACTAGGCCTTTACTCCATCGGCCAGGGCATCCAGCCCCTCCAAAACCTGGGCGGAGGTTCTGCGGATGATTTCCAGCTCGGCCTCCGCTTCCTTGCGCTGGTTTAATCGGAGATGCTCGAGAAGGCGCTTTCCAGCAGCGTGAAGATCCGCATGGGGCGGCTCTATTCCCCTGAAGGCTGCATGTCCCTGAAATTGCCCGCCTTGAGCGGCGTCGTAGTACCAGTGTCCAAAACGGCATCCGTGGTGGTCCGTGAGTGTGCCCGGCTGAATGTGGATCTCGCCGCGCATAGCCGCCTCCATGCGGTTGCGCCAGGCCACATGGTCGGATTTGGCGATATAGAGCATGGGTGGGACGCCTTCTGGGACCAGGATCAGATCCCCCAGGAGGTTGGTCGCTTCATCGTTGAACTTTTGGACTTCCAATAGGGTCCGGGTGCTTTCTTCAACGGTTGCGAGCAGTTCGTGGCCAGCGGAAGCGTGTGATGAAGCGATGGAGCTAAGGGCTTCGGTGTTTTCCTGGAGAGCCATCTGCTGCTGGATTAATGCTCCGGCGATTCCCTGGATGTCTCCCATGGATTCCTGGACTTGCTGCAGCCGTTCCATGGCCTCGGAGAGCCGCTCCTGAGCAGCGGTGGCCGTATCCTTGCCGATACTCACGCTCGCGTGATTCTCCTGGATAAGGTCCGCGATATCCCTGGCTGCGGTCTGGCTGCGTTCGGCCAATTTGCGGACCTCATCCGCCACCACGGCAAATCCCTTTCCGGCCGCGCCTGCTTTAGCAGCTTCTATGGCGGCATTTAGGCTGAGCAGGTTGGTCTGCCGGGCGATATCCGCAATGATCCGAAGGGTGTTTTCAATGCGGGCGGAAGTCTTGTCGATGGCCTCCATGGCGCTGGCATTCTCGCTGGCGGTATGGACTGCCTTCTGGATGCTGATCTGGAGTTGCTCGGCGTTTCGCTCCATAGCCGAAAGATGTTCCTGAGTGCTCTTTGCGAGGCTGGTGGAGGTTTCGGCGGTGCTCAAAGCCACCTTGGAGGCAACCTCAAGAACATCGGAACCCTTGAGGACCTCTTCCGCCGCTTTTTCGGTTTCCTGGTTGGAGGAGGACAGCATCCCCAGGAATTTTCCCAACCTCCCTGTGTGGGTCTGGAAGATGAGGAATTTGACCTGGAGGGTCTCTGCAAAAGCATTGAAGATGGCTGGATCGTCACCCTGGCCTACGGACTTCATTCGCTTTGTGAGGTCATAGCGACCCTTGGGGTCCTTCATGTTCCGCAGAGAACCCATGAGATTCAAGGCTCCTCTGGCTTTAACTAGGCGGAACGAAAGTAATGCCAGCAATAGGATGGCGATGATGGAAATAAAGGTGGTGAGGCCGAGAGGGGAAGGCATGTGGTTCCTGAATGGCTGTTGGTGATGGTGGTTCTGTGTGTTTCACTCACTTGCTCGGCGGTTGGATGCAATCTGGAGGTATTATTATATGGTCACCGATGCTTAGTGGTTGTGTTTATTTGTTTGAAAATATTATATTTATATCCATTTTATTGGCTGGGCGTCGATTCTAATTCGCCGTGGCCTCCACCCTCAGGTCCACCCGCCGCCGCCTGCCCTGGCGCTCTACCTCCAGGGCCACCGTTGATCCGACGGGCTCCTCGTAAAGGCGGTCCAGGAATCGGTTCCAGTCCGGGGTGGGCTTGCCGTTCAGGGAGAGGATGATGTCCCCCAGCTGGTAGCCCTGGCTGTTGCGGGTCAGGCCCTTGAGCCCCGCCCGGTCCGCCGGTCCGCCGGGGTTCACCTTGAGGACCACGACCCCTTCCGGGGCCCGGAAATAGCTGGCGTAGGAGGCCGGCAGGGCCGTGAAGCCCGGCTCGGGCTGGGGGGCCTGACCGTGGGCGATGAGCTGGGGCACCACTCGGTTGACCGTGTCGACCGGCACCGCGAAGCCGATGCCCGCGCTACTGCCGCTGGTGCTCTGGATGGCGGTGTTGACCCCCACCAGCCTGCCGGCGCTGTCCAGGAGCGGGCCGCCGGAGTTGCCGGGATTGATGGCGGCATCGGTCTGGATGACCCCCATGATGTGTCGGCGCCCGGGGCTCTGGATCTCGCGGCCCAGGGCAGAGATGATGCCGGTGGTGAGGGTCTGGTCGAGGCCAAAGGGGTTGCCGATGGCGATCACGCTCTGGCCCACCTGGAGGTCCGAGGAGGTGCCGATGGGGATGGGGCGCAGCCCTTTGGGAGACTTGTCCAGCCGCAGCACCGCCAGATCCTTTTCCGGGGCCACGCCCACTACCCGGGCCCGATGGGTCTCCTGGTTGGCGAAGGTCACTTCGAACTCCTGGGCGTTCTGGATGACATGGAAGTTTGTGACGATGTGGCCCGCTTCGTCCCAGACGAAGCCCGAGCCCGTGCCGGTGGCCACGGCCTGCACATCGAAGGAGAGCCAGTCCCGTTGGTAGGCGATGGAGGTGATGTAGACCACGGAAGGCCGGGCCGCCTTGAACTGCTCGATGAGGGCCTGCTCCTGTGTCCCCAGGGGACCCCTGGGGTCCACTGGGCGTGGTGAGGCCGAGGACGGCCTGAGGGCCTGGCTGCCACACCAGCCCGCCAATACACCCGCCAGCACCAGCGTTGTCACTCCCACGAAGCGGCCCGTCCTCATTTCGACCTCCCGACTCCCTATTCTGTCCCCGATTCAGGGGAGGTGGAAATCGGCCGAAATGTTTCCCATGAATGTCCCCTCGATCAGCTTCCTTGTCCCATGGATCTGCCTTGTGGCAGCCATTGCCCTGTCCCTGCTGGCCTCCCGGGCCGGGGCCCGGCGCCGGAAGGGGCTCGAGGCGGCCCTGGCGGCGAAAGAGGATCTTCAGGACTGCCTGTCCAGGCTCAGCACCGAGGTCCAGATCCTCCAGGAGGGGGGGCGCTTCCAGAGTGTGAGTGGGGCCCTGACGGCGTCCCTGGGCCACGCTCCTGAGGCCTTTGTGGCTGGGGGGGTGGAGCATTTCCTGGCCCTGGTGCACCCCGAGGACATGCCGCGGGTTAAGGCCCCTTTGCAGCGTGGGGATGAGCCGCTGGAGAACCTCGTCTTCCGGGTGAAGGACAATCACGGGGCTTGGCGCTGGCTCAATGCCCGGCGGCAGGCACTGGGGCAAGCCGGGCGATCCCTGCTGGTGCTCCGGGAGATCAGCGCGGAGCGTTCCCTGGAGGCGGCCCTGGCCCGGGTCCAGAAGCTGGAGACCACGTCGGCACTGGCCCGGGGGACGGTCCACGATCTGAACAATACCCTCATGGGCATCCAGGGCTATTCGGAGATCCTGGAACATGCACCGTCGAGGGGGAAGCTGCTGGGGCTTTCTGAACGGGCCCGGGAGCTCTGCAGCCGTCTGGCGGCCCAGGTGGGGCCAGGCCGGGTGCACATCGGACGGATATCCCTCGCCGCCCTCATTCGATCCTCCCTGTCCCAGTTGGAGGCCATGGTCCCTGATTCCGTGGCCTTCGAGGCCCTGCTGGAGCCGGACTTGCCCCCCATTCACGGAGACGAGGGACTGCTGCGCATGGCCCTGCTTCAGATCATGTCCCATTCGGTGGAAGTTCTGGCAGGGAAGGGGGGCGCCATGACCCTTCGAGTCCTGAGCGAGGACCATTCCCGGGTCTGCATCCGCCTGGAAGACCAGGGCCCTGGGCTCCCGAAGGCGATCCTTGAGGGGCTCTTTGATCCACCCCATCCGGACACCGGCCCGGGCTCGGGCCTCGCCGCGGTGCGCAGCATCGCCCAGATTCACGGGGGGGATTTCCGGATCGAAAGCCAGCCTGGGAAGGGCAGCACCTACACTTTCAGCCTGCCGACAGCTCCCGAGCAGCCAGAGCCCGGGGAGGTTGAGCCCCGGGGGGCTGCGGAGGTGTGCCCGACCATCCTGGTCATGGATGATGATCCGGATATCCGTTACATACTCCGGCAGGGCCTGGAGGGAGCCGGTTTCCGGGTGTTGGAGGGTGAGGATGGTGTGGAGGGCTTCGGCCTCTTCCTGCGGCATCGATCAACCATCTCCCTGGTACTGCTCGATCTGACCATGCCGCGGATGGGGGGGGAGGAAGTCCTGGAGGGGATCCGCTGCCTGTGCCCGGCGATGCCGGTGGTGCTCATGAGCGGCTACAGCCGGGAGGACGCCATGGCCGCCTTTGAAGGCAAAGGGCTGGCGGGATTCCTTCCCAAGCCCTGCAAGCTGCGGGATGCTCTAGGGGTGGTCCGGGAAGCCCTGGGGCACTCGGAAGGGAGAACGCCATGATCGGGCGCAAAGCCAAGCTGATCTGGGTTGGGCTGGGGCTCATCGGGTTCCTGGCTTGCCAGGCGGAAAAGCCATTCACGCTGGACGACCCCTCCCTGGGCGTCAAGGCCGTGTTTCCGGGCGAGGCCCGGATGGCCAAATATTCCGAGGACACCCCTTTCGGGAATATCGATTGGTTCAGTACGGCCTATGCCCCCTCCGGTCGCCTGGATGTGGCCTGTTATGTGAACGTGGGCAACCTGCCGCCTGGGACCAAGGGGGGGAGCACATCGGCTGGCGTCCTGGACAGCTTTGAGGCCTGGATGAAGAAGCGTTTCACGGGATTCACCCGCACCGAGCTCCCACCGGCCCAGGGGCCGGGATTCCGCTACCGGGCCACGGTTCCGACGGGCGCCTGGGTGGAAGGCATCGTCGTGGTCCGTCGCGGTCGGCTGCACCATGCCCAGGCCACGACAGGCCGGGCAGGCGATCCCCGGGGTCAGGCCTTCCTTTCGAGTTTCGAGGTGAGAAAGTAGCCGCTATCCTGGACATCAGTTGGTGGCTGTAGATGAAGATGTTTGGCGCCCTTGGCGCATGGATTCTGAGTGCGAGTCTCTTGAACGGCGGGAGTCCGGAGGGTCTTTCCTATCGCATCCGGCTTCAGTTTCAGGGGGATTCGGAGCCCGTGGAGGGCCGCTTCCGACTCGTGCCCACCCCGGTCCTGCGCACCCGGAATCGCGTCAAGCCACCCCGCATGGGTGGCTGGCGCCTGGAACCTCTTTCGGGCTCCCTGCGCGGCGTCCTTCCCCGGGCTGAGCGTCTGCTCTACTTTGCCGGACCAGGACCGGGTACCTCTCCTCGCGGGGCTGTGATCCGCTACGGAAAGCGCCTCTGTCACGTGTGGGATGTCCAGATCCCCATCGGAACGGGGGTCTATGCCTATCTGGTGGAAGTTAAGCCTGGAGTGCTGGCGCTTGCCTACTTAAGCGGGCGTTTTGCCACCGGTGAACTCCACTCGGTGGAGATGCAGCTTGAACGTGTGGAACTGCGCACCCATGCGGCCCCTGCGGAGGAGGGCACCGCCCTCCTGAAGACGCTCGCCAAGCTTACGGCGCCACCGGTGGAAGCGATCACCTTTGCCGAGGAGCGGGTCGAGCTTCGGTAGAGGCCGGGCTCATCGGGTATTCTGGACGTTGGGGGAAATTATGGCTTTCAAGGACGAGTGTGGCGTTTTCGGCATCTGGCCCCATCCAGAGGCATCCCGCCAGACCTATCTGGGACTTTACGCACTGCAGCACCGGGGCCAGGAAGCGGCAGGCATCTGCTCCCGCGGGGAGAAGGAACTCCTGCTCCACAAGGCCCAGGGCTACGTGGCGGATGTCTTCAGCCCTGACACGCTGGATCGCCTTTCGGGGGATGCGGCCATCGGGCACACGCGCTATTCCACCACGGGGGGTAACGTGGCCTCCGCCGCCCATCCCTTCCTGGTGGAGGGGCGCTTCGGTCAGGTAGCCCTCTGCCACAACGGCAACCTCACCAATACCGAGGTCCTGCGCCGTCGCCTGATCGAGCAGGGACAGGTCTTCACCAGCCCCTCCGATTCCGAAGTGATCCTGGCCCTCATCAACCGGGCCTGCGCCGCCACCCTCGAGGACGCCGTCGTGGAAGCCCTCCGTCAGGTCGAGGGCGCTTTCTCCCTGCTGGTCCTCAGCGGCACGCAGATCATGGCTGCCCGGGACCCCCGGGGCTTCCGGCCTCTTTCCCTGGCCAAACTGGGCGATGCGGTGGTCTTCTCCAGCGAGAGCTGCGCCTTCGATCTGGTGGGGGCTGATTACGAACGGGAGATCCAGCCCGGGGAACTCATGATCGTGGACGCCGAGGGCTCCCGGTCCCGCTATCCCATCAGCGGCGTCGAGCCCAAGCCCTGTGTCTTCGAACATGTGTATTTCGCCCGACCCGACTCCTTCGTCTATAGCCGCTCGGTCATGGGCACCCGCCGGGAGATGGGGCGCCTTCTGGCCAAGCGCTATCCCGCAGACGTGGATCTGGTGGTGCCGGTTCCCGACTCCGGCGTGAGCGCCGCTCTGGGTTATGCCGAGGCCTGTGGGGCCCCCTTCGAGTTCGGCCTGATCCGCAACCACTACGTGGGCCGCACCTTCATCGAGCCCAAGCAGAGCATCCGTTCCTTCGGTGTGAAGATCAAACTGAACCCGGTCCGGGAACTGCTCAAGGGCAAGCGGGTGGTCCTGGTGGACGACAGCATCGTCCGGGGCACCACCAGCCGCAAGATCGTCCAGATGGTGAAGGAGGCCGGGGCCGCCGAGGTGCATCTCCGCATCTCCAGCCCTCCGACCACTCACAGCTGTTTCTACGGCATTGACACGCCCAGCCGGGAGCACCTGATCGCCGCCAACCACAGCGTCGAAGGAATCCGGGAATTCCTGGGGGCCGACTCCCTGGGGTATCTCACCGAAGAGGATCTCCAGACCGCCATGACGGATCCCGGCGGCAAGGGCTTCTGCTACGCCTGCTTCAACGGCGCCTACCCCGTCCTGCCAAGGAAGTAGGCCCATGAGCCCGTCCTCCGGACCCGCCGGGGCCCTCCAGTCGAGGTTCGAGGACGGGCTGCGCTTCCTGGCTGCAGCCCTGGCGCTTCAGGCTGGCTGCTCGCCTGCGCCAGCCATCACCGCAGCCTGTGATGCCCTCCGCTGCTTCCTGGCCATCCTGGAGGCAGGGGCGGAACGCCACGTTCCGGACCCCGAGGGCGAGGTGGAGCATCTGCGGAACCAGTGCGTGGCCCTTCTGACCCAGCACCAGGCCCCGGGTGAAGTGCTCGAACATGCCCTTGAGGCGGCCAAGTTGGCCCGGGATCAGGCCGCCCGCATCCTGCCCAGGCTTTTATGAACGAAGGGGACCGCCC
>Ga0316602_10000418_pt1 | contig 23499 bp, 18 predicted proteins | sample OWC_soil_day10_C_FD_203103 | JGI IMG/M metagenome (GOLD analysis project Ga0316602, IMG submission 203103) | Wetland soil microbial communities from Old Woman Creek delta, Ohio, United States - OWC_soil_day10_CT | ecosystem: Environmental > Terrestrial > Soil > Wetlands | place: USA: Ohio... | reverse complement strand
GTACCAAACCATCATTGATTGGGAAAAGGCGGGCGTGGATAATGTCACCGCTGTAATTGAAGTAAGAATTACCCCTCAGCGTGAAGTAGGCTTTGATGCCATCGCTGAACGCATCTATCGTTATTCGGAAGTACGCAGCTTGTATTTAATGTCAGGGGGTTATGATTTATCGGTTACCGTAGAAGGGACCAGCCTAAAAGAAGTCGCCGATTTTGTTTCTACTAAATTATCTACAATTGACGGAGTTGTCAGTACTACAACTCACTTTATGTTGAAAAAATATAAATTTGCCGGCGTTATCATTAAGGATGAAGAAGAAGAACATAGGCTGGTGGTATCACCATGAATTGGTCTGATCGCATAGCGCCAACCGTTCAAGCCATTCCGCCTTCAGGCATCCGTCGCTTCTTTGACATCGCTGCGGAAATGAAAGGTGTAATCTCCTTGGGTGTTGGTGAGCCGGATTTTATCACGCCATGGCATATACGGGAAAGCTGTATTCACGGCTTGCACCGCGGCTATACTTCCTACACTTCCAATTATGGACTTCTCGAGCTTCGTGAAGAAATTGCCAAATCCCTACATAAGGATTATCAGGTGACCTATGATCCCCGCCAAGAAGTCCTTGTAACCGTCGGGGTTAGCGAAGGTCTTGATTTGGCCATGCGAGCCCTGCTAGGTCCTGGTGATGAAGTCCTTGTTCCCGAGCCCTGCTATGTATCTTATAAATCCTGCGTCACATTAGCAGGCGGCACTCCCATTACTATACCAACCAATGTAGAAAATGAATTTCGGATTACGGCAGAGCAATTAGAAGAATATGTGACGCCTCGTACCAAAATATTACTCATCGGTTATCCCAATAATCCCACCGGTGCGATTATGAGCAGAGAGGACTTAGAAGGCATTGCTGCTTTTGCACTAAAACATGATCTCATTGTTATTTCTGATGAGATCTACGCCAAATTAACTTATGATGGCACTCATACTTGTTTCTCCAGTTTACCGGGCATGCGAGATCGCACCATCGTGTTAAATGGTTTTTCCAAAGCCTATGCCATGACAGGCTGGCGTATTGGTTATGCAGTTTCCAATGTTGAGTTCATTGCTGCCATGACGAAAATTCATCAGTATACGATGTTATGTACTCCTATTACAGCGCAAATTGCAGCGATTGAAGCCCTAAAGAGCGGCGAAAAGAACGTAGAACATATGGTATCAGAATACAATTATCGCCGTCGTTTAATTTTCAATGGATTTCGCCAAATGGGCCTGGATTGTTTTGAACCCAAGGGAGCATTTTATATATTCCCTTCTATTAAGAAGACAGGTCTAACGTCTTTAGAATTTGCCGAACAACTTCTCATGACTGAAAAAGTAGCCTTAGTGCCAGGCGATGCCTTTGGTGAAAGCGGCGAAGGCTTTGTCCGCTGTTCCTATGCTACCTCTACCAAAAATATTACAGAAGCCCTCGAACGCATCGGACGATTTATTGAAAGTATAAAAAAATAAGAGAATAAAAGCCTAATAGAGACCTAGTGAATTGATCACTGGGTCCCTATTTTTTTGTCCTCAACACACGAAGGTAGTTATCTCTTAAATACAGCAATTTGCAAAAATCGATTAAATTTGAAATTTCTTTGAAAAATTTGGAAAACTATACCTTTTGGTAGATGCATTTTCCAAAAAAAGACATTAGAATGGAAATATATTACATTTGGTGAAACATTTAAAATTACAAAGAAGGAGCATTCACGATGCAGTCCTACATACATTATCAGCAATCCATTTTCAAGATACTTATCATCATTATCGTGTTTGGACTTTCATCCTTGCCAAGCTCAATCGTTGAAGCAGTAGCCAGCAATATGATTCAACTTCAATTGCTAGACCTAAATGCAACTCCTATACCTCACATGCGCCTTACAGCTTGGCGAATCAATACCTCTCATCCCCAAAATTCAGGGTACACTGGAACAAGCGGCACCGCCTTACTTCATCTGCCGCCAGGGCAGTATTACGTTACTGGCGATATTACAGCACTAAAGAACCGAACCACTTATGCTGCTGGATTAAAAAACAACCATACAACAACATTATATTTTATTTCTACGATCTTTTCCGTTGACGAAAACACTGGAACGATGGCTCTTACCATTGATAATACAAGCTATATTGATATCGCTGACATTTCAGGAGTGAAGGGGTTCCAAATACACCTTAGCCAGAGAAACCTAGGGATTGAAACAAATGTTAGCACCGCTGGGAATCACAACTGGCTGCGGCTCTATCTTCCAACACGAATGCAGTACACAATCCAGCAAGTAGAAGGAATTCTGCATCTGCAATGGCCGATTTACGCAGCACCCGGTTTGCAATTCATCCTTTCTTCCGGACTGAAATAGCCTTACACAGTAGCAAGGACCATAAAAAAATACAAGGAGCTCGTTATGTGAAAAATAATGCACTTCCATTTATCTTCCGATTTCTTTTAGCCTTTTATCTGTTTTTATCTCTCTTCACCACCACAATTCATGCTGAAACTCCATTGAGCAGCCTAAATTACGATCTAAGCTCCGATGGAACGGTTGCAATCATACCGATAAATCTCAATATGGTAACGGCAGCCAAGGACTTGGTTCAACAAATGCAGACCACTAATATCATTCCAGTTTCCAGTATGGTATATGCCCCGCCCGGTTTACCTCCTTATATGGTTTTGTCTGGTAACTCAGAGTCTTTGCAACAGGCACTTAATCTATTACAACGGCTTTTTGCAGATCACAATTCTACCCATCTTATCATCATCGCAGCGAGCCTAAGAGAGCTAACCCAGTCCAATTCCCGCTACATCGGCATCAACCCCATTCCTACTTTCACGGGCAGGGCAACGATCGATTGGAACAAAAGTACGGATATTACCAGCACTCGCACCGACACCAAACATTTGGAAGCCAGTTCCTCGGATATTGCATCGCTAAACGAAGCACTTAACAACAGTAAAGTCTTAGTATCCAGCGAAGTCTACACTCCCAATGGCATAAAGTCACAAATCTCTAATATAAAAAGCGTTCCTATTTTCAGCACCGATAACCAGGGCAATGTCCAGACACAATTCCAAAACCTTGAAACCAGCATTTCTGTCATTCCCACCGTTATAGAATACAACGAGGACAAGCCCGAAGACAGCATCATACGTGTCGATGTGGATATCAAGGTCAGCATCATTTCTGGCAGTTCTGTATTGAAAGGCGTATCTGCTCCAGAATCCAGTGTGAAAACCATGACCACCACGCGAATGCTTCCCGCCGACAACCACAGCTATGTAATTGGCACTTTTATTACGGACAATGATACGAAAAGCACTTCCGGCGTTCCCATCTTAGGCAAGATACCCCTGCTCAAATATCTATTCTCCCAGGAGCACACGGAAAAACAGCGCAATACCGCCGTTCTAACCCTCGCCGTACGCTTGCTACCCTTACCATCAACCGAACCTTAGCACTAACATAGTGCCGATAGCAGGCACAAAACATGCCTGCTATCGGCACTGGGCTAGTACACACAGTAGGCGCCTGCTGTAACTACTGACTTAGTAAAAAAATATGTTACGAGGAGTGTTTATCATGATCAAAACTACGATACTAAAGAAATTTGCAATTCCCCTAGTATGCCTAACGATGTTAATAGGATTATCAGCCCCTGCTTTGGCATACGATGCTATTGTTAATGAACTTGAGGATAACGGTCTCCCCTCCTATTCCAACAATACGATAGCTACTGCACAAAGCGCTCTGAATCTTATACCTAACAATACATCAAATACTTGTTATGTAAAAGGAACGATAAAAGATACAACAGACATTGATTACTACCAATTTTTATACCAGAAGAACAATAGTTCAAATGGTAGATTTGCCATTAAACTAGAAAACGTCAAATCTGGTAACAGCTATTCCCTTAGCTTAGTAGATAAAAATGATAAAATTATCCTTTCTTCTGTGAGGAGTGGTAATCAGAATCAAATTATAAGAGTCCCTGCTAATACTCTTACTGACAAGACCACCTACTATATTAAAATAGTGCCAATAACCGTTGGTACCCCTGGTGCAGGCTATACACTTTTCTTCGAAGATAACTTCAAAACCGTTACCGGGGCAACCTACGGCTTATTACCTAGCAACTTGAACTCTTATAATGGACAACGCTCTGTTCCTGCGTTAGTTGACCTGAAAAATATAAACAAAGACCCTAATGCGACAGTTTTATCCGCTTCCGTTTCTGCCGTTAAAGGGAGTGCTAATAACGGCATGAACTATATAATGTCTGTCGCTCCTGGCACGAAGTATCAACAAAACCAATGGTATACCGCCAATTGGAATAGTGAAGTTACGGGTCTTAAAAACGCAGGTGTCTTATTAAAGGATTCCTGGTATGTTGCCTTTCAAGCTACCAGCATCATCAGCGGTGTAAATGTAGTATCCATCACCTCACCCAAACTTACCTTCACCTATGAATATGATTCAACATATGGTTATTAAGTATCTCTCCTAATATCAAATCCCAATACTCTAAAGCTCTGCTTTAGGGTATTGGGATTTAATTTCCAATGGACCGGGAACATAATAAAACAGCATAAATCATTTACACGACATGCCATATAGAAAAAAATGTAACAACAGCACTTAACCATATAATGGAATTCAACGATATATAAACCAGAGATATATCTATAATCATATTGGGAGGAATACAATGAATATTACTCGGACAGACCCGTCAATCGTTTCTAAATTACTAATGTCCCTTGCAACTACCAAAACAAAAGGCACTACAAATAACAACGCTATTATAAAACCAATCACACAGACGACCCTCGCCCAAGAGCTGATGCACATTGGTTATAACAACCAAGGCAACGAGGTTGTAGCTAATACCTCTACCAATCAGACAGAGGTCGTAGGATCAAATAACCAGGCACAATACTCGACAAGCACTACTAGTGAAGACACCATTGATGGAATAGCTGCTAAATACAAGGGATCATTGACTGCCAATGAAATTGCCGAGAAATATGCAAATGGCGATGATGTTAGTATTGAAGAATATTGCTTTATGACTAAAGAAATTCGTGGCGACAAATTTAATACTGCATTATGCCAAAGGTCCAAATCACTTGAAGAGCAAAAAATTTCCCGCATATTGGCCAGCAACAATATTCAACTTAACTCTGACGAAGAACTAAATATCAGTGTTGACTGCCAAGATAACGTTACCGTAAGTGGTCTTAACGATACTGCAAAACTCCAGAAAATTCAAGACGCTTTAACTAATGAAGGGTTTCAGCTCAACTGTATATACCAAGGCAATTCAGAAACCTATAAAAATTTATCTCCACGTTTTTTGGGAATCGCACAACGTTTAGGCACCATTGAACAATACCTCAATAAGCAAACACAAGGAGCCATCTCCCTTACAGACTTGGACTTACAAGACGGTAAAATTGTGGGTCTTACACCCGAATTAGACAAATTGCTCAATAAAGATAAGAATACATATGACATTCTAAACTCAGAAGAAGATTTTCAAGCTTATAGAATGAAATACAAAATGACATCCACGCTTGCATATATTAAGGCCAATGGAACTGAAAACTTACCCCAAATGAATAGCACTTTTACTTACAAGAATGGCAAGCTCACCTGCATAGAACAGCCGGATTTGGTAAAACAGTATCCTCAAACCATGAGCAACGCTGAATATCAACAACAAGCAACGCTGGAAATGAATGATCCCGCAGGTTACTGGACTGCAGAATCAGCAAATAAGAGGTAATAGCAGCAACAGTCTACCTTCAACAATGCAGGAGGAAGTACAATGAATATTGCCAATTCAAACGTCCAACAGCTGTTAAACATATTATGTCGTTCAAAGAACAAAGGTACTGCCAGTAGAAAATCCGTTGCACAAGCACCAATACCGCCAGTCTACGGAGCAGATACAAGCAATACGATAAATAACATAATTGCCGCAAAATTCCCACCAGGAACTTCAATTGTTGTGGGCTATTGTAAAGACGGTGAGATTATATATAATACCACAACAAAACAAACAGAAGTAGCGACACCGGAAATACCCGATTACAACGATTCTCAAAAGAAATATACCGGTTCTTTAGCGGCTAGTCAACTCGGTGAAAAATTTGCTAATGGTGATGAGCTAAGTGATGATGAATACTATTTTATGCTTAAAGAGCTTGATGGAAACATATTTGATGTTGCTTTTCACAAAAGAAATACAGTATTAGAGGAAAAAAACATATCTACAGTGTTGACTAAAAACAATATTCAGCTCAACAGTGACCAAGAGCTACGTATCAGTATTGACTGCCAAAATAGAATTACCGTAAGCGGTATTGATGATCCCGAGAAGTGTCAACAGATTGCAAGTGATTTGAGCAGCGAAGCAAGTATGCTCGCTAGTTTATTTCAGCATAATTCTGAAACATATACGAAAGTATCGGGTGATTTTGCCGGAACCGCACAAGCCTTAGGAACAATTGAAAAATATCTGAATGAGAAAACGAATGGAAAGATATCCATTACAGACTTAACAGTGCAAGATGGTAAAATAGTTGGGCTAACTCCTGAACTAGATCGTCTGTTAAATAGAAATATCACTCCAGAGGACCGTTTAAAATTTGATGAAGCAGAAAATTATACAATGAAATATGGAATAATAGGCGCAATTACGTATATAAACATTAATGGCGCTGAAGACTTGCCCCAAATGACCTTCACATTGAGCTACAAAAACGGGAAACTTTCCTGCATTGAACAGCCGGATTTAATTGCAAGTCACCCTGAAACTAGAACCCGTGAACAATATATAGACCAAGCAAACTTAATACAACAAGATCCAATGGCTTATTTTAACAACTTATTAAAACAGCAAATAAAAGGACAATGGTAGTTAACAGGACAACAGGTATAAACGGCTAATTCTCAGACGGCTCTTTTCAATCACGAAATCAATCACAGACTACGTAGATATTTTCCACACTGCCATAATGAAGTGTTTTTATAGCCCTTTATTCAGCAGAGTATAAGCAGAACTTTTCCTAATTGATAAGAATATCAACAAGGGGCGGGTTTATTGACAACCGCCTTTAATCCAAGGTCAAGGCTCATATCAAAAAATGCTTTTAAAGAGTATACCAAATAAGCCCTTTCCTGATTATCTCAATAATTATATTGCAGCTTCTATATCTCTGGGCAAACTGCCCCTCTCCATTGGTACCATTTATTCTTTATTAAAACAATATCTCTATCCTTATATTTTTTTAATGAAGTAGGAGGAATCACAATGAATGTTACAAGAATACCCTCATCAAAAGTTTACGAATTAATGGCAGCGTCAAAAACAGAGAAAAAAGTTGGCAACAAAACCATCGAAGTACCAACACTTACAACCCTCGCAGAAGAACTAGTGCGTTTTAGTGATAACAAATATGGTTATAACCAAAATGGTAATGAGACTATGATGAATACTTCTACCAATCAAACAGAGGTTGTAGGATCAAATACTCAAGGGCAATACTCAGCAAGCACTGCTAACGAGGATACCATTGATGGAACAGCCGCCAAATATACTGGACCAATGACCGCTGATGAAATTGCAAAAAAATACGCAAAAGGCGATGATGTAAGCGATGAAGAATACTGCTTTATGATTAAAGGAATCGGCCTTGCTAATGTTGATGCCGCACGATGCGAAAGATTCAAGGTATTAGAAGAACTAAACATATCTACAATTTTAGCGAAACACAACATTCAACTCAATTCTGACGAAGAATTAAACATCAGTGTCGACTGCCAAAATAAAGTAACCGTAAGCGGTCTCAACGATACCGTAAAACTTCAAAAGATTCAAGATGCTTTAAATAACGAAGGTTTTCAGCTCAACAGTGTATACCAGACCAGTTCAGAAACATATAAAAAATTATCTCCAACTGCTTTTGTAATCTCATATAGTTTAGGTGATGTTGAGCAATACCTAAACAAGCAAACCAATGGGACTATCTCCCTTACGGACTTGGACTTACAAGACGGTAAAATTGTGGGTCTTACACCTGAATTAGACAGATTGCTAAATAAAGATAAGAATGCATATGACATTCTAAACTCAGAAGAAGATTTTCAAGCTGATAGAATGAAATACAAAATGACATCCGTGCTTGCGTATATTAAGGCTAATGGAACTGAAAACTTACCCCAAATGAATAGCACTTTTACTTACAAGAATGGCAAGCTCACCTGCGTAGAACAGCCGGATTTGGTAAAACAGTATCCTCAAACCATGAGCAATGCTGAATACCAACAGCAAGCAACGCTCGAAATGAATGATCCCGCAGGTTACTGGGCTGCAGAATCAGCAAACAAAAAGTAAGGACAGGGTTGTTGACAATCCTCTTCACTCAAAGGCAAGCACCATATCGCAAAGTGTCTTGTAAAAGAATATACCAAATAAGTCCTTCCTGATTATCTCAATAACTATATTGAACAACCATAAGGACATTGAAAATGCAGCAATAATTTAAAAGCAGGAGCTCGGTTTTTTGACCAGGCTCCTGCTTTTTTATGTTAGATATCCATAAACATATCCAATGGTGAATTAGGTTTCAACATTGGAGTTACCAGCTGCTCCGTAGGGATTTTGACAATAATCACCCGTGGACAGTTGCTTTCCACTGCAGCGGAAAATGCCGCTAAAAATTCTTCTTGCGTCGTAGTCAATGTACCTTCAATGCCAAAGGCTTTTGCAAAACAGACAAAATCCATAGGCACCGGCAATAAAGACTCCGAGTACCGCTGTTTATAAAACAATTGTTGTAATTGGCGCACCATTCCCAACGAACTGTTATCCACAATAATCGTAATCAAAGGCAATCCCTGACTCGCTGCGGTAAAGAGTTCACAGCCTGTCATTTTTATGCCCCCATCACCGACAATGGCGATCACCCGCTTCGTCGGCATGGCTACCTGAGCACCAATGGCAGCAGGAAGACCAAATCCCATCGTACCTAAGCCGCCTGAAGTAATCCAAGAACGAGGGGTCTCGATGTGGAGATTCTGAGCCGCCCACATTTGATGCTGCCCTACATCTGTCGCAAAAATGAATGGTTTTCCCTTTGTTCTTTCAGCTACTTGCTTTAGCATCCACGTGGCTGAAAGATCATTTCCATCCGGTTTTGCTGCAAATTCTTGTTTCCATTCCTGGATCACATTCCACCATAGACAGGAATTAAGAGGCTTCATCCGCTGGTGCAGTGTCGTTACCAATTGCTTCACATCTCCCGCCAGAGGAATATGGGTGGAAACATTCTTATCCAATTCGGCAGGATCTACATCAATGTGAATTAGCGTTTTTCCTTCTGCATATTTGAACTTATTACCTGTTACCCGATCATTGAAGCGGCTGCCGATGGCGATTACCACATCAGCACCATGAACAGCAAGATTGGCTCTTTTATGTCCGTGCATCCCTGTTAATCCTAAGAATAATGGATGTTCAGAAGAAAATGATCCCAGCCCCATCAGAGTGCTCACAACAGGAGCATTCATCTTTTCAGCTAAGGCAACAACCTGTTCATAAGCACCAGATGAAACTACACCGCCGCCAACGATCATTACAGGCTGTTTTGCTGATTCCAGCACTGCTACCGCCTTATCGATCAGCGAACTTCCCAGTTCTGATAATTCCCATTGAATTTTAGGTTTATTTTTTTCCTGATCTTCTTCTTTGGTGAAGGTAAACAGGTTTGTTTGAATATCACTGGGTATATCAATCAGTACAGGACCCGGACGTCCTGAAGAGGCAATCCGAAAAGCAAAACGCATGATTTCCGGTAAGGTTGCAGCATCTTTAACTAGAAAATTATGCTTCGTTATCGGCATCGTAATCCCAGTGATGTCCACTTCTTGAAATGCATCAGCACCAATTAGATCTGTAGAAACTTGGCCCGTGATAACGACTAAGGGCACTGAATCCAAGTAGGCATTTGCAAGGCCAGTTACCAAGTTGGTAGCTCCCGGACCGCTGGTGGCGATACAAACCCCTACCTTGCCGCTAGCGCGGGCATAACCATCTGCCGCATGGATAGCCCCTTGTTCATGCACCGTAAGGATGTGGCGTATCTTTCCTTCATATATCACATCATACAAGGGCAAAATACGTCCTCCAGGATAACCAAAAACCGTATCGACTCCTTGCTCTAATAAACATTCTATGATCCCCTGGGCACCAGATATCTTCATACAAGTCACCTCCTAACGAAGATGTTAACCAAGTTGTTTCTCAATCAAACTCGTCATTTCTTCCGTTGAAACTTTAGTTGAACCAGGTTTATACAAATCGGCTGTACGATATCCTTGAACCAAGACTTGATCTACGGCTTTTTCAATTGCTGCCGCTGCTTCTTCGGCACCTAATGAGTAACGAAGAAGCATAGCGGCGGATAAGATGGTCCCCACCGGATTGGCTAATCCCTTACCTGCGATGTCAGGAGCCGAACCATGGATCGGTTCATATAAACCGGTGCCATCGCCCAGACTGGCCGACGGCAGCATGCCAATGGATCCTGTAAGGACAGCAGCTTCATCACTTAATATATCCCCGAACAGATTGTTAGTTACAATTACGTCAAACTGCTTTGGTGCCAAAATTAACTGCATAGCACAATTATCAACATAAAGGTGACTCAAATTGACATCGGGATACTGTGCGGCAGTCTTTTGGGCTGTTTTACGCCACAAACGCGAGGAGGCCAAGACATTGGCTTTATCGACAGATACGACCTGTTTGCGCCGTAATTGAGCTGCCTGGCAGGCTAGCTTTACAATCCGCTCCACTTCAGGAGCGCTATAGATCTCTAAATCAGATGCTTGCTCTACACCGTTTACCACTGCCGCTTCATTTTTCGCGCCATAATAAATACCGCCATTTAATTCTCGTACTAATAAAATATCCACACCAGAAATTGCCTCTGGTTTTAAGGGGGAAAATTCAATTAATGCTTCTGCTACACGGATGGGCCGCAGGTTCGCATATAGCCCCAACTCTTTGCGCAATCCTAAAATCGCTTTTTCCGCTCGAATCTCCGGAGCAACCCCATCCCATTTAGGACCGCCAACCGCTCCAAGCAGTATGGCATCTGCCTTTTTGGCAGCCTGGATGGTACTATCCGGCAGAGGAAGACCATATGCATCAATGGCCGCACCGCCAGCCAAATGGCGCTCAACATGCAGTTGTATTCCACTCTTTCCTGCTGCTTTTTTCAGTATACAGACAGCTGCTGCTGTTATTTCTTCCCCAATACCATCACCAGGGATCACAACAATTCGTTTCTCGCTCATACCAACACCTCTGTCTTACTATTTTTTCTTCAGCCAGCTCATCATACCGCGCAGTTCTTTACCCACTGTTTCAATTTGATGTTCTGCTTCACGGCGTCTGGTTGCAGAAAATTCAGGACGGTTGGCTTGATTTTCCAAAATCCAGTTTTTCGCAAATACACCCGTTTGAATTTCTGTTAAAACCTTTTTCATTTCTACTTTTGTTGCATCGGTTACAATTCGATTACCAATCATATAATCACCATATTCAGCCGTATCACTGATAGAATAACGCATGGCTGCCATGCCGCCTTCATACATAAGATCTACAATCAATTTCAATTCATGCAAACATTCAAAATAAGCAATCTCAGGCTGATAACCAGCTTCTACTAACGTTTCAAAACCGGCCTTTACTAAAGCAGTAGTACCACCGCACAAGACAGTTTGCTCACCAAATAGATCTGTTTCTGTTTCTTCTTTGAAAGTAGTTGTCAATACTCCTGCTCTTGTACCGCCAACACCCCATGCATAAGCCAAGGATAGAGCTTCGGCCTGACCTGACCCATCTTGATATACAGCCTTCAAACATGGCACTCCGCCGCCTTCTTGGAATACACGGCGAACTAAATGCCCAGGACCTTTAGGAGCCACCATAAATACATCTACATCCGCTGGCGGAGTAATCTGGTTAAAATGAATATTAAAGCCATGGGCAAAAGCCAAGGCAGAGCCAGCTTTCAAATTTGGTGCGATTTGCTCTTTGTAAATTTTAGCTTGTTTTTCATCAGGAACTAAAATCATAACGACATCAGCAGCGGCTACTGCTTGAGCAACTTCCTGAACCTCAAGACCATCACTTTTTGCTTTCTCCCAAGATTTACTGCCCTCGTACAGACCTACAATTACTTTTACTCCATTATCATGTAAATTCAGCGCATGAGCATGCCCTTGGCTTCCATAACCAATAATCGCCACCGTTTTTTTTGTAATTAATTCTACTACCGCATCTTTGTCATAATACATTTTACTCATTTTCATCATCTCTCCTACATTTTAGTATTCTAGTGTTATATAAAACAGCCTCTTACTTTTTTAGAGATAGCCTCTTTAGAAGATGAGAGGTGGTTTTGCCCTATGCCTCAACTTGAGCTGCATCGAATAAAGCACTAATTTCACATTTTTCTTTTTCATAGATACTACAGTCGCCTCGTTGCAAGCCAACAACGCCTGTACGGATCATCTCTAAGATTCCATAGGATGATAAAGCATCAATTAATGCATCCGTATTGGTCTTACCGCTGGTTATTTCTACCATTAATGTCTCATCTGAAATATCCACGACCTTAGCTCCGAAAGTTTCTGCCAGCTGCAAAACTTCTAACTTCTTATTTTGCTCTGCCTTGACTTTTATCATCGCCATATCCCTTACCACCGCAGTATTAACAGGCAGGATCTCAACGGCCCTTACTTCTACCAACTTTTCTAATTGCTTCACCACCTGCGCTACAATCGCGTCACTCCCTTGCATCACCGCTGTAATACGCGAGTATTCCGGAACATGAGTAGTGCCTACGGCTAAACTTTCGATATTAAATCCTCGGCGTGAAAACATTCCAGCTACTCGTACCAATACCCCCGATTGATTCAAAACTAAAATTGAGATTGTATGATGACCCATTCCATCCACCTCCATTTTATTGTTAGTAAAAACAAAAAAACCACCGAAAAATTCCCACTAATAAGAATAGTTTTATCTATTCTTTGCTGAAACAATCATATACCACAGGCTTCAGCAGTGAGAAAATTTCCGCAGAGTCTTTTATACTCACGGTGTAATCCGCATACGCGCATTTGTATCGCTTGGTCCAGTCCTTTTTACAGCGGAACCCTAGATACTCTTTCTCGTTACGTCGTTGTAACTTTTTTTATACTTCAAACGACAACGTCACTCTATTGCCAAGACCAATCGGCTGTATACTCAACTCTTTTTTACCGGTCACCATTTCTATTGGCGATTATAGATTATACTTAGTTTAAACATTCTCATTCCAATACATACAAGTCCTCCTTCAGTAAATATGAACCTGCAGCATGAACAAACGAGGAAAACATCCTTCACACAAATACATTTTTATTCCACATAGCTACTCGCTTGTAACATTTTAAGCCATTATACCAGTCATCACAGAGAAAAAGCAAGATTATTTTACTATTTTACTAGAATAATTAAGAGAAAAATGTATCACCCCTTTTTATATTCCTCAGTATAGAAAAAGCATCCCATTACTTACTGAGCCAAAACCAATTAAGCTAGTCAGATTAATGACCAGCTAATCCCCCCCCTCCAAGATATACCAGTATAGTAGAAAACCCTTGCTCTTCCTTTGTATTTTAAAAGACAGCAAGGATTTTCCACTATATCATTATTATAAATAGCATGAATAATAGAATCGCAAAATATAAGCAACAAATAAAAATTCAAAGAAAACTCTCTATACTTTTCAGTATTCAAACCATTTTTAACTTTTGTATACTGTTTTTTCTTCCGCTTTTTTTATCTCTGCAAAAAGCTCGTTTACCAGCTCTTTGCCAATTTGATTTTTATATCTATCAATTACCGGTTTAACAACCTCTTGAATTTTAGCTATCTCCATCGAACTAATTTGTCCTATGGACATACCTTTTCTTTCTAAAGCCTGCAAATTATCCTCTTTCCTTTTCCGATTGACCTCAGTGGTATATAAGGCACCTTCTTTTGCAGCCTGCTCGATAATAGGTTTATCTTCACCTGGTACAATGTCCCATAGCTTCTTCGAGTACATCAGTATAAAAGGTGAATACACATGATTGGTGAGCGTTAAGAACTTCTGCACTTCAAAAAATTTATCGTCATAGATAGTAGCAATCGGGTTTTCCTGACCATCTACCTCTTTTAACCGCATAGCGTTGTATAAATTCGCAAAAGGCAGCGGTACTGGATCTGCCCCCAAAGCCTTCCAGGTATCGATATGGAGATCATTCTGCATGGTTCTAATCTTCAGTCCGCGAAAATCTTCTAATCCCATAATAGCATGTCGCGAGTTGGTCGTATTTCGAAATCCGCTCTCAGCAAATGTCAGACCGTAAAATCCGTATTGATCAAGCATATTCAGCAGTTTTCTGGCAAAAGGTCCGTGAAGTATGTAATCTGCTATGCTCTCATTTCTAAACAAGAATGGGAAGTCAAAAATCATAAATCGCTTATCTAAACCTGCCAGCGTCGGCAAAGCCGGAAATGTCATTTCCAGATTTCCTTCTTTTAACTTTTCGATCATATCCAGGCCTGTCCCCAATTGAGCGCTATGAAAGATTTTCAGACTATAACGCCCCTGAGTGCGTTCATGCAAAATTTGCCCAAACTTTTCCATACCCGCATAGCATACAGACTTATCTGTCATTTCAAACCCAACGCGTAAGGTTTTCGTATTCGAAAAATGAAATCGAAAAACTGCTTGTTCCAAACTTCCGGCCAAACGCGATAACTGTTGCGTACCACTAGCGATCTGGGCAACGGACGTAGTCATTTGCTCGCTGCTAACAGCAGCCGTTTGCGTTGCTGCAGCAGATTGCTCAGCAATCGCAGCCACACCGTGTACAGTTGACATCAAATCAGCAGCAGCATCTGCCTGATTATCCGCAAGCAATGTTACCTCTTGTAATTTACTGCGGGATTTCTCAATGTCGGATCTTATATCTGCAAAGCTAACATTAGCCTCTGCTATTGTATTTACACCTGTATTCATACTTTCCTGCGTTGTTTCAAAGGCTACCACTACATGTCCAATATCGGAAAGCATACTTTCGACAATTTCATTAATTTGACCAGCCGCATGGCGAGATCGATTGGCAAGCTCACGAACCTCCTCTGCGACAACTGCAAACCCTCTGCCTTGCTCTCCTGCTCTTGCTGCCTCAATCGCTGCATTTAATGCTAGTAAATTCGTTTGTGCAGTAATGCTATTGATAAGCTTGATAATTTCTCTTACTTCTTGCGATTTCCCCTTAAGTTCTCCACCCAGGCGTACATTATACTGAGCAGTTGCTGCAATTTCATTGACAATATTTCTCGATCGTCCTATTGCTTCGCTCCCCTGTTGGACTGACGCCACAATTTGCTGTGTAATTTGCAATAAAGATTGCAACCCTGCTGCCGTACTTTTTGCTAATTCAGAAACTTGATCTGTTTTACTGGCAGCATTTTGCGCCATAGTACCCGTTTCCTGAGCACCTGAAGCAAGTTCAGCTACTGCCATTGATATTAGCCTTATATCGCGACTAGTCCCATCCGAGACAGATGCAATTTCTACGCTTTTTTTGGACACTTCTGCCGCTTCATCAGTCACTAAACCCAAGAGTGTACGTAGATATTCCAATGCTGAATTAATTGATGTTGTGATCTCTCCTAATTCGTTATTATCTGCACACTCCAGTGAAACTGTCAAATCTCCATCTTTCATGCGGGAAGCTTGTTCTGAAATTGTTTTCAACGGTCGAATGATTCGATACAACAGTATTAAATTGAAGGAACAAGATAGTAAAACACCAATCGTTAAGAATATGCTATACACATCAAATCCGGATAAAATGATATACATTAGTAAAACAAGTACTAATATGGGCGATAATACAAAAAATAATTTCATATATTTTTCTTCCATAATCTAACGCCTCCTCCGATTTGTTCATTAACAATACAAATGGTTGTATAACATCATTCATAACAAATCTTTCAAAGCACTAACCATCTGTCAAAAGTGATACTTCACCTGTGTCAGGATGAATCATCAGTCCATGAATAGGAACATTCCTTGGAATAATAGTCGTTTTACGCAGTGCATCTACCAGCTTCTTAACCTCTTCCTCACTATCGTGAACTTTGTCCAGCCAAGCAATTGCTTCTTCCTCAAATTTAAGGATCTGCCTCTTATCAATCCCTCGCTTTTGCATCTTTTGTTTCAGCATGCTTGGGGATATTTGCGTTACACCACAATCCTCGTGACCGACCACAACAATTTCCTCTACATCCAAAGCGTAAATAGCTATCACTAAGCTTCGTAAAATAGCACCAAAATTTCCATCTGTCGATGTACCGGCCGTTTTAATTACAACAGCCTCTCCTCTTTTTATTCCAAGTGCCGACTCTAACAATTCAACCAGTCTGGTATCCATACAAGTAACGATAGCGATCTGATGTTTTGGACTCTTAGAAAGACCATCCCCATTCGCTACTGATTTTAAAAGAAAACTGCTGTTTGCTTTGATTAGTTGTTCTAACCCTATCATTTACAATTCCTCCAGCATCATTTGACAACAAAATACTCCAATAGTTATTCAATGAGCGCTTCAGATATAGAATCAGAAGCGCTCATTGAGCCAAGTATACGATCCAAGCCTTAGTCGTTTTTTACTAACACTTTACAAGTAACTCTTATATGATAATCCTTCATCCTATGCATTTACTGCAACAGCATGCTTAGGTTCCTGATGACTTAGAACACGTACAACTTCTTGGGCGGCGGTAACGCTGCATCGTGTAACTGCATCTTCCGTATATGCTCCACAGTGAGGAGTTAACACTACATTAGGCAGTGTAAGCAGCGGATGATCCGGCGCCGGCGGTTCTTGTGTCAAAGTGTCGGCACCATAGCCGGCAATCGTTCCCGTTTTTAATGCATTAAAAAGGTCTTTCTCATCTACCAGCTCACCTCTAGCCGTATTGATGATAAAAGCAGACTTCTTCATGCTTGTCAAAGTACGCTCATTAATAAGGCACTTTGTATCAGGGGTAACGGGTAAATGCATTGTTAAAAAGTCAGCTTTTTCTACTACTTCTTCTAAGAAAAGGTATCTCACATTATAATTTTGGCATAACTCTGGTTTCTGCCAAACATCAAAAGCTATAATTTCCATACCAAAAGCATGTGCTCTTTTTATCACTTCGCTGCCAATATTCCCTGTACCCAGTACCCCTAATACTTTTCCATACAATTCACAACCTAAGTTACGTTTCCAACTGCCTTGACGAATTTGGGCATCCTGACCCGGTATTGCTCTTGCTAGAGACAACATTAAGCCGAATACTAATTCGCAAACCGATATGGTATTAGTTCCTGGTGCAAGGGTAACGGGGATACCTAGCTTTGCCGCAGCTTTTACATCTACTTTGTTATATCCCACACCATTTCTGGCTATTATTTTTAATCCAGGTGCTCCTGCTTCAATAACCTTGTCAGTAATTTCATCTAGACCGGCGATAATCGCATCCATACCCGGAATAATGCGAATCATCTCAGCCTCTGACTTAACGCCATCACTAACATGAGTGATAATTTCATGCCCTGCATTTTCTAGTATTGCCTTGCCTTCTTTATTGGCAGCAACCGAACGGGCCGTAATTAATACCTTTGCCATACTCTATGCCCCCTAGCAATTATTGGCTATCTTAGATGTATCATTTTTTACCAAACGCAGCAATATCCGTGAATTCCTGCTGCAAATTCCAGTATATACGGTTATAAATATCATATAGTTCTTGGTAACACTTAACTGCCGACGCTCCCGGCTTATAGTTTTTTTCAATTGTTACAAACTCAGCCGTAGAAGATATATCTTTCAAAATTCCCGCAGAAACGAAACCTAATACCGCAGCACCAAAAGCTGCCCCTTCGTTTACATTTGGGACATTTATTTCCTGATTCAATGTGTCAGCTAATATCTGCAGCCATAACTCCGACCTGATAAAGCTGCCGCTTACCCTAATTTCACGAGCTGGTCCCGTCACTTCCTGCAAGGCATGCAGGATACTGTTCATTCGATAACATACCCCTTCCATGGTGGCGCGAATCATATGTCGTTTATCATGCTGCAGGGTAAGACCGAACAATACACCTCTGGCGTCCGCATTCCAGTTTGGAGCTCGCTCGCCGGTAAAAAAGGGAAGCATAATGAGCCCCTCTGAGCCCGGCGCTATTTTTTTTGCATAGCTAGACATCAAGTCATAGGAATCGATGCCAAGCTTTTCTGCTACTCTTTGTTCTGTCTCACTAAAATGATCCCGCATCCAGCGCAATGCAATTCCACCATTATTAATGGCACCGCCTGAAACCCATACGGAATCTGTAAGATTGTAACACCAAGTCCGCCCTTTTTCATCTGTACACGGTTTATCGGTCAGCATACGCACTGCACCGCTTGTGCCAATCGTGGCACTCATATCCCCAGGTCTTACCGCTCCGATCCCTACATTTACCAATACACCATCACCAGCACCAATCACGACGGGAATACCCGGCTGCAGACCTGTCCTGCGAGCCATCTCACCTCTTAAGGGCTGACTGTATGTTGTTGGCACAACATTCGGCAGCGTCTCTTCCGATATAGACAGATTTGTGAGCAACTCTCGATCCCATTCTAAAGTGAATAGATTATACAAACCGGAACCACTGGCAATCGAACGATCTACCACCCATTGCCCAGTCAATATTCGAAAAGCATAATCTTTGATCGAACCAAAATACGATGAGCGATTGAATATCTCAGGACGTTCTTTGCGAAGCCAAGCAATCTTAGTCATAGGGTACATGGGATGAAGCGGACATCCTGTACGACGGTATATAGAAAGGAAATCAGGATCTATCCTTTTCATCTCTCTCACAATTTCCTGGCTGCGATTGTCTGCCCAAGTCATTAGCGTTGTAGTCGGCTCTCCCTCTTTATCATAGGCAAGGAAACTGTGAAATACGGAACTGATAGAAACCCCTTCAGCCTTGCGTCCAGATTGGGTTAACAAGGTTACTACATCGCTGATGACACTTTCCATTGCACCAATGATTTCATTAGGATCTTGCTCAGCCCAGCCGGGATGAGGCGTAAACAGCGGATACTCCTGAGAAGCAGCACAAAGAGACTGCCCGTCAGCTTGATACGCCACGGCTCTTACTCCTGTCGTCCCTATATCAATACCAATCCATACAGAAGGTTTCATCTTTATCATCCTCACTCATCAATTGTTATGCCTCTTTAAAAATAAATTTTTGTATTGCGTACCCTACACCACATTCTTCATTTGTTTTTGTTACATCATCAGCATACTGCTTTAGCTCCTTGCAGGCATTGCCCATAGCAATTCCAATACCCGCTTCTCGAATCATGGAAATATCGCTGCCTTCATTTCCAACTGCCATCACATTTTCCATAGGAATTCCCAAATCCCGGCAAATTGCTTTTAAAGCGCCTCCTTTGCTGACTGTCGGTTCTACAATTTCCAAGCCATGATCGGTATCCCGAATTACGGCAAAATCATCTGACCACTTTTTTAAAACTTGCTGCGCTTTTTGAATCCGTACAGCATCATCAAATAATGCAATGCGCAGAGGTGCCTTCTCCAATGTTCTTAATTTCTTTGGGCCTATAGCCGTATAAGGCACCCCAAAGATTCGAGAATAATTGACAGTTTCTTTGGTGGCTTCCTGAACAATAAGCTGATTCTCTAAATATACTTTGATATAATAGTTTTCTTCTTCAAAAATACGAACCATTTCTCTAAATTTCAGCAAATTCATCGGTCTTCTTAGCCAGATTCTTTCTTCTCTTTCATCTGTCACATAGGAACCGCTCAAAGAAATCAGCGGCGCATCTACCTGCAATTGGCGGGCATAAGGCAGCATGGAACACAAAGGTCTTGCCGATGCCAGCGTAACAATGATCCCTTTCTCTTTGGCCTTGGCAATCATTTCTACAGCCTGATCGGGAATCTTTTTCTCTTCATCTAATAACGTTCCATCCAAATCAAGAGCAATCAGTCGAACAGGAGGATACATCATAAAGCTACCTCTTTTACAAAATAAATTAATTAACAACCCAGCTGGAAGTTTCTTTGTTATCTAAAACACGTTTCAATTCACGCAATAATAAATACGGCGTCTGCGCAAATGTATCATTCGTCGCACCAGCTAAATGAGGAGTTAGAGTAACATTATCCATAGTTAACAGAGGATGTTCTTTTGCTATTGGTTCTGTCCAAAAAACATCTAAAGCTGCTCCGCCAATTTGCTTATTTTCTAAGGCTTCTATTAATGCCTTCTCATCAATCAGACCTGCTCGTGCAGTATTAATCAAATATGCCGTTGGCTTCATCCATGAAAACGCTTCTTTGCCAATCAGACCTGCTGTATCCTTACTAAGTCTGGCATGGATACTAATGAAATCAGATTGCCTGCATAGTTCTTCTAGTGAAACTAATTCCACTCCCGATCCTTGGACCGCTTCCGCCTTGATATATGGATCATATGCCAGAACGCGAACATTAAAGTTTGCCAATTTGTGGGCAACCAAACGTCCAATATACCCCAAGCCTACCAAACCAATTGTTTTTTCACGCACATCACCCATAAATCCAGAGTTAGCATATTTCTTTTTCCAGTCTCCCTGCATCAATGCAGCATGGCCTCTTGCCACATTGCGCAGCTCTGCCAGCAGCAGTGCAATCGTAAAATCGGATACAGCTTCTGCATTCCGCCCCATAGTTTTCATTACTTTAATACCTTTTGCCGTTGCAGCATTGACATCTGCATTTTCGGTTCCAGCACGACACACTCCAATATAAGATGCACTGCTTTGTTCAATCAGCTCATTATTTAACGGGGTATGATGAGTAATAATCACATCGGCATCTTTGCCTGCTTCAATCAATTCCGCTGGAGGTTTTCCGGCGCTAGGACCAAATTTTTCAACTTGACTGCGTAAAAACCAAAATTCCTCTTCACTCTCCGGTTTCCAATCTACCCCTTTTACAATTGCGTCATCTCCGAAGACATCATGTACTGCTTTTGCCAGCGTATCCGCTGTCAGCATCGGATCTCCTACCACTAAAAATTTCATTTATTGCTCCTCCTTCTTAATTAGCGCATCGATTTTGTGATGTATTTCTTGAAGCGCAGGATAAATGTTCTGATATACATTTTCAAACATGGCACGATATGCTTTATGCCTCACTGGGTCTGGATGATACACTGTATCATCACGTCTTGTCTGTCGTACAGCATCTTCGGGATCTTTATATATCCCAGCACCAAGTCCAGCCAGCATCGCTGCGCCAAGTGTAACAGCCTCAGGCACATTTAAACAAACAACAGGCTTCCCTAAGATATCTGCTTTAATCTGCATCCAAAAAGGTGACTTCGTTGCTCCCCCTACTACATTTACAGTCTCAATCTCACGCTCTACAATCTTTTGTATTCCTTCTACAATCGTTGTAGATTCATAGCAGAGTCCTTCTATGATCGCTCTTGCTAGATCACCTCTTGTATGGGAAGTAGTCAATCCAATGAATGCTCCCTTGGATAAAGGATCCGCTCCGGGTGCATACTTCCCGCGAAAATGAGGCAGTAATATCGCTCCCTTAGCTCCCATTGGAGACTTTTCTGCCTCATCAAGCAAGGTAGTCAAATCCTCTTTGGTCATTTCAGTACGAAACCAATCTAAAATCACACCCGATGAAATGACTTGGCCTGCGATATAATACTTATCATCCACAACATAATTTACACAAGTAAAGTTGGTATCAATATGCTTTACATCATTAGCTGGTTCATCAACAACCATAAGAACCTGCTCACTGGTCCCTATGGCACTTAACACTTGACCGCTTTGCGTCAAACCACAAGCAAAAGCGCCACATACATAGTCCATCCCACCAGCAAAAACAGGAGTTCCCGACTCAATGCCTGTTAAACCAGCTGAATGACTTGTTACAGTTCCGGCCAATTCTCCCGAACGTTTTATGGTCGAACATATTTCTCGTGGGATCTGTGCATGATCCAGAATCTTATCAGACCAGCAGCGCTCTTTTAGATCAACTGCCATTGTTCTGCAAGCTATGGATAAGTCCACTACTGCCTCGCCAGTAAGCCGATACACGATGTAATCCTGCATAGAAACCCACCGCTTCACACCTTTAAACAATTCAGGCTTTTGCTTTCGAATCCATTGGACTTTTGTAATACCCGCCATCGGATTCGGTACAAAACCACTAATACTGAATACTTCTTCACTGCCAAAGTCCTCGCGCCACTCGGCAGCAATTCCTTCCGTCCGGGTATCAAACCAAGCAATTGAACGATGTATCCATTCGTCGTTCTCATTCAGAAGAACACCAGCAGCCCCCATGCTAGCCACTGCGATACCATCAATCTTCTCTCCTCCTAACTGCCTAGTAATATCTCGTAATATATCCTGTACTGCATCCCAAATTTGTCCAGGATCGAATTCGGCCCAATTATTTTCTAAATAGTGAGTCACAGTTGGACGACTAGCCACTGCTTTAAACATACCATCTTCTGTATAGGCTGCAGCTTTACAATTCGTAGTTCCTATATCTATGCCGATTAAACAAGCCAATTCCTTCCCCTCCTGCTTCTTATCTCTTTGTACATCCGTTGAAGTAAAGGTTACACATGGCAGACTAATAATCAATATTCATTTTCTTATAGAATTTATAAGTTTAGGAGAATGTTGAACACAGAGGACACAGAGTTAGCAGAAAGCACAGAGTTTTTTAACCCTATTATATTTTTTCTCAGTGTTCTCTGTACCTCTGTGGTTCGGTTTACTTTATATGTTTTAAAGGACGCGCAGCGTTTTCTTACTGGATGCTATACATTTATTTTATAACGATGATCCCAGAATGCTGGTCAATCTCATCCTTAAGTTCATCCAGGAATGGAGTTACCGACACACGCAGTCCTGCCCTTTCGCTAACAAAATCCATCCCTTGGCATATCTCATCCAATGTCATTAAATGAGTCAAAATTTTCTTAGCTGACACCTTACCATTACGAATTAACTCCAAGGCTAATGCATTATGCCGAGGCGCTGAGGAAAATGCACCATAGATAGCAATTTGCCGATAATGTACATAATTAGCATCGATTGTAATCGTAGGCTGATCTTTAGGCAATCCTGCAAACAGACAAACTTTACCCATTTTGCTAGCCATATTAATACCTAAAACTTGAGCTTCTGGTGTACCTGCCGTGACAATCACTACATTCGCTCCCAAGCCACC
>Ga0316602_10000414_pt1 | contig 23737 bp, 21 predicted proteins | sample OWC_soil_day10_C_FD_203103 | JGI IMG/M metagenome (GOLD analysis project Ga0316602, IMG submission 203103) | Wetland soil microbial communities from Old Woman Creek delta, Ohio, United States - OWC_soil_day10_CT | ecosystem: Environmental > Terrestrial > Soil > Wetlands | place: USA: Ohio... | reverse complement strand
GGAATAAAAATCGTTGAGATAATTGTCAGCATTTTCATGACCTCACTCATACGGTTGCTGACACTGGATAGGTAAATATCAAGCATACCTGACAGCATATCCCGATAAATCTCAACCGTTTCAATGACCTGGATCACATGGTCGTATATATCCCGCAGATAAACAACCGTCGAATCCTTGATATGAGATATTTCTCCCCGCTCTAGCACACTAACTAACTCTCTAACAGGCCATATCGATTTTCGGAAAAACAACATGTCATGTTTAAGCTCATGTAGGTCCTGCAAAAGCTCAGGGCGCGGTTGGCTAGCAATCTGGTTTTCCAGCAGCTCAATTCTCTCCCCCAAATGTTCCAACACCAAGAAATAATGGTCCACAATACTGTCAAGTAAGGCGTAAAACAAATAATCGGCCCCTAACCGACAAATCTTACCCCGACCGCCTTTGACACGCTCATAAACACTATCTAACACATCTTTGTCACCTGGCAGGCTTTCCACAAACGAAATTACATAGTTTGTCCCCAAAATAAGGCTGATCTGCTCGGCCTCATAGTCTGTGGCTTCCGTCGTTACTGTTAATGACTTTACGATTACACACAAATAGTCGGTATAGTCTACCAGTTTAGGCCGCTGATTGGTATGCAGTATATCTTCCAATGCAAGCGGATGTATAGCAAACTGTTGGCCAATTCCCTCGACGGCCTGTGCATTAAGTCCCTGCACCCGTATCCAGGTAACTCCCTGCCTAGCTGCAATTTTCCCCAAATCATCCACTGGGACATCGTTTGTCTCGGTAAATACCTCTCCATCATAACTCACCACGCTAATATACGCCTTGTCGGCACGCATATCCCCTGCATGCACCAAAGTACCTGGTGGCAAACCAACTTTGGATGATAAATTTCTCGTAAATTTCGGCATAACGCCACCTCGCAAAAAAAATATGTAAAGAAAGACATTCTCTTTCCTTACATATTTTTCCTGTGCAAATTATCCGCATCGTATGGATATCTATAACTTTTTTTGTAAACAAATCAGTTCTGTTTCCTGCCATCCTAACTGTTGGTAAAAATCCAGCGCCAGCTCATTACGTCGATCGGCCAGCAAATCCAATCGTTTGGCCTTGTGCTTGACCGCCCACTCTTCCATTGCCGTTAGCAGTTGTGTGCCAATTCCCTGCCCCCGGCAGCCTTCACGGACTGCCACATCTTCAATTATTGCTTTTATGCCGCCTTCAGCCGTAGACACAAGCAGTTGCGCCGTACACATACCAATGACTTGACGGGAACGCTCTGCCACCAGGATACAGGCGGTATTTTTCATCTGCAGTAAACTAGCTAACCCTAAACGCTGCCTCTCGCCGTCAAACACAAAGTCAGTCTCAATAGCAAATAGTAGTCTGAGTAATTCAATCATGGCGTCCATGTCGGTAGATACCGCTTTTCTAATTACTACCTCTGAAGTCATTATCCTATTCCTCTTCCTTTAATTTAAAAACATCTCTACCGCAAAGTTCTTGTCCCAATTCATGTAAATCTCTTGTAAGGCTGGCAACCCTTGGGTTGAAATAATAACTAACTCTGATACAGTTCGGGTTATGTCTGTTGGTTTAACATCTATTTGACTACCTACCATATCAACCTGCATCCAACCATCTTTTAGCTGGAAAAAGCCTTTTATTCGCAGCGTCCAGGGCACTAAAGCCTGTAAAAAACCCATAAATTTTTCTCTGTCAAAGCTGCCTGCAACACTGAGAATATGCGCAACAGGTCTGTTCGCGGGAGTATTACAGCACGTCTCACTGGCAATGCCTGATACATTCTTTAATGTTCGCTGTAAAAAATCCAAACCACCCTCACAATGTTTGGTTTTCAAGAGATCGGCCTCAGAGTTAATACTACGTATTTTTTGTTCTACCTCTGACAAAGCTTGGTTATCTATCAAGTCCACTTTGTTGAGCATAATAAAACTACTTGCGGCAATTTGTCTTTCAATCGGCAACAAGACATCAACCTGATCTAAAAAATTTAGAGCATCCACCACGCAGATGGCTCCCTGATAATCATACTTTTGCCCCTTTACTTTACCAATAATGGAATTGAGTATGTGCTCAATACTTGACGGATCAGCCATACCTGAGGCCTCCACAAATAAATACTCAATTGGCAATTCCGAATAGGTAATTAACGCGTCAATAAAGGCCCCTTTCAAACAACTGCAAAACACGGAACCGTTATTAAGTTCCACAATATCAACCCCGTTTTGTTGGAGCAAAACACCATCAACACTGATTTTGCCAAATTCGTTCATCAAAATGCCAATTTTATTGTTGGCAAGACTGGCAATAATTTGTTTTAAAAAAGTGGTCTTGCCTGCCCCCAAAAAGCCAGTGAGCAAATAAAGTTTTATGGGTTTCCTGCTCATAACTGCACCTCCTAATTATATTGTGGTTTTAACACAATGGCCTAGAGCAAGCTCTAGGCCATTGTAGAAACTATCCAATAACTAGCCAATCCGTTTTTCAATAGCTTCAATCAATTCATTATCTGATGGAATAATATTATCAAACACTACTTCATTATTAATCAGCATAGCAGGTAAATTCTTAACTCCCAAGGTAGCCATGCGTTTGATACCGGCCCGGGTTTTCACAAGCGATTCGCGCCAAGTCAGTCGGCCTTCATAACGAGGCAGTACCTTTTTCACCGATTCGCACATGTACTGACACGGCGGACAGCCTTCCGAATCCAGGGTTACAATCTCGATAAACACCTGGCCTGGCTTGATTTCAACATCTTCAAATACGGCTTCATCTTCTTCATGGAACTGTTGCTCTGATTCCAGCAATTCCAATGAAGAGGGCTTGCCATTTACAAAGTTGGAGATAGCCACCAGGTTGTTTATCGGCGTATCAAACGGGATGTCACAACCAGGGGAGAGAATATAGCCCACGCCCTGGCCAAGCTCTATTTCCTTGCGCGCTTCGTCTACGTTTTCCAGTGGCGAGCCAAACATCATTACTGTCGTTAAGGGTAGATTACCGCCATACGATACTTTATACTTAGTGGCAATCTCTTTCGCGTAGGTCATACTGACGTTTTCGTCAAAAGCAATGCCATCTGTCTCGGTTTGGCACATAAGTTCAATATTCTTGGTAGCATTACCACAGCAGAAGCTTGTTACCTTAAGTCCCAGCGATTTTACATAGCGGTTTAATTCGATAGTAGACGGCTTAACGAAACGTTCGAATTGCTTGGGCGCAATTTGTGAAGTCATGGGATCAACAACGGCAATGATATCAACGCCAGTTGCAGCATACATTCGAGACAGGTCTTTACATACAGTAGTACAAAACCGCATTACTTCATCGACCTTTTCATGCCGCTTGATCATATCAGAAAAAAGGTCGGTTCCCTTTAAATGCAGTGCCAGCGTAAATGGTCCACAAATAAGTGCATAGAGTGCAACCTTATCACCAAGTTCAGCTACCAAGCGGCGCGAGGCCTCTAGCGCGATCGGATAACGACCGTCTTGCTCGGTAGGCAATGTAAGTTCAGACAATTCCTTATGTTCCAGCACATGGACATCTACGGCTGGCGGATTATCTTTTGACCATTTCAGTTTACACCCTAAGGCTTCAGCCTCCATTTGCACATCAAATACAATCGGCAACCCATCTGGCTGGTACAATTCATAGGCCTTCATGATACCTTTCACAATATTATCGGCATCTTTTAAGTAAGTCTCGGCATCAACGCCAATCAAATTAGCGGTCTGGACACCCGCATAGGGAACCCACGGTGTTCTATCCACAGGCTCAAAACTCAGGGTTTTTAATACTCGCTCTTTGCCATTCATTATCTCATCCTCCAAAAATTAATATTGATCCTATAACATCATGACCTATGTTTATAGATTAGAGCCCCATTTTTGCGTCATCATAGTGCTTGTGTACTTTTCAATCTTCCAAGTCGGTATCTTGCATTTTTTACAGGCACAGGCACACCATTTATTGCGCAGCCACCTGGCCGCCCTGCTGGTACGCGAATTCCAAACAATAAATTTTTCGTCACAATGGGTAATGATTTCCGCAATCTCCCCAGTAATCTTAATGGATTTAATGCCATGGAGCATACCTGTTCGTGATGGCCATAGCTTAATCTTCTCAATAAGCTTGAAAAATTCGACATTCTTCCGATAGTATTTTTTCTTTTTATTAGCCGTTTCCGGTGAATCATTTTTAACAAGCATAGCCCCACTCTTGGCCATGGCTACTCCCTCCTTTTGGCATTACTCTGTTAACGCCGTAAACAGCATAGTCGCTACTCCGATTTCTAAAACATCGTGAACTAAATGTTCAGCCAGCAGTTCGCGACACGTTGGGTTTAACCCCAGCGGTATCCCCGGCGCGGCAACACGGGTAGCACCGGTAATGTATTGTGGAATAATCGTATCTTCAGCCGGTGTAGCCTCAAGCACTAAGTTACACTCAGCTAACGCCGCGTCCAGTTTGGAGGCTACATGAATACCTGGTATAAGCTGCTTTAGCTGGCTTATCTTTTCAGAATCCGGATCATGGACTATTACCTGAGCCCCCTGCTTTGCCAGATAGAGCGCCGCCCCACTACCCACCGGTCCTGCACCGATAACAAGTACCTTGTTACCTTGCACACTACCAGCCATCAATGCCAGTGCCGCCGCGTAGCCCCGCCCGGTGGCCTCACCATTGTCACTAACCTTGCCACTGGCTATATTGAGCGCAACAAATTTATCATCATCTGCCAAAAAAATAACGTTAGCCCCACTGGTTACGGCTTCGGCTAAACCGCCAATATTCGGCAGCTTGGTGACAAAAGCAGAAAACCCCAGAAATTCAATAATATCTTGGACTGTTTCAGAAAATCCATTGATTATGCCTTGTCCATACGCAATCGGAACAATTCCTATCGAAATATCCTGTCGTGCCTCAGCAAAATCCTCAGGAATTTTGCCCAAGGAATGGGCGGCAATGCCTGCCAGACTCTGCCCTGTACGGTGGAATAACTGCAAATCATAATTCTCTAAACGCTCACCAACATAACAAATATCTTCTTCCTGCAGCCTTGTCAAAACCTCACCTCCTGTCTCCTGTGGTTACTCCTTATACAGCCTTGTTGATACACAGCGCCTGCCTACCAGGCACTGGCGGTTCGGCGTCATGATACCGATCTACCCGACTATGGTTCATAATGGTAGTAATGACCTGACAACGCTGCGCCCAGGCCTGCTGCTGATCCTCAGCCGTAATAATCAAGGTAGCCACCCATTCCTGTTTATCAGGACTATAGTTAGATAATGCCTCTGTAGCGCCAAAAAAGTCCTGGTATAACGTTAGCTGACCAGCGGAAGCCATAATATGTTCACCACAGACTTCCAGCCGTTCCGGGGTTACCTTGATATGTTCGTAGATCACACCCTGCGCCGCACTTCCCAAATTCGTTTGGTTACTCGGATTTAAACCACTCCACAACGCTTCCAATACATTTATCCCTGTCGAATTGTACACTGCTGTCAACGTCTGGCTAGGCAGTCTGGCGTCAATCTCCAGTACTTTAAACAGACCGTCATGGTAGATGGCTTCCACATCCATAATTCCGTTTAGTTGCAGCTGCCTGGCAAGTGTCAATGCTATCTCACAAAATTCCTGCTCCTTAGCGGCAGACAGTACCGTTGGTGCCAGAACTCGTTTGCAATCATACACTTCGTCCATGTCTAACTCGGTGACTTGAAATGTGCGATACTCTCCGTTACAGCCGACAACCTCAATGGAGTAAGACGGCCCCTCTAAAAACTCCTGCACCACCCAGCCTGCAAAACCGCCTAACTGTTGCCGCAGTGCTTCCAGTTCCTGACGGTTCCTAATCAAATACACATCCTCACTGCCGCTGGCACCTGATGGTTTTACCGTAACTGGAAACTCACATAAAGGCCAGGGCCTGGGTGCAGGCACGTTCAATTTGGCAAATAATTTGTCTGATGCAAGCTTGGAAGCAGAAAGCGCATAAGCCTGCTGATCATAAACCACCTTTACGCCCACCTGTCTAGCACACTGGTAAATGTTATCAAGTACAACCTTGTCTTCCAGAGCTGGTACAACAAATTGCACTGTTTGCAATAAATTCATTAACTTACTATTATCCATAAGATCAAAGCAATAAAAATCATCACCTAGTTTAGTTGCCGGCGCTGCCGGATTTTTATCGACAAGCGCTACCTCCCAGCCAGCCTTGTGGGCAAGATAGCAGGCCTCGACTCCCTGCAGTTTTCCTCCTAATACCGCTACTCGCACACAATTTCCTCCTTAAAGCCATATCCCAGCCGCCGGTTAAGCCACTGCACATATTCTTGCTGCGTGGCTGGTTCTAAACCACATTCCCGCAAAATAGGCGTTACTCCCATGACAGTCCGGTAGCCTTCCGAAATATCCAGTGTACTCTGCGATACCCCAGCCAAACCAGCATCTGGCGGAATAATTGAAGTAATTACATTGGCGCCAGCCTCCAGACGCTGCTTCAATCCTTGAATACCTTCTACATCGAGTGATGCCGGTATTAACCGATCAGGAAATAGCAAACGCATAACTGCAATAACATTGAGTTCATATATCGAATTTACGGCAGTTGTATTATACAAAGGCGTTCCCGGCTGCGGTACAAAAGTCATAGTCCGAACCTGATCAGCACCAAGCTTATTCATTTCTCGCAAAGAATGAACTGCATCCTGGGCGTTGTCGCCCACACCAACAAGCAGTCCCTCTTCAACCAACATACCCAGTGTTTTGGCAAAGACCTTGATGGCCCACCGTTCCTCGTATTCTTGATTGAGGCGCAATCTACCGTACAGCTCATGGTTATGGGTCTCTTGATAGCAGGCATACCACTCAGCTCCAGCCTGCTGCAGCTGCCGCAATACTTCGCGGGGAACGACACCAGGTGAAATCATAATCGGCAGCTTGGTCGCTTGTTTGACCATCTTTACTACTTCAATCAACTGTTGGTAGCCAACCTGACTGTTTGACAAATACTGCGGGTCTTCACCCATTGTCAAATCAATCAAATGCACGCCCGATTCCCCCAGCGCATCGGCAATATCCACAATCTCGCGGGATGTTTTGCGGTAACGCTGACAATGACTGTTCGATTTACGATAATAACAAAAAGTACAGTCATTACGACAATAAGTGGAAAAATAAACAAAGCCGTAAAGAAATACTTTATTATCAAAAATACTCTGACGACGTTGTCTGGCGGCCCGATACAGCTGTTCCCGGTCTGCAGGCTGGGTAAGCTGCAATAAATACACCATGTCTTGCGTTGTAATTGCGCCGTGCTGAACAGCTTTATCAAGAATAGTATCTAGTTGTTTCATAGCAATGCATCCTCCCTAGCCGGCAACACTAAAGCGCCGCCCTCAAATATTTAGCCGCACCCCATCCAGGTAAGACAAGCTTTTCCCCATACTACGCACATTTTGGCCGCCTTCTTTAACCATCGCTAAACGCTCTAAGCCAAAACCAAGTCCTACCCAGGTACTGGCGATACCCCATTTACCGTCAAGGAAATGCGGCCCCATAGCACCTGAGGCCAATTCAATATCGTTATGCATAACATCCAACGTATCACCATATACCACCGAAGTTGTTGGCTCTAGCTGGTAATTAGCAATACCAGCTGCCTGCATCACAATATTAGCCAGTTCGGCCAGACGTTGATGCCGGGTTTCCTCCGGCAGGCCCCATTCAACTAAATTGAGCATTGTAAATTCATTCAAATGATTATTTCCCTGAGATTCCTTACGAAAACAAGAACCTATCTCAAAAATGCGCACAGGCTTTTCCCATAAGCGCATTAAGTCTTTAGAAATGTAGTACAGATTAGGGGCAAGCATTGGGCGCAGACATTTTTTATCGTCAAGCCAAAACACCTGAGAAAATAGTTCATGTTCCTCGTCAATAGTCATTTTAGCAAGCAGACTCTTGGCAAGAATAATAGGCGTCGTCACCTGCACAAACCCGTTATCGGTTAGCGCTGTAACTAGCTTGGTCTCCAACAGACTAAGCGTTGACCGCTTTTTTTCGGTGCGCAGTTGCTCCAAGCGGAGTTTAGCAACACTTATTAAGATAGACTCTAGTTTCTTAAAGCTTTCGTTCCTATCTTTTACGGTAACAAAAGACATTTGCCGTTGTACCTCAGTGGCATTCAATTCCGTTAAGCGTTTTCTTTGAATATCTGTCCAAGTTACCATTACCTCTGCACCTCCACTTACAGCCAACCTACTTTAATTCAATCTGCCACACTACCGGATTTTTCTGAACAACAGGCGTACTTTTCATACAATTATGCCCTACCAACTTAACATCCTTATGCTCGGCTACTATATGGCATAAGCTGTTACCATAGGTGCAGGCCTCAGGCACCGATACCGGCCTGGATAAGCAAAAGCCAGCGCGTTCCAGACTAAGAGAGCTTATGCCACACAAGTGAATCAGCGCCCCGTCCAGCTTGCTATCTAATCGTTTGAGAATATTGTAGGAACTTTTACCGCTGAATTCCTGATATAGCTTGGGTCCTACCAATTCTAGTGCCCCGGTGGGATCTGCGTAAGATATAATTATTGCACCTTGGGCTACGCAGGCTTCTATATATTTCACAATACTATTTTCCAGAACGCACAAGGTTCGTTCCAACAACTTGCGCTGTCGATAAATACCTTTAAACAACTCAGCCGAATCAATAAGCAGTCCTAGTATGGTGAATGGCCCTTCCACATTAACGGCAATTGCATTGCCTCTATCTCGCAAAATAGCAATGCAGCTTAGCATCTCGTTGATTCTGCCGCAAGTCAAGTCAATCTCATCCAGTTCAGCTATTTGCTCCATTGAGGAAAAGCGGTACCCCCTTATGGTTGGCCCAGTATCATCTTCTGGTATCACTACCTTGGCACCAAAGGCCTCTGCCTCTACTGTCACACAAAAAGGAATCCTGCAAATTGAGTCACACTCTACTATACGCTTGCCCTCTGCAACCAGTGCCATCGCCTGCCGCTCGGTATGTGCCTGATAATAGCTAATACCAGCCGAACGCAGTATTGTGTTCGGCAACACCTCGGCAGTATCCCATTTACATTGAAATTGAATCGGCTTTCCCATGGATCACTGCCTCCTCTAAGTCTTTCGTCAGTTATTTATGGCTACGAACGCGGAATCTTGTCGAGTATTTCGGCAATATGCAAAAACTGGTCTTTGCCATGCGGGATATACATCGCCTGAAGAAATTCCTCCTGGAAACCGGGTTCTGCTGCTGTCTCCACAAACTGTACAGATTTGGCTATTTCCTGGGCCTCAGCCCGTTTATCTTGATCACACAAGGCTAATTTTGCACCTTCACCGGCAGCATTCCCCACTGCTACTATATTGGCGGGATCACAATCGGGAATCATGCCGATAACTAACGCATTCACTTTGTCAATATAGCTGCCAAAGGCGCCTGCTAAGGTTATACGTTCAACCTGGGCTACACCCTTTTTCTGCATGAGAATCTTTGCTCCCGCATAGAGGGCCGCCTTAGCAAGTTGAACCGCGCGTATATCCTTTTGGGTAATGGTAATATCCTGATCAATGGCCGTTTCTGCCGCCCACACCAGTACATATTCGAATTTTCCTGTATCCCCTTTGCGCAAGCGGGAACACTGAATATTTTTATTGAAACTGCCATCGTTTCTGATAATTCCTGCTTTAAATAATTCGGCCACAGCGTCAATTATTCCTGAACCACATATTCCCCTGGCACGAGGCAGGCAAGGTTTGCTATCTGTGGCTGACTCAATTACTTCAATCTCCGGTTCCTTGGTTTCAGGGTCGATGCTGATTTTAGCAATAGCTCCCGGTGCCGCCCGCATACCAAATTTGATTTGAGCACCCTCGAGCGCCGGGCCGGTGGCACAGGAGGCAGATAACACACCCGCTTTATTACCAAAGTTAATCTCGCCATTTGTCCCAATGTCTACAATTAGGCTCATCTTACTTTGACGATGTGGCTGCTCAGCGATAAGTACCGCCACATTGTCAGCACCAACAAAACCTGCTTCCAGCGGCAAACAATGAACATAACCGCTTGCAGCAATTTTTATCCCTAATTCGCGGGCCTTAACATTCATGGCCTTCTTAATAACAGCAGTAAAAGGGGCACTGCCAATATATTGGGGATTGATACGTAATGCAATATGATGCATAACTGTATTAAAAACAAGTACAATTTCCAATACATCTTCAGGGTTAATCCTTGCCTTTTCACTTAAATTCCTGACAAGGGTGTTAATATCAGCGATAATTAATTGCTGTAGTTTAGCAAGACCATCCTCATTAGTTACGCAATAGGAAATTCGCGACAGTACATCATCACCATAGCCAACCTGGCTGTTCATGCTTGATGCCTGGGCTATTGTCATCCCGGTGGTAAGTTCACACAGATACGCGGCTATGGTTGTTGTGCCAACATCAACGGCAATGCCATAAGACTTAGCAACCCTTCCTGACTCCACAGCAACAATCTCGCTGTCCTGCCATAACGCAACCGTGACCTTCCAGTCACTTTGCCGTAAGATATCAGGTAATCCGCAGAGCAACGTGTAATCAATCGTTATTTGTTTGTTAAGCTGAATAAACCGGCTTTCCAGCGCCGCTTTCAACCGGTCAAAATCATCCCGGCAATCAGCTAAAGTAGGCTTATTCAGTTCCACATAATACTTTTTCACTGCTGCATTAACCGAAAAGTACCTTGCTGTTCCAGCCTCCAGCACCACTTGATCCAGCGCCATACTCTCAGGCGGTACAATCACCACAACGTCGTTACATATTTCAGCGCAACACGCTAGTCGATAGTTATTTGCTACTTCTTCCGCGCTGAGCGATCTTTTCTCTTTCTCACTTATTGGCGACACGCTCGCCATAGTATCAATTATTATTTTGCATTTACCGCAGACCGCACCACCGCCGCAAGGTGCTTCGATAGTTACACCTAATTCTCTGGCGGCTGTAAGCACGCTTTTTCCACGAGAAATCATTCCCCGGCAGCCTGCCGGTTGAAAAATAACTGTACATTTCATAATTTTACTCCATAAATGGCGGAGAGTCCGGGAGTCGCACCCGGCTGCATGAATTTAGAGTCCATGCGATCTCTACGATCCACCCTCCATAATATAAGGGGATTTCCCCCTGAAAGAATTTCTGTCAACAGACTGTGAAATTCCCTACAGGGGGAATCTCCAGCTGTTACTTTTCTGTCCAGTAATCCAGACCTAAACCTGTAAGAACCTTAACGGCTTCATCATATACATCCAGATATTCCTGGGTGGGAACAAGTTTGAGTACATCGTAACACTCTTCAAACGATTTACCCTTGGGAGCAGTTTTATAGTCTTTCTCATAAGTAGCTACCAGCTTATCGAGAATCTCATTTACTTTGGCGGTTTCCATACCAGCTACCGCCCAGGCGGCTTCAGCCATCATTCTGGCTTCCATACCGGTAGTATAGTTGGTGGCTACGCCCTTGCTGGCGGCTACCCCGGAGAGTACTTCCCGGCCGCTGGCCGTATCGGTAATGGCTTGGGCTGCTGTTTCCAACAGGCACATAACTGTGCACGGGCCTGCCAGTGTATAGTATTGATTGCCTAGCATTAAATTGGTGTTGGCCTCGATTGCCATGGCGCAGTGACCAGCAACAGCAAGAGCCTCTCTGGCTGTTGTAATGCCCCAACGCACATGAACCGGACCGTCCAAATGCCAGGTTGCCCCTGTCATTACAAAGGCATTGATGGTGGTGGCTACGTCGACGATAGTTGTCTCTTCCAGACCGCCTGCATAACCTCCATAGATAGGCATCTGTTCGCACATGATGAGATTGCCAGCTAGTTGATAATGAGCAGTGAATACCAATGCACCTACATCGATTTTCAACTCATTTAGCTGGGACACTTCATGGCTGTCAGAAGGCCTCATTCCGCCAGGAAAATCGGCTGCGATTACTCCTGCGGGTGAAAGTGAAGTTTCATTCCCCTAGAGCCCCATACCGGTGCGACCGGCTCTGTCTTGTGCCGCCCGTACCATAATGGCTTCTGATTTTACAGCAGCTATTTCATAAGGGCTGCCGGGAATTGGGTCATAACCCTTGATTGTTTGAAGCACCCCGTCAACGATGGTATCGACTAACGGCTCCTGTGCGTAAGACTGATGAATTGCCAAAAACTGTTCTTCTGAACAAGGCGCTCCGGTCGGTCCACCCTGAATAATCGGCGCTTTTTTATCAGTATAGCTGCGCGGCGACATAACTACCGCCTGTTTGCCTTCACCGTAAATCGCACGGGTTGGCGCGGCCTTAATGGCTGCCAGCACCTCGTCTTTGGTATATTTAATGATTCGGTTGGTATCGATGCAATAAATGCCACACTCTACCAACATTTCCAAACCAGCTTGGAACAATTTGTTTATTTGTTCCTTGTCAGTCGGGATAATTTGCTTCTTATCCATTTTAATGCCGTACTTATTCTTCAGCTTGGCCGCAGTCTGTGGAATAACTTTGAAATCCCATTCTTTTTCTTCGAATTTCGGGCCGGTTTTCGCTCTCTCATAAATGTCAAAAACGGTTAACGCTTTTGCCAATGCCATTTAGATCACCCCCGTATTTCCGCCATTAAGGCTTTTGCTTTTTCTACTGCTTCTGACGCCGTTTCAGCGTAAGCATCGCCGCCAATTTTTTCGACCCACTCCGGCGACACCGGCGCACCACCAAACATGCATTTGAACTGGTCGCGGATGCCTTCTTCTTTCAAAATGCTAACAACATCACGCTGACCTGGCATTGTTGTTGTCATAAGCGCGGCGCCAGCAATAATATCTACATTATGCTCTTTGGCCTTACTTATAACTTCTAGTGTGGCAGCATCTCGCCCAAGGTCAAATACCTCAAAGCCACTAGCTGACAACATTGTCTTTACAATGTTTTTACCAATGTCATGAATATCGCCTTGAACAGTGTATAACAGAATTTTACCTTTGGAAGATTTGTCTCTTTGGTCTTGTGGCATTGCGTCTTTTAATATAGCCACTGCCGCTTCAAAGGCTTCGGCCGCCACAACTAATTGAGGAACGAAGGCTTCCCCTTCATCAAAAAGATCACTCATGGTCTGCATGCCTGCTGCCAATCCATCGTTAATGGCAACAAGTGGATCAACGCCGGCTGCGATAGCTTCTTTTGCTGCGGCTTCTGCAAGCTCGCTGTCCATCTCTTCTACTGCGTTTTTCAACTTTGCTAAAATCTCACTTTGGCTCATTGAGTAAAATTCCCCTCCATTCGTTTTATATTTATCTAATAAATAAATACCGTTTTGAGTTTGTTGTAATTTCCAACTACAGATAACTCCGCCTACTGTTTTTTTGTTATAACGGTATGTATTTACTTGATATTCTATGTTTTGTATTATATCACCATCATTTTTTAAATGCAATACCCTTTTACAGTCTTTTCATTTTAAAATTACTTTATTTTTTACAGCATCTCGCTTTATATTATAACACCATTAATTTATTTGAAATTACAAGTGCAATCCCCATCACTGCCAGCCTCGCAATGATTAGAAAAACAAAAAGCAATGGCGCTGATTTCAACAAGCGTCATTGCTTTTAAAAATTCTCTATATATTGTTGTCTGTAGGGTTACCGCTAATCTGCGACAACACAACACTCATTCGTTTCCCGGCACGAGGGTCGTTTTAATATACATATTATGCTGGCTAGGTGGGACAACCACCGCTTTTCTATCTGTGGATTTCAAAATTTGCCGCACAGTCTCAATAGAAATGGAATGGCCAATTCTTTCTTTGGCCGCCTCTGTTAAATAAGCCAGCGTCCAGTTCTTGGGCACTTCCGGCTGGCTGCAGGCCAAACGGATAATTTCCAGACGTTCTTCTTCCGTAAACGTATCAGGCGCACCGCTTCTTTCTAAATCAACAATACCGTCAAGCCGCTTTTCAGCAAACCGATTTCGCCATTTGCGACAGGTTTTTTCCGAAACACCCAGTATTTCCGCAATCTCGATACATTCCTTGCCTGCTGCTGCCAAAAGAATAATTCTTGACCGAATATAAAGACGTTTCTCAACCTTATGCCCTTTTACGTTCTTATCTAATTCGGCCCGTTCTTCATCTGTTAATTCAATTTTGACCGCTACCCTAGGCATAAACTCAACCTTTCCTTGGGCTGTTCCCGATAAGCTGCACACTGCGAGCGCAAAACTTAACCGCACCTCTATGCAGGCGTATAATATCAGTTTCCTCTGAATTTGTCAAGTCTGTCGGGCAGCCTTTATCCAAACCGCTAGCTACCCGAATGTCAGCCATTAACAACTTGGCTTTGACCACAGCATCAGAAGCTGTTTCGGCATAGGCATCACCACCAATTTTCTGCACCCAGTCAGCAGATACTGGCGAACCCCCAAACATACATTTAAACCGTCCACGTATGCCCGCTTCATCCAGAGCTTGAATAAGCTCACGCTGAGCTGGCATAGTAGTCCGCATAAGTGCCGCTGCCACAATAATGTCTACCTCATACTCTTTAGCTTTGTCGATAGCTTCCTCAATAGCTACATCTCTGCCTAGATCAATAACCTTGAACCCACTAGCTTGCAACATAGTCTTAACAATATTCTTACCAATATCATGAATATCGCCCTGCACAGTAAAAATCAATACCTTACCTTGCACTGACCGCACTTTGTTCTCTGCAGTCATCGAATCTGTTAAAATCGCAACTCCTGCTTCAAAGGCTTCAGCAGCAACTAATAGGTGCGGAACAAAAGCCTCACCTTCATCAAATAGGTCACTTACTGTTCTCATCCCTCTGGCCAAACCTTCATTAATTGCAACAACAGGATCAGTTCCGGCGGCAACAGCTTCCCTAGCAGCCTTCTCCACCAATACTATCTCCATTTCCTCTACCGACTTTTTCAATTTCTTTATAATTCTATCCGGACGCATGAGACAAAGCCCCCAATCATTAGTTCCTCCGGAACATAACCTAATAGTGATTAGATAATATAAAAAGACGCTCTGCGGGTTAATACCGTCAGAACGTCTTTGTTCTATAAACCATAAAAATTATACTTGAATCTAAAATCTATAATAACAAATTATTGTCGCTACTGTCAATGGCCCAGAACAAGATCATTCGTTCATTTTCAATAAAATTAGTGTTGTTATTTATCGCTTGATTTTTTTATTCATACCCTATTGCAATTATAAAATAAAGATGATATAATCCTGATAAATAACGGAAACAATTTAACAGATGTGATTATATTAGTAAGCAAAGGCGCTTATTCAGATTTCTTGGTTCAAGAAATCTGAATAAGCGCCTTTTATATTACTACCATATCACCTGGACACTGGCGTCCTGGAGCTTACTTTCTCCAGGATGTTTTATTTTATTATTTTTTTGCAGGGAGGTGCTGGCTATGAAAATAATCCTACATAAAAATAAACCAGATATCATTTGCCTTTTTCAGAGATATTTGATTTAGTCCCCGACATTCAAATTAATCGGTATTTATTTTTACATTAGCATAAAAAGGAGATTATTACCATGAAAAAGCCATGCACCCTTCTGGGTATACTTCTAATCTTAACACTACTTTTGGCTCCTGTAGTTTTAGCCGCTGAAGGCGACGCTGCTGCAGCGCTTGAACCACCCAAAATTGATACAGGTGATACAACCTTTGTATTAATTAGCGCAGCACTTGTAATGTTAATGACTCCAGCTTTAGCACTCTTCTACGGTGGAATGGTCCGGACTAAGAATGTATTGAGTATTATAATGCAAAGTTTTATTTGTCTTGGCGTAATTTCAATTCAATGGGTCCTCTGGGGCTATTCACTCGCCTTTGGCCCGGACATCAATCACCTGCTAGGTAGTTTGGATTGGGTTGGATTAAGTAGTGTCGGCATCGATCCTAACCCCGACTACGCTGCTACTATTCCCCAACTGGCTTTCATGATTTTCCAAGGTGTATTTGCTATCATTACTCCGGCAATCATTTCCGGTTCTGTGGCCGGACGGGTTAAATTTCCCGCGTTTGTGGTCTTTGTATTACTTTGGGCTACTCTTGTCTATGATCCTGTCGCTCACTGGGTCTGGGGCGTCGGTGGCTGGTTGCGCGAATATGGCGTACTTGACTTCGCCGGCGGCACTGTAGTACACATCATTTCCGGTGTATCCGGTCTGGTCTTTGCTTTGATGATTGGCAAACGCAAGGGGTACGGCAGCGAAGTAATGGCTCCCCATCATCTACCTATGACCGTTTTAGGCGCCGCCCTACTGTGGTTTGGCTGGTTTGGATTTAATGCCGGCAGTGCTCTTGGCGCCAATGGACTGGCAACTGTTGCTTTCGTTACAACTCACGTTGCCGCTTCCGCCGCTACCGTTTCTTGGGTATTGGCTGAATGGCTGTATCATGGCAAACCCACCCTGCTCGGTGCAGCTTCCGGCTGTATCGCCGGTCTTGTAGCCATTACTCCGGCAGCTGGCTTTGTTACTGTACCGTCTGCCATCATTATGGGCTTACTGGGCGGTGTTATCTGCTTCTTCGCTGTAGCAATAGCCAAACACAAATTTGGCTACGATGATTCTTTGGACGCCTTCGGAGTTCATGGTGTAGGCGGCACCTTTGGTGCTATTGCGACTGGCTTCTTTGCCTCCACCGCAGTCAATCCCGCAGGAGCTGATGGCTTATTTTACGGAAATGCTGCCCAAGTTTTCAAACAACTTGCAGGCGTAGGCACAAGCTGGATATTTGCTGCTGTCATGACCTTCCTGATTGTCAAAGCCATTGGTTTATTCATGCAAGTCAAAGCCGACGATGAACAGCAAGTTCAAGGCATGGATATTACCGAACATGGCGAACGCGGCTACGCCTATCAAGATCTTATGACAGGTTCCCCGCTCAACATTTCGCCAATCAATATCTCTGGCAATGAAGTAACTGTTAAGGAAACCACACTAGCATAACCTTTATGCCAGTGTAATAGGAGGGAAAAACATGAACCCAATAACCAAAGTCGATATTATTACCCGTCCAGAAAAATTAGAGGCACTTAAAGAAGCCATGAATAAAATTAATGTAACCGGCATGACAGTTACTCAAGTATATGGCTGTGGCCTTAGCAAAGGACACAAAGAAGTTTATCGCGGACAAGAATATAGTGTTAATTTGCTTCCAAAGGTTAAAGTTGAAATCGTGGTCTGCGAAGTTCCGGTAGAGCGAGTTATCGAAACAGCAAAAACAGTCTGCCGAACTGGAAAAATGGGCGATGGTAAGATCTTTGTCTATCCTGTTGCCAATGCAGTTCGAATTCGTACAGGTGAAGAAGGCGATATTGCAATCATGGACCCAAAAAACACGTAATACCCACTGAGGAGTCGCCCGCTTTTTCTGCAGGCGACTCCTTGCCTTTGTTGGTAAATGGAATACAAGGAAAGGGGTTTTACTTTTGGCATTGCCCCAAAAGTAACAAAAGGTCTAGGCCCTAAGCCTCCAAAAGCTGAAAAGCCGGGCGATATTCCTAAAATCCGTAAACTCGCTACGCTCAGACAGTACGGATTTTTTTACGGAATACCGCCTGGCTTTTCTCCTGCGGAACGCTTTTTCCGGCAAAGGCCGAGGGGTTACGGGAGTTGCGGAAAAGATACGGGGGTTGCCGGAGTACCACCACCTCTAGGGGGCACAGGCGCCCGTTATGCACAAGCGGAGGTTAAGCGCCAGCGGCGAAGCGTTGTATGACGGCTGCCTGTGCCGGGTTTTGTACTTGACATCCCTTGTTTTATAATACCTCCGCCACTCCCAAAACATATAAATTCTGATACGTCTAGCGAAAGTAAAACCTTCCGCCCGCGCGGAAGGTTTTACTTTTTTGGAACAAAGCTATTTCATTACCCAGCAGTAGCTAACTCAAGTTTCGCCTGAATTGCTTCATATACTTCTTCCCACACAACAATTTGCGTTTTAGCAAACCCGTTAAATACAGTTGCCGAAGCTGAAGTGTAGGCCCCGCAATTAGGCACCAGAATCAAATCTCCAATCTCCATTGGCACAGTATGTTTATCCCGGAACATAATGTCCAGCGAATCGCAGCTTGGCCCCGCAAAGGTGGCCGGGATCTTTTTACCAGTCTTAAAGGTCTCCAGTTCAAAATCCCAGTGATCAAAAATAACGCCGGAAAAAGTACCATACAAGCCGTCATCCAAGAAGTACCATTGTTGGTTGTTGCGCACTTTAGTGCCAATAACCTGGGTAATCAGGTTAACCGCCGTGCCGCAGATATACCGGCCAGGTTCGCACCAAAGCTCAGTATCAGGAAAATATTGCCGAATAACTTTATAAATATCTGCTGCCATCTCCGCCACATCAGGCTCTTCGGTCAATGTTGGAATAGGGAACCCACCGCCAATGTCGAGAATGCGAAGGTTCATGCCTAACCCATTAGCCACATCAAAAAGCTTACGGCAGCTTTTGAGTGCATCAAGGTAGGCCGCATTGCTTGTTGACTGGCTGCCCACATGGAAACACAACCCAGCCACATCAAGTCCGGCTGCCTGCGCTTTGGTCAAAAGCTCCAGTGCCTCATCAGGATGAGCACCAAATTTTTTATTAAGATCAACTAACGCATGCGGGTTGTCCACCCGGATACGCAGTAAAACAGTACCCCCGGGAATAGCTGCTGCCATTTTCGCAATTTCGCTTTCACTGTCAAAGGTAAATTTATGCACTCCAACGTCATGCGCTACTTGTAAGCCGCTGTTTGTTTTCACCGGATTAGCATACACCATGCGGTCAGGGTCAATACCTAACTGATTCAGCATACGCATTTCGCCGTCAGATGCGACGTCGAAATAACTGCCAAGCGCGTTAAGCTTCCGGATAATTCGTTCATCCGGATTGGCTTTGACAGCGTAATATATTTTAATATCTGGCATATTCTCAGCCAGCAGATTATAATTTAATTCAATTTGTTCCAAAGACAGCACCAACAAGGGTGTGCTGTAGGTATCAGCCAGTGCCTTGACAGCGTCCTGGGATAACCTAAAATATTTCACTTATCATCGCTCCTTTTTGTCTATTCGTTTTTCGAAAAGTACTATATGATTGTAACATAATTGCCCCAAAGTGCAAGCAAATTTTTTATTAAAATAAAACCCGCGTACCGCTATAGGATACGCGGGAAAATCGCATCTTAATCAAGAGCCTGTAATGCAATTTTACCTTACTATATATAACGTGACGTGGTACGTGTTTCAGACAGGCAATACATTACTTTTTTATTTTCGTAGCTTGATTCTTTTAGGTCAATATTGGCAAAACTATTGAGGTTCCAATAAATTCAGGATAAAATGTATATAACATTATGTGTATCAATAAGGGGGAGAAATTATGACAAACCAACTTACCTATGAACAATTTTCCGCAGAGGCCGCTAAACTTATGCCCCAAAATGCCTTTATGACAACAGCATATGGCGGTAAAACCAATACTATGACAATTGGCTGGGGCAGTGTCGGCATTATGTGGCGTAAACCAGTATTTACTGCTATGGTACGGCAATCCCGCTTTAGCAAAGAGCTTGTCGAGCAAAGCAATGAATTCACTATTACCTTACCACTTGCTGACATGAAGGCAGCGCTGGCACTGTGCGGCTCCAAATCAGGCCGTGACCTGGATAAAATTGCCGCGGCAAAGCTTACCCTTGCTGCCGGTCAGTCCATATCTACCCCGGTTATTGCCGCTCCCGGTCTGCAACTGGAATGCAAGGTCCTGTTTAAAGAGACCATGACACCAGAAAACCTGGATTCAGCCACCCAGAGCACCTGCTATGCCGACGGTGATTATCATACCCTGTATTTTGGTGAAATTGTCGCTGCCTATAAAACTGAGTAGGATTAAGAAAACCGCTACCGGGGTCCTTGGGATTTGAGCACACCAGATATTTGGTCAATGGAATACACGGTGAGGGATTTTACTTTTGGCATTGCCCCAAAAATAACAAAAAGTCTAGGCCCTAAGCCTCCAAAAGCTGAAAATCCGGACGATATTCCTAAAATCCGTAAACTCGCTACGCTCAAACAATACGGATTTCTTAACGGAATACCGCCCGGATTTTCTCCTGCGGAACGCTTTTTCCGGCAAAGGCCGGGGGGTTACGAGAGTTACGTGGGATGCCGGGTTTTGTACTTGACACCCTTTTTTATCTTGCGTTATGGCTATTGCGCTATTCTGCTGCCGCCTCTGCCTTTTCCCTGTCCCGTACCACCTTGGCCTCACGCCAGGCCTCTCGTGCCAGGTTTAATACCCGAGGTTCCAGCTTGGCTGCCGGATTACCAACAACCTTGCCCAAATATAATAAGGCCTTTTCTGTTTGCTCAGTCCGCCGCGCCAGTTCACCAATTAAATAACTGACCGCTGTTTCACTCAATGTACCGATAGGCAACCGCTCACGAAATAATGCCTGCTCATACTGTTCACAGGCAATAGCAAGGGCGGCTTTTTCGTCATGCTCATTTTCCCCTTCCCGGTACAACCAACTGAGCCTAAGATATAAATCTGCCTGTTTGCTGGCCGATGCCTCAATCAGCTCGGCAAAGAAAATGGCTAGTTTATAAGTCGATATGGCCTGTTCGCGAGTACGAATGCCACTGTAATTTACATTTACCGTCCTATTTCCCAAGAATTTAGCAATCTTATCTTTAGCGGCCACCGATAGTTCCGAAAAATTGCCGTCCGCTGCCGCATAACCACAGTGAGAACACACCCAAACGGTATAATAGTATGGATTTATATCTTGAAAATGCGAACAAAAATCACTGTCCTGTTTCACTAGGGTTTGCCTGCCGCGCGTGCGGGTAACGTTAAATTTCTTTTGACACACTGGACACTCTTTTTCTGCCGAGTAAGTCGGCTCTGCCATAGTATCGCCTCCATATATACCTTACCATAATAGAACTGTTGTCTCAAGCAATATTTAGAAGATCTAGCTGTAGTGTCCACATCTGATAAAATAATCCTCTTGCCGCCAGCAGTTGAGCCCAGCTTCCCTGTTCCGCGATTTTGCCATTATCAAGCACAATAATCTCATCCATGACCTCTAACCCGGTCAGCCTATGGGTTATCAAAAACACAGACTGCTGACCGGCCGCCTGCAGAATATGGTTCATTACCACCTGCTCAGCCTCTGCATCAAGACCTGCTGTTGGCTCATCTAAAAGCCATATGGGAGCGTCCTTGAGCAGCGCCCGAGCTAAGGCAATCCGCTGACGCTCCCCACCAGACAGAGCTAGTCCGTTTTGCCCGGTCCGAGTATCCAGACCATGCGGCAACCGAGTAATAAAGTCACTGAGCATAGCAGCCTTAATAGCCACCGCAAGTTCGTCCGGCGTAGCCTGCGGTTTAGCCAACAGAATATTGTCCCTAATGCTTGCATCAAACAGATACGTGTCCTGGCTGACTACACTCACCCCTTGACGAACTACCTCAGGGTCATATTGCCTGATATCAGAACCATTTAGCAACAACGCCCCCTGCTGACAATCCCAAAACCGCAACACAAGGCCAGCCAACGTACTTTTGCCTGCACCGCTTGCCCCGACCACGGCTAGGCGTTTGCCTGGGGGCAGACTGAAAGATATGTCTGACAACACCGGCGTCTGACCAAACTGATACGAAAACGACAGCTTATCGGCCGCCAGAGTTAACGGCCCAACAGGAGCAATACTGACACCTGTGATCCCGCCCTCTTGGGGACAGGTAATATCCTGCAGGCGCTTCACAGCTGCTGTACTTTCCTGCAAATAATATACTACCGCAGGCAGTGGCAAAACAGCCTCAAAGCTGGCCTGCACCGCCAATGCCACAACAGCCAGATAGACGCCAGGGAGCTGCCCGGTGGTAATCAGCGGCGCAGCCAGCATAATGATAATAAGAACCGTTAGATTCATTCCCAATACACCTATAGCCTCAGCCAATACTGTAATAGCATTGGCTTTTTTTTGGTGAAGCCGCAGACTGGCAGCTGCCATAGCAACCTTTGCTGCCTGCACCTTATCCTGCCCCAAGGCTGCCAGTTCGGTAAGGCCATTAATACTGTCAGCCAATACTCCATTAAAGCTGGCCCGAGCGGCAACCACGGTTTGCCCAGCCCTGTATCCCAGCCAATGAATACATACAGGCACAATGCAGCCTGTCAGCAAAACCATCCCCAGCACCGGCCACACCAACCAAGGCGCCAGCCATGCTAGTAACGCCACTAACGCCACAACCACCACTATAGCAATGACCAACGGAAAAACAGCACGCAAATAAAAGAACTTCAAAGTCTCCACATCGGCTACCAGGCGACTAAAAATATCGCCTGTGGCAAACCTACCCAAACCGCCTGGTGCCTTGGGCTCAACCTTGCTATACAACCATACCCTTATTTCGGCCAATAAGCGGAAGGTAACCTCATGGCTGACATACCGTTCCCCATAGCGACAAATGGCCCGCGCCAATCCAAAGAATCGCACCCCCACAATCGCCACCGACAATTCGGCTAATGGTGGATGCAATGCAGCTGCCGAAATTAGCCAGGCCGAAGCTGCTAACAATCCGACATTGGCGTACACAGTAATACTTCCAAACATACAGGCTACAGCAGCCATGATAATAGTCGCGCGCTTGCCTAGCAGCACCTTAATCATAACGCCGCCTCCCCTGCCCGCGAAGCCACCACTAACCGGCTGTATATTCCATTTTTGGCCAACAGCTCGGCATGTGTACCCGTTTCGGCAATCTGACCAGCAGTCAATACCATGATTTTATCTGCCTGGCGTACGGTAGTTACGCGGTGAGCAATAATAAGCGCCGTCCGCCCGGCAAGCAGTCGCGAAAGGGCACTATCAAGGACAGCCTGGGATTTGACATCAAGTCCCCTTGCCGCTTCATCTAAGATGACCAATGGTGCATCCTGTAAAAATGCCCTGGCAATCGCCACGCGCTGGCGCTCACCGCCGCTGATTCCCTGGCCGCCTTCTCCCACCAGCGTATCATAGCCGCTAGGCAGACCCATAATGAAGTCATGGGCCCCAGCCGCCTTGGCCGCTGCCACTACCGCCGCAAGTGGGGCGTTCGGGCGCGCCAACCGAATATTATCAGCCACCGAACCTTGAAACAAATGCGGTCGCTGTGGAACAAAAGCCACCTGTCGCAACCAATCACTAGCACACAGCGTGCGGAGCGCCTGGCCATTTACCAGAATTTCGCCTGCTGTCGGAACTAAGAAATTCAGCAGCAATGCGGCCAGCGTACTCTTACCCGCCCCACTCGGTCCCACGACAGCCATGTGTTGCCCGGCCTTTAGCGTGAATGACACCCCCGCTAAGGCAGGCCGCGTTCCTTGTTGGTAATCAGCATAAACCTCGCGAAACTCCAATGCAATCTGCTGTTTGAATGCCATAGGTGTTGAACCCTCTGCCATTACCTGGCCTTTTATCGCCAATAGTCGGAAAATGTCAGCCGATGCCGATTTTCCGTCCATGCCGGCGTGAAACTGACTGCCCAGCATACGCAGCGGCTGATAATATTCTGGCGCTAATAGTAGCACAAATAAGGCTTGCGTAAAGG
>Ga0316602_10000411_pt1 | contig 23966 bp, 25 predicted proteins | sample OWC_soil_day10_C_FD_203103 | JGI IMG/M metagenome (GOLD analysis project Ga0316602, IMG submission 203103) | Wetland soil microbial communities from Old Woman Creek delta, Ohio, United States - OWC_soil_day10_CT | ecosystem: Environmental > Terrestrial > Soil > Wetlands | place: USA: Ohio... | reverse complement strand
TTCTTTCTCGTTGCTTCTCCGCCACGAATATGGCGTTCCGCTTTATTTATCTCTAAAATATTCCGAACTTTATTCGCCAGTCGTTTATTGATACTAGGCAAACGTTCAATCATATCTTTATGTACTGATTTACCAAAACTGAACGGCAAAATAAAAAGGTTAACCACCTTAATTTCAAAGACGGTTAACCTCTTAAAATTTAGTTATTTCGTACTATAAAGCAATCTACTTTCAATGTTTCATTTATTTATTTTTCCATCTTAAATAAAACAGGAATAAAGAATCTAACACATTTAACGTTTGTTCACGCCATTCCATATACTCAAACTTATAACCACAATTATCTAATATTTTTTGTATTTGATCTAAGGTATTTGAAATATCCACACGACGTGGAAGCACTTCATTAACTGCTAATACGGATAAAATTCTAACTTCAATTTGGTCCATATTGATTGCTACACTAGGTGGGTCCTCCGCCAATGCTTTTAATACAACATAATAGATATCATGCTTACTTCCATCTTTTAAGATATATTGTTTCCGTTTTTCTCTACCATGTGAAGGACCCAATATAAGCTTCTCAATTATTTTATCATATTGTAAATCCTCTGTAATGTCCTTAAAAACATTACAAATAAATTCTCTATCTGATATATCTCTATCATCATTATCAAATGCAAATGAAATATTTAAACAGATCTGTTGCATAAGTTGTGGTGAAGTTATGCTCTCCTGTACTAACAAATCCATTAGCTCAGATTTCATATTTAACTCTAATAATGCGAAACCCTTTTGTGGTATTTGTAATAATTCATCTTTTGACCACTGTTCAATCGTAATAAACCGGACTCGACCATTCAAATCTGGATTTAAGCGAACTGCATCATCCGAACGATGTGGCAAGGATATAATAACCACCTTTAATCCATAAAAGATCTCATTTTTTAAAATTCTAGCAATAGATAATTGCACCGATTTTTCTATATAATGATAATCATCTATAACAAGAACTTTATTGGCTGTTATCATATATTCAATAATCTGTTTAATACTTCTTTGTTGCTTTTCCTTAGTAGCGTTAATATTTGTATCTTTAAAACTAGTACCACCTTTTACATTACCATCTGCAATAAATGGAATCCCCGACCTTGCACCTATCTCTGCATTTATTGCAAATTCTCTATTTTCCCCACTAGTAACTTCTACTTCTATCGGTAACAGCAAAGCTTCAGCAATCTGTAACCAAAAATCTCCTACACTATTAATATGCGACCCACTGACTTCTATTAAGTTGTCCCTTTCAATAACTTTGTGGCATAATACCGTTTTTCCAGATTTAGATGCTCCAGTAACAAACGAAAGCATACCTTTGGTTTGTAGCGCTCTTCTTAACTTTGCTTCATATGTTTCACGTTCACTCACCTGTCTGGTGACATATGTATATTCTGGGAATGAGGCTGGTTGAAAGATATCCGAAGCAGTATATTTTTTATCGATAATTTTGTCACCTCTCAATTTAACTATTCCCATATTCATCCTCTTTTAAAAGAATACATAAGTATTCGCATCACTAAAGCAAAACACCTGCTAAAGCTGAACATTTTCCTAATAAATAAGCCAAGCATCTACCTACTATTACCATTTTTCATTCATCCATATCTTTTCCTAATATCATATAAAAATGTACTCATTCAGTCAATACATGGCTATACCGTCTCTAAATAAATCAACCTATTGCCCTAATTTTCAACTGCAATAGGTTGATTTATCTTATATAGCAGCCGCATGGGTAATCTCCAAATCAGAAAACAACTTCAAAAACACTTGAATTTCGCCCTCTACGGTAACAACTATTTTATCAATAACCTTCCTCAGCATTGCATTATCAATAATATCGGCGGATAATACAGCCTGTATGCTACTGCAATACTTTCTTACCATTTCATCAATACGACCTAATATGGAGGTATTTCCCTGCATTGCCGTAAGCTCATTTTCATATTTCGCAATAGCTACATTTAATTCAGTAGTTCTTGCTTTTAACTCTTCAAGAGTAATGGCATCCACCTCAAACATTTGTATCTGCTTTGCTTTAGCCTTTTTAAGCCTTGCCAGTTCACTGACAATAAATGTTTCAGATAGTTCATGATTGCTTGGCTTATATTTCTTTTTAAACTCGGCAATAGTTTGTTTTAACAGCTTGTCTTTTGATGATACCAGACCACCAAGATAATTTTTTATCTCATCTAAAAGCTCCTGTTCATCAACAACCGTATGATTATTGCAAAAATTCATGCCATTGGCATTACGCCCAGAGCAGCACCACCGAATATATTCTTTAACATACTTTCTATGGACTCTGCGAAAGCTATAGCCGCAATCGCCGCACTTTATCAGAGTACTAAAACCGTACTTATTCGACTGACGAGTTTTCGTCAGTCGAAAGTTCTCTGTACGTTCTGCCAGTAAGACTTGTGCCTTATTAAAGATATCCTCATCAATAATAGCAAGTTCAAGCTTGTCTACGATAAACTGCTTGTCCACATCATTCTTAACCCTTTCCCCCGTTAAAAAGTCTTTGACCGACTCCTTACCATTGATCACTTTACCAATATAGAGTGGATTAGTTAATATTGTGGAAATAGCCTGCTGTGACCACCGACACTTTCGCTTTGTCACTAAACCTTCCTTATTTAATAACTGGGCAATTTTATTTGCCCCATAACGCTGATGCACGTAATAATCAAATATCCGCTTGACTACCGTGGCTTCCGCCTCATTAATGCTTAAGCTAAAATATTCCCCAATGATTTTATCATAACCATACACTAAATTAGGTACCCTTCCTTTTTCCGCATTACGTTTTTTGCCGAACTTAACTCTTTTAGACAGATTAGCAGATTCCTCTTGTGCCACTGCCGCCAATATAGTTAATGTAAGTTCACCGTCCTTACTGGACATATTGGCGGTCACAAACCGACAATCAACGTTTAATGCCCTTAATTTGCGAATGCTTTGGAGAAAGTCAACGACGTTACGAGCAAGTCTAGAAACGTCCTTCACATATACGCACCCAAATCTGCCACGTTCTGCATCCGCCATCATACGTTTGAATTCGGTTCTATTTTTTAATTTGGTACCGCTAATACCTTCGTCCGCGTATAGCTCAACCAGTTCAAAATTATTTTTAGCAGCATACTCTTCAAAAAACTCTTTTTGCGCCTGCAAGCTGAGTAACTGATCTTCCTTTTCTGTTGATACACGGCAGTAAGCAGCAACTTTTTTCTTTTCATTATAGCCAATCACCATATAACTTTCCCCCTTTCCATAAATTTAATACAAATTTTACTTCAAGCTGAATGCCTTACATCATACACATTGCCATTATCATCGGCTGCATCATTAAATTCTTTAGCAATCTTATTGAGCACTGCTTCGGCTAAAATTTTAGGCAGATACTTATCCACGTCCTCCGATGTGTTCGGGTCAACAAATGTAATTCTAAGACTCATAGTAAATTCCCCCCAAATATACTTACAATAATCTATAAGATGGCTTATACAATACAGCTTATTTTTGTAGTGCCAAAAATATAACCACAAAAATTCACCTATCCAATAGTCACGCATTACTATGATATATAACTATTTTATGGCGGTTTTACATTCTATTGTATTATCTCACTGGGCTATATCACTCGTTTTCTCATTAGCACGGATAAGATTCTTAGCAAAGATCAATTTATTTAGCTCTAAATGACCCGGAATCTCGCATTTGTTTTTAAATTGGGTATATAATAGCAAGGCTGTAAATCGACTTAACGCTTCTTCCTCTGCATCTGAATAACTTATGAAACCTTTGCAATGAAAGCTTATAAAATATTTGCGCACTTTCTCGACATTGGCCCATGAACTCATTACAGCGCAACCATTGCTTCCGGAAATCGAGTAATATTTACTCATAATATTTCCTCCTGCATAATAATTCCTTTGAATATACTTATCGCCGAGACTGAGCCTTCTCGTCTTTTCTTGCCTTTGTCAACTTTACCTACATAAAGATAATTAATTAAACGAGAAAAGTTGTTATAGTCAACAGAGATTACCGCTGTTTCTTTATAATAATTGCAAAAAGCTTTATATAAAATATCGGTATATGTCCATTGCTGCAAACTAGTAAATATACACTTATCTTCGACAAACCTTTCAATCATAGTTGTCGGTGTAGTAACTATACCGCTAGCGGTATCAATAAATGCCTCATTTAATTCAAAGTTACCAATGAATTCATAATTTCTTTTTACTAACTCGCAATAATAGCCAATACCTTTCATTATTATTGCGAATTTTTCCGTTTTAAAGAAATCAAGTATATTGGCAATTTGTTTTTCCTTAGGAACGGCTCTAGTTATTGGAATACTTACAAATCTATTTCGTAATACATATTCTTTTTCACTTATCTCTATTGGGTGATTAGTGGCATAAAGCAATTTTGCACGATTAACAAACTTTCTTCTGTTTTCAAATTTATTCTCTGCACTAGTGGTGTCCCCACCTGTTAAGCTTTTTATTTTTGCAGCGGTTTTCGCATTAATTTTTGTTGCGGGTAAATCAAGATCAACACAAAGAGCTTTCCCCGGTAAATCACCTATACTAAATCTTTCACCTAATTCTCCAATTGGAATGGAAGTAACAGCCTCATCGTTAAATAGGCTAATAATGAATTCTCCCAGTTTGCTTTTCCCTGAATCACTAACACCAGATAATACAAAAAGCTTCTTAGCCGCGCAATCATTGGATATAATATATCCAATCATTTGATATATCCGATCAAAAACATCCTGATTATGGTTAGCCATCTCAGCAATGAATCTATCGAAATTTGGACATTCTATTGATTTCAAATCAGTACTATTCAATATTCCTACCATGAGTTCATCGTAATTAACGTCCAAATAATTGGTTATAAAAATATTAGGATCAGGTGCGTAAAAACCAAAATTATTCAGATTGAAATATCCATTTTTAAACCCAATATAACTGCGAACTCTTTCAATATCTTCCATTGTAAATTTTCTTGAGCGCGTCTCCAGCTTGAGAAATTTACAAATGTCTTGGAAAAATCTATATCCGCTCCCCTTAACAGCAGAATTTTTCAGAACCATGTAAACTACTTGCTCAAGCACATCTTCATCACAAAGCATGTAATGATTATTATTAAAAATATACACATTGCCCTCGCTTACGCCAAAATGATAGTTTCTTGCTAATTCACATGCAATATCCATCGCTGAAAGCTTTTTGCTTTCTAAAGCAGTTGGTGCATTCTGATGAATAGACACGGTTCTCCCGTCTAGGCATTTTTGTTGTTCTGCTAACTGCTTTGAAATAGTCGTATTTAGAGTTAAAGGAGCTGCTACCTCTGAATGTAAATTACCCCCATTTTTCGGCCTTACATAAGAGTTTGTAGCATTGGCAGAAACGGGACTTTTAATGGGAAATATATTTTGTATAGTTGTGTCGTTTACCGACTTCGCTTCCATTAAAGATTCCCGATTAAAATACCTAACCTCGCCTATACATGTTTCCACACTACTTTCTATTTTTTGATTTGAAAAACGCTCAAAATAACTAGGTCCTATGAATGAATCAGGATCAAGTTGCTCCTGCTCCTCCTCACTTAAATTTCCCCTATAAAGTTCGTCAAGATTTCCTATAACAATTCCTGGCTCTTGGTCCATTAAATATTCCGCTTCTTCTAAGGTTTCGCATATTGTAACCGTCTCACCAAAAAAATCCTTTGTGCTTCTTGCCATTTTTCATTCCTCCCACATCGTTAATATTGTTTAAACAGCTATAATACCTACAATTGATTTGTGCAATTGACAATTTTTATATTACGATTTTTTCGTTATATGTAATATGGGAAAAAAGTCAAATTTTTTCTTGCTACGTTCATCCTTACATCCAAATATTTTAATATAAAGTAGTTATTCCCATGTGCTGAATAGTAAAATAAAAAAGCCAGCACAAATGCTAGCTTTTAAACTGTATAGTATTATGCTACTCAATTAGCTTCATTAATTTTATACCGGATACTATCCCACACTAATTTGCTAATAACCGCATTAAATATTTGCATTTCATAGATATTATTCATATTTAGCATAGCAATTATAAGCATTGAAAATTGGTTTTCAATGTCCTTCAGCTTAGAATAAGATTTTTTGTATCCTTTATTAACATAATACTTATACTGGACCAAACCTACCCAACAAAGTTCATATGCTTCCTGATCTCTTCCATTATTTTTTAGTACAGAAATTAAAGTCTTGGCATTTCCATCGGTGCCATAATATCCATTGTAATATTTTATGTCATCTTCTTTGCATTTTAAATATGTTTGTATGCAAGCGATAATCAACTTAAATGATGGACAATATACAGTATATGATGTTTTAGTATGTCTCTCCATCAATTCAAAGATTTTTTTATAATATTTTATACCAGCAAGAACTTCGTTCTTTTGTTCTTCACTTGGATTAATACTATAGTACACGTGCATTGCTATCATTCCTATGTTTTTTTCAATATAAGATTCTAGCAATGGCTCTTGAATTACTTGTTTTTTAATGGTAATTTTTCCCTTATGTTCCCATTCTACATTTAAAATCCATTGATTAATTTCTTGCAAATTTTTTTCTCGAGCAATATTTTCTGATTGAATAATTTTTAAGTAAAAGATTTCGAAGAGGGCATGTCTTTTCAGCTTCGATACATCTTGTTGTTTTTGGGCGTTTAATACTATTTTTTTTAGCCTACTTTCGACTAACGCTAATCGTTCCAGCAACAGATCATCAGATATAGTTCCATCCATTGTTTTTAATAACATATTTAGCACATTTTCTGCCCATATTCCAACCGTTTCATGCACTGCAAACTTAACTCTACCTATAAACTCAGGGGTAAGTTCCTTCATTACTTCATTTTTTACATAATTTATAATTTTCCCATTGGCTGTATCGTAATTAATTACGGAATTATCCACATTTTCCAAGGTAGGCTTCCTTAACATAAGAGTCACATTGCTCTTTTTCTTTTTTGCTCCTGGCCTATCTCTTTTTTCCAATTTATAAAGTAACTTCAATAATTTATTTATTGCAATTTTTTCCTCTGCATAATTAGATAATTTGATTTTTAAATTTTTTTCAAGCCCATCCGCTATTCCGCCTTTTCCAACTAGTTTATCTCTAATGCATCTTTGGTCTACTTTCCTGTCACATTCTTCATGTAGCTCCCGTGAAAGGTCCTCATAATTTACTTTGAAGCCATCAATATTATGTGTAGTATTGATATCATAGCGACTAGGTTTTAACTTATTAATTTGCTCTTGTGTCAAAATATATTTTTCACAATAATAATCTACATTAACAATGCCTTCTCTAATACTATTATCACTTTTTAAAAGTACCTTACGTCTTGATAGCTTTTTGTATTTAGGGTTATCAAACAATTGTTCATCGTTAAAATCAATTTTTTTTAAAAAATCCTTTAACTCATTTTCATTATAATATGACATTAGTATCACCCTTTTTAATTAGAAATTTTCCATGTTGTTTTATAAGTAGCTGTTCCGGTGATCCGTTGTTCCAATAAAATAAAATACTTTAACTATTAAAATTACTATATTTTTTTCTTACCTCGGATAAAAAACGTAAAATTCAACGGATCACCGGAACACTGGAACACCATTTTTCGCCTACTATCATTTGGAAGTTATTCCATTTCGATAAAAAGCCATGCCCTAATCTGCACACAAAAACAAATAATATCCAGATCAAGTTACAATAATTTTGATTGTTGAAGCTTCTTATTTTTCCATATTATCCAATACGCCTAATCCCTGTGCTTGTAACATACTCAGTCAACTGTTAGATGACAACTCATATAGGATAGCCTCCGTCCCTGTGGTGTGGAATAACGTCATTCTACACGAAGCTTAGCTCTATGAGCTGCTTTTTTATTAGCTGTCACACTTCATTTTACAATCCAAATTATATTACTTGTTTTTGGCGACATGGAATACCGCCCTATGACACCTTAAGTTTCGGTCTCAACTTTCTCAAAGTATCGCCTCCATAACTATTCGAAATTAAATAAATCTGATTTGTCAGCCTCCTATAAAAATTTAAACTACTAGTATTTTACAGGAATAAAAAGATTATCAGAGAATAAGCATATTGTTTGTAGTAAAAACATTATTTTTTATTTGTAAGATTTTTACTGACCATCTTTACGGGGCGATAATTTGAAGGTTGTAGAACGATTTGAAGTAATAATGGATAATGTTCTAGAGACTATGGATGGTGTTATCAGAATTTCTAGTGTCACAATATATTTTACTGATACTACATACAAGAATCATCCTGAGCTTGTCGACAATGAAGAATTTGATTCTGAAGAAGCACTCGAAAAAAGAGTATCCGAAAGACATAACATCTCCAAAGATTATATTGAGATTTATTAAATCCAATAGGTTATTGGGAATAAATCCCTCAAAATAAGCCTTCTAGCCATTTTGCTAGAAGGCTTGAATTTTCTCTGGCACTCTCGGCTACGGATGGCGTGACTGGCTAGATTGCCACTATTTTCTTGTCTTTAAAGAACCATACTAGGCAAGGGATTGAATCTATTCTGTGTTTCATAGTAAGCAATCACTTTTCAATCAATAACTAATTCGTAGGTTTAATAACAAAATGAAAATTCACTTCAATAGCTCCTAATTGACTTTTTCTTTGGGATAGTATTACAATTTATTTGATCAAAATAATTTTCAGGAGAACATCATGGAAAAACAACGTGCTATTCAATTAGTAGAAAAAATCAAACGCCTTACCGCCCTTCAATATGAAACTATCGAAAGTATTGTCGAACAGTTTTTAATGCCTATTACTTATTTCTATAATCAGCAATCAGATTTATTCAATAAGCAGTTCGCTACTAGCTTCGGTGATTATCTTCGCCTTCACCATTGTTTATCAAAAGAAACCTTTTCAAAAGATAAGTTTGAATATGCGCTAGAAAAAAGTTTAAACGAGATAGGCGCTAAAGCATACCTTGCCCGAAAAGGCAATCCAGGTCATGATATCACAATTAACGGTGTCCGCTTTTCACTTAAAACTCAAGCCGAAAAAAATATAAACCCAGACAAAATTCACATCTCCAAGTTTATGGAAATGGGAAAAGGTGCCTGGGAAACAGAAGCAGACCTTGTAGGTCTTCGAGAAAGATTTTTTGCCCATATGACTAGCTATGATCGAATTCTCATCCTTCGCGGTCTTTTACGCGGACCAATTGAATGGCATTACGAACTTGTTGAAATACCAAAATCACTTCTTGAGGAATCAGCTACCGGACGTCTTGAAATGATTCATGGTTCTACTCAAACGCCCAAGCCAGGTTATTGTTATGTAACCGAAAATGGGAATACTAAGTTTGAATTATATTTTGATGGTGGAACCGAACGTAAGTTGCAAATAAAAAAAATAGACAAACAGCTATGCATACTCCAAGCCGAATGGAAATTCCGAACTGAATAACAACAATATTACTATTATAAAAGTCTTATCTTGGTTTTATCCCCTTCTAATCTCTTGTACACTAGGTCTACATACTCTTCCTTTTTTTCTATTCCAACCCAGCCTCGCTCTAAATCGGCACAAACTTGCGCAACAGTTCCACTTCCAAGGAAAGGGTCTAAAACTATATCACCTGGCCTACTACCTGCTAATATACAAGGAATTACCAGTGACGTAGGAAAAACCGCAAAATGAGCACCTGCGTATGCCTCAGTATTTACCGACCAAACCGTCCTACGATTACGCAAGCCACCCTTATTATTCGTCGGTTCCTTAACCGCCACATAATCATAATAATATTTTTCCGACTTTGTTAATAAAAATAAATATTCATGCGACTGTGTCGGTCGATCCTTTACAGACTCTGGCTGACAATTAGGTTTATACCATATAATATCCGAGCGAAGATACCAACCGTCAGCTTGTAACGCAAAAGCAAGTCTCCAAGGGACACCAATTAAATCTTTAGGTTTCAACCCTTCCGGTGTTGGCGGACGATAATTCATCGCTCGTGCTGGATTTTTCTTATCTGATTGTCTCCAGGTACGTCCACCAGAGGTATAAGAGTCCCCTATATTTAACCAAAGTGTTCCATCATTTTTAAGCGTCCTTTTTACTTCGCGAAACACAGCTACTAAATTTTTTATATATTCATTTACATCAATTTCTGCACCAATCTGGCCTTCAACGCCATAATCACGTAGTCCCCAATATGGCGGAGATGTTACACAACATTGAAAAGTTTCATTAGGTATCTTTATAAGTTCTTGGCGACAATCGCCAAGAATAATTTCATTTTCATAAGTATTCCTATCTATAGCAACATTCTCTGACATAATACACCTCTATTATCCAACTACAGCGTCATTTTTATTTCACTAACTATTTTATCATTAATAGTACCGATTTAGAAGAGGCATGATTTAGCTAATCCTTACTGCCCCTTTCTTTTATTGACTCAACATAACACAATGGTGCAATAACTAATTAAAGCCAAAGCAGCACTGTTATTTTTTTCATGTATTTTGAATTGCTGTTTAAGCATTAAAGTTTTCTTTTTTAGACGAATAATTAGACTGCTTAGAACAACTTGTTCTAAGCAGTCTATATGTGATAATATTTCATTTACCTATACTTTTATTAAATTTGTATTATTATTTTGGTTACATACAAAATGCCTACCCCATTATGCTTCTTTCAAAACAATAAACTTGCGCCGTTTAAACATCAGGTAAAAACCAACTCTACCAAACAGCGATCCAAAAAAGCTTACTTTGGGCTTACAGCTAAATTTAACAAAGTCCTTCAGTAAAAACGATACCTTCGGACTATATAACCAGCTCCAGTTCTGCTTGATATATATTTCATGCAGGCCAGGGGCTATTTGAAACCGCTTTTTCTCACCGTTTTTCAGCTTACCAATTTCAACCCCGTCAACAAATACTCGATAGCTAAATAATGAACCCACAAAGCTGCTTTCTCTAAATACCTCAAGGGTAGGAACAAACCCAGAGGTTTTCGTAAAAATAGGCTCCGGTTTCCCCTGGTTTGCACCGCAACATGGACAAAACCTTGTGTTATCCTCAATTTTAGCACTGCACTTATTACAATTCTTGCTCATAAATAGTCCTCCTCATAATAATAATGATTACTGAAACCATATGTATAAAGACTTAGACTGCCAGCATTAATGCTGGCAGTCTAAACTTTAAGATTTACTTATAATAATTACACTGGGCATTAAAATTTATATGTTACGCCCAGGCCTAACCCTTTAGCAGCTATATCAACCTTATCAGTAAAATCATTACCCGTTAGGTTCTTGACCTTAAGGCTACGATAATCCACGTTTAAATCAATATTAGGTGCTATTTCCTGTGACAGACCTACTTTCCAGTTGGTTAAATCTGAACCTGCAGCAAATGACGCATAGACAGTTGTTTTATCAGCAATTTTGGTTGAACCAATCAAACCAAATTGTATTTTGTTTTTGTTATCTGTAGAAGAACTGCCAGAGCTGTCATCACTAATCGTCCATTTTGACTGCACCACGCCCATATAAGCAGATACATTGTCATCAATTTTGTATAGTACATTTAATTCTTGGTTCTTCAGTTCTCCTTTACCAGAAATACCGAATTGCTCTACATATGTATCTTTGGTTTTTGCATTATATCCATTATATTGGACCGCAAATTTATTACCTAAGCCGGTAGTAATACCCCAGTCCATATTGTTCTTTTTATCAAACGAAATATCATAACCAGGGCCTTTATCGGCTACGTCGGTATTCCTAAAGGTCAGGTCTATTGCGGTTTTTCCTGCCGAGTAATCGCTTAAGGGTGCCGCAAAACCAATATTTGCTGCCAACATAGTAGCTGCTGCAATAGCAAGTGAAACTGTTTTTCTCATTTAATTTCTCTCCCTTTTATATGGTTTGATTTATATATAAAATCACTACTGCTTACCTTGTGCCGCCCAATCAAGACCCCTTTCCACCAAGATTTTTACTACAAATACGGCTGCTAACACATAACTGGTTAAGTAGTAGTAAGATAATATGAACAGTACATCATTTGACCTTTTAACCCGCTTTATTTAGAACCTTTGCGATTCTTGCACTCAGACGTTAATTCTTCCCACTCCAAAGCCTTTTCTCTTGCATCAAATATTACCAGCATCGCTAATTCCACGTGTAGTCCATCGGCTATTGCCATCAGCATGGACAGCGAGACATTGTTATTGTATTTACCGCGCTCAATCTTGCCTAAAGAGCTTGTGCTGATGTTTATTTTTTCGGCCAAAGCTTCCTGAGTCATGTTTCTCAAGCGCCGGTAATAGGCCACTTTTCGTCCGATTTGCTTTAATTGAAACGTATAAATAGCGATCATCTCCAACCAAAATGTCAGCTATTATCATTATCACATAGAACGGCCTGCTCGAAGCCGCCTGGATAGTACGCATATCAGCATAGGTAATGCCGGTATCCTGCTTAGTGGTTTTTCTATCCGCATAAATCAGGCTGCGCCTTGAGATTTCTTCTGGCATTTCATGCACAGCGGCCTGCCGAATTTATTCAAGGATACGTTTAATACCCCCGCCGTTATCTTGACTCCACAATCACTGCACACCAGATTATCATTTAGGCCAGCGGCTTTTACCGTATCTCCAGGATAGGTTCCTTCATCGGTTCGGCTGTCAGCTTCAGGATCATCATTGGTGCTAATAGCTAAACTCAGCATATAGGCATATTTTATCGCTGCTGATTGGGCTTTCATCACAGCTTTATCTCCTCCATCTTGACCACTGCCAATACCGACTAAGGCAACACTTTCTCCGCTATCTCCATCAACTAAAGTTATATTTACTCGTACTGTCACTAAATGTTCGATACTGCCTTTATTCGTAGTAACCTCACTACTATCCACGATTTCCGGTAATACGATGGAGGCGATCTTATGCTTTACCAAAGAAGCATTTACTTTCTCCAATACATCAGCAGAAGTAGCATATTTATAGTGATGAAAATCATTGGTTCCGTTTTTTCTTATTACACTGCACTCTTCCATGACCTTAATCAATTTACCAGCAATATTTTTCATGTACCATTCCTCCCACTTAAAATAACTAAGAGCTTGCTTATCCACCTTTTACGGAAGATAAACAAGCTCATTTTTATAACAGCTCTTTGTTTTTGATGCTCCGGTATGTCCTGTGGGATTAACACTCAGCTGACCCCCTTTAATGGTTTTACCATTTTACTTTTTAACTGACAGCCATACGGACAAAAGTCTGATACCTGACAATAGTCTAAGCATTTTCGATTGTTCCAGCGTTCCTTTGCCTTACAAATCGGCGGCATGGTTTTATTTTCTAAAGCTTGAGCTAACGCAGCAGCTTTGTACTGCACATACCGATTAATCCAGCGGTCACTAATTCGATTAACTGGTATTAAGTATATAGCTTGGTTGATACCTCTTTCATTAGCAATCCGCAGGCTGTTATCCCGGCATAAGGCTTGAATGACCATTTTATTTACCGCTAACCCTTGCTGCTCCAATAAAATCCGATAGCAGTTTAATTGAATAGCCCAATCTAAAATGCCTCTTACACCATCATCCCGCCAATCTTTTTTGTATTTTTCTTGTCCCTTTTTTAGTCCGGTTTTATAAACTTCACCGGTAGGTACATCTACCTTGTATCTCCCTAATGCCCTCATAATTTTATAGCTGCTAGTTACTTTTATATCGCCAAGTACTCCAGTATCCTGGTCTAGAATCTCACCATATAAATCAAATTTTCCGGAAGTAATATTATCGTTTAAGCGGATTTCTGTAAGCATATTGCCTTGGGTATGGTTTTCATTAATGGTATGAACGGCTGAACCATGCAAAGCATATACAATATCTTGAGGGTTTACCGCATAATTAACGGTCTTTTTTAGATATGTTTCTCTTGTTCCTGCAATAAGTTCCGTTACTGTTGGTTCCTTTAGCCCTCGGTCTAACGACGCGGCTACAGCTCGTAATGTTGGCAGAAACATACATCTTTGTTTTTTAGGGCAGGCGTTTAGGCACTCTCGGATAGCGATTCTGGTTTCATCCGGGCAGATAAATTGCTTTGCTGGCATACTTTTGCCTCCTTCTTCTCTTCAGGTTCTTGTTCTTCGGATACTACTAACTTAACCGTCATTCCACCCAAAAGTCTTCCGTATTCGGTTTCTAGCAATGGTCTGATTGGCGCTTGTTCATGCATTGCCCGCAACGCATCGGCCAATATTTTAATTTGGGAATAACTCAACGTTAAATGAATATTTTCATTATCCGGCGCTTTTAACGCCAGAACAAATGCCTCCTTACATTGCCACAACTCAGCATTTACGTCCGAATAAGCAAAACAGTTAGTTACTAACAAATGACTCTCCCCCTTCTAGTATTATCTAGCAATCTCCAGCGGAATAAGATTGGTTACGTTTCTTTCATTATATTTAGGCGGCAATAACAGTTGGTTTTTATCGATTGGCTGGGACAATAGCTCACCCCCTAGTCGTTCTAATTCTGTTGCTCTAGTGTAGTCCTCCAGATCCTGGGATGCTCGGGTTACTGCATTGATCAGGCCATATTTACTATTATCAGCCCCAATAATAAAATGGCGCAGTATACTGCCTCGCTCACTTTGGTTTAAGACATATCTATCCGCCAATACCTCCACTGTTTTGACTGGATCAGGACCGGTAGACTCATTCATGGTTGCTCTAAGCTTTTCTACCGACAGATTAAATTTAACTTCGTCAATAGCTACTCGAACCGTATCCTGCACTTTCATAAAAAAGGCCCGGTCATCTTGGGCTAAGGTTTCATCCGAGAAGATTTCATAAGCGCTATCGTCATTATCAATTTGTTTGCCTACATGGTACCGCTTCTGGGCATAATCTTTGACAATCAAACCGTTTTTACAGACCAAGCGAAATATGAGCGGCTCCACTTTTAAGCTACCTAAACCAACCTCAGAGTTAGATATAACTAGTCCAGCCTGGACAACATCACCGACCGCAACTTCTGCTTTTAGCTTTTTATTGATAATCTTGATATACATATTGGTTTCGGTTACTTCACTGGATACAATTTCGGCCACTTTCATTTCTTGGATAATGGGAAATACGGCATCGGCTAGTTCCAGATTATCTAGCCTGCGATATCTGTCGCTTAAAAAGGCCCGGACATTGCCATCTAGGGTACGGATCATTCTTCGTTCTGGCGTTTTCTCCAGCCAGGAGTTAATGTTGTCATCAAGTAGACTGGAATATTCAAAGCGCATTTTATTGTAGTATTTCTGGGGTATTTGCAGACGCTCAGCCAGTTGTTTATGCGCTAGCTCGTTTAGGATGAAGGTTTCTGCGTTATCATCCAAGTTGACCGTCAATCGACTCTTTCCCTTGTCTGTTTCCACATACAAGCTGCGGGTATCGGCAATATAGTCTTTTCTGGCTTGACGTTGGCGTTCTAGTTCCTGGGCTAATTGAGTAATGGATTTGCCTTGTTTCATGATTCATTCCTCATTTCGTTTTAGTTTTAAGATAAAATTAGAGCCAACCGGCACTTAAACCGATTGACTCTAAATGGATTATTTACTATTGATTTTATTCAACCGCTACGGCTGGTTTTTACGATCCTTTATAAGGGCATTACAGTATATCTGCAAGATCTATAGGTTATCAGGAATATAATATATACTTATATTTTTTTATTATTGCATCAAATACTGTTATATAATGCAATATCTTTACCCGGTATGTATCATGCAGCTTGAATCGCTTCAATAATAACCTCACAGGCTTCATCATTGCTTTTTAAGTTTGGCGCAAAGCCGCCTTCGTCACCTATTCTAGTAATGTACCCTTTCTGCCCTATGCCGTAACGCTTCAGCAAAGGTTGGTGCACCTATCGGCATGACCAAAAACTCCTGAAAGTCAACACTGTTATCAGCATGCTTCCCACCATTTAAAATGTTCATCATCGTAACTGCATCTTTACCGCCCAAATAAGTATATAACGGTATCCCTTTGATTATATGTCTACAGAAGTTAAATTAAGCTGCATTATTAAAAACAATTACTGATGATTTTTAGTTTTATTACATTACCTGCCGTTTTTCCAATACTTTATACCATATTATAGGTAAATACTAATTAATCAATTTAAACCCTCAACATAAATATAAAAAATTATGGCTGAGGTGATTTAATCATGTTCAATGATTATCAAGACATTATAACTGTAGATCAATTATGTGAAATGCTCTGCATCGGCAAAAACTCTGCTTATACCCTTCTAGCTTTAGGCCAAATAAAAGCCTTCCGGCATAACCGCACTTGGAAAATACCAAAACTAGCAGTAACCGAATATGTACTAAATAAAACTGGCATTAACAGTAATTAACTAATCCCAACCAAGACTCAAAAAACTAAATTTCATCGTATTCCATAATTCCAAAAGTTCCATTAAATATTAATCCCTATGGAATTATAATAAAATTTTCTTACGTGTAGAAACTTATAATACCCACCTCGTTTGAAATAATAAATATACTTTTTTAGAACTGCCCCTTAAGTGAAAAAGACTTTAGAATATATTCCAAAGTCTCAGACTGTAGACAAAAGCGTAGTTCCCGTATCCGGCACTTCCTCTTGAACATTCATTGGCAGCAACGGAACTTCATTTTTCTGCGATTTTGACGGAGGTTATCTTATTCCCAAAGGTAATACTTTCACTATCCAGATATACAATAACACCAGTAATCACTGGCGTAATATCCACCAACCTCGAATGGCTATAAAAATAATTAATAAAGTTTATGCAATAAGCTGTACATGTGTACCTTTTAAAGATATAGGCGGATAATCAGTTCTGTTGACGGCGAATCCACTGCCGTTAATCACCACTTGATTACCTACCACACACCCATTAACGGTAATCGAACTGCCGTTAATAATAATTTTGCCATTAGGAGCGTACAACACTCCATTCAGTGCGATATTGCTACCGTTGATCGTAATATCGCCGTTTTTTGAATAAAAGCATACCTCACTATTACCAGAAGCAACGCCGCTTCCATTTATCGTAATACTTCCATCCGCCAATACCGCTCCTGTAGCTGTAAAGGCTTAACCATTTACAATAACAGTACCAGGACTTCCTTTAACATACATTGGATTAGCAGTAATGCTACTACCATTTATAGTTTTTGATCCTGTATATACCTGATTGGCAGTAGCAGCAGCTGCTGCTATTGAGTTACTATAGTCCGGCATTGCAATGAAGCTTGAATTACTTTGCAACGAACCTATTTTTAGGTTACTTCCGTTTTTAGTAATAGTTCCATCGGCTTCAGCTGCTCCGGTAATGGTAATTCCGCTACCGTTAATGATTAAATTTTGATTGGTATGAACCGAACCTTTAATATTAAAATTGCTGCCATTAAGCGGTAAACTAATCGTTTTACTGCCTGAAAAAATTGCGTAGTTAAATGGTCCTCCTACACCGACAAGCTCTCCCGTGGCAGCTGCCGTAACCTGAACAGATTTAAACCCAAATGCCTCCATAAAAAAAAGAGGCACTGTTCTTATCACCTTGACAGTAATATCTAAATTGCTCTTCGAAAAACTAATCTTTGCATTCGAAGAATTTTCTCCATTAGCTTCAAGGATTTGAAGGGCTAGTGTTGTTGCACTAGAAGTACTGGGAAGAACCTGTCCTCCACCTAAAGCCGCAGCATCTACCGCATTTTGAATTTTTGTCTTCTGTAAATAGAGATTACCGACATCCAATGTAATTCCAGCCAACCCTAGCATAGCGATAAATGCAAAAGTTGCTAATACAATAACTGAGCCTTTTTGGTTTTTCAACATTTGTCGGATCATGTTGAGACCTCCATTATCGCTATGATTTTACTTCATGTATTAAAGAAGTTTCGTACTAATAACATTTTCCCTTGAAGCAATCGTCCCATTTATTTGAGACAATAAGCTCATTTGTTTAGACGGTGATAATATTACAGACAGTCGTAGCTGTCCGCCGCGACTGTCTGTAATAAATTGCAATATTTAATTATTGATTTACTGAAGCTACTTTCCAGGAACCGTCGGACGTAACTTGCAACGTAATGTTAACGTTATCATTACTACCATTCTGGACAACCTGAATTAAGGATTGCGAAGGAGTTTGATTTACAACGTTAAACTTAGAGTTATCTATATTATATCCTAGTGATTGTGCTACTGATTGAGCACCCAATATCGGATGTTTGAATTTTTGGTTGTGGTGATGTCTATCCCATTTATGATACTTTTTCATTTTCTGTTCCCAAGCTTCCTTTTTGTGGCGGATGTTCTCAATTCTTTCTTTATCCTGAAATTGCTGACCATCATGTTTGTAATGTGAATCTGCATTTGTTGAAATGACTGGTTGCTTATCGGCAGCATATACTGTGGCGGATAACGGGGCAATCATAATAGATATTCCGACGGTTATATTTAAAACAGCGATAAGGCGATTTTGCAATATCTTATTCAAGTTATTAACCTCCCAGATTTATTATAGAACACAGTTTACATAATATCATGTTTGTGTTGGTTTATGCTACCGTATTTTCTTTCCAGAAGGTATAATGTTGCAACTCGTCCCAGCACCAGTAAATCGAATTTTAACTGTAGCGGCATCGCTGTCGGTATGGGTGTAGATCGTACTATTAGGTGTCGGTGGATCAGTGCCAATGTTATAAGTTGAGCCGTCATCAGTCCCTGAGGTATCGGTAGTTGTTTTTAGCAAGGTGATCTCATATTCGATACGGCCATAAATCTTATATTTGACCGCATCAGTAATCGACGACCAGCTAATAGTTACACCGCCGGTTTCCGCCAAGGTTATTTCTTGCGTTTCCGAGGCGGCGGTTTCAGCATAATAATCCTTCAGTGGCCGTGTTCTTTACGGCAGACACTTTATATTGATAAATCCCTGCCCCCTCGGCATTATTAACTACAATACCCAGGGCTTCTGTTATCATAATGGGGCCTCTAAATGCAATAAGCTGGTTACTAAGCCAGCTTATTGCTTCGTTCACGTATGTAATTAATAGGTCATCATCGCCAATCTCAATTTTACCCTCATCACGAATTCAGACGCGAAGGTTAGTCAATAGGTCTGAATCTATCCGGCTGTTCACCTCTTGATCTTGAATGGTTTCTATTTACGCATATTTATAACTAGCTCGACCGCATTTTTAATAGATTTATACAGATTAATCCTCTGTATAAGCTACATGCAAGACAAAATTAAATCCTGGAAATCGGAAAATCCCGTAGATCCTAGATTTTATCGTTTACAGAATAGTTCTTTATCGAACATTGTTAAAAAAATTTGATACTATTAACCCCTAGTATAGCAGTTGAAACACTTTTCTATAGAATTTAACATATGTTATTAACAAGAGACCAGGTAATCATCTATGCTTTAATAAAAGAGAGGTTTATTATGCCCAAAGAAGATATTAACTTTAATCCAAAACAACTGCGACCAAACTATAAAATATCCTCCAGCACTGGAGACCCGGTTTATACATCACCAGTATTTACTTCCTCACAACCTAGTTATTCTATCGATATAACCAATGCAAATTACGCCGCTCAAGGGTTATTATATACCTTGTCAACACCAGCACTCGTTGTTCAAAATAAGAACTACTTGGCCGTAAAATTTACTAATCCATCTAGTTCCGCTAAATCTGTCTATCTAATGCAAGCTAGCGGATATTACACGATTAAAGGGTCAGAAAACGTTAATTATATTAGAGTTGACATTTATGCCAATGCCGCAGTGAGCGCAGCCTCCGCCAGCTTAACGGCCTATAATACCAACCTTGGCGTTTCCACTACCAGTGTATGTACCGCCTACTATGTAAACCAGAGTGCGGTTCCCGTATCCGGCACTTCCGCTGGAACATTTATCGACAGTAACGGCACTTCATTTTTCTGCGATTTTGACGGAGGTTATCTTATTCCAAAAGGTAATACTTTCACTATCCAGATATACAATAACACCAATGGGCAAAACATAATATCCACCAATCTGGAATGGCTAGAAAAGTAATTGATAAAGTTACCCCAGGACTGTTTTGACTACAGTCCTGGGATATGTGCGATCTACCATCTACTGGGTAATAACGTTTAATATGATACTTAAAGCATCAAAGGAAAAAATATGGACAAGGCCTGTTTTTTTTGCTTTGTCGTTTATTGGGAGTTATGGTTTGCAGTAATAGATGATTTTAATAATTTTTCCATTTTTATAGTATCATCAATTGTTATTCCGCGTGGTGGCTGCGGCGGAGTAATTATATTGCAATTAATTGATGGAGTAGATATGTCATACGAAGTATCAAATGTGTAATCAGTACTTGTAACAGTTAATATTATAGGGCCTGCCTCTGCCGCTAAATTATAATAACTGGAATTAACAATTGTAATTCTAAAAATTATAGAGGTATCAGGATTACCAGATTCATTAATCCTTAGATAGCCAGCTGTGAGTATTTGAAAGCCACTAATACTACTGAATGTCGTACCACCGTCATCAGAACGTTCTATTGTAAAATCGTCTTTATCCTCTATAGATGAACATATTCCTAATTGCCAATGATTAAATTTTTTTGAACCGGTGTCGATCGTGAAAGTATATGTCCAGACGGACTGCTGAGCGCTAAAATCATAGTAGGGATTAATTTGAGTAGTGTTGTCAGCAAGTTTTTGAGTAGCAGGAAAGCAAACGGTGTATCCTGATTGCGTTCCGCATACATTTGCACGTAGAAAATTATCCATAATAACACTCCCTTAAATCATTTTAAAACCCAATTTTTATATTCGCATAAGTTATTGAAAATTTGAATTAGCTGCTGTTCCCGTAGTGGAGGGTTCATCATATAAATATAAGTTAAAATAGTTATAGCTGTTAGTTTCTCGGGACGAAGATCAAATTTTCTTGTCTTGTGAAAAAACGGAAAATGTTTTTCCCTGCTTAATAAATACGTCCAATGGTTATTTACTGCAAAACTTAGTCTACAGTATAAATCGATATATTCTTGTGTGTTTTTGGTACTGTTAGCAAAATAAAGTAATTTAAACTTAGGGTAAAATGGCTTATTATCACAAAGAATAATATCAGTCAGATTTTGTTTTAAACATGCAGAAAACTCATACCATTGGTCTGTAGTTTTAGCCCCATATATTAGTTCAGATAGATTTTTCACTTTATCATTATTGAATTTTAAATAGCAGGCAGCAAGATTATTAAAAGATTTCTTTATGAGCTTTAGTTTATCGTGGTCAATTTTTATTGCTATTACTTCATGCTCCATCTTATTAAAAAATAACCTTGTCAGGTGATTTATATCTGTGAGTAAGCTATTCTTATGTAATATCTGAATGAACTTATCGTAAGGCATTCCCTGGAGTGGTCCGTTGTTAAAATAAGTAATGATATGTTGAACAGCGTGGTTTGGATTTTTCCCAAATTCATACATTACTTCGATAAAATTAAAGCTGCAGACATCTAGAATGAGGATATCAATTTTTTTATTGGTACCCTTACAAGAAGAATTGATGCTTTGAACCATTGATTGGATTCCCATAATATAAGGAGTATCTTGACTATAATCAGGCATCGCTCCGATTAATTGGAAAGCATGCCCACTCAAGATCAATACATAATGCTTTGCTGAATAGTTGGCCATTCCCCATTTGATAAAATCATAAAGCCAGGCAGGGTCCGCCATATTAATTTTCCCTAGGTCTTGTAGTAAAATAGAAACTCCATGAATGAGATAAATCCTTCTTGCTCCAACCCAGTTTGCTGAACGATCAGGGGAATTATAAAAAGGACGAATAATCCTAACCAGTTGGTCTTCTATTTGACTAATTTGCACTACAACATTAACATCTTGATTTGATCCTATTCTTTGCACAGCCTGCTTAGCTTGCCACATCTCTGGTTGCATTTCATTATTACCATTGGCGTAAATTAAAACAGTCCAATTTTTCATTTGTTAGTTCCTTTACCAATACTCCTATCTATCCTATGGTATGCCACTCCTCCTTGGAGTTTGCCTATTGGGCTATAAAATAAAAAGAAGCACTAAAAAGTGCTTCTACACATATGTCTATAAAACGATGTTGCCTTTCAATGGTAATATCTTACTATTGTACAAGTTTAACATTATAAATTCCAAAAAACGTACCAGATGTAGATATATCACCGGGCTGAACCATTTCCATAAATCGTCCAGTAACATAGTTTTTGTTGCCTGATCCACCAACACCTTCAAGAAAGAAGTTGGCAAAACCGACAATAGTTACTTGTTTTCTGCCATTAACATCCATCGAGTCAACAATAGGTACGGTTACGACTCGAGGCGAACTATTACTAGGCGGAAAAGTTGCGGTAGGATCTTCGGCAATACGATAATTTACGCCGGTAGAAGTTGGTCCCGACATATTACCAGGTTCGGTATATATTTTATCGCCAATATGTAATGTGCCGCTATAGCCTTTTTCAATATTTGCTTGATAGTTGCTTGCGCCAGTGCCGCCCAGGGCTACTGCACCAAAATTGCCAGTATTTCCGCTTCCGCCACCAGATTTTAGAATATATTCAACACCATAAGTTAAAGTCTTTTGTTCTACTCCGAACGGTACTACTCCAGTGGCTGATGCTAGTACTCCTGCTGTCGCAGATGCACTGGTGGTAACATTGGAAGAAGTAATCCCTAGGACAGGAGCAAATAAGAAATCAATTTTACGGGTTACGGTAACGGTGACAGTATTATTACTTTCCGTTACCGTTAGTCTATCGGTCGATTTTTTCCCATTTAAAACGGCTAACTCTTGCGCGGCGGCGGTCGGAGTTTCTGTCGTAACGTTCACAAGTTGTTTAGCTCCTGCCAAAGCGGCAGCATCCGCCATGGTAGCAAGCTGCGTTTTATTAAGATAGAATAGACCAACGTCAATTACAAGTGCTGAAAAACCTGCAAGCGCAGTAATTGATAGAGCCATTAATACGGCAACGCTTCCTCGCTGAGACCGCAAAATTTTCACGATGTCACCTCATAATTGCAAAATAATTTTCATATATGATTAAGGCTCATAAAAGCTAAAATAATTGGTTAACATCAAGGAAGATGCTTATATTTATTCTACTTTCTGGAGGGCTATTCTGCCAATGGGCCTTGAGACTCAATTAGCGTGTACTTTCGCGTAAATAATTTAAAGATTTGTTTCAACTTAGGTCTTTGTCAATAGAACGTTTTATTCTCGGACGTTAAAACAATCCCCCTGTATTTGCATGGTTTTCTTGCCTATATCTTCTTGATCTTGCTCCATAGCAGCCAATCATCAAGTTATTTCTTGACGTTGGCGTTCTAGTTCCTGAGCTAACTGAATAATGGATCTGCCTTGTTTCATGATTCATTCCTCATTTCGTTTTAGTTTTAAGATAAAATTAGAGCCAACCGACAATAAACCGATTGGCTCTAATTGGATTATTTACTATTGATTTTATTCAAACGCTACGGCTGGTTTTTACGATTCTTTATAAGGGCATTACAGTATATCTGCAAGTTCTATAGGTTATCAGCAATATAATATATGCTTATTTTTTTTATTATTGCATCAGTCATCCACTACTGTCTTCCCATAAAGCGATATCCAATCCTCGATTCCGTAATGATGTATTGTGGCTGTGTGGGATTTTCTTCGATTTTTCGCCGTAAATGGCCAATA